>Ga0209777_10000978_pt1 | contig 43721 bp, 41 predicted proteins | sample FrelakmetHBP12HB_FD_187147 | JGI IMG/M metagenome (GOLD analysis project Ga0209777, IMG submission 187147) | Freshwater lake sediment microbial communities from the University of Notre Dame, USA, for methane emissions studies -HBP12 HB (SPAdes)... | ecosystem: Environmental > Aquatic >...
TCGGAAGGGGCGCAGGGCCTCGATGCGCGGGTGCTGGCCGACGTGCAGGGGACCGTGCTCGAGGGCCCGCTCACGACGGTGACGCTGGTCGGGGTCGAGTCCGGCGTGGGCGAGACGCTGCGCGTGCGGTTCGGCTACGCGTTCCTCGATTCCGGCGAGCGCGGCCCCAGCCTGGGTATCGGCGTCAAGTTCGGCAGCATCTGCTTCGACCTGGCCCGCGCCTTCAACTCCGCTCAGGACGTCGGAGAAACGGTACCAATCCAGTTCAACTTCCGCGTGCTCTTTTAGCGTGCGACGGCGGCCGCCGGTCCTGCTGTGCGCACTCGGCCTCGCGATCCTGCCGGCGGGCGTGGCGTTCGCTCAAGGCCCCGACCCGCCGGCGGTGGTGCCGGCGGCGGCCGCGATGCCGGTGTGGAAGCGGCCGTGGGTCCGGCCGCTCGCGTCGCTGATCCTCCCCGGATCGGGGCAGCTCCTGGCGCGGCGGGATCGGGGCATCGTGTACCTCGCGACCGAAGTGTGGCTCGTGGCCCGGGCCGTCGCCTGGTCGCAGCAGGGACGCCAGCTGCGATCCCAGTTCGAGACGCTGGCGTTCGACGTGGCACGGCAGCCGTTCACCTCCGCGCGCGTGGACGGGCCGTGGGACTACTACGAGACGATGTCGCACTACGTGGAGAGCGGCGCCTACAACATGTCGTCCGTGCCGGGCACCTTCGCGCCGCAAACGGACACGACGACTTTCAACGGCGCGATGTGGCTGCTGGCGCGCCGCAATTACTTCGCGAACCCCGACTCCATCCCTGCGCCGTCGGATCCTCGCTACCAGGCGGCACTCGCCTTCTACCGGCAGCGGGCGTTCGGCGACGCGTTCCGGTGGAGCTGGACGGATGCGCGGCTCGAGATGGCCCTCTACCGGCAGACCATCCGCGACAGCGACAACGCCTATCGGGCGGCCACGAACTACCTCGGCGCCGTTCTCGCCAACCACCTGTCGAGCTTCATCGACGCGTTCATCATGGCCCGGCTCGGCCGGGGGGGCGTGATGCCGCGCGTGCACGTGCTGGAGAACCCGCAGACGCTGCTGCTGGTCTGGTCGCACGGGTTCTGAGCCGGACCTGGTGCTCCGCGCGCGGGGCGAGTCGTCCAGGCGCCGATTGACACCCCCCCTGGTGAACCGTAGTTTGTTGTGACCTCGCAACTTGCGAGCTATGATCGGTGCGGACGCGGCCCACGATTATCTTCTTTTCGCCCGAGGCCCGACCGCTGCCGCCACTCGTGTCGGCATGGGTCGCCGGGAAGGGGTTTCCGTCGGTCGCGGTCGGCGACCCGGCGCAAATCGAGGCGATGGCATTGCGCGCCCTCCCGGCGCTGGTGCTGGTGGACGGCGACGGAGCGGCGGCGCAGGGCCACGAGCTGTGCGAGCGGCTCAAGGCCGATCCCTACACGGCGATCGTGCCGGTCGCGTTCCTCGCGGACCACCACTCGGCGAGCAGCGTGCACGCGGCGTTTCGCGCCGGGGCCGACGAGGTGCTCACGCCGATTTTCGAGCCCGAGGAACAGCGCTCGCGGCTCGACGTGCTGCTTACGCGCACGGAACGGAACGTCAGCGTCCATCCGTCCACGCGGCTGCCGGGCACCAACGAGATCGAGCGTCAGATCAAGCGGTACATGGACGCGGGCGGCCTGTTCGCCGTCTGCTACGCGGACCTGGACCACTTCAAGGAGTACAACGACCGCTACTCGTACTACGACGGAGACCGGGTTATCCTGCTGCTGTCCCGGATCCTCCACGACGTGGTCAAGGGGTTGTGCGGGCCGGGCGGGTTCGTCGGCCACATCGGCGGCGACGATTTCATCCTGGTGTTGCCGCTGGAGGACGCGGCGCCGTGCTGCGGCGAGATCATCACGGTCTTTGACCTGCTGATCCCGTTCCAGTACTCGGACCAGGACCGGCGTGCCGGCTACTTCTTCGGGAAGGACCGGCGTGGGCAGCTGCACAAGGTACCGTTCATGACGTTGTCGATCGGGATCGTCACCAACGAGCGGCGCAAGTTCTCGCATCCCGCGCAGGTGAGCGAGCTGGCGACCGAGATGAAGAGCTACGCGAAGACGCTGCCTGGGTCGGTGTTCGTGTTTGACCGGCGGCACGACCCGGGTCCGGACGAGGGCAGATAGACGATGAATGCGACGTGTCCGAGCTGTCAGACGGTGTTCCGGGTGGACCCGGCGAAGGTGCCGGCGGGCGGGGTGCGGGCGCGTTGCTCCGTGTGCCGGACGGTGTTCTCCGTGGGAGCGCCGCCGCCGGTCGTCGAAGTGCTGCCGGCAGAGATAAGCGCTCCTCCAGTGCCGCCGCCGGCCGTCGAGGTGCCGCGGGCAGAGCCTCCAGCCCCGCCGCCGGCACCCGCCGTCGCACCAGCGCCTGCGCCTCCTCCCCCTGCGCCACCAGTCGCCCGGCCGTGGACTACGGGTCCCGTCGCCACGCGGCCGATGGCTGCAGCGCCGCCCAGGCCGGCGGCTCCCAGCGTGCCGGGGCCGCTCGCGCCCCCCTTCGCGGCGCCGCCCCGTGCGGTCCCCTCGTTCGCGCCTCCACCGTACGCGCCGCCGCGCGCGGTCGAGCCGCCGCCGTTTGCGCCGCCTGAGCCTGTTTCGCCGCCGCCGTTTGCGCCGCCAGAGCTTGTTCCGCCGCCGGAGCCCGTTACGCCCCCGGCCCGCGCCGCTGTTATGGCGCCTCCCCTGGCGCCTTCGCCAGCGCCACCACCGCCGGCCGCGCCGCCGGTCGGAGCCGTGACGCTGGTCACCCCCGCGGCCACGATTCCCACGGCGACGCGCTCGACGGTGCCCGGCACGCCGGGCAGAATCGTCAACCCGTTCCTCGTTCAGGACCCGCAGGTCAAGGCCCGGCGCCTGGCCCGCGCGCTCATCTCCGACATGGTTTCGTATCATCCTGCCAAGCGGGCCCAGGGGCTCAAGGACGGGACGCTGAAGGACATCTTCCGCGAGGAGATCAAGAAGAGTTACGAGGAGTTCGTGCTCCAGGTGGGTGAGGACGTGGCGAAGTCCACGAATCACTTCGCGGACGCGCTGAACGAGATCCTCGCCGGGGGACAGCGGATCTTCTGATGCGTTATCTGGCGCTCGCGGTGGCGGCCTACCTGCTGGGTTCGCTGCCGAGCGCGTACCTAGTGGTTCGCTTCGCGAAGGGCCCCGACCTCCGCACCGTCGAAAGCGGCAACGTCGGGGCCCTCAATGCGTTCAGGGCCACCGGCCTGGGCTGGGTGGGCGTGGTGGTCCTCATCCTGGACGTGGGCAAGGGCGTCCTGGCCGTGCTGCTCGCCGGTGATGGGGCGGGACCGGTGACGCAATCGCTCGTCGCGACGCTGGTTGTCGCCGGCCATAACTACCCGATCTGGCTCCGCGGCAAGGGCGGCAAGGGACTGGCTGCGGCTGCGGGCTCGCTCTCGATGCTCACGCCGCTCTCGGTGCCGCTGTGGGGCCTGGTGTGGGCGCTGGGCTACGCGCTGTCAGGCTACATCGCCCTCGGAATCGTGGTGGCCACCGCCGTGCTCCCGATCGTGCTCGGCTTCGTGGCCGGCTGGGCCTATGCGGGAGCATCGCTCCCCGTCTGCCTGCTCGTGCTGGTGCGGCACCGCGGGAAGATGCGCCGACTGCTGCTGGGCGCCGAGCCGAAACACTACTGGCGCGGCAGGTCGTAACCTCTTATCTTGCCTTACGTTACTCAGCCAAGGACAGTGCCGGAATGATCGCCACTGCAGTCCGAGATTCGCTCCGCGAATTGGATCAACGCCTCATCGAACTCAGGGGCTATCTTTGACGTTGACGCCAAGCTAGCCCGTCTCGCCGCCCTGGAAGGGGCGATGTCCCAGCCCGGCTTCTGGGATAACGCCGACTCCGCCCGCAAGACCGTCGAGGAAGTGAAGTCGCTGAAGCGGTGGACCCAGCCCTACCAGGAGGTGCGGCAGCGGGTCGATCACGCTCGCGAGCTTGCGGAGCTGCTGGAGCACGAATCCGACGCCGAGGTCGAGCGGGAGCTGGAGGGCGAGGCGGCCGAACTGGCGGGCTACGTCGAGCGGCTGGTGCTGCAGACGATGCTGCAGGGCCCCGAGGACCAGCTCGACGCGCTGCTCACCATCCATCCCGGCGCGGGCGGCACCGAGTCGCAGGACTGGGCCGAGATGCTGATGCGGATGTACGGGCGCTGGGCGGAACGGAAGGGCTTCGCCGTGAGCGTCCTCGATCTGCTGGCCGGCGAAGAGGCCGGGATCAAGTCGGTGACGGTGGAGATCAAAGGACAGTACGCGTTCGGCTTCCTCAAGGCGGAAAAAGGCGTGCACCGGCTGGTCCGCATCTCGCCGTTCGACGCGCAGGCGCGTCGGCACACCTCGTTCGCTTCGGTGTTCGTCTACCCGCTGGTGGACGACACGATCGAGATCGACCTCAGGGACGAGGACATCAGGATGGACGTGTTCCGCGCTTCCGGGGCAGGCGGGCAGCACGTCAACAAGACGTCGTCCGCCGTGCGGCTGACGCACGTGCCAAGCGGGATCGTGGTGTCGTGCCAGCAGGAGCGAAGCCAGCACAAGAACAAGGCCACGGCGCTCAAGATGCTGAAGGCGGCCCTGTACCAGCGCGCGCTCGACGAGCAGGAAAAGAAGCGCCAGGTGATCGAGGCCACGAAGACCGACAATTCGTGGGGGAACCAGATCCGCTCGTACGTCTTTCAGCCGTACACGATGGTGAACGATCACCGCACCGAGCTGAAGGTGGGAGACGTGCAGCGGGTGATGGACGGAGACCTCGACGGCTTCATCGAGGCGTACCTGAAGCGCTTTGGGAGGACCGCGCGGTGAGCGAGCGGCCGGTGGAGCGGGGCTTCGTGGAGCTGGCGCGACGCGACAAACTGGAGGCGCTGCGCGGGCGCGGCGTCCCGCCGTTCGCGTACCGCTTCGCGCGCTCGCACACCGCCGCCGGGGCGCTCGCGGCGTTCGCCGAGGGGCAGGAAGGTCCCGCGGTCGCGGTCGCCGGCCGACTGGTGGCCATTCGCACGCACGGCAAGACGCTGTTCGCGCACTTGGCCGACGCCAGCGGGCGGATCCAGCTCTACTTCCGCCGTGACGACCTCGGCGGCGAGCTGTTCGACGTGCTCGGCCTCTTGGACCTCGGCGACCACGTGGGCGCCGCCGGCGCGCTGTTCCGCACCCGGACCGGCGAGGTCACCTTGAAGGTGGAGCGGTTCGAGCTGTTGGCCAAGGCGCTGCGGCCGCTGCCCCTGGGCAAGACCGCCGCGGGCGTGGACGGGAGCGAGGCGCACTTTTCCGAGCTGGCCGATCCCGAGCAGCGCTACCGCCAGCGCTACGCCGACCTGGCGGTGCACGCCGAGCACCGGGCGCTGTTCGAGCAGCGGGCGGCGGTGGTGCGCGCGGTCCGGCGGTTCCTCGACGCGCGCGGTTTCCTCGAGGTGGAGACGCCCATCCTGCAGCCGCTCTACGGCGGCGCGTCCGCGCGGCCGTTCGTCACGCGGTACAACGCGCTCGGCACCGAGTTCTACCTCCGCATCGCCGATGAGCTCTACCTCAAGCGGCTGATCGTCGGCGGCTGCGAGCGCGTGTACGAGATCGGCAAGGACTTCCGGAACGAGGGAATGGACCGGCTGCACAATCCCGAGTTCACGATGCTCGAGTCATACGAAGCCTACGTGGACTACATGGACGTGCTGGAGATGACGCAGTCCCTCGTGGTGGAGGTGGTGCGCGAGGTGACCGGGGGCCTGGTGGTGGAGGCGGGGGGGAAGCCGGTGGACCTGACGCCGCCGTGGCGCCGTGCCGGGTTCTCGGAACTGGTGCTGGAGCACGCGGGCGTCGACCTGAAGCGCAGCGACGCGGCGGCGCTCGCGGCGGAGCTGGCGCGGCGCGGGATCGCGCCGGACCAGTCGGCGGGCCGGGGCCGGCTTATCGACCAGCTGTTCAAGGCCGCGGTCGAGCCCAAGCTGGACGCGCCGGTCTTCATCCTGGACTTTCCGATCGAGATGTCGCCCTTGGCCAAGCCCAAGCGCGGCGATCCGGAGTTGGCCGAGCGGTTCGAGCTGTTCGTCGGGGGGTACGAGCTGGCCAACGCCTTCTCCGAGCTGAACGACCCGGACGACCAGCGCCGCCGCTTCGAGGCGCAGGGTGTCCTGCGCGCGGGGGGGGACGAGGAGGCACAGGCGCTGGACGAGGACTACCTGCGGGCGCTCGAGTACGGCCTGCCGCCCACGGGCGGGATGGGGCTGGGCATCGACCGGCTGACGATGCTGGTGACCGGTGCGCGGACGATCCGTGACGTGATCCTGTTCCCGGCGCTGCGCCCCGAATGAACCGCGTGGAGTGGTGGATCGCGGGCCGGTACCTCAGGAGCCGGCGGGCATCGCGGTTCGTCTCGCTCATCACCCTGATCGCGATCGCCGGCGTGACGCTGGGCGTGATGGCGCTGATCGTGGTCATCGGCGTCATGAGCGGCCTGCAGAAGGACCTGCGGGAGAAGATCCTGATCGCGAACCCGCACCTCAGGGTGCTGACCTACGGCGAGGGGCTACGCATCGACGACTGGCAGCGGGTGCTCGGCGTGGTGCGGCAGGAGTCGCAGGTGGTCGCCGCGACGCCGTTCGTGCTGTCGCAGGGACTGCTCTCGGCCGGGCACGACTACGCGGAAGGGGTGGCGGTGATCGGCCTGGAGCAGGACACCGGCCGCGTCTCGGTCACCGGCCTGGCGAGGAGCTTCACCAGCGGCGACCTGCGGTTCAGCACGAAGGCCAAGGACGTGGACGGGGGCGTGGTGATCGGGCAGCGTCTCGCCTCGCGCCTGGACGTCTATACCGGCAGCGTCGTCACGCTCATCTCGCCGGCCGGCTCCTCGTTCAATCCGTCGCTCGGCGCGTTCGTGCCGCGCTACTGGCGCTTCGAGGTCACGGGGGTCTTCGAGACCGGGATGTACGAGTACGACAACACCTATGTCGTGATGGCGCGGCCGCTGGCGCAGCGCTTCGCCGGGCTCGGCGGCGCCGTGACCGGGATCGAGGCCAGGGTCAGGGATCCGTGGCGCGCCGGCGCCGTCGCGCGCGCGATCGAGCGCACGCTCGGCTACCCGTACCGCGCGATGGACTGGTCCACCCAGAACGCGTCGCTGTTCTCCGCCCTCAAGCTCGAAAAGCTCGCCATGGCCGTGATCCTGCTGCTGATCGTGCTGGTCGCGGCGTTCAACATCGTCAGCACGCTGACCATGGCGGTCGGCGACCGCACCAAGGAGATCGGCATCCTGCGCGCCATGGGGATGACGGCCGGGCAGGTGCGCCGGATCTTCGTGGCCCAGGGCGTCGTCGTGGGTGTGATCGGCACGGCCGTGGGCACCGTGGGCGGCGTGGCGCTGGCCACGGCGGTGGGTCGCTACCGGCTCATCCCGCTGGATCCGACGGTGTACTTCATCGACCATCTGCCGGTGAGCCTGGCCGTCTCGGACGTCGTGACCGTCGTGCTGGCGAGCCTGCTGATCGCGGCCCTCGCCACGGTCTACCCGTCCGCCCAGGCGGCCAAGCTCATTCCGGTGGAAGCGATCCGGCACGAGTGACCGTGCTGCTCGACGTGCGTGCGCTCACCAAGCGGTTCCCCTCGGGCGACGCGGGCTGGCTCGAGGTGCTGGCCGGCGTGGACCTGGCGGTGGCCCGCGGCGAAGTGGTCGCCATCGTGGGCGCGAGCGGCTCGGGCAAGAGCACGCTACTTCACCTGGTGGGCGCGCTGGACGTGCCGACCTCGGGCGAGATCCGCCTGGACGATGCGGCCTACGGCGATCTGGATCCGGCCGCCCTGTCGGCGCTGCGGAACCGGCGCCTCGGTTTCGTGTTCCAGTTCCATCACCTGCTGCGCGAGTTCAGCGCGCTGGAGAACGTGACGATGCCGCTCAGGATCGCGGGCTGGGAGCCGGCCCGGGCCCGGGTGCGCGCGGCGGAGATGCTGGGCGTCGTCGGCCTCGACGGGCGGATGACCCATCGGCCGGGCGCACTGTCGGGCGGCGAGCAGCAGCGCTGCGCGGTGGCGCGCGCGCTGGTGCACGATCCCGGCCTGGTGCTGGCGGACGAGCCGACCGGCAACCTCGACCACGGCAACGGCGTGATGGTCGCGGACCTGTTCTTCCGGTTGGCGCGCGAGCACGGGACGGCGGTCGTGATCGTGACGCACAACCGCCAGCTGGCGAGGCGCGCCGACCGCGTCCTGCTCCTCGAGGACGGGCGCCTGGCGCCCGCGCGCGAAGTGGAGGCGCTGCCCTGATGCTGTGCGATAACTGCGGCGAGCGCGAGGCGGCGATCCACCTCACCCAGATCGTGGACAACACCGTGACCACGATGCACCTGTGCGAGGCGTGTGCGGCGGAGAAGGGCGTGGAGACCGGGGCGAGCGTGGCGAAGTTTCCCCTCGGCGACTTCCTCGCCTCGCTCGGCAAGGGCGGCGCCTCCGAGGGCGGCGCCGCCACGGAGGTCGCGTGCCCCGCCTGCGGCGGCACGCTCCACGATTTCCGGCAGACGGGCCGGCTGGGGTGCGCCCGCTGCTACACCACCTTCGAGCCGCACCTGCGCGACCTGCTGCGGCGGCTGCACGGCAGCGCGCAGCACGCCGGCGAGCGCTACGCCGCGCCCGCGGCCGGGACGCCGCCGGCGGACGAGGCGGGCTCCGGACGCGAGGTCGGGGAGCTGAGGGATCAACTCAAGCGCGCGATCCAGGAGGAGAACTTCGAGCGGGCGGCGGAACTGCGGGATCGCCTGAAGGTGCTGGAATGATCGATCTCAAGTTGATCCCCGATGGCGGGCTCGGCTGGCTCGACGCCAGCGGACCCATGGCGAACATCGTGCTCTCGACCCGGGTGCGCCTGGCGCGCAACCTCGACGGCGTGCCGTTCAACGTCCGCGCGTCGGAGGCCGAGCGCCGGCGCGTGCTCGAGGACGTGGATCGGGTGTGGCAGCGCTCCCCGCTCTCCAAGGGCGGCGTGCGCTTCCTGGTGGACGACCTCGCGCCCTCCGACCGATTGCTGCTGCACGAGCGCCATCTCATCAGCAAGGAACTGGCGACCGCCGCGATGGAGCGGAGCGGCCGCAGCCACGCCGCGGTGTACCTCGCGGGCTCGCTGGGCCTGATGGTGAACGAAGAGGACCACCTGCGCCTGCAAGTGTTTCACTCGGGTTTCGCGCTGAGCCAGGCGTACGCTGATCTGGAGCGGCTCGACCGGGATCTCGGGGCCGCGCTTCCCGTCGCCTTCCATCAGGAGTTTGGCTATCTTACGGCGTGTCCGACGAATGCGGGCACGGGGCTCCGGGCGTCGGTGCTGATCCACCTGCCGGGGCTCGTGTTGACCAAGGAGATCGCGAAGGTCCTGCAGGGACTGACCCAGGTCGGCCTGACGTTCCGTGGTCTCTACGGGGAGGGAAGCGAGGTCGTCGGCAACTTCTTCCAGCTGTCGAACCAGACGACGCTGGGGAAGACCGAGGACGAGTTGCTCGACCATCTGGGCAAGATCGTCCGCCAGGTGGTGACGTACGAGGAGCAGGCGCGGCAGGTGTTGCTGCGGGATGCGCCGACGATCATCGAGGACAAGGTGTGGCGGGCGTATGCGCTGCTCAGGTATGCGCGCAGCCTGTCGTTCGAAGAGACGATGAACCTGTTGTCGGGCGTGCGGCTGGGCGTCGGCCTGCAACTGATCCCGAAGCTCGGTGTCTATACGTTGAACAAGTTGCTGATTTTCACGCAACCCGCTCACCTCGCCGCCCTCGACGTGCGCGCCCCGCGGGACACGGAGCAGCGCGCCGCGAGAGCGTCGTATGTGCGCACGGTCCTCGAGGAGGAGGCGGCGCGGGCGGGTTGATGCGGCGGTACTCGGGCGGAGACGAGGTTTCGGCACTATGAACGGCTACAACTTCACCGATCGTGTTCGCAAAGTGCTCCAGATGGCCCGCGAAGAGGCGGCCCGTCTGCATCATGAATACGTGGGCACGGAGCACATCCTGCTGGGGTTGATCCGGGAGGGTGAGGGCGTCGCCGCGGCGGTGCTGGCGAACCTCCAGGTGGATCTCGAGGAAGTGCAGCAGAAGATCGAGGACACCGTCAAGAAGGGGAAGGCCGCGGCCGCGGCCGGCTCCGATCTGCCGTACACCTCGCGCGCCAAGAAGGTGTTGGAGCTGGCGATGTCGGAGGCGCGGGAGCTCAACCACTCGTACGTCGGCACGGAGCATCTGCTGCTGGGTCTGCTGCGCGAGGAGAAGGGCATCGCGGCGCAGGTGCTGACCGACGCGGGCGTGAACCTCGAGCAGGCGCGCGCCGAAGTGCTGCGGCTGCTGGGCAGCGAGATGCCCCCGCAGGCCGGAGCGGGCGCGGCCGCGGCGCCGACCCCCCAGAAGAGCGAGAAGAAGTCCAAGACGCCGGCGCTGGACCACTTCTGCCGCGACCTGACGCAGCTCGCGGGGGAGGGCCAGCTGGACCCGACCATCGGTCGCCAGAAGGAGATCGAGCGGGTGATGGAGGTCCTGTCCCGCCGCAAGAAGAACAACCCGGTGTTGATCGGCGAGCCCGGGGTGGGGAAGACGGCGATCGTCGAGGGGCTGGCCCAGCTGATCGCCTCGGGCACGTGCCCGGAGGCGCTGAAGGACCACCGGGTGCTGGCGCTGGACATGGCGGCGGTGATCGCGGGGACCAAGTATCGCGGGCAGTTCGAGGAGCGGCTCAAAGCGGTGATGAACGAGATCGCCCAGAACCGCCATATCGTGCTGTTCATCGACGAGCTGCACACGCTGGTGGGTGCCGGGGCGGCCGAGGGCGCGATCGACGCGTCGAACATGCTGAAGCCGGCGCTGGCGCGGGGCGAGCTGCAGTGTGTGGGCGCTTCCACGCTCAACGAGTACCGCAAGTACATCGAGAAGGACGGCGCGCTCGAGCGGCGCTTCCAGACGGTCATCGTGGAGCCGCCGACGCTGGAGGAGACGATCGAGATCCTCAAGGGGCTGCGGAAGCGCTACGAGGATCACCACCGCATCCAGATCCCGGACGTCTCGCTCGACGCGGCGGCCCGGTTGTCGGAGCGCTACATCACCGACCGGTTCCTTCCGGACAAGGCGATCGATGTCATCGACGAGGCCGGGGCCCGGGCGCGGATCGGCGCGCAGGTGCCGCCGCCGGAGGTGGCGGAGCTGAAGGAGAAGCTGGAGACGATCAACAAGGAGAAGGAGGCCGCCGTGCGCGATCAGAACTTCGAGCGCGCGGCCTCGCTCCGGGACCAGGAGCGCGAGCTGCAGGGCGCGATTCTGGCGCGGCAGGAGGCGTGGGAGCGGGAGCGGCAGACCCGCCGCCCGGTGGTCGGGGAAGAGGAGATCGCCTTCATCGTGTCGCGGTGGACCGGGATCCCGGTCACCCGGCTGCAGGAGGCGGAGACCTCGCGGCTCATCCGGATGGAGGACGAGCTGCACAAGTCGGTGGTGGGTCAGGACGAGGCCATCGCCGCCATCTCGCGGGCGATCCGCCGCTCGCGCGCGGGCCTCAAGGATCCGCGGCGACCCATCGGTTCGTTCATCTTCTCGGGCCCCACCGGGGTCGGGAAGACGGAGCTGGCGCGCTCGCTGGCGCGGTTCCTGTTCGCCGACGCCCAGGCGCTGATCCGGGTCGACATGTCGGAGTACATGGAGAAGTTCAGCGTCTCCCGCCTGATCGGCGCGCCGCCCGGATACGTGGGTTACGAGGATTCCGGCACGCTCACGAAGGCGGTGCGGCGCAAGCCGTACTCGGTGGTGCTCCTCGACGAGATCGAGAAGGCGCACCCCGACGTGTTCAACATCCTGCTGCAGGTGCTGGACGAGGGGCGGCTCACCGACAACTATGGCCGGGTGATCGACTTCAAGAACACCGTGGTCATCATGACGTCGAACGTCGGGGCGCGCGACATCACCAAGGGCGGCACGCTGGGCTTCGTGCAGTCCACGCCGGGGTCGGCGTTCGAGAAGATCGCCGAGAAGGTCAAGGACGAGATCAACAAGACCTTCAACCCGGAGTTCCTCAACCGGCTGGATGAGGTGATCGTGTTCCACCCGCTCAGCCGGGAGCACATCACGTCGATCGTGGCCATCGTGCTCAAGGAGCTGATGACGCGTCTGGCCGACGAGGAGCTGACGATCCGGCTCACCGAGCCGGCGACGGACTTCCTGGTCAAGCAGGGGTACGACGAGCACTTCGGCGCGCGGCCCCTGAAGCGCGCGATCCAGCGCTACATCGAGGATCCGCTGTCGGAGAAGATCCTGCTCGCCGAGTTCGCACGCGGCGAAGAGATCGAGGTCGACACCGCGCCGGACGGCGACCGCCTGCAGTTCCGGGCGTTGTCGAGCTCGAAGGCGTAGCGCCGCGCCGCCGATGCGTGGCGCGCTCGTCGCGGCCGTCCTGTCGGCCGGCGTCGCACTGGTCGGGGGACCGCGCCAGGCTGTTGCGCAGCGGCCCGGCGCGGCGCAGCCCCCCGCCGGCCTGCAGCAGCCGGCCGCCGCGCAGGAGCCCATCCCGGGCGGCCGGGTGGACTCGATCGCCATCGATGGCAACCACCGCATCACCCGCGCGGCCATCATCAACGCCGCGGCGATCCCGCTCAAGACGCCGATCGGTTTCCGCGACATCCAGCGGGCGTTGCGCGGCCTCTACGACAGCGGCGACTTCGACTCGGTGAGCGTGCTGCGGACCGTCGGCCCTGACAGTGCGGAGATCCTGGTCATCCAGGTCGCGGAGCGGCCGCTGCTGGTGCGGGTGACGGTGCGTGGCGCGGACCTGCTCTCCGAGCGGTCGGTGCGCGACCTGATCGAGCTGCCGGCCGGGCACCCGCTCAACCCGGGCTACGTGGAGCGCGCCCGCCAGCGGATCGACTCGATGTACGAGGCGGAGGGCTACTACCTCTCGAACGTGAAGCCGCAGGTGATCCCGGTAGACAGCGAGCACGTCCGGGTGGTGCTCGACATCGACGAGGGGCGGCGGGTCGCGATCTCGGCGGTGCGCATCGAGGGGGCCAACGCCATTCCGGCCGCCGAGGTCGTCGCCCACATGAAGACGAGGCCGGAGGGCTTCTGGTGGTTCCGCCGGGGCGAATACGCCAAGGACGAAATCCGCCAGGACATCGAGGAGCGCCTGCCCGCCTTCTACGGCAGCCGCGGGTACGTCGACTTCCATGTCGTGCACGACACCCTGCTGGTCGACCGGAACAACGGCAAGGCGACGCTGGTCCTCGCGGTGGAAGAGGGACGGCCGTACGAGGTGGGGGCGGTCAAAGTGACGGGCAACCACCGCTTCTCGACCGAAGAGGTGATGGGCCTCAACCCGTTCGCGCCGCAACGGTCTGCGGGGCTGCGCTGCCTGCTCAACAGCTGCGGTGGGCCGGTGTGGTTCGACCAGAACCGCTGGGACGATGCCACCACCAAGCTGAAGACGCAGTACGCAAACCAGGGCTACATCTACGTAGACATCACGCCGCAGATCGAGCGGATCGAGCCGACCGACTCCACCGGCTGGCCCACGGTCAACCTGACCTGGAACATCACGGAGGGGCGGCCGGCGCTGGTGAACCGGATCGACATCGTCGGCAACGACGTCACGCACGAGCGGGTGATCCGCGAGGCGCTGATCATCCTGCCGGGCGACGTGTTCGCGCAGGACCGGGTGATCAAGTCGTACCAGAACATCTCCAACCTCGGCTTCTTCGAGCAGCCGCTTCCGTTCCCCGACACGCGCCCCGTGAACGCGAGCGACCCCTACAGCGATATCGACCTGATCTTCAAGGTCCAGGAGAAGCGGACCGGGAACGTCAACTTCGGCGCGTCGATGGGGCAGGGGACGGGCCTGGGAGGTTTTCTCGGGCTGGATGAGCCGAACCTGTTCGGCGAAGGGAAGAAAGGGCACATCCAGTGGCAGTTCGGCGCCAACCTCAACCAGCTCGACCTCAGCTATACCGATCCGTCGCTGGGCGGCAGCCTGGTCTCCGGCACCTTCGACATACACGACACGCGGACCCGCTACACCATCTCCGACCTCGGCCAGATCACGTCGCGCGGCGCCTCCATCCAGTTCGGGATTCCGTTGCCGCACAGCCGGTACAGCCGGCTGTTCCCCGCGTACGCCATCGACTTCGAGTCGTACTCGGGCAACTCCGCCCTGCTGGCCGGATCGCTGCGCTGCGCGAGCTGCATGCGCTCCACGCTCGGCGTGACCTTCGCGCGCGACACGCGCATCGACCTGCCGTTCCCGACCGGCGGCGCGTCGCACTCGGTGAGCCTCTCGACCAGCGGCGGCATCCTCGGCGGCTCGGCGACCTACCAGAAGCTGGATATTGACGGGCACTGGTATGCGCCGGCCGGGGTGATCGGGGGCAGCGGGCCGGTCGGCGGCGGCGTGCACCTGGTGCTGGCGCTCACGACCAAGGCAGGGTTTGTCTTCGGCAACGCCGGTCCGTTCTTCGACCAGTTGTACACGATGGGTGGCACCCAGTACGGCATCCCGCTTCGCGGCTACAACGAGTTCGCGATTACGCCGCAGGGCTACAATCCGAACGCCTCGACGGGCGGCGTGCCGCGCACCGCCTTCGGGCGCTCGTACTTCGCGAGCACCGCGGAGTTCGGGATGCGCTTCAGCCAGTCCATCTACGGGTCGTTCTTCTACGACGTGGGCAACGTGTGGGCGACGCCGTCGGACTTCAATCCGACGCGGCTGTTCCGCGGCGCCGGGTTCGGTGTTTCGCTGATCACCCCGCTCGGTCCGCTCGGTCTGGATCTCGGCTACGGGTTCGACCGGGTCGACGCCGCAGGCAATCCGGCGCCGGGCTGGAAACTGCACTTCAAGATCGGCAACTTCTTCCAGTGATCGGACGCAGGCTCATCCACGCAGCGAGGAGCTTCGACATGGTTCGTCTGACCGGGGCGGCGTTCGCCGCCTTCCTGCTGGTGGGATTCACCGCGCCGCCGGCTCGCGCGCAGGACCAGCCGCTGAAGCTGGCCTACATCAACTCGACGGTGATCCTGCAGAGTACGCCGGGCCGCGCTCAGGCGGAGAGCACGTTCCAGCGCGAGCTCGCCGGGTTCCAGCAACAGGTGAACGTGCTGCAGGCCCAGTTCGACTCGGCGGTGAGCGACTTCAACCGTACGTCGCTGGTGCTGAGTCCGGCCGCCAAGCAACAGCGCCAGCAGGACCTGGCGCAGATGCAGCAGCGGACCCAGCAGCAGGTGCAGGAGCTGCGGGACCGGGCGACGGCGCGCGAGCAGGAGCTGATGGCGCCCATCATGCAACGGGTGAACGCGGTCATCGAGGGGATCCGCGCGGAGTTCAACTACGCGATGATCTTCGACGCGGCGGCCCAATCGGGCGCGCTGGTGACGGCCGATCGCGTGCTCGACATCTCGCAGCTGGTGATCCAGCGCCTCCAGGCCGGAGCGGCGGCGCCGGCGTCTCCGGCCGTGCAGCCGTCGGCGAGTCCGCCGCTGCCGGCCCAGTCGCCGCCGGCCGACACGACGCAGCGCGCGCCGGCGCGCCCGCCGCGCGGCACGCGGCCGCCCTCCTAGGGCAGGCGGCCGGGGCCGGGACGTGAGCAGCGGCCTGACCGCGGCGGAGATCGCGGCGCTGGTCGGCGGCACGCTGGTCGGCGACGGCGCGGCGCGCCTCGTGGCGGTCGCGCCGCTCGACCGAGCCGGCCGGGACGATCTCGCGTTTCTTGCCGCGGGCCGGTACCTCCCGTACTTTCACGCCTCGCGCGCGGGCGCCGTGTTCGTGACCGCGGAGCACCGCGAGGCGCAGCCCGGCCCGGCCACCCGGATCGTGGTGGACGACCCGCATCGTGCCATGCTCGCCGTGGTGCGCCAGCTGTATCCGGCACGGTCGCGGGCGGCCGCGATCCACCCGACGGCAATCGTCGGGACGGGCGCCGTGGTGGGGCGGGACGTGACGCTCGGGCCCAGGGTGGTCGTCGGTCCGCTCGCCCGGCTCGGCGACCGGGTGGAGATCATGGCGGGCGCCGTGGTGGGGGACGGCGTCGTGGTGGGCGACGACTCGGTGCTCTACCCCAACGTCGTCTGCTACGCCGGCGCGGTGGTGGGCGCGCGCGTGATCCTGCATGCGGGCGTGGTGCTGGGCTCGGACGGCTTCGGCTACGTGTCCGGCCGCGCCGGCCACGAGAAGATCCCGCACGTCGGGCGCTGCATCATCGGCGACGACGTGGAGATCGGTGCCAACACGACGATCGACCGCGGGAGCGTGGACGACACCGTCGTCGGCCCCGGCACCAAGATCGACAACCTGGTGCAGATCGGCCACAATTGCCGCATCGGGGCGCGCTGCCTGATCATGGCGCAGGTCGGCCTGGCGGGCTCGACGCGGGTGGAGGACGAGGTGATCCTCGCCGGCCAGGTGGGGGTGAAGGGACACCTCACCATCGGGCGCGGTGCGCGGATCGGCGCCCAGACCGGGGTGATGGGCGACGTCGCGCCGGGCGCAGACCTGTTCGGCTATCCCGGGCGAGGATACCATGAGGCCATTCGGGCGATCGCGGCCAGCTACCGGCTGGCGGCGATCGTGCGGGACCTGGAGGAGCTGGTGAAGCGTGGGAAGTCCGGAAACAGTTAGCCAGCCGCGCCGCACGCTGCGGCGGGCCGTCACGCTCGAAGGCGTAGGGATGCACACGGGAGTCCAGGCCCGCGTGACGTTCTGCGCGGGCGAGCCGGGCGGCGGCATCGTGTTCCGGCGGGCCGACCTCGCGGGGTCGCCCACGATCCCGGCGCGGCTCTCCAGTGTCTCGGGGGTGGAGCGCCGTACCACGCTGGCCTCGAACGGCGCCGAGGTGCACACCGTCGAGCACATCCTCGCAGCGCTGCACGCCTGCGGCGTGGACGACGCCGTGGTGGAGCTCACGGGCCCCGAGCCGCCCATCCTCGACGGCTCGTTCCAACCGTTCGTGGAGGCGGTGCGGCAGGCCGAGCCGACGGAGCATGGCGGCGAGGTGCTCCAGTACACGGTGAGCGAGCCGTTTGCGCTGCGCGAGGGCGACGCCAGCTACCTGGTGGGGCCGGCCCCCGCGCTCCGGATCTCCGCGACCATCGAGTTCCCGCACCCGCTGATCGGGCGGCAGTCGGGTTGCTACGACATCACCGCCGAGGCGTTCGAGCGCGAGCTGGCGCCGGCGCGCACCTTCGGCTTCGTCCGCGAGGCCGAGAAGCTCCGGGGCAAAGGCCTCATCGCCGGCGCCTCCACCTCCAACGCGATCGTGCTCGACGAGCAGGGCGTGGTGGACAACACGCTGCGCTGGCCCGACGAGTTCGTCCGCCACAAGGCGGCCGACCTGGTGGGAGATCTGGCGCTGGTGGGCGGCCGGATCCACGCGTTCATCGTGGCGGACCGGCCGAGTCACCGTGGCAACGTGGCGCTCGGCAACGCGATCCGCCGCCGGGCGGCGAGCAGCGGCCACCCGCCGCTGGATATCCGCGACATCCTCGAGATCCTGCCGCACCGGTACCCGATGCTGCTGGTGGACCGCATCGTGGAAATGGAGGAGGGGAAGCGGATCGTCGGGATCAAGAACGTGTCCATCAACGAGCCGTTCTTCCAGGGCCATTTCCCCGGCCATCCGGTCATGCCGGGCGTGTTGATGATCGAGGCGATGGCCCAGGTCGGCGGCGTGATGCTGATGGGATCGATCAAGAAGTCGGGCGGAAGCCAGGAGAAGGTGGTGTACTTCATGTCGCTCGACAACGTGAAGTTCCGCCGCCCGGTCGTGCCGGGCGACCAGATCCGGTTCGAGCTCGATCTGATCCAGCACAAGGGGCGGGCCAGCCGGATGCGGGGCGTCGGGTACGTGGACGGGCACATCGTGGTGGAGGCGGAGATGATGGCCCGGATCGTGGACCGGTGAGGCGGCCATGAGCGACACGACCATCCATCCGACCGCCATCGTCTCCCCCCAGGCGGAGCTCGGCCCGGGCGTCGAAGTCGGCGCCTTCGCGATCATCGGGCCGCAGGTCACCGTGGGCGCGGGCTGCCTTATCGCGGCGCGCGCTACCCTCGAGCAGAACGTGCGGCTCGGCGCGCAGTGCCGGGTCGGGAGCGGCAGCATCCTCGGCGGGCAGCCGCAGGACCTCAAGTACGCCGGCGAGGAAACCTGGGTGGAGATCGGCGAGGGCACGGTGATCCGCGAGTACTGCACGATCAACCGCGGCACCACCCAGTCCCGGCTGACCCGGCTCGGCAAGAACTGCCTGGTGATGACCTACGTGCACATCGCGCACGACTGCCACATCGGCGACCGCGTGATCCTGACCAACGGCGTCCAGCTGGCTGGCCACGTCACCATCGACGAGTGCGCGATCGTCAGCGGCCTCACGCCGGTGCACCAGTTCGTGAAGATCGGCGCGTACGCGTTCGTCGGCGGGCTGTCGCGGGTCACCAAGGACGTGCCGCCGTACTGCAAGGCGGTCGGGAACCCGATGAAGCTGTACGGGCTCAACGCCGTGGGCCTGCAGCGCCACGGCTTCACGCCGGAGGCGGTGGCGGAGCTCAAGAAGGCCTACCGGCTGTTCTTCCGTGCGGGCCTCAACATCAGCCAGGCCCTCGAGCGCTCGCGCGCCGAGCTGGCGATGCTCCCCGAGGTCGAGACCTTCCTCCAGTTCATCGAGGCGAGCGCGCGCGGAGTGCTGGTGTGAGCGGAGCGCCGCTCCCCGTCGGCGTCGTCGGCGTGGGGAGCCTCGGTTGCCATCACGCCCGGCTGTACGCCTCACTCTCCGGCGCACGGCTGGTCGGCGTCTTCGATACGCGCGCGGAGCGGGCCGCGGAGATCGCGGCGCAGTTCCGGACCACGGCGTACCGCTCGCTCGACGCGCTGCTGGCCGACGTCGAGGCCGTGTCGGTAGTGGTGCCGACGTCCGCCCACCACGAGGTGGGGCTCGCCGCCCTGGGCCGCGGCCGGCACGTGCTGATGGAGAAGCCGATCGCCGCCACCCTGGCGCAGGCGCAACAGCTGGTGGACGCCGCGGAGCGCGCGGGGGTGGTGCTCCAGACCGGCCACGTCGAGCGGTTCAACCGGGCGCTGCGGGCCGCCGCGCCGTATCTCGCCTCCCCGAAGTTCATCGAGTCGGACCGGGTGGCGCCGTTCGCGGCGCGCGGCTCCGACGTGGCCGTCATCCTGGACCTGATGATCCACGACCTGGACCTGGTGCTGTCGCTCGTGAAGCAGCCGGTCGTGGACGTGCGGGCGTCGGGCATCGGCGTGGTGACGCCGAGCGTGGACATCGCGACCGCGCGCATCGAGTTCGCCTCGGGAGCGGTGGCCAACCTGACGGCGAGCCGCCTGGCGCGCGAGCGGGTGCGCAAGCTGCGCATCTTTCAGCCGTCCGGCTATTTCTCGCTCGATCTCGCCGCGGGGAAGGGCGAGTTCCTGCGGCTCAAGCCCGACGCCCAGCGCTCGCTCGCCGCCGGCGCCACCGACCTCGCCAAGCTGGTCGAGCGGGTGTCCTTGAGCGCGCCGGATGCCGAGCCCCTCGGCCTGGAGCTGGCGAACTTCGTGCGGGCGGCGCGCGGCGAGGAGCCACCGGCCGTGACGGGCAGGGACGGGCTCGCGGCTCTGGCCCTCGCTTTCCGCGTGCTGGAGGCCGTCGGCAGCCCAGCGACGCTCCAGGGCGCGTGAGCGCGGGGACCGTCTTCGTATCGGCCGGCGAGCCCTCCGGCGACCAGCATGCGGCGGCCCTGATCGCCGCGCTGCGCCGCGTGGTGCCCGGCGTCGCGGTGGAGGGTGTGGGCGGGCCGCACCTCGAGGCGGCGGGGGCCAGGCTCCTGGCCCGGATCGAAGATCTCACGGTGATCGGATTCGTCGAGGTGGCCCGGAAACTCCCGGCGCACTGGCGGCTGCTGCGCCGCATCCAGCGGCGGCTCAAGGACGGCGATGTGCGCCTGGTCGTGCTGGTCGACTATCCCGGTTTCCACCTGAGGGTCGCGGCGGCGGCGCACCGCGCCGGGGTGCCGGTGCTGTACTACATTGCGCCGCAGCTCTGGGCGTGGGGTGAGCGGCGGGTGCGGCAGATGGCCCGCACCGTGTCGCACCTCGCCGTGATCCTCCCGTTCGAGGCGTCGTTCTTCGCCGACCGTGGCGTGGCGACCACCTTCGTGGGCCATCCGCTGATGGACCGCCCGACGCTCGCGACCTCCGCACAGCTGAAGCGCGAGCTGGGTCTCGATCCATCACGCCCGGTGCTCGGACTGTTCCCGGGGAGCCGCCGGCAGGAAGTGGTGCGGCTGTGGCCGGCGTTCCGTGCGGCGGCCGAGCTGGTGCGCCGGGATCGGCCGGAGGTGCAGGCGGTGGTCGCCGCCACCGGTGGCGCCACGTACCCGGGTGCCGGCGAGGTGCGGGTCGTCCAGGGCCGGCCGCGGGAGTGCTTCGCCGCCGCCGACGCGGCGCTCTGCAAGTCCGGGACATCGACTCTGGAGGCCGCGGTGGCCGAGACGCCGCTGGTGGTGGCCTATCGGATGCACCCCCTGTCGTATCTGCTGGCACGCCGCCTGGTGCGAGTCCCGTGGATCGGGATGGTGAACCTCGTGGCGGGGCGCCAGGTGGCGCCGGAACTCATCCAGGGCGCCGTGACGCCGGCCGCCCTCGCGCGCGCGGTGCTGCCGCTGCTCGATCCGGCGAGCCCGGAGCGCGGGGCGCAGCTGGAAGGATTGCGGGAGGTGCGCCGGCGGCTGGGCGAACCCGGCGCCGCGGCGCGCGCGGCCGAGCTCGCGCGCGCGCTCCTGGCGGCCTGAGGGCGCGGTGGACCGCGCGGCGCTCGCGCAGCTCGTGTGGCGGGGCACATCGCCGGGGGCGCGGCTGGTGCGCGTCGTGCTGCTGGCACCGGCCATGGTGTACCGGACGGCGGTCGCGGTGCGGAACACCGCCTACGACCGCGGTCTGCTGCGCTCCCGGCGGCTGCCGAAGCCCGCGCTCGGCGTCGGGAACATCGCGGTCGGCGGCGTGGGGAAGACACCCGTCGCGGCGTACCTGGCGGGGGAGCTGGTGCGCCGCGGCGTGAGGCCGGGCATCCTGCTCCGGGGGTACCGGGGCGGCGACGAGGCCGAGGAGCACCGCGCGCGGACGCCGGAAGCCGTGGTCGTCGCCGACCCCGATCGCCGGCGCGGCGCCGCCCAGGCCGTCGCGGCAGGCGCCCAGGCCCTGGTGCTCGACGATTGCCTGCAGCGCCGCGACCTCAAGCCCGACGCGCTGCTCGCCGTGGTCGCGGCGGAGACAGCCGGAGAGCGGATGTGGCCGCTGCCGGCCGGCCCGTGGCGCGAGGGACTCCGCGCGCTTGGACGGTGCGACGGCGTCGTCGTAACGTACAAGACGGCTCCGGCGGACGTCGCGGCCGCCATCGCCCGACGGCTGGCCCCGCGGACCCGCACGGGACTCGGTGCGGCAGCGGGTCTCGAGATCGCCCGCCTGGTGCCGCTCACGGGCGGCACGCCACTTGCTGGGGCATGGCTGTACGGGCGTGACGTGGTGGCCGTCTGCGGCATCGGCGAGCCGGCGCTGTTCCGCTCGCAGCTCGAGCGCCTGGGGGCGCGGGTGCGCCTGGTGGCGTTCGGCGACCACCATCGGTACGTGCCGTCCGACCTGACGGCGCCGTTCGCGGCCGCCGGACCGGACGGTGTGGTAGTGACGACCGCGAAGGACGCGGTCAGGCTCCGGCCGGTGTGGCCGGAGCCGGCTCCGGCTTGCTTCGTCGCGGAGCTGGACGTACGCGTGACCTGCGGAGAGGATGAATTGGCGTTGCTGCTCGACCAGCTCGGCCGGGCAGCGCATCCACGACCCAACCCCGTGGCGGCCGTCGAGCCGCCCGATCGACGGATGTCCACATGACCGAAACGAAGCAGATCCTGGGGCCGGACAAGGACCACTTCCTGAGCGAGGAGAACCCGTTCGAGGGGATGATGTCGCGGTTCGACATCGCCGCGAAGCTGCTGAAGCTCGACGCGGGGCTCTACAAGGTGCTGCGCAACCCGCAGATGCAGATCATCGTCTCGCTGCCCATCCACATGGATTCGGGCGAGACCGAGGTCTTCACCGGTTACCGCGTGCTGTACAACACCTCGCGCGGGCCGGGCAAGGGCGGGATCCGGTTCGATCTCGGCGTCACGCTGGACGAAGTACGTGCCCTGGCGGCGTGGATGACGTGGAAGTGCGCGGTGGTCAACATCCCGTTTGGCGGCTCGAAGGGCGGCGTGATCTGCGACCCGCTCACCATGTCCATGGGCGAGCTGGAGCGGCTGACGCGGCGCTACACCTCGAGCATCATTGAGATCCTGGGACCCGACTCCGACGTGCCCGCGCCCGATGTCAACACGAACGAGCGGGTGATGGCCTGGATCATGGACACCTACTCGATGCACAAGCGGCACACGGTCACCGCGGTGGTCACCGGCAAGCCGCTGGAGATGGGCGGCTCTGCGGGACGACGCGAGGCCACGGGGCGCGGCTGCATGTTCGTCACGCGCGAAGCCCTGAAGCACCTCGGGCTGCCGCTCAAGGGCGCGAAGGTGGTGGTGCAGGGGTTCGGCAACGTCGGCTCAATCGCCGCCGAGCTGCTCCAGGAGAACGGCGCGACGGTGGTGGGCGCGAGCGATGTGTCCGGCGGCCTCTACAATGCGAAGGGACTCGACGTCAAGGACGTGATTGCGTGGCGCGATGCGCACCGCTACCTCACCGGGTACCCGAAGGCGGAGCCGATTGCCAACGAGGATTTCCTCACGCTGCCGTGCGACGTGTTGCTGCCCGCGGCGCTCGAGAACGTGATCACGTCGCGCAACGCACCCAAGATCCAGGCGAAGGTGATCATCGAGGGCGCCAACGGGCCGACCGCCGCCGGCGCCGACGAGATCCTGGACAAGAAGGGGGTGTTCGTCGTCCCCGACATCCTGGCGAACGCGGGCGGCGTGACCGTGAGTTACTTCGAGTGGGTCCAGGACCGCGACGGCTACTTCTGGACCGAACAGCTGGTCAATGAGCGGCTCGAGGAGATCATGGTGAGGAGCTTCGACCATGTCCTCGAGGTCTCCAAGCGGTACAACGTCAACATGCGGATCGCCGCGTACACGCTGGCCATCGACCGGGTGGCGGCGGTGCACCGGCTGCGGGGCATGTACGCGTGACGGGTGGAAAGAGGCGAGGGGCGAGTTGCGAGTCGTGAGGGAAGTTGCGAGATGCCAAGTTGCGAGTGGTTGCGAGACGTGAGTAGCGGGGGATGAGAACAGGCACGCGCGACGCGGACTCCGGAGTGGGTGACTGATGTCCACCGGGCGGTCGGCGGTCGAGGCTGCGTTGCTGTCGCCGCGGGCGCTCGACGCGCTGCTGGAGCTGGCGCGGGCCACCGTCCCGGCGTCGGTGCGGGGACAGAGACTCCCCAGCCTGCCCGACGATCCGGAGCTGGCTGTGCCGCGGGGAGTGTTCGTCTCGCTGCACCGGGAGGGTGCGCTGCGCGGGTGCCTGGGGCGCATCGAGCCGGATTTGCCGGTGGGCGAAGCGGTCCGGCGCATGGCCGTCGCCTCCTCGCGCGAGGACCCGCGGTTCCCGCCGGTCGCGCCGGACGAGCTGGAGGATCTCGAGGTCGAGGTGTCGGTCCTCTCGCCTACCGTCCGCATCCGGCCCGAGGAGGTCGTTCCCGGGCGGGACGGCCTCATCGTGCAGCGCGGGCCGCGCATGGGCGTACTGCTGCCGCAGGTGGCCGTCGAGCAGGGGTGGGACCGCACGGCGTTCCTGCGGGCCGTGTGCCAGAAGGCGCTGCTGCCGGTGGAGGCGTGGCGAGATGCCGGCACGGAGCTGTATGCGTTTCGTGCCCAGGTAGTGCCCGCCGGGTCCGGCCGGTGACGGAGTGGTTCGAGCGCTGGTTCGGCGAAGAGTATCTGTACGTCTATCTGCACCGCGACGCGGAGGAGGCGGAGCGCCTCGTCGCGCTGCTGGCGGCCCGCGGGTGGTTTGCGGCGGACGAGCGGGTGCTCGATCTGGCGTGCGGCGGTGGCCGGCATGCGGAAGCGCTCCGGCGCCGGGGTGCGCGAGTCACCGGGCTCGACCTGTCGGTGCTGCTCCTCAACACCGCGCGGCGCCGCGGGGGCTGCTGTTATGTGCGTGGCGACATGCGCTCGCTGCCGTTCGCGGACGGCGCGTTCGACGTCGTGGTGAACCTGTTCACCAGCTTCGGCTACTTCGCGCGGGACGGCGAGCACCAGCGGGTCCTGCGGGCGGTCACCCGCGTGCTGCGGCGGGGAGGGCGATTCGTGCTGGACTACCTCAACGCGCCCGCGCTCAGAGCAGGGCTCGTGCCGCGCGACGAACACGCGTTCGGCGACACCGTGGTCGTACAGGAACGCAGCATCTCGCCCGACGGGCGGTTCGTGCAGAAGAGCATCCACCTGAGTGACGACAGCCGCACGTTCACGGAACGGGTGCGGTTGTACGAGCGGGGGGAGCTGGAGCGCATGGAGCGGGAGGTCGGTTTGCACCCGGTCGAGGCGCTGGGGGACTACGACGGCGCGGCGCACGACGCGCGGAGTCCGCGCCTCATCATGATGGCGGAGAAACGGTGACGGTTCGCTTCGAGGCCATGCCGGCTCCGCTCGCTCGGCCGGGATTGGCAGGCTACGCCGCCGCGATGGCGGCGCAGGCCGGCCGCGCCTTCCCGTCCGCGGCTGCGGGGGCGCTCGTGGCCGCGCCGGGCGAGCTGGCGGCGCGTGCCAGGGACGCGCTGGCATCCGGCAGCGCATTGGCCGTCACGACCGGGCAGCAGCCGGGACTGTTCACCGGGCCGCTGTACACCGTCTACAAGGCGCTCACGGCCGTGGCGCTGGCGGAGGCGCTCGCCGCCCGGTGGTCCCGCCCGGTGGTCCCGGTGTTCTGGGTGGCGGGTGACGACCACGATTTCGCCGAGATCAACCACTGCGCGGTGCTCGCTGCCGACGGTGCGGCGCGCACCATCGGGTTGCGCGAGCGCTCGGCCGACGCGCCGATGCTGCCGGCCTACCGGGAGCCGGTGGGGCCCGAAGGGAGCGAGGCCTTGGCGGCGCTGGAGGCGGCGCTGCCGCCCAGTGACTTCCGCACCGAGACCGTGAGCTGGCTGCGCGCCGCGTACCTGCCCGACCGCTCGATGGCCGAGGCGTGCGCCGTCGCGCTCGCCGAGCTGCTTGCGCCGTTCGGCGTCGTGATCTGTCGCGGCTGGGACGGGTCGCTCAAGCGTGCCGCCGGGCCGCTGGTGCTCGAGGCGCTCCGGTCGGCACGCCCGCTCGACGAGGCGTTGGCGCGGGAAGCCACCCGGCTCCGCGAGGCGGGCGAGGAGACGCCGGTGGCGGTCGGAGAGGGAATGAGCCTGGCGATGGTCGAGGGCGCCAGTGGCAGGGACCGGCTGCGCATCGCGGCAGCCGGCTTCGTGACCCGCCGCTCGGGGGAGGGGATCTCGCTGTCCGACTTGGAAGCGATGGTGCGCGCGACACCGGAGCGGCTCTCGGCGAACGTGCTGCTCCGGCCGGTGGTCGAGGCGCACCTCCTGCCCACGGTGGCGTACGTCGGCGGTCCGGCCGAGCTGGGCTATCTCGGGCAGGTGGCACCGCTGTTCGCTCACCTCGCCGTACCGAGGCCGGTGCCGACGCCGCGCCTGTCGGGGTTCATCGTCGAGGCGAAGGTAGACAAGGTCCTGGAGCGCTTCGGCCTCGCGCCCGTGGACCTGTCAAGGCCGGAGGGGGAATTGGCCTCGGCGATCGCGCGCGAGGCCTTGCCGGCAGACGCGACGGTCGCGCTCACGGCGCTCCGCGGCGCGCTCGACGAGCGCTACGCGGCCGTGCGGGAGGCCGCGATCCGGCTGGAGCGCACCCTCGAGCGCCCGATCGAAACGGCCCGCAACCAGGCGGTGCACGGTGTCGACGAGGTCGAGAAGCGGCTCGTCGCAGCGCTGAAGCGGAACAACGAAACCGCGCTGCAGCAGCTGGCCCGCGCCAGGACGAACCTTTTCCCCGACGGGAAGGCGCAGGAGCGCGTCCTCACGGCCGCGAGCTACCTGGCGCGTCACGGCCGGCCGCTGGTGGCGATGCTGCACGAGGCCGCGCGCGCTCACGTGGAGCGGCTACTTGAAGCCGCCCCTTCCGGGGCCTAGGTTACCAGGATGGGCGTCGCCGTCATCATCCTCATCGCGTTCGCGCTGATGATTCCCCTCACCGCGATCGTGCTCGATTCTCCGGTCGTGCGCGCGTGGGTCGAGCGGATGCAAGGCGGCAAGGTCGAGGACGGAGCGGACCTCAAGGAGCTGTCGAAGAAGGTCGGCATCCTCGAGACGGAGCTTGAGACGGTGGGCCGCCAGCTCGCGCAGATCCAGGAGGAGCACCAGTACATGCAGCGGCTGCTCGAGGACCCGGCGCACCGGGCGGCCGCCCCCAAGTCGCTGCCCAGGTCCGGCTCGTAGGCATGCCGCGGTCGGCGGGGCGCTCGTCGGCGCTGGTCGCCGCCGGGATCCTCCTCAGCCGGATCGCCGGCTTCATCCGCCAGCGGGTCTTCAGCTACTACTTCGGCCTCGGCTACGTGGCCGACGCGCTGGGCGCGTCGTTCCGCATCCCCAACCTGCTGCAGAACCTGTTCGGCGAAGGCGTCCTGTCGGCGTCGTTCATCCCCGTGTACGCGCGGCTGCTTGGCCAGGGGCGGGAGCGGGACGCGGGGAAGGTCGCCGGCGCGGTGGCGGGGTTGCTGGGCCTGGCCGTCGCGCTGATCGTCGCGCTCGGCGTCGGCGCGACGCCGCTGGTAGTGAGCGTGCTCGCTCCGGGATTCACCGGCGACAAGCGCCTGCTCACCATCACCCTGGTGCGCATCCTCTTCCCGGCGACCGGGATCCTCGTCTTCTCCGCGTGGTGCCTGGGCATTCTCAACAGCCACCGGAAGTTCTTCCTCTCCTACGCCGCCCCCGTGGTGTGGAACGCCGCGATCATCGCCGCGGCGCTGCTGGGGGGGCGGCGCCAGGCCGGCGCCGGCCGCCTGGCCGTGCTCATCGCCTGGGGCGCGGTGGCCGGAAGCGTGCTGCAGGTCCTCGTCCAGCTCCCGGTGGTGCTGGGACTGTTGCGCGGGCTCCGCCTGACCGCGAGCACGGCCGATCCCGAGGTGCGCACCGTGGTGCGCAACTTCTGGCCGGCGCTGGTGGGGCGCGGCGTCAACCAGCTGAGCGCGTTTGTGGACACGGTGATTTCGAGCCTACTGGGCGACGACCCGGTCGGCGCGCTGGCCAACGCGCAGCTGATCTACACGCTGCCGGTGAGCCTGTTCGGGATGTCGGTGTCGGCGGCGGCACTGCCCGAGATGTCGGCGGCGCAGGGCAGCGAGGCGGAGCGGCACACCGCGCTGCGCACCCAGCTCCAGGACGGCCTCCACCGCATCGCCTATTTCATCGTGCCGTGCGCGATGGCGTTTCTCGCGCTCGGGCAGGTGCTGGTCGGGGCGTTGTTCCAGACGGGCCGGTTCCGCGCGGTGGACAGCCGCTACGTCTGGGCCATCCTCGCGGGCTCGGCGGTGGGCCTCCTCGCATCCACGCTGAGCCGGCTGTCGGCATCCACCTTCTACGCCCTTGGCGACACGCGCACCCCGCTGCGCTACGCCGTAGTGCGGGTAGCGCTCACCACCGTGCTGGGCTTCCTCTGCTCGGTCCCGCTGCCCGCGCTCCTCGGGATCGAGATCAAGTGGGGCGCCGTGGGGCTCACCGCGAGCGCCGGCTTCTCGGCGTGGGTGGAGTTCGCGCTGCTGAGGCGGGGCCTGGCGGCCCGGATCGGCGCCACCCACTTCGCGCCCGGGTACCTCGCCAAGCTGTGGGGCTCCGCAGCGGTGGCCGGCGCGGCGGCGTTCGCCGTGTGGCGGGGAGTGGGGAGCCTCGGCCCGGTGACCACCGGCGTGGTGGTGCTCGTGCCGTATGCGCTGCTCTATGGCGGGCTCACGCTGGCCCTCCGCATCCCTGCCGCGCAGGGCGTCGTCGCCTGGAGGCCGCGGCGTGGCTGACGAGGCACTGCAGCGCACGCTCGACGCGCTGCCCGACGCGCCGGGCGTCTATCTCTGGAAGGACGCGGCGGGCGAGGTGCTGTACGTCGGGAAAGCCAACAGCCTCAGGAGCCGGGTGCGGTGGTACTTCGGCGACGAGGCGGCCGCGAGCCCGCGGCTGCACCTGCTCGCGCAGCGCATCGCCGACATCGACACGATCGTCACCCAGAGCCCGTCGCAGGCGCTGCTGCTCGAGAACAATCTCATCAAGGAGTACCACCCCAGGTTCAACGTGGACCTGCGGGACGACAAGCGGTATCCGTGGCTCGCCGTCACGGTGCAGGAGCCGTTTCCGCGGGTGCTCGTCATCCGCAGCGCCGCGGACGACGGTGCGCGGTACTTCGGCCCGTACACCGACGTCGGCGCCCTGCGGCAGACCCTGCGGCTCATCCGCCGCATCTTCACGGTGCGTTCCTGCAGCTATGACCTGCCCGTGGACGCCCCGGACCGCCCGTGCCTCGACTATCACATCCGGAAGTGCCGAGCGCCCTGCGTAGGTTGGGAGAGCCGCGAGGCATACGGTCGCATGGTCCAGGACGTGCTGCTGTTCCTCGAGGGGAAGACGCTTGAAGTGCGCCAGCACCTGCGCGAGCGGATGCAGGCGGCCTCGGCGGCCACGGACTTCGAGCTGGCGGCCGAGTTGAGGGACGCCTTGAAGCGGCTCGACCAGATCGAGGAGCCGCCGACGGTCGAGCGGGTGGGTGGTGGCACGTGCGACGCAGTCGGGCTGGCGCGCGACGAGGACGACGCCTGCGCGGTGGTGCTGCGCGTCCGGGAGGGGAAGGTGCTGGGGAGCGAACACACCTTCCTGGTGGGCGTCGAAGACGTGCCCGAGAGCGAGATCCTCACCGCCTTCCTCGTCCGTTTCTACCTCCCGCGGGAGCGCCGCGCGCCGGTCGCCTACCTGCCGTGCCCGCCCGCGGACGAGACCGCACTGGCCGAGGCCTTCGGCGACGCCCGCTGGGCGGTGCCGCAGCGGGGCTCGGCGCGGCGGCTGGTGGACCTCGCAGACCAGAATGCCCGCCATCTCCTCGAGACGCTGCGGCTCGAGACCTTCGAGGGCGCGGAGCGGGCCGAAGACCCGGTCTACGCCCTGGGCCGCGACCTGGGGCTCTCGGCGGTGCCGCGGCGGATGGCGTGCGTGGATATCAGCACGTCCCAGGGACGGGATACCGTCGGAGCCATGGTGTGGTTCGAGAACGGCCGCCCGAAGCGCAGCGAGTACCGAACCTTCAAGATCAAGCTCGTCGAGGGGCAGGACGACTTCGCTTCGATGCGCGAAGTCGTGACGCGGTGGGTCAAGCGCCGCATCGACGAGTCACGGCCACTCCCCGAGCTGCTGCTCGTGGACGGGGGGCGCGGCCAGCTCAACGCGGCGCTGGCGGCGGTGCAGGACGCGGCGGTGCCCGATGGAGTGCTCGCCCTCGCCTCGCTCGCCAAGCGGGACGAGGAAGTGTACCTCCCGGCCCGGCCCGAGCCGCTGCGGCTCCCGAGGCGCAGCCCCGCCCTGAAGCTGATGCAGCGCGCGAGGGACGAGGCCCATCGGGTGGCGGTGACGTTCAACCGCAAGCGGAGGGCCGCCCGGACGCTGACCTCCGTGCTGCTGGCCGTTCCGGGCGTCGGGCCCTCCCGGCGCCGGGCGCTCCTCGAACGGTTCGGCTCCCTCGCGGGCGTGGAGTCGGCCAGCCTGGAAGAGCTGACGGCCGTGCCCGGAATCTCGCGGGGCCTGGCCGAGCGCATTCGCTCACACTTTAGCGGCAGGACCTGAGCGGCGATGAACTGGACGCTCGAGTGCTCGGGATGCGGCGCCCACCGCGACGCGGCGGGGCTGCCCACGGTGTGTGAAGCGTGCGGATCGCCGTGGCTGGTTCGTTACGCGCGGAGCGTGCCGCTGGAGGCGCGGACAGCGCTCGAGCGCCGCGGCCTCGGGGAAGGGATGTGGCGCTATCGCGCGCTCCTCCCACTCGGCGAGAATGAGCAGCCGGTGACCCTGGGAGAAGGTGGTACACCGCTCCTCGTGGCCGCTCGACTCGGCGCTGCGCTCGGGAGCGAGCAGCTCTGGGTGAAGGACGAGGCCGCGAACCCCACGGGCTCCTTCAAGGCCCGCGGCCTCTCGGCGGCGGTCACGCGCGCCGTCGCTGCGGGCGCGAGGGAATTCGTGCTGCCGACCGCCGGCAATGCGGGTGTTGCCGCGGCGGCCTATGGCGCCAGGGCGGGCGCCCGGGTTCGGGTCTACGCTCCCCGCACGACGCCGGCGCCGCTCCTGGGCCAGATCGCCGCCTACGGCGCCGATTTGCACCTGGTGGACGGGCATATCGGGGCCTGTGGGGCCTTGGCCAGACAGTACGCCATCGAACGCGGGGCGATGGACCTGTCGACCCTGCGGGAGCCGTACCGTATCGAGGGAAAGAAGACACTCGGCCTTGAAATTGCAGAGCAACTGGGGTGGCGTTTGCCGGGGGCGATCATCTACCCGGCCGGGGGCGGTACGGGGCTGATCGGGATGTGGAAGGGCTTCCTGGAGCTGATAGAGGCCGGCTGGGTGAGCGGGCCCATCCCTCGCCTCTTTGCGGTGCAGTCGACGGGTTGCGCGCCTGTGGTGCAGGCCTTCGAGTCCGGCGGCGACCACTGCGAGCCATGGCCGAGCCCGGAAACGGTGGCGAGCGGGCTGCGCGTCCCCGCACCGCTGGGGGGCGCTCTCATGCTCCGGGCGCTGCGGGAGAGCAGAGGCGGCGCGATTGCGGTGCCGGATGCCGATCTCCTGGATGGGGCCCGGCTGCTGGCCTCGCTCGAAGGAGTCGATGCCTGCCCGGAAGGTGGGGCGGCCATCGCGGCCGCACGCCGGCTGCTCGCGGGCGGCGTTCTGTCCCGTGCAGAGTCACTGGTGGTGTTCAATACCGGGGCCGGCGTTCTGTACGGCAGGGACCTCAAGTAAGGTGTTGACGCAGGGTATCTAACTCGTGGATCTTTAGGTACTTGGGTGGTGCCACTTCAGGGGAGGTACAGGGAATGGGTTCGCGCAGTTTGACCTTCATCGCGGCTATGGCAGCGCTGGCAATCACCTTCTGCTCGGCCGTGGCCCAACAGTCCGCGGCTCCCCAGTGCCGCCATCTGGACTACGGCAATTTCCGTCTGAACGGTGCCCAACAGCACCTCGGAGTGGCCAAGGCCACGCCGTACTCTGACATGAAGCAAAGCCGCATCGCCTCCGCGATCCCCCTGCTCACCGCCGCGGCCCGGGCTGGCGGGGTCGACCAGGCGACGCTGTGGTACCTGTTCGGCGAGCTCTACATCCTGCAACACGATCTGGGTGGCGCGGACTCCGCCTTCGTGAAGGTCGAGGCGGTGACCGACCCGGAGTGTAAGCGCGTGATCGCGCGGGAGCGCCGCAACGAATGGGTGCCGCTCCAGAACGCGGGCGTGGAGCTGATGAACGGCGGGAACCTGGACTCCGCGCTGGCGGTGTTCCGGAAGGCCAACCTGATCTACCGCTCCGAGCCGTACTCGTACCTCAATATGGCCACGATCTTCTACAACCAAGGCCAACTGCCGCTCGATTCGGCGAGCCTTGCGGAGGAGGCTCATAAGCTTGGCGTCGCCGATTCCGTAGTAAGGAAGGAACGGTTGACGGCGGATGACAGCGCGATCGTTTACTTCCGGCTGGCGGCGCGCTCCTCGCAGGATCGGAAGTTCGACGACGCGCGCGAGACGGCGCTCTTCAACGCGGCGCGCCTGGTGCAAGCCACCGTGCGCGACACGGCGAGCGTGCGTGCCGAGGCGCAGCGGCGCGGAGTGCCGGACAGCGCGGTGCGAGCCGGCAGGCTGCGCGACGCGGAGGCGGCGTATCGCGAGGTGCTGCAGTTGCGGCCTCGCGACCTGCCGGCGCAGGCGAGCCTCGCCGGCGTGCTCACAGCGCTGCACCGTGACAGCGAGGCGCGGGTCGTCTACGACTCGATGCTTGCGCACGCCGATTCGATGGACGCGTTCGATCTGATGGACGCCGGGACGGCGCTGTTCAGGTCCGGTAAGTACGACCTGGCGGCGCGGGCGACGGAGCTGGGCCTCGCCAAGAACCGCTGCTACCGGGACGGGCTGTACAACCTCGCGAATATCTACCTGGCGGCCAAGGACTCGGTGAAGCTGCTCGACGTGGCGCGCCGGCTGGTTGCCCAGGACTCGATGAACCGTTCGTCGCTCCAGGTGCTTGCCCGGGCCTGGCAGGACAACGGGAACAAGGACTCGACGCTGCGCGTGCTGCAGCGGGCCGAAGCCTTGCCGTGGGAGCTGTCGGTGATGCGGTTCGAGCCCGGCGACAGCTCGGCGACGCTCCACGGGATGGTCACGAACGCGCAGCAGCAGGGCCAGAAGGGTTTCACGCTCACGGTGCAGTTCGTGAATGGATCGTGCGACGTGGTGACGTCCCAAAACGTCGAGCTGCCAGACCTCAGCCCCAACGGGAATCCGGGTCAGTCGTACGATTTCAACCTGTCGGCCAGCGGCCGGGGCATCGTCGGCTGGAAGTACAAGACGAACTGACGTAGTTTGAGGGGCGGAACTTCGGTCTGCTCCGCCTCTCGTGCGGGCGTAATTCAGGGGTAGAATGCCAGCTTCCCAAGCTGGACGTCGCCGGTTCGAATCCGGTCGCCCGCTCCTAGAAGTGGCTTCGCAGCTACTGCTTCACGGCATGGCAGAAACGATTTGACTGCAACAAGATTTCACCGAACCACCTCGGTACCTCGCCATTTCCAACTCGTTCTCTCGGGTTGTTCGGCTTGACGCTCACGTGACGAGGCGCGTATAGACTCGTTCGCAGTCGGGACCCGCTCATTCGGCGGACCGAACCCGCTCACCGGAGCGCATGATGGCGACGAACGGCATCACACGCAGTCTACGGGAATACCCCGCCGCGTCCCGTCTCTCTCTCCTCAGCGTGATGGTGTGTGCGGCCTTCGCGGCGGCGTGTTCCGAGTCTACGAGCCCGAAGCAGACACAGCCGCCGACCTGGACCAGCCTGGTCGCGGCCACATATACCACCTGCGGCCTGAGGAGCGATGGGTCCGCGTACTGCTGGGGCATGAACAACAAGGGTCAGCTAGGGCGCGGTGACAGCGCTGACGCAAACACGCCGGCGGCCGTCAAGGGAGGGCTCTCCTTCGCAAGCCTGGGCACGGACGGCTTGAGCACCTGCGGTTTGACGACGCGCGGGGCCGAGTACTGCTGGGGCTGGAACCAAGCCACCCAGCGAGGGGACGTGACGCCGGTGGCCGCCGCCACGGGTGGCCTCACCTTCACGAGCCTTGCAGTCGCATCGGATTACACTTGCGGCCTTACGAGCAGCGGGGCCGCGTACTGCTCGAGCGGTGACTCGATGCCGGTGGCCGTCGGCGGTGGGCTCAGCTTCGCAAGCCTGACGGGGCATGGATCCCACATCTGTGGCTTGACGCGCGGCGGGGTCGCGTACTGCTGGCGTGGCAATGCTTCCGGCGAATTGGGTGACAGTTCGACGACCTTTTCTGCCGCACCGGTGGCCGTGGCGGGCGGGCTCACCTTCGCGATGCTGACTGCGGGCAACGAGCACACCTGCGGCCTGACCGGCGCAGGCGCCGCCTACTGCTGGGGCGCCAACACGATGGGAGAGCTGGGCCGCGGCGACACAGTCTCTGCGACCACGCCGGCGGCCGTCACGGGGGGACTCACCTTCGCGAGTCTGGCGGCGGGCGACTTCCACACGTGCGGCCTGACGGGCAGCGGGGCCGCGTACTGCTGGGGCTCCAACTGGCTTGGCGAGTTGGGTGACGGAATGGAGGGCTCCGGCACCGAGAGCCCCACGCCGGTCGCCGTCCTCGGCGGGCTCACGTTCGCCAGCCTGGCGGGGGGCCAGCTTCACACGTGCGGCGTGACGAGTGCCGGAGCCGCCTACTGCTGGGGCAGCAACGGCAACGGCCAGCTGGGCGCGGGCCCGAGCGGCGATCACCTCACGCCGACACCTGTGGTGAACCCCTGAGCCGTTGGACCCGAGGGAGACTGCCGCGAAGTCGTGCGCTGATTGAGTCGTCATGGCGGCCGCAGTCCCGATGGGATCGCGGCCTCGGCTCATCCGGGGTGTGGACGGCGCCGCATGCGGCGTCCGTGTCCCCTGACTCGCCCTGAGCGGTTAGGGCTGCGCCATCCTCTCGAGTATCTCCCGGACCATGGCGGCGAGCCGCGCCGGACTCTGGGCGCTGCTGAGGTAGGCCGCCAGCAGATCCTCCAAGAAGGGATGCGTGAGGAAGGCTGATGCCTGGGCTCTCACGAATGCTCTGAGCTCCTCAGGCGCAGCCTCGACCTCAGCGACGAGTGATGGACGGGAAGCGAGGAGCGCCACGATGTCCTCGAGATCGTCGCTGTGAAGCGGGTCGTCTCGCCCCCGATCGTTGAATGCCGCCCATTTCAGCGCCAGGAATCCTGGGGCGCTCGCGTGCCGGATCGTGAGGCCGCCTTCGAGCGCCGTCTCGACTGCCGATGCGATGACTAGCTGATCCCAGGGACTGCCGGTTCCGCCGAAATGCTCACCTGCAGGCACCAGGTCGAACAGAACGCCGTCGGGCGACACCCATCGGTGCGCGTGTGCCTTCGCACCGGGGTCCTGTCGGAAGCCGCGAGCCCGAAGCGTCTCTTCGATTCGCTGGGCAGCGGCGTAGGAAGCCGTTGCGATGACCGCGTCCACGTCGGCCGTGGGACGTGCGGCGGGGAAGGGCGGGTCCACCTGGAGCAGAGGGCTGAGGGCACCTCCGATGAAGACGACGCGGTCCTTCAGATTGCCGAGTGCCCTGGCGACGGACGCCAGCTGCCGGAGCGCGGGGTGTTGCGGCAAAGGCGTCACTCGACCGTGGCTGCCGGCCCGAGTCGCGCGTCGAAGGCCTCGAGCGCCAGCTTCCGCTCCCGCGGCCGTCCCACCCGCAGCGCGTCCGCCAATGCCACCAACTCGTAGAGGCGGGGATCGCGTGCCGGCAACTGGCTCGCCTGTCGGTACAGAGGCGCAATCGCTCGCCCCACCTTCGGGCCCGCATCGTCAGGCCAGACAAACACGACATCAGAGAGAATCCTGTCCACGAGCGGAGGTGCGGCGTGGCTGGTCGGCACGCCACGCATCTCGGCGCCGGGGCGCGCAGGGAAAGCGTACCTCAGGCCGTGGGCCAGGAACTCGCGCAGGGCAAGCCAGTTCACGTGCCGCACCTCGGGGCGCACCAGCCCCGCCAGCTCGAGGCGCCTGACGCCCTGAAAGGCGGCGCTGACGCTGATCCCCAAGAGCTGAGCGAGGTCCGCGAACTTCGCCCCCGGGGCGTCCGCCAACCCGAGCGCGATGGGGATATCCACCGAATGCAACCTCATCGGTTCGGCCATGCTTGGCTCCGGTGTGCGTGAAATTCGCTATTCGCGAATTGAGAATACACGATGAATCTCCTGCTGTCAACGTCGATGGCTGGGGTGCAGGACGCAGATCCGCAGCCCCTCGAGGTCGGTCAGCCGCTGCTCGCGTTCCTCCAGTTTGACGAGTCTGCGGAGATGAGAGGGGCTGCGAAATCAGCAACACTCTGGGCGATGAGCCGCGTTGCGTCGCACGCGCGTGCGTGGCGGTCACCAAAGTCGATCCTTCGACATCGCTTGAGGTCCGGGTCAGAATCTATTGTGGACTAAGGCGTTACGCTGTATCATCGTAGGCCAGATGTTACGCATAGCCGCTGTCGCCCCAGATTCCATCTGCGATGCACTCGGCCTCAAATCCGGGGACGAGTTGTTGTCCGTCGGCGGCCGGGAATTGGTGGACTTCCTCGACTGGGAGTTCCTCGCCGCGGACGAAACCTTCCTCCTGCGCGCGCGGACCGCAGCGGGCGAGGAGATCGAGTACGACGTCGAGCGCCCCGAGGGGCTGTCGCTCGGCGTTGTGCTGGAGCCGCCGAAGATTCGCCGCTGCAACAACCGCTGCGATTTCTGCTTCGTGGACGGAAACCCGACCGGCGCGCGGAAGGTGCTGTGGATCCGCGACGACGACTACCGTCTCAGCTTCCGCTACGGAAACTTCGCCACCCTCTCCAATCTGAAAGACAAGGATATCCGGCGCATCCTCGAGTACCGGCTGTCACCGCTCTACGTGTCGGTGCATGCGACCGATCCGGCCATCCGTCGCCGGGTGCTCCGCAACTCGAAGGCGCCGGAGATCCTGCCGCAACTCGAGATGTTCGCCGCCGGCGGCATTCAGTTCCACACCCAGATCGTGGTGGTGCCCGGGGTGAACGACGGCAACGTGCTCGAGCGGACGCTGTCGGACCTGTACGCCTTCGGCGCCCCGGTCCTCAGCGTCTCGGTCGTGCCGGTGGCGCTCACCACCTGGTCCAAGCATCAGCTGGTGCGGGCCCCGACGGCCGAGGAGGCGCGGCGCGCGCTGGTGTCGGTCAGGAAATGGGCGGCCCGCGCGCGGGGCGAGCGCGGCAGCGGGTGGGTGTACGGCTCCGACGAGTTGTACATGCGCGCCGGCGAGCCATTCCCGCCCGCGCCCGCCTACGACGGCTTCGAGCAGGTCGAGAACGGGGTCGGGGCGGTGCGCTATCTCGAGAGCGTGATCGCCGCGCAGGCGCACACCCTCCCGGATCTGGCGGGGCGCCGGGTGCTCGTGCTGACGGGCGCGGCGATGGGCGAGCTGATGCCCACGCTGCTGGAAGCGCTCGAGCGGGCAACCAGGGGGCGCTTCGAGTGCGTGGCGGTCGAGAACACGTACTTCGGCCCCAGCGTGACGACGGCTGGGCTGCTGCCGGGCGCAGACCTGCGCGCGGCGCTCGCGTCGAGTCAGGGCCACGACCTGGCCCTGCTGCCGGCCGAGGCGGTGAACGAAGACGGGATCTTCGTGGACGACGTCCCGCTGGCCTCGCTGGTCACGTCGGCCCCGGTGCCCGTCCTCCTCTCGTACCATTTCACCGACGCGCTCGCTGTCGGGGCGGCGGCGTGAACGCGGCGACCGTCGCGCTGATCGGGCGGCCGAACGTGGGAAAGTCCACGCTCTTCAACCGCATCGCGGGTGGGCGCTCGGCGATCGTGGACGAGCGGCCCGGCTCGACGCGGGACCGGCACTTCGGCAAGGCCGAGTGGAACGGGCGGGCGTTCTGGCTGGTGGACACCGGCGGCCTGCTGCCGACGTCCCACGAGCCGATGGACTCGGCGATCCGCACGCAGGTGGAGCTGGCGGTGGCCGCCGCGGACGTGGTGTTGCTCCTCACCGAGGTCGAGGTCGGCCCGGCTCCCGGGGACCAGGAGATCGCCGAGTACGTGCGAGGGCAGGGCAAGCCGGTCATCCTCGTCGTCAACAAGGCCGACGCGCTGGCGAGGGAGACGCGGCACCTTGCTTTCTACGAGCTGGGGCTCGGCGACCCGATCGCCGTGTCGGCGGCCACCGGCAAGGGTGTGGGCGACCTGCTGGACGTCGTGGTGGCGGCGCTGCCGCCCGCTCCGGCGCCCGAGCCCGAGGATGCGATCGCCGTGGCCGTGGTGGGGCGCCCCAACGTTGGGAAGTCCAGCCTGGTGAACCGCCTGCTGGGCGAGGATCGGCACATCGTGGCGGCGGAGCCGGGCACCACGCGGGATGCCATCGACAGCTCGTTCGCCTACAAGGGTCGCTCGCTCACCTTCATCGACACGGCGGGGCTGAGGCGGCGGGGCAAGATCAACGAGGCGGTCGAGTTCTACGCGCTGCTGCGCACCCAGCGGGCCATCGAGCGCGCCCATGTCTGCGTGATCGTGGTGGACGCCGCCGAAGGTCTGCATACCCAGGATCTCAAGGTGGCGGCGCAGGCCTGGGACGCCGGCACCGGTCTGGTGGTCGCCGTCAACAAGTGGGACCTGGTCGAGAAGGACACGAAGACGGCGGAGGCCGGCCGTAAGCGCGCCGTGGAGCGGGCGCCGTTCCTCGCCGACGTGCCGTTCCTCTACCTGTCGGCGCTCACGGGCCAGCGGGTGCAGAAAGTGCTCGACACCGTCGTCGAGGTCGCCGAGGCGCGCAAGGGGCGGGTGCAGACGGCCGAGGTCAACCGGGCGATCCAGGAGATGATCATTGAGCGGCAGCCGCCGCAGGCGGGCGGGTCCGAGGTCAAGCTCCTCTACGGCTCGCAGATTGGGGAGGCGCCTCCCACGTTCGCGATCGTCGCCTCCCGCCCGGACGAAATCCCGGAGTCGTACCGCCGGTTCATCATCAACGGGCTGCGGGCGCGCTTCGGGTTCCTGGGGACGCCTATCCGGCTGCGATTTACGCGCCGGCGGCGCACGGGCTCGGCATGACGCCGCTCGGGTGGACGCACGTTGCGTGGCTGGTGCCCGCCTACCTCCTCGGGGCGGTGCCGACCTCCTACCTCGTCGCGCGATGGGCGGCGGGCGTGGACCTGCGCGAGCAGGGGAGCAAGAACCTTGGCGCCACGAACCTGTTCCGGCTGCTCGGCTGGAAGGCCGCCGTCCCGGTGGCGGCGTTCGATGTGGCGAAGGGCGCGGCGCCGGTGCTCGCCTACCTCGCGCTCACGCGCGAGCCGTCGTGGTGGGCGCTGCTGGTTGGGGCCGCGGCGGTCTTGGGGCACGTCTTCTCGCCCTTCGTGCGGTTCAAGGGTGGGAAGGGCGTTGCGACCGCGGCTGGCGTCTTCCTCGCCTACCTGCCGGGTGCGATCGGCGCCGCAGCCGTCGTATGGATCGGGCTCGTCGCCGCCACCGGCTACGTCTCGCTGGGTTCGATCTCCGCCGCGCTCGCCTTCCCATTCCTGGTGCGCGTCCTGTATCCGAGCCGGAACACGGCTTTCTGGGTCGCCGGGTGCGTCGCGCTGTTCGTGATCTTCAACCATCGCGCCAACATCCGCCGGCTGCTGGCGGGGACCGAGGCGCGGTTCCGGCGGCGCGGGGCCCCGGCGCCGTGACGCGCGTCGCCGTGATGGGGGCGGGGGGCTGGGGGACGACCCTCGCCGACCTGCTGTGCGCCAGGGGCGAGGAGGTGGTGCTCTGGGCGCACGAGCCGGAGGTTGCGGACGAAGTCAACCGCCGCCACCGCAACGACCTGTTCCTGCCCGACTCGCCGCTGCAGCCGTCGCTCACCGCGACCACCGACTGTTTCGCGGCGGTCGGGGGCGCGGAGGTGGTGATCTCCGCCGCGCCGTCGCACGCGGTGCGACGGGTGATGGGCGCGGCGTCCGCGGGGATCGCGGCGGGCGCGCTGGTCGTGAGCGCGTCGAAGGGGCTCGAGCCCACGACGCACCTCCGCATGACCGAAGTGCTGGCGCAGGTGCTGGCGCCGGGGAGCGCGATCGCCGCGCTGTCCGGGCCGACCTTTGCGCGCGAGGTATACGAGCGCCAGCCCACTGCGGCGGTCGTCGCCGCGGTGAGCGGCCAGGCGGCGCAGCGCGCGCAGGTGGCGCTCGGCGCGCCGCACTTGCGGCTCTACACCAACGACGACGTCATCGGCGTCGAGCTGGCCGGGGCACTCAAGAACGTCGTGGCCATCGCCGCCGGCATTCTCGACGGGCTGGGGATGGGCCACAACCCGCGCGCGGCGTTGATCACGCGTGGGCTGGCGGAGATCAGCCGGCTCGGCGCGGCGATGGGGGCGCGGCCCGCGACCTTCGCCGGCCTGGCGGGGATGGGCGACCTGCTGCTCACGGCCACCGGTCCGCTGTCGCGGAACCGGAGCCTCGGCTTCGAAGTGGGGCGGGGCAAGACGCTGGACGAGGTGGTGGGGCGGCGCCTTTCGGTCGCGGAGGGGGTCGGGACGGCACGGGCCGCGGTGGAGCTGGCGGCGCAGGTCGGCGTTGAGCTGCCGATCGCCCGGGAAGTGGTGTGCGTCCTGTTCGAGGGCAAGCCGCTCCGGGAGGCGATCGGCCAGTTGATGGAGCGCTCGTTGAAGAGTGAGACGTGGAGCTGACCGTGGCGGAACCGGTTCAGGAGTTCTTCTCGATCGGCGAGGTCTGCAGCCTGACGGACCTCAAGCCGCACGTCCTCCGGTACTGGGAGAGCCAGTTCCGGTTCCTGAATCCGGCCAAGAACCGCTCCGGCAACCGGGTCTACCAGCGGCGCGAGATCGAATTGATCATGCTGGTGAAGCACCTGCTGTACACGGAGAAGTACACCATTGATGGTGCGCGCCAGCGCATCGAGCAGTACCGTCGCACCGGCGAGCTCAAGCCGGAGGCGCGGCAGGCGCTGGCCTTGGAGACGGTGCGCGACCTCAGAGCTGAGCTGCAGAGCATCCTGAAGATCCTTGCCGGCGACCGGAAGCAGACCAGTGACTAGTGAGGGAGACTCCCCGCTTCCCGGGCCCTCGCTTGCCCTCGTGATTCCCGCCTTCCGCGCCGCCGCCGCCCTCCCCGGCGTGGTGGAGCGGGCTCGGCGCCAGGTGCCGACCGCGCGCGTCATCGTCGTGGACGACGGATCCGACGACGGCACCGCGCGGGCCGCGGAGACGGCGGGGGCGTCGGTGCTGCGGCATTCGGAGAACCGGGGCAAGGGCCGCGCACTCGCCACGGGCCTCGCAGCTGCGGTGGCCGCGGGAGCGGAGGCCGTCGTCACGCTCGACGCCGACGGACAGCACCCGCCGGAGGCGATCCCGCTCCTCTTGGAGCCCGTCATCGCAGGGACGTCGGATCTGGTCGTGGGCGCCCGCGCCCGCGATGCGGGGGACATGCCGCTCGGCCGCCGGCTGAGCAACTGGCTGTCGAGCACGCTGCTGTCGCGCGCCGTGGGGTTCCCGGTGCCCGACTCGCAGTCCGGGTTCCGGGCGATGCGCCGTGAGGTCGCGGCCCGCGTCCGCCCGGGCGGCAGGCGCTACGAGTACGAGACTGAGTTCCTGTTGCTCGCCGCACGCCACGGATTCAGGATTACCGCGGTCGCCGTGCCGACCGTCTACGCCGGCGCCCCCAGCCACTTCCGCTACGGGGCAGACACCCTGGCTCTGGCTGCGGTCTTCCTGCGGCACTGGCGCTCCATTCTCCTCGGGCCCGAGCCAGCCCCACGATGAGAATTCTCTGCACCAACGACGACGGCCTGCATTCCCCGGGACTCGAAGAGCTGATCGCGGTCTGTGCCACGATCGGCCAGGTGTCGTGCGTGGCGCCCGACCGGGAGCAGAGCGCGACCAGCCACTCGCTCACGCTGCACCGCCCGCTCCGGCCCATTCCACGCGGCACGAATCGCTGGCAGGTCGACGGCACGCCCACCGACTGCGTGGTGCTCGCCCTCGGCGCGCCGCTCGTGCCGACACCCGATTTCGTGGTGGCGGGCATCAACCACGGGCCGAACATGGGCGAAGACGTGCTGTATTCCGGCACGGTGGCGGCCGCGATGGAGGGGCTGATCCTCGGTGTGCCCGGCGTCGCCGTGTCGTTCGCCGGCCACGACTTCGACCTGATTCCGACGTACCGCGAGCTGCTGCAGCAGGTGCTGCGCCGCATCCTCGAGGTCGAGCGCTTCCCGGCCGACCTGCTGCTCAACATCAACCTGCCCCCCGTCGCGGCCGGCGAGGTCCGTGGCGTCCGCGTCACCACGCTCGGCAAGCGCATCTACGCCGAGTCGCTGTCGCGGATGAAGGACCCGTGGGGCCGGGAGATCTTCTGGATCGGCGGAGGCCGGCTCGACTGGAGCGGGGGCGACGACGTGGACTTCAAGGCGGTCGAGGACCGCTGCATCTCCATCACTCCGCTGCACGTGGATCTCACCGACTACCGGCAGCTGGAGGCGGTGCGCTCGTGGCATCTGGGCGGGTGAAGCACGTGCGTGGCGATGGGTCCGGCGCCTCGCGCGCGCGGCTCGCGGAGGCGGTCCGCCGGCGCGGCGTGCGGGACCCGGCCGTCCTGGGCGCGGTGGGCGACGTGCCGCGCCACCTGTTCGTGCCGCACGCGCTGCTGGCGAGGGCCTACGATGATGCGGCACTGCCCATCGGCCACGGGCAGAACATCAGCCAGCCCTCGACGCAGGCGCGGTGCCTCGAGGCGCTGCGCCTCACCGGATCCGACAAGGTGCTGGAGATCGGCACCGGGTCCGGGTATCAGACCGCGCTCCTGGCGCGGCTCGTGGCCCAGGTGTTCTCGGTCGAGCTGATCCCGCAGCTGGCCGAGCAGGCCCGCGCCGCGATCCTCGCGGCCGGGATCGCCAACGTCTCGCTGCTCATAGGAGACGGGACGTTGGGCTGGCGCGACTACGCACCGTACGATGCGATCGTGGTGGCTGCCGCCTCGCCGACGATCCCGCAGCCGCTGCTGGAGCAGCTGGGGCCGCGCGGCCGGATGCTGCTGCCCTTGGGCGAGCGCCACAACCAGGTCCTGACGCTGGTGCGCCTGGCCGGCGGGCGCACGGTCTCCACGCCGTTGGCGGGGGCGCGCTTCGTGCCTCTACTGGGGACGTTCGGCTTCGATGCTTGAGCGATTGCTGCTGTGGCTCGTCGGCACGATCGGCCAGCTCGGCTACCCGGGTATCGTGGCGCTGATGGCCATCGAGTCCTCGGTCATCCCGCTCCCGTCGGAGCTCGTCATGCCGCCCGCCGGATACCTCGCCGCCACGGGGCGGATGGACGCCGGGCTCGCGCTCGCCTGCGGCATCTTGGGAAGCCTCATCGGCTCCTACGCGAACTACTGGGTCGCTTCCCGGGTCGGCCGCTGGGTCTTCGTGCGCTACGGCCGGTGGGTGCTCGTCAGCGAGAAGTCCCTGGCACGCTCGGAGCGGTTCTTCGAGCGGCACGGGCCCATCGCCGTCTTCATCGCGCGGCTCTTTCCCGTGGCACGGCACCTGATCTCGATCCCGGCGGGCATCGCCCGCATGACGCTTGGCCGGTTCTTCGTCTACACGAGCGCCGGTGCCGGAATCTGGTGCGCGATCCTCATGGCCATCGGCTGGGTGATCGGCAAGGAAGGCAAGTCGCTGAGCCGCGACCTCGTGTACGCCTATTCCCACCGGGCCGTGATTATCTTGATCCCCGCCGTGGCGGTCCTGGTCGTGGGATACGGGATCTGGCACCGGCGGCGTACCAGGGCGTCGGCCACGCTGAAGCGAGAGGGCAGGGGCGGATGACACCGGCTGCCTCACCCGGGGCCGAGCTGGTCGGGCGCCGGTGGATCGTGGTGGGCCGGGTGCAGGGGGTCGGCTTCCGCTGGTTCGTCTTGAACCACGCCCAGTCGCTCGGCGTGCGCGGCTGGGTGCGCAATACGGACGACGGTTCCGTGGAGGTCGTAGCGTTGGCCGGCGCGGCGACCATTGAGCAGCTGGATGCCCGGTTAACCCTCGGTCCCCCCGGCGCGCGCATCGTCCGGATCGAACGCAGTGACGTTCCACATGAGATTGTGGAAGGCAAGTCGTTCAGGATCATGCACTAATGCAGAATAGTGAACAAGTCTTGTCGGGTCAGATGTGATTTACCAGGAGCACCGTCGGGCTTGAGAAAGCCCTTGCAGCTTGCGAGGTTACACGGCTGGGCCCCTGTAGCTCAGCATGGATAGAGCAGCGGTTTCCTAAACCGTTGGTCGGGTGTTCGAGTCACCCCAGGGGCATCACCATTCATTGGGTGAGAGGGGAAGGGATGACAGCTTCAACAGGTGCGCCGCTTCCATCCGGCGCGGCGCCGGTCGGCGGGC
>Ga0209777_10000979_pt1 | contig 43700 bp, 60 predicted proteins | sample FrelakmetHBP12HB_FD_187147 | JGI IMG/M metagenome (GOLD analysis project Ga0209777, IMG submission 187147) | Freshwater lake sediment microbial communities from the University of Notre Dame, USA, for methane emissions studies -HBP12 HB (SPAdes)... | ecosystem: Environmental > Aquatic >...
GACGTTGGCCACGGCGGCGGGGCCAGCCAGCGGCTGCCTGCCTATTCGGCTCAGGGCAAGATTTTCTCGCCACGCCCTGTCGCGTGAAAACAATTGCACCCGTTTGACCGGGGGATATATGAAATGGGTGGGCATGCCGGTGCCTACCTAATCGATTAATTCAAAGATGTCTCAATGTTTGCCCTTGAGAAAGAACATCTCAAAGGATGGTCCCGGGTCATTCGCCAGGCTGGAAGAGAATATCCAGAAATAAAGATTGTCAATGGCATCACTCAGGTCGGTTGCCTTCCATCTTGGCTGGTCGGTCTTGCGTTCAGATGATTTGTCCTTCTTGAATTCCTGTGGCAGGACGGGTGCATTATCCATAGAGACATAGGATTCCATTGCATTATTCATATTGATAGCGAACTCAGGAACCTCCGGATAATTACCGGAAAGGAACTTGTGCCAGAACTGGAACTTATCCATGTGAGATGCTTCAAACAGTTGAGCGCGATTATGCACTGCCCATCCTGCCTTGCTAAGTTGTGCAGTCACATCATCGAAATAGGTCTGCCTTGAGGCAGCATCATTCTTCCGGGTGCCATCACTGCCACCATATAGATAGACTGTCTTATCCCGATGATATTCATAATACTCAATGAACTTTTTAACCAAGGTAGGCAGTGTCTCATTCTCTACATAGAAGTTCTTGATAATAGGAAACCTATTGATTGACTTATGCCATTGCCCTACGATGCAACAGTTCTGTGTAGATCCAAAGTCAAAGGAAAGGTATAAAGGTTGATCCTTCAAACAATCTTTATCTCCAATGCTGTTATTAGGAGGCATTGTCTTTGGGTCTATCTTCAATGAATCGAAATAGGAATAGTCATAACTATTATAGTAACAATGCCTTTCTGATGACAATTCGGGATAGAAGCCACTGATATTGCGGCGCCTTCTCTTATTATCGATCTCTATCTCATAGACAATCTGAGGTAGGTTTCTCTTCTGATGACGGAACCATTTCTCACCAAGTATTTTTATATTTACTTTTGCTGACGCTTCGAGAAACATATAATCATCGGGATGTTCTTCGGCTAATTTCTCAAGTTCAAAAACCCAATCACCATCGGAGGTAAGTGGTTGAGATCCCATTAAAATTTCAAATAGATGAAACTTAAGATGACCAAATTCTTTTATATTGGCACGAATGGCTGGTCGTAGGTCAGAATCGATAGCACTCTTTTTCAACTTTGTAACTTCATCCAACATCATCCCATCAAAATTTCCTGATCTGACCATTTCAGGACGATCAAATGATCCGAATTCAACAACGAATCCATTAAAAAAATGTATACAATTGGTATAATCCAAAGGTGGATAGTATGGTTCTTCCCATTTCCATTTCTTTGGTGCCCGGGATCCAAGGAAATAATGTATATTACGATATAATCCCCTTCGTTCCCAATGTGCTATTATTGGCCCCATTGATTTATTTCGGATATGGAAATAGGTCAGTCCTCCAAAAAGAATCTTTCCGCGGGGCATATAGGTAAATGCCTTTATAATTTCATCGGCAAATATTGTGGTTTTGCCAGCGCCCCTCCCCCATATACATGTTTTATAGGGTTTTGATGAAAGTTTGATAGCGATCTGAGGATCATTGTAATATGGTGCCGGTTTAATCTCCATCTGGTATTATTTCTGCGTCCTGTATCGTAAGCATATCAAGATATTCCTTGGCAGGAGATTTCTCAATTATAGCATTGACTTTGGATTGTAGGTCTAAAAGTACATTTTGAGCCTTCTTATCGATCTGTTTGAAATATGGGCCGTTGATAAAATTGAAGGTAAGGGAAAGCATCTGGATGGGTGGTTGTATCTTCGAAGGATCCGGAAGGTCGAAGTCGTCCCGATCGACACCGGTGATTTTGATCAGGTTTGCAACCGCCCGGTTCATCTGGTCGATATCGGAAACGGATGCTGCTAATTGGTAATTCTTCATGGCCAGCTCATAAAGGATGTATCGGGAAGCCTCTTTTTTGGTCTTAACCACATCGCCGAATAATTCGATAGCTGAGCGAAGATCCCGGTATGCTTGTGCCTGGGAATAACTAAACTGACTCATGAGACGATCCTTGGCCTGCTCATTGGAATGGTATTTACACAGAAGCGTAAAGGCGGCCTCGAGTCGAATCCTTAAATCATCTTCAGTTTTACTGAGTTTGATTTGGTCATTGTCAAAATATTCACGGATCTTCTCCAACTTGGTGTCGAATTTCCTCGAGGTCGAATATCTATCTATATTAGACATTATAAATCCTTTCTACTTTTAATTCCGGATCAAATTTCTTCATCCTGTCAATGATCATCTGGCAATATCGCGGATCTATTTCTCCCATTAAGCAGTTCCGGCCAAGTTGATGTGATGCCACCATGGTGGTTCCGGATCCACCAAAAGGATCATAAACGCTTTCTCCTTTCCGGGTATTATTTATGATCGGCTTTGCCATTGCCTCGATCGGCTTTTGGGTGCCATGTGAAGTCATGATATCTTCATTGGAATTGAAAACATTTAATCCCCGGATCTCCCAAACTGTACTCTGGTTCCTTCCTCCATACCAGTTGCTATTCTTTCCTTTTCTGACTGCATATAGGCAAGGCTCATGTTGCCAGTGATAATCTCCCCGGGAAAGAACGAAGGTGGATTTAACCCATATGATTTGGCTCCGCAATTCGAATCCACAATCTGCAATATCTTTCATAATAATATCCTGGAACCGAGAAGCATGCCAGATGTAGATCACATCTCCGTTAAATAATGAATAGGCACCGATCCAACTGGGAATATCATCATTGTTTACAACTCCATTTCTCTTACCATGGACCGCATTTATCTTGTCACGCCAGGTTGGATCATAATTAACACCATAGGGAGGATCAGTGACCATCAGGATCGGCTTTTCATCGCCAATCAATTTCTGAACACATCCTGGGGTAGTGCTATCGCCGCAAATCAACCGGTGTCGCAATCCCTTACCTGTTAATTCGAATAGATCCCCGGGAACAATGTCCGTTGATATTGAATTTACATCCGGAAGATCTTCATCTGGAGAGAGATCAGGTATTTCAACATATTTTAATGAACTTGGGAGATCATTAACATTCAATCCAAGTCCTTTAAGGTCAATATCATCGAAAATATCATTTAGCATCTCCACGTTCCATAATCCGACCTGGATATTTGAGGTGACATTGTATTCCTTCAGCTCGGTTTCGGTAAGCATACGGTTTGGAACCCGGATATCGATCAGCTCTTCACCACGTCCCAGGAGTTTGAGTACCGTAATCCTCTGGTGACCGGCAATGATCATATTGTCCAGATTAATGGCCGGGATCTCCACCAAGTTAAATTTCTCTAATGACCGCTGCAGTTGATCCCGCTTTTTATCGGTCAATACCCTTGGATTATAAGCAAAAGGTATCAGATCGTCAACTTTGCGTTGCTCGGTTCTCCATTCAAGTGCCAACTCTGTCATTTTCTTAATGCATTATCAATTTCATCAAATTCTATCTTGTATTTATCAAGTGTGTCCTGGTTCCTCTCCCGGACCTCGGGCGTCTTTGCGTCGTCTCTCAACCTGGTGTACCGGCTGATATAAGTCCGCAATGTCTGCCGGCGTGTCATCAATTCGGCGATATCCATCTCACTTATCTTTTTGCCTTCTTCTTTCATCGGCGATGGTGGCAGGATTCCATGCTGATCAAAATGTCGTAATCGCTCATAATCTTTAGATATGTCATCAGATAGATCGAGTATTTTCAATGCATCTTTTAATCGTTGATCATCGGAAGGAAGATATTCAAGAATAGCATGAAGATTATCCCTTATTTTGAGCTTCATCCGGATCTCTTCAAATAACTTTTTTGCATCATCCTCCAATGGCCTGGTGCCGGTTTTTTCCATTTTTGGTTCAAAAACTGACTTTATGATCTTTGGTTCTGGTCCCGGGACCGGTTTTCTGATCATTGGAGCGATTACCTGGCGCAGTGCCATTCCGGGCGTTTTAATTAACTTCCTGAGCTCATATTCCAGCAATTCCCTATTTCGCCGGCTGGCGCCGCCCTTATGGAACAACCTGATCTCATTTTTGCTGGTGCCATATAGCTCATAAATGGCGACACCTTCAAAAAAATCCTTTCCGGAATTAAGCCAAAGGTTAATTTTTTCAATCATTAAGAGATTGTTTTTGTTCATTTAAAAATTGATACCACTCAGGGGCCTTGCGATCAGGAGCAAAGGAGAAACCCTTTGGATGTGATCTATAATTCATCAATACCTCCGGCCGGTTATAGATAAGATAGCCAGCTTTGAGAAATTTGATCCAAAGAGCATAATCTTCAGCAAGGGTTGGTGGGATTTCTCCATAACCACCAACTCTATTTATTACTTCCTTGCGATAAGCAACTCCGGGATGATTAACGAACCAAAATCCGGATTCGGAACTCCGTGCATATTCTTTAGTCACTTCCCCCGGATGGTGTGACAACCATTCTCGTTGAGTATTGAAAAGACGAATCTGTACCCCGCAGATATGCCGGTCGGGGAATCGGGTAAAGAAATCATTATGCATTTCAAGAAGATGGGGTTGAGCAATATCATCCGCATCCATTCTTACAATCAATTCATTACTGCAAAACCGCAGGCCGTAATCCAGGGCATATGCGATTCCGGCATTGTGATCTGTGCGAACTATGCTCAGGCAGCAATCCTTCTTTATTTCATAGAGATAATCGGTCAGCTCCCCTTTCGGGTTATTATCGTCTACAATTATGAATTGGAAATCCTGATATGTTTGATTCAGAATGCTATCAACGGCTTCTTTTACCCAATCTAATTGGGTGGCATAAATGGGCATAAGTACGGAGATCTTCATTTCACTGGTTTCTTTTCGGTTGTCTTTTTAGTTTGGATTTTTTCTCTACAATCTTTTTAAATGCAGCCAGGGATATATCATTTATAATTGTCTTTCTATTGGCATCGAATTTTTTGAAATCATAATATGGGTGTGGTTCGGTTGTGGGGATCTCCGGGAAAGGGTCCCGGGTTGTTGCCTCCCCATGGAAGATAATACTGATCCCATTGCCCTCATCATCGGGCAGGGTAAGGGTATAGAGTTCAAATCCAAAATCCTTCATGCGCATGATATCAACAAGGGTCCTGAAGGCAGTACCACACCGGTCCTCTTTGGTGTACCGTTCGTTCTTGGGATTAGTATCATGCATTACGATACATCCGTTTTTGCGGATAAACCGGGATGCATTGGTAAGGTCCCAGGTAACCTGTTCGTGATTATGATCACCATCGATAAATATCATATCCCATTCATAGTTCCCTGCAGTAAGCATTTTAAAGAAATTGTCTGAGGTCATTAAAAAATCCGGTTTTTTTTCATGGGCTATCACTGGGTCAACGGCCTTCTTGTTTTCACAATTGATGTTGTAAAATGTGTCTCCGTCGCGAAGGCCGATCTCAAGGTAGTCTTTATATCCCATGGTTTTGATGATCCAGTTCATTACCGCATTACGACTCATTTCTTTTTTATTCGGAGCTATGGCCTTAATTAATTCCTGGTCTTTCATGTCAGCATGATGGATCCGTTTGAAATATGCATTATCATAAAGGTTGCCCGGAAGGATATCCGGCTTGATCCTATGCACCCGGCATATAACCGGAAGTGAAAGCTGATCCTGCCATGTGAATTTGATATTTTCATGCCACCAACTCATCATCAGGGCCCGGACCCGGGTAGTTGGTTTACGGACAATTACCGTACAAGCATAAAGACCTGCACCAGCCGGATGGAAAGATTTATAATATTCCGCTTGTTCATGAATGGCTTCATTGCGGTATTTAACCATGATCTCTGATGCTTTTACTTCATCATAGATGCAATTTCTTTCCGGATGGGCAAAAAGAGCTATATCTGTTTTTAAATTCTGAATACAGAATTCAACAAAAAAAGCTGAATTAATCTGGATACAACCATCAAGAAAGATGATAATATCATATTCGTTCAATTGATTTATTTCCCATGGAAAGATTTTATACCATTTGGCACGCATTCTGGGATGCAAGTCAGTCCGGGGTTGTATTGCTTTGATAATCTTCCAGGATTCATCGGTGTTTTTAAAGTCCTTTTCAATAATTTCCGATGGTGCATCTGTGATGCAAAAGAAATTGGCCGGAATATTTTGTTTTGGAACCGCCAGCAACCGGTCGTACCCTCCAAAAATGGTGGTATAAACTGCTATTTTCATTTTATGATTTTTAAAGATCCATAATTCAGGCAATATTTTTTTTTTCCAATCTGGTCCGAAGATCCTTCGCATTCCGTTATCCATTTCCTGGTTCGCCTTATTCGAATAATTTTGAATAGTTCCAATAGTCTTTATGGTTCCATGCCCAATATGCCGAAAGCAACTTCCGTCATCGGCAAACATCCGGATCCCCTTCTTCATACATCGCCAGGAAAATTCAAAGTCCACGCCGGATCCAAGATTGAAATGTTCGTCAAACATTCCTGCTATTTTAAATGTATTTCGTGTGATTACCGGGGCCGTGAGTTCGATACATCTTACCTGGCGGACACCATTCGTGAAATGATTGCGAAGTTGATCCATCCAGGAATTAAATGATGGCGTCAGAAAATCATATAATCCGGTATCCATCAATGCCTGGATCCTATCGATGCAATTATGATCAATCACAATATCGCTATTCATGAGCCAGAATGCTTCGAATTCTTTCCATAATGCTTTTATGGCCCGGTTCCAATTGCGCGTAAATCCAAGATTATCCTTAAACCTGATCACCTGGTTGGGGATATTAAACTTATCGCCCGATCCGTTGTCGATGATGATGGATCCTGGCACCATCCTGGCAAGATCCATGGTCATGCCTGGCGTTTTATAGTGAAGTATGAATTTACCAATGATCATATTTCAAACCTTGATTTTTCCGGGAACCGGCGCATAAGGAATTCCTTCAGGTTTTCGTTTAATCCCGCATCATTATGATTCAGATATATCATTCCTTTACATTTTACCTCCAGGTCGCCGGTGGAAGAAGTATAATATTCTCCATCCCGGTTATTATAAAACTGGATCCCCCGGCAATCTTTGAATAATACCGGATCTTGGTCGGAGAATAAAGTGTTATAATAGAGTGTTGAAGTAAGAAGGCGCCGGTCCAGCGCTTTATAGTTTTCAATTATCCATTTCATTTTATCCCGGTCAAATAATTCCGGAAAATGAGTCTCGGTATTCCATCCCGGATATCCCTTGGATCTGACAGCATCAACCGACCGGTATAATTGTCCCCACCATTTCTCAAATCTCTTTGGAATTTTATCAAAGGAATATATTGCCTTAAACTTACCGATCTCCAAAAGGTCAATATTATCCAGCAAATAGATATCATCATACATCCGGATGAATTGCTCTCCGGAATTTGGATGATTAAGGTAAAGAAGGAGTTTCTGTATAGCATCAAAGACGGAATTTTCCGGCATTCCTTCACACCGCTTATGATTTATGAAATAAATTTTATCGAGATTAAGCCATTCGGGGAGATCACCAACAATCCATAACCGGAATTCTATTTTCAGGTATTTTTCTAAAGATCGGATTGAATATCGGAGTTCTTCCCAGGTGGCCTCCTTTTGAAAATAAGGATAGTAAACATCAATCATATGGCGAAAATATTACTGCAATTGCAGTTGAGAAAGGACAAAAAAACCGGGCCATTTGGCCCGGTCAGCGTTAGCACCAATTAAGGTAAGGAAGGGATCAATTACCAGGAAGCAGATGTCGGATCATAGGTGATTGCACCTTCATAGAAGGCCATGGGAACAGATTGAATGGATTTGAAGGTTATTGTTGAGCCTTTGTCTTTTGAAACATCTTCTCCCCAAACGGTATCAATGGCATCGATGACTACGGTATTACAGGGTTCGCCGATGAGATATTTTTTGGATGCATTACAATTCTGGACGATAATCAGTCCTTTGAAGGAGATCCCATGGGCAGCAATCCATGCCTGGATAGCTTTTTCAATTCCGGGATAAAATCCAGCCAGGGAAATCTCATATCCACCGCAATCGTCATTCGATCCTTTAACCTTCTTCTGACTGGGTTTGATCGTTTTTTGGGTCATATAAAACCGGTGGAAATACTTATTGGCTTTTAACACGATATCATCCGAGATTGTAACACCATCCACCTCCCGGTCGGGAAACTGGCTCCAATCGATATCACTATTATGGATAAGGATGATCTCGGAGTTGATCCCCCCACCACCACCGACATTGTCTCCTGTGGGACGGCTAAGATCAATCAAAGATGTTGCCAGGGCTCCGGCTGGACCTGGGAAAATAATACTTGCCAAGGCAAGTGCGCCCATGACGATTCCGGGATCCCACCCGGTTGCAAGTGAGATACCGGCGCCTGCCAGCATCGCCATAAGCATGACTGATAAAATTCGTGCTATTTTCATTGTTGCAGATTTGATGTTAATAATTTAAGTTAATTGAACCGGCTTTATTCGCTGGCGCTGGCTTCCTCTTCGCTTACAGCACATGTGATTGCCTCTTCGATCGCGAAACCAACATTTTCGTGCCAGTCACCATGAATTGATATCATCCGATGGTAGGATTCGAATGTCGGATTGGAAATCCCATTATTGAGTTTTGTGAGCCAAATGAAGTTTTCTTTTGGTGTGGCAAACATCAGGTTTTGTCCTGCCATGCCGGCGAGTGGAGTCAATGTGAGGGGGGTTCCATCAATTAAATAATTGATCATACCTTTGTAATCAACGTTTCCTCCATAGAGATCTCTTCTCCTGCGCAAATATGCTGTGAACCATTCCGGAGCAATGCAAACATTCATTGGTTTTCTTTTGTATACTTGCTTTAAACCATCTGCAAACTTTTCGACTTGTTCGAAAATATCAAGAATAGTGAATGCTCCCAGGCCGGTGACAAAATTGATATTTGATGTTCCGGCCAAAAGTTTTGTCTTCAAAATGGTACAATATCCATCCATTGACTTTCCGGTATCCTGAGCAATATCTTCTGTCGGTTCCTCATATTCACCGGTGGCATACATTGTCATTTCTCTGTCTTCCGCAATTTTATCTGCCATTAAGACTTCGAATACATAACGGGAGATCGGCCATTGTTCTCTGTTAATGTCTTCTTGCGCCATAAAACCAAGCCAGCTTCCCATGATTTCATCCGGATAAAATTCAACATCAACTTTATGCCGACGATGAATAATGGTAATTGGGGTGAAGGTAGCATTACCTTTTGGGGTCCATTTCTTTTGAAATCCCTGGACAAGATGATCAATGGTGGCTTTTGACGCGCGGAAATCCTCATCCTGGATTATCCTGGTCATCTGATCTGTAGATTCTGTTTTTTGAAGGATGAGAGTCCTTATTTGAGACTGATTCTGACCTAACCAGGTCCCGAATTCGGATTTTATTTCGTCAATATTGATTGTTGGGGTCATTTTATTTTGATTTATGATGAATACTCAATGAATACTCAGGTTTATTTTTTGCCGGTTTCAAGTGAATCAGCAATTTCATTATGTTTGAATTTTGACGTAGGATCTTCTCCGTCGCCAGGAATAATGTCTTTGTTCTTCCCGGGGACGGTTTCTGTGGAAGCATCTTCTGCCTTCAGATCGTTGTATTTCTTGGTCATTGTGGCCAGAGAATCCTTTGTCGTTTTCAGGTCAGTAGTTAACTGATTTTTCTCGGTTGTGACAGTTTGAAGATTGTCTTCGGCTGTCTTTTTGGCTGCAACAATAGCATTAACGGCATTCAGCACATCATCAATTGTTGCTTCGGGAGCTAAATTGAGAGCTGCAATGAATTTTGCAAGATTTTCCATGATTATATCGATTTCGTTTGTTGATTCTGATTTATTACTAATGGCTTCCTTGATTCGATCGACCAATTCAGCAAAAAAATTCTTTTTATCCTGGTCCTGCCCATTTGAATAATACTGGATCATCTCAGCATAGTTCATGTTCTTTATATTGGCCGGCAGATTTGCGGTAGTCTCTTCGATCACATCGATAATTTTTTCATCCAACGCCTCTTGAGCAGTTAAGAGATGGTCTGTGAAATCGAAATATTTTGCTTTCAGCTCTTCGGCGGTTAAACCTGTTTTTTCGGTCATGGATTGAATCAGTGATCCCTCATAAACATTTAAGAAATCAATAGATTCCTGATGATCCTTCACATTTCCAACCGTAACGGTCATCGGGGAATGAAGCAGGATAATAGAATTTTTTGCAGCATGCCTGGTTTTCCCGGCCTCAAGGATGATTGCTGCCATTGAGGCGGCCAATCCATCATTGTAGGTGTGGATATCCTTTTTCGATTGAAGAATTACATTGAAAATGGGTAATCCCTCGTTGATTGAACCACCGGGAGAATTAATCCTGATATTGATCCGGTCATATTTAGCCTCAAGTGCCATGAATTCCGGAACGAAGTCAAAAGCAGTAGTATCGCTACCATCTTCATTAAACCAGGAGCTTCCAATGATCCCATAAATAAAGATATCGACCACTCCGGGGGTGTTTGCGCTTGTTTTTACATTCCAGAATTTTTTAGGCTTGTGCATAAAATAATATTGTGCCCTTTTTAATGAGAATACAATATTATAATGCTGTATTGCCTTAATAAAGGACTGAAAAAAGCATTATGTTCCGGGAATTCCGTCTTCGGAATGGATGAAAAGAGCCGGGTGCATCAGGTCGCCCAGGAATGTAACTTCATAACCGTTGAATCCCGGAACGTCGCCTGGTATTAGGAGTTTGTGGATTTTGGTGAAGGCGCCCTCGGTGGTTCCAAATAAACGGACCGTTCCGTTCTTATCCCTCACCTTTATCACTATTTTCCGGCCATCCATCTCAAATAATTGCTGTTCAGCATCGAGTCTATTCTTCGGAACCAGCATCTTGATGGTATAAGTATAGATCATTCCCGGATCGGTATCCTTTGGATCCGATTCTATATTAATGGTCCCATCTGATCCATAAAGATTATTCCATGTCTTTCCTGATTTTAAGATTACAACCGCAATTAAAGTTGCAGGTGAAAAGGATATGGAATCAATGTCCTTTTGATAGATCCATTTAATTGGGTTCACGCCCCCGATATTTACTCCTGTATGAATGTCGATGTTTGTCATGATGATTAAATTAATAAGAATTAAAAAAGTCAACAAAAGCCAACAAAAGTCAACAAAAGTCAACAATTATCTCAAAGTTTAAAAAATACTCCTTAAACTGACGACATTTTTTTTACTTTTCTTTTTACTTTTTTTCGTCTGGAATTTATTTGGTTTCTTTTATGTAAAAATCTTAGATAATCCTTTTCAAGTGTTGAATAAATATCGAGATCTTCGTTAAGATCAAATTTGTCAATAAAAATATTAATTGATTCTTTAATATTATATCCATTGTTTTTTGATTCGTCCATGTCGTGTTGAAAAATTGACTTGAAATATCTTGTTAAGCGAATAATGAAATAAGTTTTACTACATTTAGAAAGATAATTATTGTATATAACATTTTTGCTATCAAAATATGGAAGTCTTATTAATAACATTCCCTCATAATTACTATCTTCATGAAATTCTTTTGGTGGTCGATTCAATAAATGTTCCAAGGTCCTTAAGAGAGGACTACCTTTTGGAAAATCTATTGGCATCTCACCATAAAGTTTTCCTAAAAATTTTCTCAAATATGAAGGACATTCCATTTTTATTATAACGTCTGATGGCATGGTGATAAAGTTAGTTGTGTTTTGGGTTGATTTAAAGGTCATAATTAATATTTGCGGTTACTATGAGTTCTTCATTCCTTATTATTTTATTAATGATTTTTCGTTTTTTAAGATTAAGAAAGTAGGCTTGTAATAATTTATATAAATCAATATCAACAAGGGACCCACCAGGTAGATTTAGATAATCTGTTAAAACAATCGCACCATAATCCACCTCGGTTTCATTTAATCCGATTAAATCGCTTGTTCTTAAAGGTTTTAATCTCATTTTTAATCTCGGTATACCATCGCTTTGGTATTGAGAAAATTTATTTAATAATCTGATTAATTGTTCGTGACGTTCTTGTTTTTCGGTTTTCATATTTTTTTTTTAAGTAAAAATATATCTGTCATTTTCTTCAATAATAGTAGTCGTAAAAGGGAATCCGGTTACCGGTATTTGTTGAATCATTTCGATTAATGGTCCGGAAGAAGTAAATAATATATGCTTTATATCATTGATTGAGATTTGTAGATGCAGACATTTGTCAGCGCCTCTTTCCCGGAATGCCTGAACCTTTGATTCCTCAATCTTATGATCATGAATAATGATTTCCTTCCCCAGGATCTTCGAGATCTTGATCTTGTCACCGACAAAACTCTTCGCCGTTACAGTAATGCCGAATTGGTTAAAGTTGTTCATGCATACAATTTTTTCATTAAATGTTTGCCATTGCAATGTTTGGCCCATCCTTTATATGATGCAATCGATGCCGGGTTCCTGTTCCGGGCCAGCATCCTGGCAAAGTTCTGTTTGATGGTTTTGCGCAGGCGTGTATGCGTATGGAAGAAAACATACCCTAAAAAATCTATTCCCCTGGCATCCACCGGGTAAACCTGATAGTTGTCTTTCACTGTAAGTTTTAATTGCTCCTGCAGGTATTTGGTGATATCGGACAAGATCTGATGCAGGTAGGTTTTATTTCCGGCCATGATCACCAAGTCATCAGCATACCGGAAATAATATTTTACCTTTTTCTCCTCTTTGATCCAGTGGTCAAAATAAGTGAGATAGAAATTTGCAAAATATTGACTCAGATAATTGCCGATCGGAAGTCCATCGGTGCTATCGATGATCTCATCCAAGAGCCATAGAAGATCCTGATCTTTTATTTTCCTTCTTAGGAGTTGTTTTAAGATGGCATGATCAATGGATGGATAGAACTTGCGGACATCCATCTTTAAACAAAATTGTGTGCCTGAGATATCCTTGAGCGCGCATTTCACGGCATTGGCCGCCGCGTGGATCCCGCGACTTTTTATGCAACTATATGTATCAACTGTGAATGTGGATATAAACAGCGGCTCCAGGATATTCATCACCGCATGGTGCGTGATCCGGTCCGGAAAATATGGAAGTCGGTAGATGATCCTTTCCTTTGGTTCATAGATTGAAAAGGTGGTATATTCAGAAGTTTTGTAGGTCTTGTTTAACAGCATCTCATGAAGTAACCGGATGTTTCTCTCCCGGTTCTTGTCATGGAAGATAATGCCAGGCTGTTTCAACTTGCCTTTTCTGGCAATCTTATCTGCCAACTTGAGATTTTCGATGCTGCAGATCTGATGATATAAATTCCCTTTTCTTTTCATTGTGCCTTTGCTGTTAAAAGATCGTTTTCCCATCGGTACCAACGCTCTTTTCACTATCGTGATTTTTTGGCATGTTGCCAGGGTCTATGCTGCTAAAATAGCTTAGGTGAGAGCTGACATTCGTATTCGTATTATCGTAGTTGTAATTCGAATTCGAAAAGTCGAACCTGGACCTGGCCGACCGAACTATCAGCTGATGCAGCATACCACCGGAGAATTTCATTTACAGAAAGAACTTCTTATATTGCTCATTGAACTGCTTAAAAATATACAACGCCTTTTCAGATGAATCTGTGCAAAGGCGAGAGCCGACATCCGTAAACGTATAACCGCAGTAGTAATACGAATCCGAAAAGACGAACCCGGACCCGGCCGAATTAACTTGTCCCCAGGGATAATATTTCCACTGGCTCCTGTTTGTGAAGTCGGCCTTCCATCCATCATTTATTGCTTCGAAAATGACGAATAGTTCATAAACTGCAAGCCATGCCGCCCGGAATCTTGGTGGAATAATTGCTGGTAGGTCCTTTAGTTTAGGACGTTCAAGTTTTTGCTTTTTGAAAGCATCATTAATGGTCTTTATCGATTTGTAATCGAATGGGGTCTTGACCTTCCTGGTAGATTTTGTTTCCTTTTTCATGATTTTACTTATTAATGGTTAAAAGTTCCCTGTGAATTTCAATAAACTGCTTTCCAAAATAATCTGCCAGCTCTTGAGTAGGAAAGCAAAGGCGAGAGCCGACAGTCGAATCCGTAATAACGTAGACGTAAAACGAACCCGAAAAGTCGAACCCGGACCCGGCCGACCATTGAAACCAAGGATACCATTTTTTCTCATTTCTATCATTCCAGTTTGGTTCCCATTCGCCCCGGAGAACTTTTGCAATTAATTTCAGCTTTTTATAGGCTATTTCATCCAAAGTATCTGATGAATGATAAACATCATCAGGAAATACCCCAACCTCAATGCAAGCATCTTCAAAAGTTTTTATCCGGTCCATAATATTGTCGGAAAAAAAATCTTCTCCAAATTTTTCCATAAGGATTTTCTGAAACCATTTAGGGACATCCTTAAATAGCTTCTTTGCTGTGGGTTTTTCAAGGTTCAATGTTTCCATGGTAATTGATTTTTGATAATTAATGATTAAAATATTGTCTTTTGTGGTAAATCGTAATTCCAGACTAATACCTCAAATTTTTTTCGGTCATTCTTCCGCATTCCTTTATTATTGAATGTGTGAGTAGAACTGTGCCATTTGTTTTTCTCAATATATTCCTGCAACATTTCGCTATGGTAATTACTGATGAGAAACTTCCCTTTGCATGTTTCACACCATTGTAACAGCTTTTCAAATTCATCAAAAGAATATCCCTTATAGTGTCCTTGGTCAGCATTTGGATATGGTGGATCAATATAATGGAAGGCATCTTTAACATTTCTTGATTCCAGAACCTGGAGAGCGTCCCTATTTTCAATAATGACAGATTCTATTCTTTTTACTATTTCCATTGTGAAAGCATCCTTATTCCTTTTCATTACCGCAGGAGGTAATGTGCCCTGATCATTCGAATATTTAAGCCCCCCCCCGATCTTATTTCCATAACTTGAATTGCTGCACATCCAGAATGCCCATGCCACATCAACTTCTAAAAATAAATTCTTGTTTTTTATTATCAGAAGCGCCCTATCGTGTAGGGTTCTTGAAAAACAAGTGGATTGTATTTTCAGATTCAACTCTTCAAAATTTGTTTTTAATTGTTGATAAAAATTAATGACAATATCAAGGATGTCATTTATGGTTTCATTTTTTGCTGGTGATTTGGCAAAAAGTAATGCACCACCTCCGAAGAATGATTCAGTATATACTTTATGTTGTGGTATCATAGGTAGAATGATGGGAAGCATGGATGTCTTGCCACCATAATAAATAATCGGAGATCTCATAATTCCATTCATTTCACATCCTTTCCAATCGACATAAATCCCCTGGTTATCTTTCCGAAAAGAATCCCGGCCTGATCAGGATAAAAGAATACCAGGATGAACAGATAAATCGCGATCGCAAAAATCACGACGTTAACCAGGGTGCCCGACAGGCTTTCAATTTTATAGAGTAACTTCATTGGTTATTCATATTTTTATGATCCATAATCAATTACAACTATTTTGCCCTTGTAAAATCCGTAGCTATCGGATTTATTTTCTGCAGTAATAAGGCAGTTTTCGTTTACATGAAGTAACGCCTGAATGTCATCGTAATAAGTAATATATTCTTCATCACTCAATACTTTTACTTTTGGCATTACTATTAATAATCCAAATGGAAGATGAAATAATATCGGACAAACCCTACCAACAACATCCTTATTTTTACTGGTTTCAACCTCGCCTAAATTATTTAATAACCCCCAAAGAAAATTCCGATAGCAGTATAGGAAATTGGGTATTTTAAAAGCAAACCTTTTTGTTAAAAAAACAATTCTTGTACAACCTTGTCTATTTATTTTCATGGCTCTTAATATAAATTCTACCTTCTTTAAAAAATGGAAGCAATTTTTTTCCTTCCGTAAATTCTGAAATGGAGTGAACCTCAAAAACTCCTGAGTAAAAAGTTTCAATCAGATATTGAATTCCGATTTTCTTCCTGCCATGAACATGAAAATCATCCATAGTTGCTTTTTTGAATCCTTTAGGTAAGGTTTCGAAGTATGGAAGATTAAACCTGTCTATTTTTGGTTCCATAAAAAAAAATATTTTTGCATTTCCCAAAGCCAAAAACCCATCCCAACATCCCTACATCCCTACATCAAACTACACTTCCCTACGCTTCCCAACACTATTTTTAATATTAACTATTTGATTTTTAGTATTATAATATTTTGTAGGGATGTAGGGATGGTTTTTCATGATTTTTTTGAGATTTGTGATTTTTTTTATTTTTTTAGATTAGAATGGCAAATCGTCAGATTTTTCAATCCTTTCATCTGAATTATTGTCAGGTGTGATTTCTTCCGGTACCCGGTCAAGGTTCACCTGTTTTCCTAAAATATCATAGTCAAAACAATAACAAGAGGTAATTCCATCCTTAAACCGGTGGGAATTTTTATAACCAATGTAAGCCGGATGATGCTTTATGTAATGCATCAAACTCACCAGGTCAACCCCATTCGTGCCGGTTTGCTTACGATGGGCCTCCATATATAGCGGATGTACTTTACCGAACCGGATAAAAAGCACACTTTTTGGGTTTGGAAAGGAAAGTCTCTGCCGGTTTTCGTTCTTTAAAGTACAATCGAGATCCATTACCGATGAAATTTTAAAATCAGAGGCTTCTGTTATCAGTTTCTGGTCAAGCAGGAACTCAACCATATTCCAGAAGCTCGCCAGGGCCTCTGAACTTGAAATTTGAACCGATAACTCAGAAATCATTGATTTTGACAATTCATAAATCTTCTCATAAGAAAAATTAAACTCGAGTGGCGCCGTGGATCCGAGGATGATCTTGACCGGGGCCAGAATGGATGAAAAGTTGCGCACCAACCTTTCATCAAAGGATCTGTTTTCACTGATCATCTCCCCCTTTATCGTTTCCATAATATCTGAAAACACCATTCCGTAAGATTTGTCTACAAGATCCCGGCACATAATAATATCTCCGATCATGGAACTGAGACCCTGTAATTCAAGTTTCTTCAATTCGTCGTATTTGGCCATCTCTTCCGGGGTATATTTCTTCTTCTCGAATGATAAGAGGATGGATCGGGTAAAAAGGGCATTATCGTCCCGGGTGGGAAGATATTGCCCGGAGATGATGCAGGATGAATTCACCTTTGTAATCTCAGTCCGGCTATCCTTGGTCATTTTACCCTTTTCATGGCCCATTCCATCATAAGCGCTCTTGAGCGACTGGAACCTTCTCTCATCGGTGTTATTTGTATATTCATCGAACCATACCGTTGCATTCTTAACCCTTGAAAGCCTGCGGAAGAATCCGACTTGGGTACCGGAATTCAAATTAAATGCCGGCAGATTGTTGAAAAAGATGTTTGAAAGAGACCAGGCCAACTGACTTTTGCCAGATTGTTTTTCTCCAAAGAGAAACAGATGAGGGAATATCTTATATTTCTCATAAATCAGATCACGGAAAACAGATGCTATAACAAAGGCAATGGCAATGATGGCCTTTTCACCGTAAACATCGATCATCAACTTGGTCCAATCACCAAAATTCACCGGAGAAGGTTGCCAGATGAAATACCTGTCGTTCTCATATTCATCATCATCTTCACGAACATCATTATAAACGATACTGAAGGCCGGCGAGAAATATTTATTTTTCTTATGCTCGGTAATACCGAACCGATCAACCGGTTGCCATTTACCATTAAATATCCCATTGGCGAAAGCGAAGAATCCCTCGCGTTGCCATCCAAGTGTTTTCAATTCGTTACAAACCGGGAATTCATTGCTGATATTCTCGAGGATCTTCATGAAGTGAACTTTGGTTCCAAAGAAGATATAATTGCCCTCTCCATAAACAGATTGCTGAAATTGTTCTATCGATACAAAACTCTTCGAGGGAACATCGAGGATCCTTTTGAATCCATGTTCGTTTTCTATTTCTATCAACCGTTTGTTATCAGTTTTTGAATATATGTGGAAAAGCGGCCGAAGGATAAAATTTGAAGCCCGGAAAAGGCCATCCTTTGTAATAAAAAAGTATTTTCCTTTGTGGGAAAAGAACCCCATTCGCCTGGCTAACTTCTGATCAATGTCTTCCGGAAGTTCGATCTCGTCGATTACCATTTCGTCGGTTTTCAATGATTTTCGGAGAGATTTGAGTTTATCCTGGAAGATCTTCTTCGTGATCTTATATTTTTTTCCCAATGCCGTGATATCGATCTCTTCCTGAACCTGGTCTTCCAATTTGATAAACATCTCACAGATCTGGTTAATAGCCTCTCCCCTTTTGGTCAGATTATCACCGGCCTCTACGAGCAACTTCTCGGCCGTGATCATCAGCATTTCTTCATCAATTAATTCAACTGAAGGGAGATCTATTTCAGGCATTTTAAGGAGTATTATTGGGATGGCGGATTTCTTTATTACCTTCCAAAATGAGCTTATTTATTTTATCAGTATATTCCTGCAGCCGACCAGATAGAATTAATTGCCTGGTCATTTCATAGGGCGCAAGTCTTTTTTCCAATTCTGCCGTATAAGATCTCAGGAAGGTATTTTCCTGCCCAAGAAGCCGGTTCCTATCAATAATGAATTGAAGATCCTGGGTATATTGCCAGGCATAAAGCATGATCTCGGCAACATGGGACCAAAATTTATAACTTTCAGTTTCACCATTCTTCGCTTTTAACTTTGCCAGGATATCATTAATATCGGCAAGTTTGTTAAGAATGAGGTCCGGGGCATCCTCATAGAGACTATGATTAGTATCGTCCATTTGATAATCTTTCAATCAATATATCCTGTAATTTTCAAAGAAGAAGGTTCACAAAGAATAGGCATAGTATTGATAGCGGTACCGGCATGCTTAAACCCCACCAGTTCTTCCTCAATAAGATAAACCGGGACCTTCCCGTTCACCAGACCCTTCTTATTGTATGTCCGGCCTTTCTTTCCGTTTTTTGTTATCACCAACTTCCCCGGGTTTTTCATTCTGTCTCCTCCAGTTGAAGTTCTGCGATTCTTGAAACCGGTTCTTTATCATTCTTTCGGAAAAGACAGAAAACCAATTGTTGTTTTTCCCAATCAATCTTTGAATTTTTATACATTGTTTTGATGATATTCCGGCATTCGGTGGCTGGGTAACCAGTATCAAGGCCGGCTACAAATTCATTTATTTGATCGAGCCTATAATATTTGAAATCAATAAGGGTAGCATAGCAGAAAAATACATCCTGTTTATTCTTCCGAATGCAGATCTCATAAGTTTTGAATTGGACAAATCGTTGGTCATTCCTCAACCGGAGGGTGGTGAAATATTTCCCGGCCAGTTTATTATTCCAATTAAATGAGAAAACAATCTTATCGGGATTTGAGTTCATCATCAATTGCTTTTATTAATTCCTGAATTAAAAAAAGAGGATGATAAATACCATTAGAAGCATTATCTAATTGAATCTGTGTTATCTGATCAATAATTTCATCAGGTGTGTCAATCGTAAAAGATTTAATTTTTTCTTTAAGAATTTTTAATGAAATCCTGATAAGATTCAAATTGACAGTTGAAAAATTTGTAAATGATTTCATGATAGGTCCTGATTTATATCAGACTGGTTTGATTTTGAAGAAAGGGTCCGGCTCATTTCACGAAGCCGGATTGCCCTTTCTTTACTTTTTTCGAAAATTCTCATTTCTTGATCATCCTTGGTGGGTGATCGGCAAAGGATCTCAATGGCCTGATTTTCTTCCGGTAAACTCGGTTGGAGTAATACCGGTTCATTTTTTGAAAGAACCTGGCCAAATAGATCTAATTGTTTGGATTTTGGATGCATTATTTTAAATTATGCCATGTGAAGTTGCATATACAGAAATACCGGTTTTAGTAAAGCAACCAATTTTATGAGCAATAGTGGTGCATTCACGATTGACCGTGTGCGTTGAAATGTGAAGGTTGGAGGCTATTTCTTTATTAGTTTTATCAGTGCAAATTTCCTGCATGAGCCTAGTTTCATGAACCGTTAACTTTCCGTTTTTAACATTCGGAAGTTTGCAAACTAATCCATGGCCAGGACAACTATCTCGATGGCCACAATCCCAATATTCTCTATGGATGATTCCTCCATTATCCGCGATATCAGCATTTTTGTCAAATTCCCCAAAGTTGCATATTGCAAATTGGTGAAGTTGATCGATGGGATCAGTTATTCCCATGGCCTTAATCCCGATCATTGCCCTTAGATCATTCTCAAGCAAAGCGCGAAGGACTCCCGCAACATCTAATGTGATTTCATTCCAGTTATGCATTTTCCCGTCGCTGATATAATGAACTTCACCATTTGTTGAAAAAAATTCAACCGAATCATTAAGAAATCCGGGAGGAGTGTTGTCTTTTTCCATTTGATTTGATTTTATTTGTTCAATTTTTGTAGCGCCGGCAAGGATCGGACTTGCGCTCTCCAGGTTATGAAAGTAACTTACGAAAAATTGCCCTGGCGTGTTACCTCTGCACTACGGCGCAATTATTAAAGCGCTGCCACGCGCTTTTTTTCTTTTTCTTTTTCCGATTTCAATTCTTCAGCATATAACAATGCTTCCTCGATGATGACAGTATTGTATTTCTTATCATCAGGATCTAATACCTGGTAGATATAAGCAATGGAAAACACAAATTGATGTTTAGAAAAAATTCGCTGCTTGAGAATCTTCGCGAAGCCTATAGGTAAAGAATCACGTAATTTCTTTAATGATTTTTTATCAAGAGCCATAGTGATATATTGGTATTTACTTTAGTTTGTATATTGTATTATATTTGTTTATTAATTGTTTACAAATATATGGTATATTTTCATTTTGTCAATAGTAAATATTCATTATTGGTATAATTTATTTTCATTATAAATATACAATGCTGGATTACAAGACAATAGCCAAAACAATTCAGAATAAAAATTATTCGCTGAAATACTTTATTCCCCGTGTAACCGAAATGACGGTTCAGGGTTTTAAACTTGCTTTGAAGAAAAAAATATTAAAGGTTAAGACGCTCGAAGAAATTAGCAAAGCACTCGATTTAAAGATGAGTTATTGGTGGGAGAATGATGATCCTGGAAATATAATGAATGAAGCCCAGGGAAGTTATACTTCATCATTAAAAAAGGAAATCGAGGGACTTGCTTCCGAACATAAAAAGGACCAGGAAACAATTGGGCATTTGAATAAATATATTTCAACTCTTGAGGAGAAAATAGCCAAAAAGACTAAAACTGATTGATTATCTTGAAATTAACTTTAAATAAAAACATCAAGTAAACTGTATGCATTTTATTTTCATAACTGATTTCCCTTCTGGTGTTTAATATATTCCCATGCTTACAGTAATACGGCCTGTATGATTATTTTGCACCCTTCTTATTCATAATCAATTAAGGTTTCGCATACTATTAATTATAGGACAAATACCAAATTTTAACATCTTGTTAATCAACAACATACATATTTCAAAAAACATGCTAAATTTGTACATGATGAAAAAAATTAAACTCAATCAAGTGAAAAAGCCAGATAAATCAAGCATTTATATCAATGCACAACGGTATACTCTGAGTCTTGGAAATGGGGCAAAGCTCTCATATACAAATAAAAGAGCATTCAACTCGGCCGTGTTCCATATCAATGAAGATCTGACCGGGATCCTTTATCAGATTAACGATGCATTCGTCTTATGCTTTACCGAATACCGTCGTTTGTGGTTTTATCTTGAAAATCAACATTTTCGTACTTTACATAAATCTGATGAGTTTAATGTTGAGCTTACCAGACTATTCAATCTCCTGTCCGATCGTAATGGTTGGGCCAACGGAAATTATTTTGCCTTCAAATATTTTTATATGATAATTGATAATCTGGTTGGTTGGCTGGATAGCCTGATTGATTTACGGCACAAAAAGAAACAGTATGTTGAAATGAGGTTGTTGCAGCGAAAGCAAATGGAAATTTCCGCCATCAGGAATACCCTGGAAAATGTTGGGAAAAACCAGGAATAAATATCCGGAAGGTTAATCCGAATCCACCGGTTCCATCTTCTTCTTCAAAGCCACCAGATAACTTTCGGGAACCTTTATTAGCCACCGGAACGAAAGTGTGTTCATGTCGCTGATATCCGGATCGTAATTATATCCTGCCCGGGTGAGCTCTTCGCATAGATCCTCCTTCATGATTACAATGGTTGGATTGAATGCCTGGATGGCATCAAAGATCTCATTGGTGGAAAACGAAAGGTTTGATTCTTCGGAGTTGGTGGCCGGAGGAAATTTCTCCTTAAAACTTGTGAGAACTGTTAAAAGATTTTCCATAATCATCAATTAAAAAAGACGGCCCGGTGAGCCATCTACAATATTAAAGAATGATTATTTTGGATAGTTTTATAAAAATTGCGTGTTGGTTTTAATAGCATCCAAAATCTCTTCAAGAGTTTTTCCATCCGGGCATATCTTTCCGAAAAGATTAAAGTAATCACTTCTTGTTTTAATTAATAGGTCAAAAGATTTTGGGGTTTCGGATTGAATAAGAACAGGTGTTGTGGCGTTCAGTCCTTTTTCTTCTTGAAACTTTTGCCATGCTTTACTTCCAGTTGCAGCGGCAACAAGCAATAAGATGATGTAGGTGGGTATGCCGGGTAAACTCTTTATATTATCCCTGAATTCCAAAGGTGATAGTATCGGTTTCTCGGTAGTAATTTGTACCAATATGCCATCCTTTGGAGTAATAGTGGTTTCCTTAATGGTTTGTGTCATGAGTTTGGACATATCCTTTATTTGGATATTCGTCATATACCACGATGCAAAGAGTAGAATCATTGCACCACCCAACAGGATAAAGAAACCTTTCCTGTTTGCCGATTTTGCAATCATACCATTAGGTTGAAGTTCCTGCAAAAATCCTATATCTGCTTTTCTCATGGCTTTTGTTTTTTGATGGAATTTATAATATTGTCAATCATTTGTTATTCACAAATTTATTTATTCGACCAATAAAATTTGCTTTTTAATTGTCATTAATTTTTTACTAATGATATAGCACTTATTGAGAAATTACAGGTGCTTGGGGTTTCAATCACAAAATTACCCTCCGTATAATTTACGGATACTGTTAATGTAACAGTATGTGTCCCTGATGTCATTACAAAATCATTTGATTTTTTAGCTAATGTTACACCCCTCCCTAAATAACAGTAATATACATTTCCACTATTAACAGTAGCAGTATAGGTAAGTGTGTATGTTTCTCCGATGTAAAGTGGGCCGATATTATTAGTATAACAAGCTCCTCCCCCGGTAGTATTTATTGCAGAATTTATTACTGAACCGGTTGATGTAAAAGTTTCAAATGGATAAGCCGATAGGTTTGTCCAACTTAATATCCTTTCTGGGTTTACCGGTGCAGAATAGTTGTATGCTCGTATAGCCCGTACACTTACTTTAGAGGTGGCTTTTGTGCTTTGTTGCATGTCAGATGATACAAAAGATAATGCCCAATTTTTATCATAGGATGCTTCTGACGATGAATGATACCAGTCTCCTATGAATCCCCCAATAGCTGTTTTATGCAAATACATCTGGGCTAATTCGTCTTTCGATGGCAAAAACCAATCGGTATATCCATTCAAAGTAAGGGTGTCACATAGGTAAGCTGCTATTGCTGTCGTTTTACAACCTTTTAAAATTTCCGCAGTATTGGATACTCCTGTGCCAATAGTTGTTGATGTAAATGGAATTGAAAATGTTTCACAACCCCATACGGCAGATGCACTTTGGTCGTGGGTTGCAGCAATTAATCCGCTAAGTCCATCAGTTGATGTATAGAACACTATTCCCCCACCGTAGGAATCCCCAATTTCGGGAAAAGTTGCTCGACCCTTTAACCCGATATAAAAATATTTAAACGAGGGTGTCCCGTCAAATTTCATCCAAATGGTGTTACCGCAAGGAATCACGGGATTGTTTAACGCATATTTTTTTGTTACCACTCCCTTTGTTGTTACCGTTGTTTGTGTAACCACCAAAGATTTTCCGGTTGCCGTTTCGTTAGTACCCCAACATATACGTGGTTTTCCTGTGGGCGATGTCGCATTTGAGCCTATCTTAAAAATTAAGGTATCATAAGTTTCACCGGATGAGTACCCTAATATATGAACACTATCTGCCATTTGAATTGTATCTATATTTATTTCATGTAAAACCCTCATTGCGTCAAGCGGAGAATACGTTTTATTGGCATACAAAACTGAAACTAACGGCCCTTCTGCCAGAAGGGTATCTTCAGGAAATATAATATTATTTTTGAAAAAATTGATCACGGTTTGATGGGTACTTAATTGAGAAAGAACGACCCCAAAACCCACCCTGTTACCATTGTAATGAATCACTGACGGGTAACCATAATTAGAAAGAACATTCACGGTATGTGGGGCACTCCATATTGTTGGACTGTCTAATAATTTTGTTGCGTCTGCATAGCGGTAACGAAAACTTTGGTATCCAAATCCTACTGTGTTTCTATAGTAGCAAACGACAACAGGGGCGCCATTGGGAGGATAAACCAAATTCAGCCAAGGGCTGATTAAATCTCCATTTTCAAAATTAGTTATTCCTTGATTAGTCCAAGATGCACCATTATCTTCGCTTTTAAATTGATAAAAATTAAACGGAGTGAGGTCATCTCTTGATATTGCAATTATTGAATTTCCGCCGATATATAATACATCAAACTCACTAAGCCATCGCAAACCCGAATAAACAGTGACATCGCCTCCCCATGTAGTACCATTATCTGTTGAAAATATCACATGAAGCTCATAATCCATTTCCGGCGCACTTCCGTTTTGAATGTAATAAGGCATCATCAGTTTGCCCCCCCCAATGGGTATCATTTTGCCGTAAGGAGCATAAAGAGCAGATGTTCTGGGATGAGGAAGTGTTCTATAAGTTGACCAAGTTTCGCCTTGATCGTCAGAATATATATAACCCCAATCAATATCTAAACTTGTTGTGAAATTAAACCTGCGAAAAAACAAAACAAACCTTTCGGTTGGCGTTAATCCACCGGCAGGATTGTTGTCAAGATATGGAGAATTGTATACGGTAGTTGTGTCTGACCATGTATTTCCATCTGTGATGGATTTTCGTTTTACAATCCCACCCCTATTGTCTCCCCCATCAGAATGTCCATGAAAATATACATATAGCAATTTCCCATTTAAATATCGACCTAAAACCCCATAACCGTCAAAAGTTGTATCAGGTAATGCACCTGGATTTAAGGGACTCCATGATGATTTGTCTGTATTTACCTCCGATTTGAGATCATAACTTGACATCCCTGTCTGAGTTTGAAAATATAGACTTCCAGATAAAGTTAGCCAACCCTGAGCAAGAGCATAAGCAAAGGTTTGTGTCTTGGTTACCGCATGGGTTAATTGATAATGTGCCCTCCGTGCCTTATTATAAATTACCGTTGCAGAATCCAGACCGGTTCCTCCAAATGCGGCGGCATCATTCTTCACCTGCCATTCGGTTAAGGTTGTTTGGGCGAAAAGGGCGATCGGGAAAATAAACCCGATCAAAATCAATAAAATTTTTTTTGTTTTCATTATCAAAAAGATTAAAGGTTTATAAATTGAAATTCTTTCCATTCATACGCATCCGAATCATTTTTTATACAGATATAAAATGAATCAGCTACACCCGTATCCCCAAGTAACTGTAGTTGCCTGCCGCGATAACCAACTCCCGGAGCAGGTAAATCTGTGACCGGGATAATGGTCTGTAACATAGCGGGAGTACATTTTTTTGTTGCACCACCCTGTACGATCGGGACTAATTCTGTTCCATCCAGAGCGGTTGCTACCGGATATTTGGAATCTGATATTTTTGCCATACTACTTTATTTTAATCATATTAAATATTTATAATTCATCCAGTAAATCCTCGCCATCTTCATCCAGTAACGGTTCATGTGTTTCATCCATTAATACATTGATAAAAACAGGCTCATCCCAGGTTGCAACAAGGGGCAATCCCACACCAATTTTGACTGTATTTATCATAATCGAAAGTTATTAATCATTATACAAAATGGTAATACCGCTGGCCGTGGTAAGTGCAGAAAACACCCTGCGTACCATTATCGGTAATACTTCTTTTTTCTCCAGGGCCCATACCTGATGTTCCCCGCCGGCTGTTTCTACTTCAACATTGCCGGGGGATCCCATTACCATTACATATACTGGCCCCTTAAAGACTGAATTATCGGGCGTAATGGTCTTCTGGTGCGTAAAAGTCAAGTTTTTAATGTCCATTGTGATTGATTTTTAAAATATTAATAAATTCACGATTCATCTAATAAATTCTCGCCTGTTTCATCCAATAATGGGTATCCCATTTCATCTAATAAAATACCCGGGGGAATTGATAATTGAATTTCCTTCCAATAATAAGTTCCGGCAGCGTTTTTAAGACAGATATAAAACAGATCATCTACCTCATTCCCACCATCAAAGAGTACTATTTTCGCTCGATATACTATTGTCGGGTTTGGTAATTCTGTAACAATCGGAATAGAGAAATCTGCAAAATATCTATGAGGAGCAAATATTTTTATTGTATTTATCAGATCCTCAATTGAAGGCACCTCTCCCCCATTATAAGATTCAATTTCAGAATATTTTAGTTGATGGATCCGGTTCTTAATACTCAAAAACCGGTCGGTATAGATGAAATAGAGGGAATTCGTATAGGTTGTATCGATATGGATCAACAGGATATCGCGCACCGGGATCTTTAAGATGCCGGTAGCATGAGAAAATGTAAATTCAATATCATTCGCGGTCAAAAGCATAGATTATTTTTATATTTCTGGAGCGCGTACAATTCCTGTGAGAACAATAAATTGTTTGACTCCATCCACACTTGCAAGAGAAACTTCAACCGTTTCTCCTTTTTGGATTACTATCGTTGATATTCCTCCAATAGTTACCGTTCCACCGGTTGCCGATATCGCTGTGACATTCGCATTTCCAAGATTCATGATTTTTGTATTTCCTTTCCAATTCACATCATCAAGTATCAGATCGATCTGTGTAGTTGGGTGAGAACAAACATAAAGCCCATCTTTACCATCAAGTTGTTCATCCGGACTTTCAGATATTGTGGTAATTGGAGGAGGTGGTGGTATCTTATCAGTAACAATATGTGTCCCGGTAAGATCCAGCAAGGTAACAATGGTATACCACATATAAATTACCATTACCGAGATTCCTGAAGTTATATCTGCATCCCCTGAGAACCCAACTCCCACGGCCTGGTTTTCATGAATATCCCGGTATTCAAATTTTGGCTCAGTCATCCCTGCCAAACATGAAGTCGGATTCTTCAGATAATAATTTGGGAAATAGCCAATATCCTGAGAAGTACCATCCGGCGGATTACCATAACAAACATTCAAAACCTGGGTCCCGATATTAAGTGGTGTTGTGGGATCACAGGATAACATACAGCCAATTACTTTAATTGCCTTTCCAGTTCCCGGAGCCGGTATAACCGCAACCGCACCATGTTTAAAACTCCCCCCATGACTGGCATCAAAGGGATGAGTAATAAAGTTCAGGCCCAATCCTTCAAATAAGGCTTTCATGGCATATAATTCGGTAAAATTATCATTGATCATATCACCACCCGTATTTAGTGGTGTTCCTGTATGATCATCTGGGTGGGTACCCAGTTTTATTATTTGTTGAGTCATGACTGGTCTTGATCAAAGGTTATTAATGAATTATCAAATGTTATAATCGAGGAGTCCCAAGTTAAAGGAACAGGAGATTGTGAATTTCCAAGGCTTATTGGTGCATAAAACTCATCATTATATGACCGCCGGTATTCAATATCAAGCTGGACATTATCATCCATGTCCTTGCTCCGGATCACCTTCTTAGAAGTGATGACAACCGGATAGCAGCGCCCATCGATCACCTCATAGATTTCCCGGCTGAGAAACATATCGCGTAGCCATTCCAGGTAATCTTTTTTCAACCAACCGGTCGATCCGGCGAAAGTTTGTTGTTCGGGATTCTGAAATGATTTATCAGGAGCATTATAAACAGTTTCTTCATCTTCAATAATGGTATATCCCTCCTGGCGGTCATATTCCAGGTCGCTTTCAATCTTCCCGGTTAAAAGCACTGTATCATACCAGCCAAAGGAATTCCGGAAGATAAATTGCCGGTCATGCTCGCGCACATGAGTATCGAGGACAAACTCAAAAACTTCACTTGCCAATCCTGAACCATTTGTCAGCCATACCCTCCAACCGGTAATTGTCTTGCCTAACAGATCCAACCCAAGGTCTGTAAAACCCACCTGGAGTTCAATAACAGAGAAATTTACCATTGTAATGGTATTCAGGTCGATTATTGAATTAGAATCATCATCGAATAAAACTTCTATATGCGGGGTAAGTGAAAGATTATCATTATTACAAGCAAGGAAGAATAATCGCTCGATCTGAGTAGTTGTGGTATTTTTCCTGCGTGGACACCAGGTAAGGAATCTTGTCAGATTAACGGCATTTTCCCAGAATGAATCATCCTGTTCATTCCACCATACCCTTGCCTCGCGCGATAATCCTCCCATCACAGCATAACGGATATCGTCCTGGGCAATGGCAAGATAGGTGTCAATATATTTTTCGCACCAGGCAACAAAATATCGTTTTATTCCTTCATAATGAATCGTTGAATTATGGATATCCGGAACAATATGAAAAAGTGGCGGGGTAAAATCTTCAATCAAACCCTGCAGGTAATCCGAAATATCAAAAACGGCATTTCCTTCTTCATCCACCGAGCGGAAGTCTTCACCTACCAGGTCACCGCCGGCGCCATGCACCTGCAAAAGGATCCCAAACCCAGCCCGGTACCCGATATCGACACCGGCGGTATGAGACCCCTCGGCAACCCCGACAATATTGGTATTGACAAACCGGATCGTAAAATCGGTTCCTTTTTGTAAAGCCGTTATGGTAATGAAATCCGCGCCATAGGAAATATCATAATTATTAAAGAGAAAATAATTCTTTAGTAAGGCTGCGGCAAAGAGAACAATCCAGTCGGCCACTGCCATTCCCGAAGTGGCTGCCGGGATCTCGTTCCCCGAACCGGAATCTGTGCTTTTAAGTGCGAATACCTGGCTGGCATTATAAGTATTAAGAGCGAAAGAATGATCTGGAGTTGTATCAATAGAAGTAAATTCAATAGTAAGCGAAGCAAATTCTCCCTGGGATGATACAAAATTATCGCTCTGCAGCGCATAGCGGGCAGGGTTTCCTGCAAAAGATATCAAGGGAGGACGTTTGACCAATGTGATCATGGTGCAAATTAACCTTAATGAAAAGAGTTTTTAAAGGACAGAATTATGGGCAAGGATAACATTCCAGGATGGCCGGCATAATCATATCTTTCTTCAATACCACCTGAATATCTTTAATGAGATATTTTGTTCCATTGATCATGTATTTCCGCGAAAAATCAAAATTCTGAAGCTCGGCAAATTCCATCTGTTTTGTTATCTTGACAAGTTTAGTTGATAAGCGGAACCGCAAAAATTCTTTCCAGAATTTACTGAACAATCCTTTTGCCCCAGGGAAAAACAATGAATAATTATCACTTTCATTCATTCCACTGGTGAAATAATCTATTTGATTGATGGCTAAGGTTGGTAAGGCAAACAAAATCCGGGGAACAATTTTCTCCCAATCATCTCCCTTATTTCCACATATAAGACCTCCTTCGATGGGCGGATTAACCGATGGGACGGGTGGACGATAATTGAGGGTTGAAAGTGCCGTTTCAATTGTTTGTTGCGGTTCTTTTTTCGCATCCCTGAAAAAAAACATTGATTGACAGGAATAAGTGCCATAATACCAAAACCAGGTTGTGGGACTATCTTTCAAATAATATTTATGTTCATCTTCAACGTAATAAATATCCAGAAATTGGGCAATTGGCCAGGGAGGTAGATCCATGAATGTTTTTACAGACCCTTTGATTTTATCTTTAACCTTATCATCCTGATCTTTGATATATTCCATTTTTGGATCATCCCCATCAATATCCATTTGTGAAACAAACCCAAACCCCTGATCTTCTAATACTGTTTGAATGCTTAAAATATTTTTTGAGAATTCAATAAATGATGAATCTAAAATGATCTTCTTGGTGGGAACAATACGAATCTTCTTATTGATCCCATCAATAAATGTAGCCGAACAGAAATATTTTTCAAGAGCCCCAATGAAATCAATGAGTAATAAACCTGGAATATGATTATTAAACCGAAGGTCGGAAATAAGCGAAGTAATACCATTATTACAATTAAAAGAATTGTAAAGAACCAATCTGGATAATTCAGGATCAGGAGTAAATAATTCATCCGTTAATTTATATCCTAATTGTGAAGAAATTAATGACAAAACATATGGAAGATAGAGCATGGGAATAATTATGGTCCTGTCACCACCGGTGGTTAATGTCCATAGACGGGCGCCCCCATGAAAATCATTATAAAGTTGAAGGTCCGGATCTGTTGTCGGCGGATCAAAAAAAAGATCATTAAAAATTGTAGGACAGGCAAAAGGATAATCAGGGTATTTTGAATCCTTTGAATTTGTCAAATACCACATTGCATCTACTTCTGTGGCAAAGGTTTTATCTCCATAATCAAATTGGTTTAGATTTAATTTTTTTGCTTTAGCATAGAAATCGCTATCGCTATTAATGATCGATCCTTCCAAAGTTTTGGGATCTAAGGTTTGCATTTTCACAATCCCAAAAAAGAGAGGATGTCCATTCCATAGGAATGTTCCAGGATTGGATTTATATACATCGGTGGTAGACTGGATCCGGTGCCGGAACCCGAATATTTTACTATTTTTTGATGTATTGGAAATTTTGAATGGATAAGAATAGCTGCCCAGATCATTGAAGATCGGGCTTTTCAGGTTCATGGTGAAGGAGAAATCATCACCAAGATCTATATATTTATCATCAATTTGAAGGTCAAGCATGTTTATTAATTTGTTTTTGATGCATCTTTTTTAATCTGATCAACCTTACCTATTTCTTCCATTAAATGATCATAAGAGAGATATGCAGGTGTTTTTATTTTTGAATTTTTATTAAATTCCTTTAAGGCGGCTAATAGTTCCGGATCCTTCAAATAAATAATTTTATCACTTGAAATTGAAGATTTAGAAGATGAAGGATAATTGCCGCCTGTAAATTGTGGTACCCGCGCAAAATTTATAGCATTCAGAATCCATGGGAAGTTCATCTGAAGATTTTTAATTGTAGGTGCATCGACAACCAATTCGGGACCGGCCTCAGAAATAAGGGTGGGTTTGGCCAGGATTCCTTTTTTTGAAGGATTGATATAATTTATTTCTGATGATCTTTCATCATCCTGATCAATAACCTCATATTTACCTTTTGCAGATTCCCGGATCTTGACCCTTTCAATAATATTCAAGACTTCCGGGAAGTTCTCCTGTAAATTTTTTGTCGTCCTCGCATCTATAATTAATATAGGACCTTCCTCCGATATTAAAGTTGGTTTTTCATAGATTCCTGTCTTTGGCTTTCCGCTCCATTCTGCTGAATAGGTTTTTCCATCATCCTGACCAATCACATTATATTTACCATCTGCAGATTGCGGAACCCTGGCCTTTTCAATAATCTCCAATACCTCCGGGAAATTCTCCTGCAGATTCTTGGTCGTTTTGGCATCTATAATCAGTTCGGGACCCTCTTCCGATATCAGGGTTGGTTTATCATAGATCCCCGTCTTTGGCTTACCGCCCCAATCTGCAGAATAAGTCTTGCCATCATCCTGGCCAATCACATCATATTTACCTTTTGCTGCAGCGGGAACTGGGGTGGCAATCAAGACAGCCAATTGAATTGCATCCATTGCTGCGACAATTATTGGCATGACAATATCTGCAGGAGGAGCAATATTTGAAGCCTGGATAATGGCTTGCAAAAGTGCAATGGTGGCATTAAAAATAGCTAATTCTTTTTGTCGGACCGCCTGGTCATGTGCGACTTTCCTTTTTTTAGCATCAGCCTCCTCATCCATTTTAGCAATAGCATCATCATATTGCTTCTGGGTGATTTTCTTGGAATCTAATTGTTTTTTTAAATTATCTTTCTTTTTATTATTAGCATCCTCATCTTTTTGTAATCCCTGGTTTTCAATCTCATTTTGAGCATTAAAAATGGAGGATAATGCCCCAATGGCCACCTGGGCCATTTCCAAAAGAGATTTAAGCTCCTTTGCGCGTTCTTTTCCCAGGGATTTATAAAAATCACCCCAAATCTTTTCCTGGGAATCAGCAGCATCTTTTGCAGATTTTTTCTTAGCAATAGAAATTTCTTTATCAATTTTTAATTCGGCATCACGCTGTGCTTCGAGTAGTTTGCGTTTACCGGCCATATCAAGATCACCAAATTGATCGGCCCCTGATCGGGATGACATAGTTCCTGATTCGGCCTGATTCAATAATTCCTGATTTTTTAGCGCATATTTTAATATTATTGCCTGCCTATCCTTTTCAGTAAGTTCAGTATTAGCAAGTTCAGCATCTTCCTGCTCTTTCAACCATGCCTGGCTGTCAATTAACCATTGAGTCGAACCTATTTTATCAGCCTTGATCTTTTCGGTCCATTTATCAGTTTCGGCTTTATTATCTAATGTTTTTTTGAGTTGTCTATATTTTTCCTCAATATCTTTTATTTGTTGCTCAGTAAGATTAGCATTGCTGAGCTCAATTTCCTTCATTTTATCGAGAAGAGTCTTACTATCTGCAAACCATTTTGCAGATCCATCGATATCAGCCTTGACGATTGCTTCCCATTTTTCTTTTTCAGTTTTTAAGGAATCCTCGATTTTCTTCTTATCATATTTCTGATTGATCTTATCCGCTTGTTGATTTGCCAGGTCGATCAAAGAGGCACGCAGATCATTCTCCTGTTGCGAATTCCCTTTTATCTTATCAAGATCACGGACCAGATCAAGTTCAACCATCTTCAATTCCTTCTCGCGCTCATCCTGGATCAATTGAATAAGACTTTCTTCTAGTTTTTTCCTTATATCAAGAAGGAATTTCGAATAAGTTTCCGCTTTATGAACTAATTCCTTCTGGCTTTTATCATCTATACCCGCGATTTCATTTGTAACTGTTGCTTTTTGTTTTAGCATCCGGCGGGTTGACATATTATATTCATTTTCAATATCAGATATGTTCTTTTCGGCACCCATTAATCCACTTATAACTTTTGGTATACCAGTGGCCTCATCTATTTTTCCACCAATTTTGTAAAATTCACTTACCTTTTTTGCCAATTCTTTATGAAATCCGGTCGTTTGCTCTGCTGCGGTTGTTAATTTCTTATATCCTGCAACTTCTACCTCTAATTGACTTTCACGGGTTTCGTTTCTTTTAGTTCTTGCATCTTTGAGATTTAATTCTGCCTGGTTTAATTTTTCGAGGTTCTGATTATAGAATTTATAATATTCACGCTCATCAGCATTCATATTAGCGATTTCTAATGCTTCCTTTGCTTTTAATTGGATATGAACAGTAGCCTGATTGAATGCTGTATTTGCGGTGAGTTCCTGTTGTTTGGCCACCTTAATATCATTATCCATTACTTCATGCATCAAATCAAGATATTTTTGGATTGCTGTCAGTTTATCTTCTTTTGATGTGGCAGTATAAATATCCTGGTATAATGATGTTGCTTCGGCCCTTAATTTTGAATTTTTTAGAGAATTAGTAAGGATCATTAAATTAAGTTTTTCCTCCTGTTCAACAAGATCCTTTGCTAAACGACTCGCAGTTTGAAAATTGGTAAAGATATTTGACCAATCCCCGGTATTTATACTTATAAACAATGAATCAAATCCCGCTTTCAATCCCTCAATTGTTCCCCTTAAGGTTGTTGCACTTCCCCATGTACTATTTATAATATTTTTAATTCCTTCAAAAGCGCCATATGCCACCGCTGTTCCTGTTATCATTCCAGTTCCAAAACCTGTAATTTCTTTCACAATATTTTGAAACGAATTCCCACTTTCATTTGCCTTTCCTGTGACCTCTCCAATCTTTCCTTTTAAATCATCCAATTTCTTTTTTGCGGCTGCATAATCGGCATTATTAAGAGGATCCGGAATTTTACCCAATTCAGCACCTAATGCCCGGGCGGCCGCCCTCATTTCATTAAGAGTGGCATTGGCCTTCTGTCCATTGAGAATTACCTCAACCCTTGCTTCTTCGGTTTTATTTGCCATAATTATGATATTGATTTTGATTCGATTCCTTCTTTAATAATTGGCCCGGAACCATTAGCATAACTTTTTCCCATGATCTCACTTAATCGCATTACTTCATGTGCCAATGTTTTTGAATACCATTTCTTTGGTTTTCTTTGATCCCCAAGCATTTTTCCAACTATTCTTCTATTGGTGGCATTAAGTTTCACATCATCGATCTTGGTACCTCTTCCGACTCCCATATCAACAAATCTTCCATAATAGAGAAAAGTAAAATTGATTTTAGCGATATCACCATTAGCTTGTTCAATCACGGTTTTCACAAATGATTGCCATAAATGATTAGTCCGTACCATCTTAAGTTTAACCAATCGCTGTCGCCAAATCTTAATGGTGATATCCGCCCAAGCTTTTGCAACCTCCGGGTTATTGATCTTGTCTTTAATATTATCGGCCATCAGGTCAGTTCTATTTTTGTAATAATGATCTTTTCCACCGTATCAAAATCTGTATTCTCCTTGATTTTCTTCAGGGCATTTTGCCTGGCGCCGCGACGGGTCATAGCATCAACCTCTATTTCACGCGGATAGAATGTTTTTGGGGCAACCTTAACCTGGTAATAAACCCTCCATGTTTTCATAATGCAAAGAAAAACCGGAGGAAGGGTTAAATAAAGGACATAAACAATAGCAATATTTTACTATTGACATAATATAGGATTATTTATTAACTTGCTGGCTTAAACCAACAAATCAACATCATGAAAAAGAATATTATCTTTTGTCTTATTCTACTTTCTTCATGTAGTTATAGCTTTCTGCCGTTTAAGGAACCAATCAAGAATAATTATTCAATGATATGTAAAGGTTCATTTGATGAAACATGGAACTCCGTTCTGAATTATCTCGGAGCAAAAAGCTATAAAACTATTAAACTCGATAAGAAAAATGGAATCATCGAGACAAAGGAAATTAGTTTTATAAGAAATTTTACTTTTGAAGACGATAGAGGGATACCAAAGGATTCAACCGCCTATATGGTTGTTGCCCTGGCCTATTATGGACCATCTTATTATTATGCGGAAAACCCTATGTATCTTAAAATTCGAATACAGGTATTATTGGAAAAATTAGGTGAAGGAACAAAAATATCAGTGAAATTATTGCCCTTTGCAGTAAGGGTCGCTGGTTTGAGGGAGAATGAAAAAAATAAATATTATAAAGATTGGGATAAAGTTGTTAGATCTTCGGGTGTTTTAGAAAACGAACTCTTCTCTCAATTAAGATAAACCTAATAAATAGTTATTGACTTTCTCCTTAGAAGATGTATATTTGCAATGTGTAAATGTAGTTCCATTGAATTTTCATCTTCTAAATAGGGAAATGCGTGAGGCTCCGGATACCGTAAGGTCCGGACGGTTACTACAACCGACACAAGCCTCACGCATTTTCTCATTAGGAGAACTTCAAAATGTTAAAAATTGAACATGCCTTTGAAATAAAGGCAGAGATCACACTTAAGGAAAACGATATTGTTATCCTTAACAAAATCCCCTTCAGTAAAGATTTCCTTCAACAACTTTCATTCATCTTCGAGGCGCTTGCTTTATCCGATACCAGGGAAAACCTCATTGCCGGCCTTGCAGGTCATATGTGGCTATTAACCCGGCTCGAGGAAGAAGCACCATTTAAAGATCACCAGGAGCAATTCTTCACAACCGTCTCCACCCTATTCGATGCCATGAAGCAATATCAGAAGATTGTGCAATTTGAAAAGATTTAATTCTTAATTCAACTTCCCGTCGCGCGCTGGCCCCGGGGAAACCCGGGGCTTTTTTGAAAGAGTTATAAATATTTTAAAAATAATTACCAAAAAACTTGACAAATATAAATATAAGTCGTATATTTACCAAATAATTCAAAAAACAAAAACCATGGAAACGATCGAAATTAACAAAGCCACAAGAATACTGGCTACAGAATTACCAGAAAAAGTTCAGGGACGCATAATGGAAATATGTGTTCGTGAAGGCAGAAATTTTGATTATATAAATTTCAAGCCTATTAATGATAATATGATGATGATGATGGACGGGAATGCTTATACTGGTTGGAATTATTTCATCGAAGAAGAGGAGATTGACTAATGAACCGTAAAACAGTAATCATCCTCGAAGTTCCAGAATCCGATCCTGAGTGCTGGGGAAACCTGAAAAAACTATGTTTTGCCAAAGGGTTTCCATACCATACATTAAAGAAAATGAAAATGCCAATTGATCATGGTGATTATAAAATATACCGCGTTCCCTTTAATTAAATTTAATATGATTATTTTCTGATTAGGTCCCGGGGATTCCCGGGGCTTTTTTTGACAAAATCTGTCCAAAACAGGTGGTATAAACCATTCAACCTCCCGGAGATCGTGCGTTATAAACGATCTAATGAAGCCAAAAAATCCGGTTTATCGCCGGATTTCTGGAAATGCTTAATTTTGAATGTCACCTCAAAAAATAAGCAATATGGAAGATTATCAAATTATCAAGGATGCTGTTGTCCAGTTTCTTCTTGACAATTTTGCGATTTGCAGAGCTGAATGTACAGCTTTATATATAGGTTTTTCCGCACTCTCAGGTTTATTACCCGCCGAAGGCCGTAAACTGATGGCGGATCAGATGCGCGAAATGTTTCAGAAATCTTTGCTTGCAACTCGTGAAGAGCTTTCATTGCTTGATTATCGATTGAGTGAAAGAATGAAAAACGATCTGAAAGATATTCAAGGTTTATTCGAAACAGATCAGCCATAATTGTCAATTGTCAATTATCCATTATCAATTATTTATGTCCGCTCATTCCCGCCTTTGGTTGCTCAAGCCAGGCGTCGGGATCAATTTTCAGGTCATTGATCGAGCAGATAGTATCAAAAGAAAACAACCATCCCCAATCATTATCAAATACCGGTCCCATCATCTCATATTTGACTGATGAGAGATCTATCTCAGCAATATCTCCATTACATTCCGAATCCTTTTTTATTCTCGCAAGGATCTGCTGAGCGATCTTCCAGGTTGATGCCATGGCCACGACTTCACCATCGAAATCATCAACCTGCGCCACATGATCAATAATAATAAAGCCTGATTTGGGCCTGTTCAGGATATTATCCTCATTCCCCGCATCGATACCACCGGTAACCGATACCAATACCAGAGCAGGATATTGAAGATCCGATCGGATGCTTGTCTCCAGCTCATTGATATCCATGATGTAAAATCCTTTGATATTCTTATGTTTCCCGGCAATCGCATGGAAATATTCAATATGATCCTCAACGTCAAATTCTTTCATTTCTTTGCGTTTTTTTCTGTTTCTTCAATGAACCTGAAGTATTCAATAGATTTCTGCTCGAGTCCCATGAGGACATTATAAAGATTGCTATTCATTACCTTATCAAGACTTTCATCATCGGTCTTCCCGTCGGCCAGGGAGATCACCAATCCGGCCCATCCCTGGGAGTCGTCCCCATAATCTTCTTTCTTCTGCCGGTAAATGTTCGGGAACTTCTTTGGCAGACTTCCCAGTACTCCGGAAAAGAACAAAAAAACAGCATATTTGAGAGCATGATCCTTCCTGGCAATCTTATCAGTTCGTCTCGTTAATTTCCGATCGATAAATTTCACCCGGGGATCTATAGATTCAGTAAAATATTTGCGCAGGATCCATAGAATTTTTTTATGACGGTAAAGAATGGCGGTCATTTCGTCCAGGTATTTATCATCTTTGGATGCTATATAAGCATCATAGCGAACATTGGCCTTTACAAATTCCCCGAATGTACAATATCCCATCAGGTCATCCGGGCCATAAAGCCACCGGCCAATGATCCGGTTACCGGTCCGGATCCTTTTTATGACGTTTTTTGTCAGATCCACATCATTTAATAGGAAATTCAGGGTTTCGGTGAGAAAATAGACATCCTCATTATTGATCATCCGAAGGATCTTCTTTTTTATATGGAGGAAGTATATGAGAACCTTCGATTTAAAATCGACAATGGATAATCCCTTCGAAAACAATCCTGCAATATAAATGAGCTGATTATAGGTCAATTCATTCCATTTTGAAGGGAATTCTCGCTTTGTCTGTCCTATTTCAACAGTATTCATATTATTTCAGTAGATAATGATCGATGATTATGCCACCACTGGCCCCAATAATTAGTTGTACGTACCATTTCTCATACCATTTTGTTTGTGGAGAGATGATCGTAAACTGAACAACTTTCCCGGTAGTAGTATGTGGGTTCTCCTGGATGATGGAACCGGCGAGATGTCTGCTGCTATACCAATGATCACGCTTCCAGTAATAGTCAATCGTTGTATTATTACGTATGGAATAGTCAATTCCGGCATAGGTATTGAAGATAAATCCATGTAGATCCAACCATTTGTCATTCCATTTAAAGGCCTGGGCCGTCTTGGTAGTATCTCCTTTCCTAAAAACAGTATCGTGGATGGGAAGTTTTAAGGTATCTTGAGTAATGGAACCGACCTCAGTATGACTTGCCAGGTTCTTCCAATAAGAAATATCTGATTTGAGGTTGGTGATAATACTATCATTCATTGAATTCAGTTGTGCCTGGCTGAATTGATCAGCCCTGAAAGTGGCGATCTCCCGGGAAAGTTTATCCCGGGTTTTTGTCAGGATGGTTGTGGCCAACTGAACATTGATAAATGCCTGCTGGTTCTGTTTGAGATTTGATCTGGCCTGGATTAATAATGCCAGGATTATACCGGCAACGATCACCAGTGTAATGATGATAAAAATGTATTTCCAGGGTTTCATGATCAATAAGGGTAAGTTTTATTTCTTCTTCCTTTTGATAATGATAGGTGCATTGGCCATCTCTCGGATTGCCAAGATGCCATCGATACAGGCCTGTTTGGACTCATAGCCCTCCATGCCTATGATTTCTCCATTTGCAGCTTTCGGATGAAACCGCCACCGGCCGTTCTTATCCTGGAATGCTTCCCATTTTGCTGTTCTCTTTGCCATTTGAATAATTTTGAAATAAAATTCATAAAAAATTAATAAGTTACAAGTGTAAATGTGGTGATCCTGAAATAATTTGCCGGCTCTATCGATCGCGATTTATTCCAGATTCCATCTCCGTTTGACTGTGAACCGGTGGCTCCTCCCGAAGTATTCCCTTCAACGGTAAGACCATATTGTTTATACCATTTGCGGACAAACCCGGCATGGCCATGGATTGTTTTGCCGTTTTGCCATATAATAATTGTACCTGGTGGGATCTTAACCTTGCCGATCAGCACATCTTTGGCAGGAATGCTGCCTTTGATCTTAAAATCCCTGGCCATTCCGGATCTTATCTTTGGATATTTGACTTTTGCAGAATCAAGACACAGGGTTATGAAAAAAGCACAATAAGAAGAATTTGGAGCACCATGACCCCTTCTTATTATATATTCAATTTTGGGACCATCATTATTGCCTGTTGCCTCCCGGGTTCCCACATAGGATTCAGCAATTTTTAAATGCTTTGGCAATGATTGACTATGACATAGCAATACAGCCAAAAACAATAAGAGCATTACCAATATAAATGATCGCATAAGCAACATTTTTGTCATTGATAGCTTGGACTGTATCAATTTTATGAAAGATTATATCATCCACCAGTTTAAGAAGGAAAATCCCAATGATGGCCTTTGCCAATCCGATCGTAAAGCTCGAAAATTGAACAAAATATTTGATCGAAAAAAAAGTAACACTCCCTATGAATAATATGAAAAGGATCACCAGGCCATATTTCAGCAATTTGAAATGATTCTTAAAATAAGCGATGAGTTTTTTCATGATGGTTAGGGTTATTTTTTAATTTTTATGCTTAATTGTGTCTGGCTTGATTCCGAAAAATTGCATCATAATCCCCATATTTGTATTTAGTTGATTGAATTTCCCAGCTACATCCTCTTTGATATTTTGTAACTTCAGGTCCATTTCAATACGATCAACTTTCTCATATTTTAATTCCTTTATATTTTTTTCCGCTTCATTATTGCGTTCCATTCCCACACCCCATGAAATCAATCCAGCACCAAAGATTGAAATTATTGCTATCCCCGATCCCCAACGTATCCATTTTTTTGTTTTCTTTTCCCAATTCTCCATAAATCCAGTTATGAAGTCATGGTGTTCGTGGGTCTCTTCCATTTTTCGTTTGTTTGATGAGATTATATTTTATGCCAAGAAGAATCCTTTGTCTTTACTATTCTTAAATTTGCCCCTATCTTCCGGTGCCATTCCCGGGATGATTCGACGAGAAGAATTATAATAGGTTTGATATCTTGTTTCTGAAGCATTGGTATCAAGGTATTCCTGTAGTCCCTTTAGTTCAGCCTCCCCATCCCTTTGGCATGCTTCAACCATTATCCCAATCCGGTCTTTATTCGCATTGGCTTTGCCTTGTACCTTATCGAAGGTATTTGATGCTGTCTCAAAAACACCCCAATCCAGGATATCAATCGAGATTTCCTGCAGTGCCCGGGCCATGGTGAGGTGTGCCAACGACGGCCTGATCAGATCCAGCACCGATGAATCATCATCAGATATATCTGAACTCCCGCTTCCATTGAGGTTTTTCTTCAATTCATCAAAATAATCTTTTCCGAGTGTAGGAAGAATATATTTTCTCTCGATGCTGGTGATTATCGGCTTTAAGGAAATGAATACCCTGCGGCTTTCGCGGATATCTATTATCTTCTGAAATTCCCTTGCATTATGGATGAATAGATCGTTATCAATTGGACTATAATCCGGGAAATCCGAGCGGTGATCCTCCAGATATTTGAGAAGCAGGTCCATGTTTGCATTTGCCCTCGCAATCCATGATTCCTTCAGGTTCATGATCTGGTATTGCATGGCAGGCCGGTGAGAATCCGTCTGTACCGTCTGGATTCCCTGGGCAGATATGCTAACAGCAATCTCATCCGCTCCAATCCATAAGGCATAAAGTGATATGGGGATCCGAATCCGCATTAAAAGAATGTCATATTTTGAAATATTATCTGATCCGCTCCCATTTACAATTCCATCCAACAGATCATAGAAAGCCTCACCTATGTAAGGTTTAATAAATCGCTGTTCAGCCTCATCAATATATGGCTGATAATTAACAAGAACATTGCTGATATTGATGGTCGAAGCCGATCTTACCTGGGAGATATTTGTGATGAGTGACATTATGCTTGGTTTGTATCAATACGTTTTGTGGTTTTTGTCGGATGCTGGTCCTGGGTCTGGCTGGTATCCACCGTAACATAATCAAATTGAATTGTAGGATCCCATTTGTTGAACTTCTTGACAAAATAGAGTGGCCAGAGAGAACTTTGTCGCGGAACTCCCATATCAGCATTCAGCATCCAATAGGCTTCACGTTTGTCGGATCCCGATCCTGCGCCGAGTTTACCACCACCACCAGGTACTCCTGATCCTCCTATCAGGCAGGGATCTATACCCATCCCGAAAAGGATTTCCGAGTTTGCGGCCTGTGTATCGGGAAGGTAAGCACCATCAACAAGTTTATTATCGATGACTTCTATTGTCCATCCATCCTTAAGTTTCTTATCAAGCTTATCCCATGTCAAGAATGAAACAAAACTTTTACCCGAATTTTCAACATCAGATAAAAATTCATTTAATTCATCCAGTGTCTCCTGGATCCCTTTCAGTTTCTGCTCCTTGGTATAATCAGGAGAAGGATATTTATTGTCAAAATAAAAATCCGGGATCTGAACATGGTATTTGATCGTCATCTGGTTCTTCATGATGGCATATTTCAATGCTGGGACCTTATAGGCAATCTCAAGCCATTTGTTCACCCGCATGGCATTCCATGGGGCCAGTGAATAATAGGTTGAATTCAGGGTTTTATAAGTGATCTGGATGGCAAATTTTGCATCCGGATACTGGCCGGTGGCTGGATCCAACTTCGAAGGATCCCACATCGGTATTTTCTCAACGATAGCCGTATTATCAACATCGGGCATTGTGTCCCATTGAGCAGAATAATAGAGAAAGGGAATCTTTCTGGTTACCGGATCCATCTTTGCAACCCGGCAATAAGCAGAATCTTTAACATAAATTCTGTTTATCTTATCTTTTCCTTTATTAAGAATACATTCAACCCATCCATTATAAAGGGTTTCAAGCCCCAGGATCAATCTCGGCCAGTTGAAATTAATCTCATTGATCTCAAAGAAATCCACAATCTCCTGGTCGGCGACAATTTCCTGGGTCATTGCATTGTTTGCATCCTTAATATTTCTGTAAGAGATGATACCCCGGCCAAAATGAACCGTCTGACGTTTTTCGATCGCCTTACCGGCGACATGACTCTTTCCAATATCTTCAAGAACGTGTTGTGGAAAAAGATTATCATCGCCCCAGGTAGAATATGGAAGGCCGGTCAGATCCTGCGGAACTGCCGGTTGATCTTTTGAAGCATCTGGTTTTACAAGTCCTTTTCCGGTAACGATTGCCTTTCCTCCAGGAAGAATTGCATAACCAGTTTCAACTATTGTAGCTCTGTTTTTCATCAGAAACAAACTTTCTGGCCATTGAACTCAATGATCAATCGAATGTGAATCTTGCGTATCTGGCCGTTAGGTAACAATATATTTCGCGTCTGGTTAATCCAATGGTTCGGATCCTTCGGGCTTTTGGGAATATCGGTGGGTGCCAGTCGGGTATCAAATATCACTTTCCCTTTCTTCTTGCCCACACATTTACATCCTTGTTTTATTTCAATGATTTCTCCGCCCGTTTTCCTGATCCTGTCGGCCGTCACAAATTTGATATCGAATTTAACCGGCATTCCTGCCCCGTCAAATTGATCCATTTGCTCAAGTACATTCAACAATCGAATCATGATGCAAGTATATATTCTCCATTCTCATAATTAAAGGACAAAAAAATAGATAATATTTTTTGCCAGAATTCACCGGCCATATCTCAGCTCGCCTAAACCTCAAATAAAACCTGTATGTTTATTTTTCTCAAATTTTTTCTTCTATTTTCCTGTCTTTTTGTCTGTTAGGCATGACAAAACGTCTTTTATTATCAAAAATCTCACGATCGAC
>Ga0209777_10000980_pt1 | contig 43687 bp, 39 predicted proteins | sample FrelakmetHBP12HB_FD_187147 | JGI IMG/M metagenome (GOLD analysis project Ga0209777, IMG submission 187147) | Freshwater lake sediment microbial communities from the University of Notre Dame, USA, for methane emissions studies -HBP12 HB (SPAdes)... | ecosystem: Environmental > Aquatic >...
TAATGAGGCGTTCATCAGGAAGATGCCTCAAGAATGTTGGTTTTGGCTTTCGAGGGGGCTCTTCAATTGGTGATTGGCTTCGAATCCGGCAAAAAGAAAGCGGCAATAATTTCAGGAAAAGATAAGTAAACTTCACCATCACACCAATTAAAGCAAGGCTGCTCAGAAAAATGGAGCCTCGAGCACCGCCCAACACGAAAAGATTGGAAGCTATGAAAACATTAACACAAGCTGGGATTCCTTGCAATCTATATTTGTCTCCGATATTTCCGATTTTATTTGGTATATGTTCCAAACTCAAAGCCTGGAGAACAAGTAAAAATAAAGATTACTATAATAACCAACAAAGCAGCAGACGCACAAATATTCAAATAGATCCGCGTTACGCAAAAACGCAATCTAGAGTTTTTTTAAAAATCAACGCGTACAGTTTTAGCTGTAAATAGTTAGTTAGAAATCGCGTTGTAATGTCTAAACGGGTTTAAATCTTGGTTTAACAATATATTTATAGAAGTGAGCAGTTTTGGAACGGTCAAAAGTGGTTAGCGTGCAGTTTTCTAATGGTAACACTAATCTTACCCAGCAAGAATCAAAGATTTGTGTATTCCCTAAGAATCACAAAGACGTTGATTCAAGCAAAAAAAGATTAATAATGAATAAGATTAAGGAGAGATTAACGTGGCGTATTTAACGCAAACCCAAAGTGGTCAACCTGTACTCATTTTGAAGGAAGGGACCTCTCGAAGCAGAGGCAAAGAAGCCCAACGCAACAACATCATGGCCGCCCGAGTCATCGGCGATGTCCTCAAAACCACGCTGGGGCCCCGCGGCATGGACAAGATGCTCATCGACAACCTCGGTGACATCACCATAACCAACGACGGCGCAACCATCCTCAAGGAAATGGAAGTTGAGCATCCAGCAGCAAAAATGATGGTGGAAATCGCAAAGACACAAGATGACATGGTGGGCGACGGCACCACAACTGCAGTCGTTCTTGCAAGCGAGCTCCTCAAGAAAGCAGAGGAACTCCTCGACCAGAACATTCACCCAACAATCCTTGTAAGTGGCTACCGCAAAGCAGCACAGAAAGCCATCGAAATCATAGAGAAAACCGCTTTACCCATCGACGTTGAAGACCAAAAAATGATGATGAAAATCGCGTTGACTTCCATAGCGAGCAAAGCCGTCGGCAGCGCCAAAGAGCACATAGCAGAAATAGCAGTAGAGGCTGTGAAGCAAATTGCTGATAAACGCGGAGACAAAATAATAGCTGACATAGATAATATACAGCTAGTAAAGAAGACCGGAAAAAGCCTCTCTGAGACACAACTCGTTAGAGGCATAATTGTTGACAAAGAAATTGTCCATCCAGGAATGCCTCGAAAGAAAGAAAATGCGAAAATCGCACTTTTGGATTCGGCGTTAGAAATTGAGAAAACCGAAATGAGCGCCGAAATACGTATACACGATCCGAACCAGATGAAAGCTTTCCTAGACGAAGAAGGCAGCATGCTCAAAGACATGGTGACCAAGATCAAAGCTTCAGGCGCGGATGTTGTGTTCTGCCAGAAAGGATTAGACGACATGGTTCAACACTACCTAGCTAAAGAAGGAATGATGGCCGCTAGACGAGTCAAGGAGTCAGACATGGAGAAACTAGCGAGAGCAACAGGTGGAAGAGTTACCTCTAATTTGAACGATTTGAAGACGGCAGACTTGGGTTTTGCAGGTTTGGTTGAAGAGCGCAAGATTGGCGACGACAAAATGATCTTTGTCGAAAAATGCAAGGATCCTCATTCTGTGGCTATACTAATACGAGCGGGGCTTGAACGAATGGTGGATGAAGCTGAGAGAGCAATGATCGACGCGCTTTCAGTTGTTTCAGATGTTGTTGAAAACAACAAAATAGTCGCGGGCGGCGGCGCTGTGGAAATCGAAGTTGCAAAAGAACTTCGCAAATATGCCAACAAAGTCGGCGGCAGAGAACAACTCGCCGTGGAAGCATTCGCAGATGCAATGGAAATAATACCCAAAGCCCTTACAGAAAACGCTGGATTCGATCCAATAGACGTTTTAGTCGAACTAAGATCAGCACACGACAAAGAAACCGGCAAATACATGGGCATAAACGTATTCACAGGCAAAGTCGAAAATAGCATAGACAACGGAGTCATCGAACCAATCGTAGTCAAAATACAAGCCGTTAAATCAGCAGCTGAATCAGCATCGATGATACTACGCATAGACGACGTCATAACATCCAAAGCACCCAAAGGTGGTCCACCCGGCGGAATGCCCGGCGGTCCTGAAGGCGAAGAATAAACGCCACGCAATTCTTTGAAAAATAACCTGAGTGCCGTAAAGAAGTCTGCCCTATAGGGATAGACGGGAAGTTTAGGAGTCAGGGTCCTGAAGAATTCAAGAAGGCGTACAAGAAACGGGCATCTGTGGAGCGAGTTTTCAGCAGGCTCAAGAACTTGACAAGCCTTACGCAACAAAATCTGAGAGGATTAGCTAAGGTGACGTTTCATTCTCGACTCTGCATTATAATTATGCTTCTCACGGCTCAAGCAGCCATCAACATGCACAAATTGAGCAAATCTAGAAGCATCAGATACTTCGCCAACTAATTTAGGAACAACCATGCGGGCTAGACCACTTTTCCTTATGTCTCCCCTCTTTTGGATAGTCGTTTCAGAGTTTGCCTTTTATCTTTGAGGAGAAAAAATAGGCTCCGTGAGTTTCGTGTGTAATGATTGTGTTTTCCAGAGAAGAATGTGTGATTCATGCTGTAAATCAACGCTAATTTCTGCTGTTCAGACTGCGAGGTACATCTGTGTTATGACTGCATTATTGACTTAAAATTAGCTGGAAAAAAGGGTTGCCCGAGTGCGGAAACGACCTAAAATAGAGAAGGTTAGAGGTGTCTTTGCATTCCTTCTCTTAGCAGCTCCAGGAGAAACTCGTTTAGATCTTCATATTAGAAATTATGGCTTTTTCGGTTTCTTAACCATAAAAACAGGGGCATAAACATCTTTTACCTTTTCGTTTCCAGATTTTCCTTCTTTGACTATGTGGTGTTTCTCACATTTCCAGAACTCGGATCTTTCAACCTCGTAAACTTTCTTGGTTTTTCCACCACATAATTCACATTTGAAACTCATGTACTAAGCTTCCTGTTTGCGTTCTTAAACTGTAGCTACTATAACCCAAGAGCTACTCTTACAGCTTTCTAGGTCCTCTTTGTTTTTTCAAGTTCAAGATCTATAACGCACTATTAACAAATTATAAATACTCTCAGATGCTATTTTGATACTGACCCAGAGTTTTGAAAAATTCCATAACTTTCTAACGATGAACAATTCTAGTTAGATTGTTGGTGAAATCCGACACGGAAACTTATGCCTTGGCACTTTGTACTCTGAGTGGATACAGGCCTTAGTTTGAAGCTTAGGTTTCAAAGCAGCCCTTGGGGGATGGCTGTAACGCCATACGGCGAATATGCCTATGTTGCAAATTACGGCAGCAGTGCGGTCTCGGTGATAACTGCTTCCACATCTCCAGCAGTTCCAGAATTTCCTACCCAATTGGTTACAATTACGTTAGTACTCTCCATGATTGTAATCTTGTCTGCGGCTGCAGTTGCAAAGAAGAGAATAACCTGAAAAATCACACTCGCTTGCTTATCTTTTTATTATGAAAATTTTCTCATAACCTGTTGCAAACACTCGAAATCGTCTGGCGAAACATTTTAATGTCTTTAACCATAAAAAGTAGTGTTGGGATTTTAAAGTGAATAAATTATTTAGGCTAACACTGATGATCTTCATAATTTTATGTTTCAGTTTAGTTTTTTCTTCGACATGGGTTTTGTCTGCCAATACTCAGGGCGCCTCCGTTATAGCCACTGTGACCGTACAAGGCGGTCCGTTCGGCCTCGCCTACGACTCCGCTAAAAGTGAAATATTCGTCACCAATTTTGGAGGTTATTTTACAGGTGGCGGTAATACTGTTTCCGTGATTTCCGACGCAACCAACACTGTGGTTGCAAACGTTACCGTAGGAGCTAATCCCGTCGGCGTAGCCTACGACTCCGCCAAGGGCGAACTATTCGTCGCAATTAGTGGCACTACAGTTTCCGTGATTTCCGACGCAACCAACACTGTGGTTGCGACTGTTACCGTGGGAAGTCAACCCTACGGCATAGTATATGATAGCGCTAAGGGTGAAGTGTTTGTAGTTAATTATCGCGCTAACACCGTTTCGGTGATATCTGACGCTAACAACGCTGTGGTTGCGACTGTGAATGTAGGAAATGTGCCTCGAGGCATAACCTATGATAGCGCTAAGGGTGAAGTGTTTGTAGTTAATTATGGCTCTAACACTGTTTCGGTGATATCTGACGCTAACAACGCTGTGATTGCGACTGTGAATGTAGGTGCTAATCCTTTCGGCATAGCCTATGATCCCGTCATGGGTGAACTGTTTGTGGCTAATTCTGGCTCTAACACTGTCTCCGTGATCTCTGACAGCAACAATGCAGTCGTCGCGAACGTAACCGTGGGAAATGTCCCCAACTCCGCAGCCTACGACTCCGCGAAGGGACAGGTCTTCGTATCCAATGGCGGTCAAAATGATGCCGAGAATTTACCCTCTTCCCTTGTCTCCGTAATCTCTGACATCAACAATGCAGTCGCCGCGAACGTGACCGTGGGAAGCGAGCCTTTCGGCGAAGTATACGATCCCGCCAAAAGCGAAATGTTTGTAGCTAATTTTGGCGCTAACACCGTCTCGGTGATATCCGACTCTGCCTTACCTAGTACAACATCAACTCCTCCACCGACTCTGCCCGCCACACCTTCACCCTCATCATCGTCATCTCAGGCTAATTTGACTGGAACAGTTTGGGTTCCATCAATTCAAAACGGGGTTGCTGCCCCTGTCGTTACAATAGTTGCTTTAAGTGCAATTTTAGGGGCAATATTAACAATAACCAGAGCGTCAGCTGGATCTTCGAGCGGTCAATTGGACAATAAAACCAAAGATTTAATTCCTGACACAGTAAAGAAATGGCTTGAAGATTTTGTTTCATCCAAACGAAAACTTACTGTCGAAGAAAAAGTGGGCTCACCCTTCCTGCCTACCAAACCCGAATTATTAGCTTACGTTTTATCAATCGTTCTTTTGTCGCTGTCCTTTTCTTATGTTAAAGTGAGTAGCCTGAACCAAATTCTGGCTGTTCTCCCAACCATATTGGCAACAAGTATCCTCGTAACATTCGTAAAGACTTTTGTGATAGTAGCTTACGTGAGAAGCCGAGGGGTGTGGACTGAACATAAAGTATGGTATTTTGGCCTCGCCACTTTCGCAGTAACTACTATCGCATTCAGGGTTCCGTTCTCTTCCCCCACAAGGCGAGTTCAATCGCATGAATCATCGAATCGTTTGGAAGGAATATTGTCCATCGCTGAGATAGGAATAGGCTTGGTCTTCGCAGCTGCTTTCTTTGTACTGTTGGTAAGCGGGTTCACTCTAATAGGCAGCACAGGCTTGGCCATGTGCCTCATAGGAGCTTTCTTCGATTCGTTCCCTCTGACGCCAATGAATGGCAAAACACTATATGAATACAAAAAGAAATTGTGGGCAATCTTCTTCTTAATTACACTTGTGCTATACTTTGCTTGGTTGCTTTTAATTTAACTCACCCACTTTATCTTCACAAAAAATCTCGTAGACATGTGCGCCAGTGGGTGACTAATCGAATGTGGAAAATTTAAACCAAAAATCAAACGAATACCTCGGGAACCCTTCCTTTATCAAGGTAATCGTTTAGATTGAATTTAAATTCTTTTCAGGAATCCAATTAGAAAATGCTCCATCCAGAAACTTGGCCTTACTGAGGGATGATACTAATATTGTTGGCTAAGAAGGGGTCTGTTTTGTTTCTTTGCTTATTATCAGTTTTATTGTGAAACAAACATTTACCATCAAAGAAAGCAGGAAAACATAAGATGGTAAGTTAAACTCTGACCAAATGGCCAATGGAATTGGTGAAGAACCAACCTGCACAGCACCTACATAAATTGACCAAAAATTAACTTCTTCTACTTTTACGTAATTATTTAGTGTTCCAAGGAGCTGAGAAAGCATTGCTTGGCTGGAAAGATACATGAGCAAACCAGCTACGAAATTGGCAATGATAATGGTTGCAGGAAATCTTCTTTTCATACCAGAACTCCTACTGACTTTTATAATGAAATAAGCACTTATTATCAAAAAAAGCAGAAGGACGTAGAAGGGCAAATTAGGAAATGCCGTAATGACAAGTGGGATTGGCGAAGAATAGGGCTGAACAGCACCTACATAAATCTTGTCGATATTAACTCCTGTTACAGTTAAATAAGGATGACTCGCAGTGAGGTGAAGAAGCATTAATTGGCTGGAAAGATAAAGAAGCGAACCCATTATGATATGGGCAATGATAATGATAACTATAGATCTTTTTACCATGTTTAGGCTATTTCTAATCGTTGCAGATTTAAGACTTATCTTTATGAAAAGGCTGTTAACAGAACAGCTTAGTCTTAGCAAATTGCTAAATACTAAAACAACATGAAGAACGAAGCAGGGGATAATATGTTAACCAAACAAGAAAAAATTGGTCTATTTTTCTTACACAGGGTATTCAACGATAACGATTACGCTAGAGATGTGCTAACGCGAATAAAGTGCGAACTTCAGAAAACTCCAGCAGTTTGAAAACTTACAGTTAAGAGTATTTTCTTTTTCTCTTTCGTTATTTTTTACCAGCTTCCCTAGAACTTTCTCTATGTCGGCTAATCTCTGCTAGGCTGCTTGTCTAAATATCTTCTTTGCTTACTGAAAATTTAGCATTTGACTTTCTATTATGGCAGTTTCTAGAGGTTCTAACTCTATTCTATGTCATGCAGATTTAAGAATTATCATCCATGAAAACTTCTAAATATCCCCATTCTTCCATTCAGAAACTGAGTTTTAACAGAAAACTTGCGGGCACACCAAAAGTGGAAAAATTCGAAGGCTAAGATTCTTATGGACTTGCCCAGAAATATGCAGTTAGGCAGGAGAAAAACCATGGACCAAAAAGAAGCCCGCTCAGTTTTGCGGGACGTTTTGGCTGAATGCGCCGGGTCACTTCTGGAGCGCTGCGTTTCCCTCTCGTCTGTGGTGCCTGTTAACCCAAAAACTTTGACGGATTATAACCAATACGAAGTAAGGATTAGCTGCATGGTAGACGATGACTTGAGACGATGCATAGAAACAGTTGTCAATAAACACAAATTGGCAACGAGACAGGTTGGAAACGAAGTAATTATTTACCGCCCACAATGACATCCAAAATAAACAGTGCCGCTCAAGCTGTTCGTTTGACTTTCAGTTTGAATTCTTTTAGGAATTCAGTGAACGTATCCTTTTTTTCTCTCGTAATCTAAAGTTGTTGGAAGGATCATTGGTGTTCTATGAATGTCTCTTTTGCAGCTTCTCTTTTCATATACGCCTTGAGTTTTTCGGGAGGTATACAACTCTTGAGATTAGGGCAATATTTGCTAGTATGAAAAGCCAGAAGCTCAGAAAGCGGTGCAAAAACTTCCGTGTTCAAAGAGTAAAGCTTCTCTTTTCCGGAACTTTCTGAACGCAACAGTGAAGAACTTTCCAGTAACTTGAGGTTATGAGCGACGATGGTTTCCTCTTGTTCTAGAATATCTGAAACTCCTGAAAGGTTTATGGGTCCTTCTTTTAGAACATCAATTATTGCTAGACGCGTTCTATTTGCTAGTGTAGAGAAAAACAAATAATATGCTTCATTGGAGAAACCTTCCATTTCAATTCACCATAAAAAGACTATCATTAATCCAAAACAAACTTAGGTGCCGGAGTACTTTAATTTTGCTTAATGTTAATCGTTTTTGCCTTTCGAGGTAGAGTTTTAACAAGCTCAAGAGTAGGAAACGCTAACATTCATTCCAGCCATTTCTAAAATGCCATTTTTAAAATTCATCTTTAAGTTTTTGTATCATCAGTTTTGGAAATTACAGCAAGGTGTACATTGAAAAGCCTTAATGCTTTTCCGATTCTGAAGGCTCTGGCTGCTGTTTTCTTTTTTCATCTCTGTTTATCTTGAAAATTGCGATAATAAGAATTGTGACAGTTAGCATAACGGCTATAGCAAACTCTTCTTGAGTGATTATTCTAATTACGCCCAAATAGAAAAGCGGCAGAGCAACGAAAAGATAAATTATTATGGCAGCGATTTTTGCAGTTATAGAGTTTTTCATCGTCATCGAAGTTAAGTATCATTTGCCAACGCTAATAGTTTTTATATTCCACACAAAAAAACAAAACAGACTGTTGGTTGCCTCTATTCGGGAATTATTGATTTGATTTCAACTTCTCCGCGCTGGCTTTCAGAGCGCGCTCGCTAAGATTTTCTCATTGAAATATTCCAGCTTTGAAATATTGTTCTTATTCTCCGGTGAACTCATTGAAGATTGCAGAGGGATAAGGAGAAAAGAAACTCCTTGCACAGGAACTGGGAAACACCATCCTCAGTTCCTGCTAAACCTTCTTACGGCTCATTTTTTTCTCGGGCACTTGTGACTCTCTGATATTAATCCACAGTATAAAAAGTACAAATACGCGACCATCGACATTTTTGTGACGACGGATTCCATGAAAACTAAAAATGAAGACATAAACTCGTGGATTCTGGACAAAGACCGCCAAAAAAATCAAGAAAACCTACTGAAAGAAAAAACCCGCAAATCTCAGATGGATCACGCGGAGGGGAAAAACCTTTGCCGCAAATGCAAAAAGACGTTTAACGAACCCAAACTAGTTCAATACTATGTTTGCCCCCATTGCCTCAACAAGATTGAAGAAGAAGCGAAAACGGGTTGTCAACATTGGCTTGGCTTCCTAAGCCAAAAAAACAACAAAGATTCAGTACCACACGAATGCGTCGAATGCGACAAAGTCTTGGAATGCATGCTAAGCCAATACCACAATTCCAGGAGTGCCGTTTCTCAAATCAAGAAATGGTACTAACACAACCGACTTCCCTTTCTCATCGAGGTGATAGTCATAAACGGATAGATCATGTTTCCGGTTCTAAGGCGTTAAGGTGAAATGTGCTTTTCATAATAATAAAGACCTTACTCTAAAATGAACTCTGCTCAGTAGCCAAGTTTTTGGAGTACCTCAAAGTACCTGATAAATTATAAGTATAACTTGTTACAAGTGTGGCACTAATTATGAACAAACCAGAAGCTTTAGCTGTGTTGCACGAGATCTTAGAAGCCTGTCGAGAGTCAATAATGGCGACTTGTGTAAGTTTGGACTCTCCCTACTCTCGTGTAATTCCAGATGGTAAGGATTACAGAATAAGAATGAAATGCAATTTAGACTCTTACAGTCGCAATTGCCTTAAATCTGTCCTTGAGGGGCACAAGTTAGCCCTAAAAGAGGAAGACGGGTTTGTTATCTTGTCGAAGCCCTCTCAATAGCCAAGTTTCCAGAGCGCTATCTCCATTTAGGGTCTGAAAGGTCTACCTGAGGAAAACCTACTATTTTGTGAGCTTGTTTAACGTTAATGGTCTTTTCAATCCTCTCTTTCTGTACAGCCATTCTCATCCACTTAGAACTATGGATTTACTGGTGCTATAAAAGGAATATTTCAAATTCAGTTAGCCCCACAGTGTAATTTCTCTTGATGTTCCTCTTGCATACAAATCAGTACACGCTTTATGTGTTCGCGGCTTTTCCGCCAGCACTCCTCTGGGATCGAGTTTTTCATCAATCGGATTGATTTTTCATCAAGGGCATCAATGGCTTGCACAATGCTAGATGCACTGCGGCACCAGTTTGTTCAAAAAGTTCAAACGTAGCATGTTGATGCGGCACCGCAATGACTCACGCAACATCATGCCCAGGCACCACACAGCATACCAACTGAACAACGCCAAAAATCATTGACCCCACAAAAAAATCTTGCCCCAGCAACACCCTCTTTCCCGCCAACCATTTTTTCCTCGAACTCTCCACAACGATAAGGTTTTGAAAATTTAGAGCAATGGGTGCAATGGGTGTGCAATCGCCGTTAAATTGCTTTGAACGAAAGCAAACCGCTTCAAACCCAGAAAGACCGATTTTCTCCATTGTTAGCACAATGCCAAAAACCATTGTGCCGACAATAAAATCCCCTACCCAAAACCCTCTGAAAGACAAGCACTGAACATTCCGATCAATGGCGATCAATCGCGATCAATGGCTGAACAATCGCCAAAAACCTGCTCTAACCCAAAGCAAACCGCTACAAACCCCAAAACACCGTTTTCTCCATTGATCAACAATGGCAAAAACCATTGATCGCACACAAAAACCCCTACACAAACATACTTGACCTTCTCATTCGCGTTCTGAAAACTGCCCTTCCTCGCGATCAGCCAAAACCTCGCCAGTCTCAACGTCTGGAAAATCACAACCTCAATAGCATCAGTCATTTGTCTAAAAGTCAAAATGAATCATCCGGCAAACGATTTCACCAGCATTTCCCTCGTTATAACTGTCCGAACGATGATGTCGGGGGTTTTCCTCTTTGAGTGCATCAAAACTCTTTTAGATTAGGGAAACTAACTGACACAAAAGAACCGGTGTTGTTATGTCTGAATCTTCTGTTTCTGACCAAGAAGTCGACCAAATAGCACAGAAAATAATGACCCAAATCGAGCACACAAAGTCCAAGGACCTGGCGGAATCCGACGAAGAGATAAAGATCCTCCACCTCACCAACGTGCACCACGCGAAGAAACTGCTGGAGCACGCAGACGAGGCTCCAACGAAGCGGGAGCGGGACATAGGCCGCAAAGCGGTGGTGAAGGCGCTGCTGGTTTCCACATGGCACACGAGACTCTACTTCATAATACGCTCGTTCATCATGGGCATCATTGGCTCCTTGATAACGCTCACCTTCGTCTTAATCTTCCACTCCATAACCCTCACGCTAGAAATTCCTCTGGGAATCTTCAGCTTCGTGTTCTCTCTGGCAATTTCAAGACTGCTCGACGTACCAATCGTGAAAGCCACCAAAGCCGTGGTTAACTACCTTGCAAACCACGAGGGGCTGCGAAACTTCATTTTAAGCTACTTCTAACCACAATCTCCGTCTTTTCCAGCCAAACACTAATAACATATAACGTCAGTCTATGCTGAGAGCACAACACAATGGACTCCATAACCGTCATCGGCTTAGTCGCAGCCACATTCACAACCATATCGCTGTTTCCCCAGCTCCTCAGATCCTGGAGGACACGGAGCAAACCGTCCGGAGACAGCACATTTGCGACGTACTCGACACTGTTCTGCGTGGGAATTTTCCTGTGGCTCGTATACGGAATCTACAAGAACGACCTGCCCATGATGATCGCCAACTCACTAAGTTTCCTTCAAGGACTAATAATTCTCATAATCCAAGTCCAAAGACTCAAGACCCATTAACTCACTCGACAAGACGCAGCCACGTTTTGCCAGCACAATTAATGCTCGGCCAAAAAAAACCAATTTTCTGGACAAAAAATTAGCGCAGTCGGAGACATAGTAAAATGGTTTCTGCCACGCGCCAATGGTCATGACTATCATTTCTGCACGCCATGTTGAAACCCATGCAGAAAAAGCAAAAGTCACTTCTAAGCTCCTACGAATAGGTATAACTACAAAATCCAGTTCTTCACTTGCTATTAAAACAACAAAAAAAGAAAGTGGAGTTTAGTAGGCGTAAACTCTGCCATAGGGCCGGTGCGAGTAAGGCACAATCTTGAAGAATTTGCCCTTCATAACGCTGTCGAAGTCTTTGCCGAAGTAACCGCAGTATTCCTTCACCAGGCCTTTGATGACTACGAGGTCCTTTTCGTCGACATCAACCTTCTTCACTTCCTTACCCAAGTTACCAATTTCGCCCCGCACATAGATTATGCCCGCATGCATACCTGTTCCAACATACCGTGCCCTATGCTGCTCGCCCTTCTTCAGAGTCAAGCCCAACACTGCAAGAATGCCGCCCGCCATGTACTCACCCAAGAAGTCCTCAGCGGTACCGCCAACAACCATGATAGGCTTGTTATCCATGTACTCTTTCATGTGGATACCCACGCGGTAACCAACGTCGTCGCGAATGAACACCTTGCCACCTCGCATGGCATAGCCGGTGATGTCGCCCGCCCTGCCGTGGATGACGACTTGCCCACTGTTCATAGTGTTGCCAGTGCAGTCTTGCGCGTTTCCATGAACCTCTATGCTTGGTCCATCCATGAAGGAAGCCAAGTCGTTGCCCGGGGTACCGTAGATGTCGATTTTCAGCTTTGTCTTCAAGTCCGTGCCCAAGTAACGTTGCCCGTAAACGTTGCTTAACGCCACCTGCTCCGCGCCGAGGGAGTCAAGTTCCCGCAGAAGCGCGTTGAGTTCTTTGTAAGGCATGTTTTCCGCGTTTACTTTCCAGACACCCTTTTCCTGCGTGACGTTCGCCAGGAATTTCTGGCTGATTCCCGCTGTCTTCGTTTGTTGTACTGCCATGTTAGTCACCCGCCATCTTCACGCCCAAGATTCTAAGCTCCGTATCCGTCAAACCCACACCACGAAGATGCAAACGATTGCCACGAAGACTCTCAATAGAGTTAACACCCATACCGCCCATCATCTCCTTGATCTCATGGCTCCAACCCCGCAACAAATTAGTCAACCGCTCCGACGCAATGTCAGGGTTAACGCGTTTGCCAATCCACGGGTCAGGCGTAGCGATACCCCACGGACACTTACCCGTGTAGCACTTCTGGCAAACTGTACAGCCTATCGCTACCAAAGCAGCGGTTGCGATGTACACGGCATCAGCACCTAACGCTATAGCTTTGAGAACGTCACCGCTACTTCGGAACCCACCCGCCGCCACGATGGAGGCTCGATTGCGGATACCTTCGTCACGCAGACGCTGATCCACGCTAGCTAGCGCTAATTCGATGGGTATGCCTACGTTGTCTCGGATGATTTTCGGAGCCGCACCCGTAGAGCCACGAACCCCGTCTATAGCAACTATATCGGCACCCGCCCGGACTATACCGCTAGCGATAGCCGCCGCATTGTGGACTGCCGCGATTTTCACGGAAATGGGCTTCTCGTAGTTCGTCGCTTCCTTAAGTGCGTAGATGAGCTGTCGGAGGTCTTCGATACTGTAAATGTCATGCTGAGGCGCAGGTGAAAGCGCATCCGTACCCAACGGAATCATACGAGTCCGGGAAATTTCAGCCGTGACCTTCTCTCCCGGAAGATGCCCGCCGATGCCAGGCTTTGCACCCTGACCAATCTTAATTTCCACGGCGGCGCCCGCATGCAAATACTTGGAGTGAACACCGAAACGACCCGAAGCAACTTGAACGATAGTGTGCTCGCCATACTTGTAAAGCGAAGGGTCTAAGCCGCCTTCGCCCGTGTTGAAGTAGGTACCCGCCTTAGTGGCTGCTCGTGCCAAAGACTCGTGCACGTTAAGGCTGATAGCGCCATACGACATAGCCGAGAACATTATAGGAACCTCCAGCGTCAACTGCGGAGTAAGCTGAGTCTTCAACTCGATGTCGCCGTTCGTATACTCCATTTCCAGCGCATCGGGCTTCATGCCCAAGTAAGTTCGGATCTCCATCGGTTCCCGCAACGGGTCGATAGATGGATTCGTGACCTGGCTGGCATTCACGAGCAAACGGTCCCAATAGGTAAGCAAGGGTCTGTCGCAACCCATCCCAGTTAAGATGATGCCACCTGTTTCAGCTTGCTTCTTGATGTCCTTGATGACGTCAGAGGTCATGTTAGCGTTTTCGCGGTACGCCGTCGGGTTCTCTCGAATCGTGATGGCATGTGTTGGGCAGAAGGTTACACATCGCTGACAATTCACGCAGTTCTCGTCTTTGCTGCGAATGACATCGTCCTCGGCGTCGTAGCTGTGCGTCTCGTAGGTGCACTGGTTCACGCAGACCTTGCAACGGATGCACTTGTCTTCGTCACGTTCCACTATGTATTCTGGTGGGAGGTAGCTCTTCATTACTGTTCAACCTCCAGCTTAGCCTGATTTTCAACGGCTTGTTTGCCGCCTATTCTGCCAATTATCGGTTCGCCGCCTCTTGCCGACCACACCTTATCCAAAGCGGGTGAAACCAAGCGAATCGACGCTTCCTCACTCGACAGGTAAAGCATGCTACCCTTAGTTGCCGCCATCATGGGACGTAGCTTAATGCGGTCCGTTAAACCAATCATCTCGCCATGGTGCGCCACGATGATGCTAAACGGCCCATTCATCAACAAACTCCCGTATGTCTGCCGAAGAGCCTTGAGTACGAGCCGCTTCTTGGGCTCCATTTGGTCAATTTCAGCCCAGAAAGGCGAAGCCAGCACCTGCGAAACTATCTCAATGGGTAAACGCTGCTTTCGCATCAGCAGGTCAACAGCGTAAGCAAGCACCTCAGTGTCTGTTTGAAGGGTGCACTTGTAACCGTACATTTCGAGGTAGCGACGGTTTATGCCATACGAAGAGAGCTCGCCGTTATGCACAACAGTCCAGTCCAAAATGTTAAACGGATGCGCGCCGCCCCACCATCCTGGCGTGTTGGTGGGGAATCTGCCATGGCAACTCCAAAGGTAGCCCGTGTAGTCTTCGAGACAGAAATAATCCGCAATGTCCTCGGGAAACCCGACGCCTTTGAAGACGCCCATGTCTTTGCCGCTGGAGAACACGAACGCCTTGCCCGTCTCCGTGTTAATCCGCATGACCGCGTCCAACACGCAGTCGTCCGGCGACTGGTCTTTGGGTCGATTCTTCCTAGGCTCCACAAAGTACCGCCAAATCACCGGAGGGTCGACTACGTTGGCGGGTTTGGTCTGGAGTTCCTCATCGTAGATGATGTTGAAGCATGAAGCCAATATTTTGTCTGTTCGCTGCTTTGCATCCTTGCTCAAGTACATGATGTGCAAGGCATAGTAGTCCTTAAAGTCAGGATAAATACCGTAGACAGCGAAACCGCCGCCTAAGCCGTTGCTGCGTTCATGCATGTTGGATATGGCTCTAACGGGGTCTTTGGAACCAAAGCGTTTGCCTTCGAGGCTCATCATCCCAAAGATACTGCATCCTGCAAAATCCTTGTCATGATTAAACGGGTTAACAATTAGTCGGTCGTCTGTGTTCATGTTTTATACCTCCACCTTCATTTCTTTGAGCAACTTCCCAGGCAACGCCGCCAAACCAAAATCATCGGCGAGAAGCACCTGCTTGAAAGCGGCAACGTTGACTTTATTCTTCATAAGATAGAAAAAAATACCTGCACGTTCGATATCACTCAGAAAAGTCATGCCCACTATAACGTCTTCTTTGAGCACAAGTTTCTTGTAAACACCCTTAGCCATGTCTTGCATACTCAAAATTTCGAGGGCAGGGTCTTCCTTGGGATTAGCTAAACCGATGGACACTATGGGAATACCGAAGTACTTCAGGCTGCTCATATTAGTTCCGCCCGTGTAATCGGTTTTCTTCCCTGCCATGTTGTACCCTGCAACTTTGCCTTCCAAAACGGCAAGCGGCCACAGCGGCAGGAGACGGTTCTGGTTCAAGATAAAATCATACGCTTCTGCAACATCGCCACTGGCATAAACGTCGGGCACGCTGGTACGCATGTAGTTGTCCACGACTATACCGCGGTTCGTCTTCACTGCCGTTCCCGCAACAAGCTCAGTGCGAGGGACAACGCCGATAGCAACTATTACCATGTCACAGGAGACCACATCACCCTTTGTGAGCACCACGCCTCCGACAACCTTGTCATCGTCGGGCTTGCCAATTATCTTTTGAACAGATTGCCCCGTTATTATGTTGACTCCTGCTTTCCTGACAATGGCTTCCACCATGTCGCTGGCTTTCGAATCCAGCAAAAGGCTGAGGATTTTGTCCTGCAACTCGACGAGGGTAACTTTGACGCCGCGTTTGACAAGAGCTTCAGTGACACTTATGCCGATCAAACCTGCGCCTATAACAACGGCGGATCTTGCATTTTCCTTATTAATCTTGTTCGACAAGCGCTCGGCATCCACCACGTTCGTGAACGTGTAAACGCCCTCCTTGTCCTGCCCCTCCATCTTGGGAACAAAAGGCTTGCCGCCTGTGGCTATGAGGAGTTTCTGGTACACGACTTTCTCGCCGCTATCAAGCGAAACAGTCTTCTCAACCGTATTCAGACTAACGGCCTTCTTACCTACTAATGCGTTAACGGAGTTGTTCTGCCAGAACTGATCGTCGCGAGTTTTCATCTTGGCAAGGTCTGCCTTGCCGCTGACGAAGTCGCTAATCATTGGCCGACTATAATGCGAACATTGTTCCTCGGAGATGACGGTTATGGCGCCCTGCTGGTCGACTTCGCGTATAGCTTCAACCGCGCCTATACCTGCCGCGCACCCGCCGACTATGACATACTTGGACTTCGACATTACTTGGCGACCTCTTTACACTCTAGCGCCCCATTAGGACAGTTCGCCACGCAGGCGGGTGTCTCAAGATCTACGCAAGCGTCACACTTGGCTACGACGTGCCCTTCTATGTCCATTTTTATGGCCCCGAACGGGCAAACCATCACGCAGGTCCAGCAGCCCATGCACTTCTCCACGTTGTGTGTAACCAATCCTGTCTTCTCGTCCTTATGCATGGCACCAGTGAGGCAAGCCTGAGCGCAAGGGGCATCGTCACAGTGTCGGCACTGGATAGCGAAGCTGACGGGCTTGCTCATTTCCAAGCGAACGCGGCTGATGGGTCGCGGTCGCTCTCGGTTGTAGGCCTTGACCGGGTCCTTTGACTTGCTGTGCTGGGTTATGCAGGAGACTTCGCAAATCCCGCAGCCCATGCAGTATTCTTGTTTTGCGATTATACGTTTCATAACTTTAGGTCTCCATGTTTGATAGCTAGCGCGGACAAGTAACCATAAGAACGTAAAGTTCAACGTCTGCCGTACACATTTCTCCCCGATAGACAGTTGTTTGTCCAGTTGTTTTAGCTGATGATTTACAGATGTTTATAGACATCAATTGTCGACGCTCTAGTTAGTGTAGCCAATCAGAATAGCATGTATTCTATATAACTGTAGTGAAAATCATTTATACGTAGGAGAATGAGTTATATAGTATATGCGAATCATATACGCACCAAACGGTGAACGCACATGGCAGAAAAAGACCTAGGATACCGACGCGTCCAATGCACCGGCAGAGGCAGCTTCATCATCAGCCTCCCCAAAGAATGGGTCCAAGACATAGGCCTCAAGCGTGGAAGCGAAATCGCTTTCAACCTTGAACCTGACCAGACTCTGAGCTTGGTTCCCAGAAAAATCAGGGAGAAAACCGACCAAGCCTTGGGCACCAAACTCAAAGAATATTACATAACGGTTGACCCTGAAGAGAACCTCCAATCAACGTTGCGCCTACTTCAAGCACTCTATGTGATCAGCGCCGATATCATACGAGTACACTTCCGGGGTAAAGGCGATCTCTCCAAATGCAAGACCGAAATCAAGAACTTCGCCAAAGAGACTTTCCTGGGCTCAGAAATCATCGACGAAACCGCAGACGAAGTCACCCTCCAGATCCTCGTAAAGCATTCTGAGTTCCCCATCGAAAAAGCCGTCCGCCGCATGGTCATCGTAGCACTTGCAGCCCACCGCGACGTCATCCTCGCCCTCAAAGGCGGCACCAAAGAGCTTTTCCAGAACGCGATTAACTCGGAACACGACGCTAACAGACTAGGTCAGTATATAGTGCGCCAGTTAAAGTTCGGCATCGAACACAACATGTACCGGGAACTCGGGTTCCGAACCCCCAAAGAGTTCCTACTGTACCGCATCATAGTCAACGACATCAAAGACATCGGTGAAAACGCCATAAACATAATGAACAACCTCGCCACCGTCCAGAAACTCGTCGACGACCAAGTGCTTTTCATGAAGGAACCTATTGACGATGAAGTCATCGCCCAGATGCTCAATTTCAACGCGTTGGCCCATCAGCTATTCGAAGACGCCACCAAAGCCATGTTCAAACGCGACTACAACGACGCAGAAGCATTGATTCCAAAGAGGCAAAGCTACGTGAAGCTAGAGAACGACCTTATCCGCCTGATGAGCAGCAAGAAAATGGACCCCAACGTCAGCGCTATCCTGAGGCTGGCGCTGGACAGCTCGCGACGAGTGCTCGACTATGGCCAAGACATCGCGGAGCTTACGCTTAACCGTACTGTAGAGGAACTCTGCGCCTCATACGCAGTCAAATGACCAACAAAAGAAGACAATCAAGCCACTAAGATCAGTGAAAAGGCTAAAGAAAACAAGAAAGCTAAAACCTGCGTCAAGAAGCGACCTGACTGAAGAAGGCATTAGGCCTTTTTGATGATGACTGCTGCGTAGCCGACGACACTTGACTTGTCGTCCGTTATGTCGCCGCTTGTTTTATGTGTCAGCACCTCAGCTTTCTTTGCTCCAAGTGCTTTGGCGTATGTCATCAAGGCGGCGATTGGTGCGTAGCCACATGCGGAGACGTTCTCATCTTCAAGAACTTCATAGAATTTCTTTTCATCCAAAGCTTCTACGGCCTTCAAGGCATCGCTGTCTTTCTTATCCACTCGAGCCTGCGGTTCATAATGCGTGAAGTCTGAGGAAGCGATGACGACTGCGTTTCTGTTTGCAAGCACTTCGGCGAGGCCTCTGCCCACCTCCATAGCTGTTTCGAGATCTTGCATTAGAAAGCATATGGGCACGAACTTGAACGCGTTGCCATAGAGGTATTGCAGGAAGGGCAATTGGACTTCTATGCTGTGCTCATGGCGGTGAGCCACTTCGTCGAAGTCCACGATGCCGATTTTCTCCGCTATGTCGTCTGCGACTTCGCTGTCGATGGGGGCATTCCCCATCGGGGTTTGCCAAGCGCCTTCGCGCATAGCAGATAATGGGTTACCGTAGCCAGTGTGATTAGGACCTAAAATCACGATCGTATCTGGTTTGCCGTCTTGGGCTAAAGAAAAATAGGCGTTTGCCGCCACGGGACCGCTGTATGCATATCCCGCATGCGGGCAAACCAATCCCAGAACTTGCCTGGAACCTGCACTATTGATTGTAGGAAGTTTGCCTGGACCGAGCCTGTGAAGAAAACAGGCTTCGACTTGCGCTCGGAGTGCTTCGGGTTTGCCTTCGTAGAAGCTTCCTGCTACGACTGCACGCCGAAGTACGGGCATGGTTTAGCCTTCTTCATCGTCTTCGCGACTGATTTTAGCTTCGAAGTCTTCGATGGTTGCCTTAGGATTTTGGTCTGCTGGGAGTTCGCCGCGTTCGCGCAAAATCTGCCGGGATAGTAGCCAGAATATGACTGCGAGGGCTCTGCGTCCTTTGTTGTTGGTTGGGATAACGAAGTCAACGCCTACGAATTCGTTGTCGGTGCTGCATAAAGCGACGATGGGTATGCCGACTGCTGAGGCTTCTTTGACGGCTTGGGCGTCTGCCCGTGGGTCAGAGACAACGATGATTTCGGGGTCTACTCGATGTGGATAAAGCGGGTTACTGAGCATGCCTGGGATGAAGCGACCGATGAGGGGCGTCGCTCCTGTTAGTTGGCAGAATTTTTTGACTGGCTCGTGCGCGTAGAGGCGAGTGGCTGCAACGACGACTTTAGAGGGTTCGTATCTGGCAAGGAATTTACCTGCGACACGGATGCGGTCGTCGGTTTTCTTCACGTCCAACACGAACAGACCGTCTGGCCTGACGCGGTAGATGAATGGTTCCATGTCCCGCGTTTTCATCCTTGTGCCTATGTGGATGCCGGCTGAAAGCAGAGTATCTCGGGGCAGGAGCAGTTCCTCTTCAGGTGAGGATGCTTGTGACGCCGGAGCCGGTGCCGCCTCTGGCGGTGCGGGTTCAGGTTCAGCGTCTTCAGTTTCCATTTCGGTTTCGGGTTCGGTTTGAATTTCTGTTTCTTGTCCCGGAACGTTACTTTCCTGTGCCTCGTTATTTTCGGGCGCGGTTTCAGGTTCCGGTGGTTGTTTAATTTCGTCTTCCATTTTTCATTCCTTCGTTACTATGACTTAGATTTTAAGGTCTGCCATTCTGGCGCGGTTGCCCAGATACTGCTCGATGCGGAGGAGCTCATTGACTTTTGCGATGCGCGCGCCTTCGACAACACCTGTTTTGATAACTGGGCAGCTGAAAGCTACAGCGAGGTGAGCGATGTGCCAGTCGGTGGTGTCGCCACTCCGGTGGCTCATGACGCAGCTGTAGCCACTGCGTTGGGCAGTCATGATAGTTTCCATGGCGTCTGTGAGCGTGCCGATTTGGTTGACCTTGATGATGATGGCATTGCCTGCACCTATTTTGATGCCCTGAGCGAGACGATCGTTATTGGTGGTGAAGAGGTCATCACCACAGATTAGGCAGTTCTTAGTTTTTTTGGTGAGTTCGGCGAAGCTCTTAAAGTCTTCTTCGTGAAAGGGGTCTTCTACGTATGCAAGATGGTATTTTTCAATGATACCACGTACGTAGTCGAGTTGTTCGCCGCTATCGCGGGTGACGCCTTCGTTGGCGTAGTCGTAAACGCCCTCTTTCTCTTTCCAAAAGCTACTTGACGCCATGTCAACGCCAAAGCCGCATTCGAAGTCTAGCTCGTTGCCGACTTCTTCGCATGCCTTCGCGATTATCTCAAAAGCGTCATCGCCGTCTATGGTGGCTATCCAGGCGCCTTCGTCACTCTTACCCGCAGTGAAGGTTTTGTCTTTTTTCTTGAGGGCTTCGCCAATTTTTCTATGGATGTTCGCGTTTGCTGTTGCGGCTTCAAGGAACGTCTCGGCGCCGTAGGGCAGCCCAAGGAATTCTTGGATGTCTGGACTTTTGCCGCGCAGGGCGTGTTGTCCACCGCTGATGCAATTGCCCAGAGGATACGGGAGCGTGGTTGCGGTGCTTCCACCCAGGAACTGGAAAAGGAGCATGCTGTGGCTATTGGCGGCTGCTTCAGCGTTAGCGATTGAGACGGCAAACGCCGTGTTGCCGCCTATGTTTTTGAAGTTGGTTGTTCCGTCGATTTCGTGGAGAGTATTGTCTATTTCTTCTTGATAGTCTGCATTTAGTCCCGCGAGTTCGGGGGCGATGAGTTCGTCAGCTTTTTTAATGGCTGCGTCGACTCCGCCGACGGGGTAGTAGACGACTTCAGCTTTGCCTCGGCTTCTGCCTGCAGGCGCGGCTGACCTACCGAATCCTGCGGTTGTGATGACATCGACTTCTATGGTTTCTTCTCCGCGGTTGTTGAAGACCTTCCTGGCGATGAGGTCCTCTATGATGGATGACACGTGGTTTCCTCAAGTGTGTAGGTTAGCTTTTGTGTGCCTTTTTTAGGTTTCGGGTGGCTGTTTTGTTAAGCGTCGCCTCTCTGCATCTCTCCCAGAGGACTCTTCAAGTCTTCGATATGTGGCAAAAAGAGCGCGCTCCTCTTCGTGATCGCGTGAGCTGAAATGTAGAACTTTGCCTAACTCTCAAGCAAACCCGCGATAAGGGCAACCAATGAAATGCGATCCGGTACGACAAACACACAAGGTCATACGCAGAACATAAAACGGCCGCCAAATGAACCTACCACAACAGTCTCCCCGCCCACATTAAACGCAAACTAAATAACCAAAAAAAGCCGATTACAACATGAAGGGGCACTCATGGACTACACCATTATAGTCATAATAACCAACACCCTTGTGGTCCTGGCCACGTTCATAGCCACACTGTACAGGATTAAAATCGAACGCGACCAAATCCAAACAGTCAAACGAAACACCCAAGCCAAAGAATGCCTCAATTCGCTACGCCGATACATCAAGGCAGAACGCGGATCGATTAGCCAGATGAACGACCAGGAACTCAAAGAATTCCTCGACTACCTCGAAAAACTAGGCGGCGAACCTTAACCTAACTGAAAGAGCAGCCGAAAAAAGAATGTTTTTATTAAAAACAATGTAATACCTACCTTCCAAGGTGCACACAGATGGGTAAAGGCTCAGGCTACGGAAAAGTCATCCTATTCGGCGAACACTTCGTCGTCCACGGCGTCCCAGGCGTCGTTTCCGCAACAAAAGCCAAAACCGACGCTGAAGTCAAAAAAGCCCTATCCGGCATCGCCATAAACGACCAGCGAACAGGCTCCAAAGGTTACGCCGAAGAAAAGCGTCTCCAGCAAATCGAATCTATCCAGCGCATGCTCAAAGCCATCAACATGCCAACCGACACCGCCATGACCATATGGATAGGGGGTAACCTTCCAGGCTTCAGCGGATTAGGCGCTTCAGCAGCTAGCAGCGTCGCTATCGCCAGAGCCATATCCGAAGAATTCAACCTTAATTTGTCGAATGAGAAAATCAACGATGCGGCTTACGAGGCAGAGAAGGCCTACGCTGGCAACCCTTCAGGCATAGACAACACCGCCGCGACGTATGGAGGCCTCATGTGGTTCAAGAAAAATCTCAAAGGTGGACCTGACAACGTCGAACACTTAAACGTCAAGCAACCCGCGGAAATCGTCATCGGCAGCACCGGAAAAGTTGCCAACACCAAAGCGATGGTTGAAGGCGTCGCCCAACGCAAAAAACAGAACCCGCAGAAATATGACCCGCTTTTTAAACGTGCGGAAGAACTCGCCAGAGAAGGCCGTAAAGCGCTCGAAGCGGGCGACCTAAAGAAAGTCGGCGAACTCATGAATGAGAACCACACGCTCCTGCAAGACATCGAGGTTTCCAGTCCTGAACTTGACCTACTCGCGGACATTGCGCGCAAGCAGGGCGCGTTGGGAGCTAAACTTACGGGCGGCGGCGGAGGCGGCTGCATGGTCGCGCTCACACCGGGCAAGGAGCTGCAGGAGAAAGTCGCCAAAGCAATCGAAAACGCAGGCTTCCAGGTTCTCCGCACCAAAATAGGCACATAAAATCGGGACCACAAGGCGGCCATAATTAGCTATTGAAATTGCCTAGTAAATTGATTCCTCTCTTCTCTCCTATCTAATTTTGCGTCCATCGGCGAGCGCTTTCTCGATGAAATCCAATTAATCTTGTCGGTTTTCTATGTCGGCAAAGCGCCAATGAAGTGTCCGACTAAAAAGCCAGCCAACCCCGCCGTGAGCCCAATAGCCGCCATCTGCAACCCGCTCCTCCACAAAGAGCCCACGGTAGTCTTGGCTTCGTAGGCCCCGATGAAGAAAAGCGTTATCCCGCTGATAACCACCGACAACTCCGTTCCGACAAGGATGTTTTTGCCCACAAACAAGTACGGAATCAGCGGAACAAACGAGCCCACAACGGTTGAGGCTCCTACTATAAAGAAGCCGCGCAGCGCTTCAGATTTGTCCACGGGCGCGAGGCCCCGCTCGTAGCCCATCATGAGCTCCAGCATCGCCTTCGGGTTCTTCGCGATGCGCTCCGTCAAATCCTCAACGTCTTGTCTATCGTAGCCCCAGCTCCGGAAAATCTGCCGGACCGCCTCCTTCTCCACTTCGTGAACATCCTGCATCTCCTGCTTTTCACGGCTCAGCTCTTTGAGGTAAACTCGCCGCCGAGCTGACGTAGAAGTGTAGGCGACGGCGCCCATAGAGAGGGACTCCGCCGCCAAGCCGCCAATGCCGCTACATAGAACACACGAACAGCGGCTACCGCCGCGGTGAGGCCTAAGAGTATGCCGAGCACGTTCACTAAGCCGTCTTCGCTACCTAGGATGAAATCGGAGAGGAGCGTGGGGCGAGCATGTTTTTCAGACGTGAGTTTTGATTTAGCGGGCTTAAAGGGATTCATGGCAAAGTGTCCTTCGGGAACGCGGTTTTCTTTCTTGCTAATCCGCGGTCCTCGAGTAATAATTTTGCGGGTTCGTTCCATATGAAACTTCCCGAAAACTCGAGCGAGCAATGAAATGGCGAGCGATTTTTTTGGCGATTCTTTTATTAATAAACTCGCGAGTATGTGAAAGCAGGCGAATCCTTTGGGCTTCAGAACCTTCATTGAGCTGCTCCAGAAAAGCGGGGAGCTAACCCACGTTACCAAGCCTGTTTCCACCGAATACGAAATCGCAAGCGTCATAGAGGCGCTGGGCGAAAAACCGGTATTCTTCGAAAACGTCAAAGAATCCCAACTCCCCGTTGTCGCAGGCTTGATTTCTTCGAAGGACCTGATTGCTAGAGCCGTGGGTACGACGAAGGAACAGTTGCTGCCCAAGTTGTCCTCAGCCATCGAAAAGCCGGTGGCGCCCAAACTCGCGGCGAATGGCGTGTGCCAAGAAGTCATCGAAAAAACCGTCGACCTCACTAAGCTGCCCATCATGCGGTATACGGAGAAAGACGGCGGCAAATACATTCCCTCAGCCATTGCGGTCGTCAAAGACCCCCAGTTTGCGGGGGCGAGGAACATGTGCTTCCACCGCCTCATGCTTCTTGATAAGAACCACTTCGCCGTCCGCATAGTCGAAGACAGAGGCACGGATACAGCCTTCAAACACGCAGGAGGCGAACTCGATATAGCCCTCTGCATAGGCAATTCAACCGCTGTGCTCCTTGCCGCCGCCACCAGTCTGCCCAAAGGTGTAGATGAACTGGGAATGGCCAACGCGCTCGAGAAAACCGAGCTGGTCAAGTGCAAAACCGTTGATCTTGAAGTCCCCACCGACTGCGAAATCGTCCTGGAAGGCAGAATAACTAAAGAGAAAACCTCTGAAGGACCCTTTTTGGACCTGACGGGAACTATTGATAAGGTCCGGCAGCAACCCATCATCGAAATCAAATGCATCACACATCGTGAAAAGCCCATCTACCAAACCATTCTCGCGGGACGCAACGAACACAAGTTCCTCATGGGCATGCCGAAGGAACCAACGATCTTCAACGAAGTCAACAAGGTATGCCAGTGCAAAGACGTCTACATCACGCCTGGAGGATGCAGCTGGCTACACGCCGTGGTGCAGATTCATAAAGTAAACCCCGACGACGGCAAAAAGGCCATAACCGCGGCTTTCGAAGGACACAAGAGCCTAAAGCATTGCGTCGTCGTGGACGACGACATCAACATTTATGACCCGCATGACGTGGAATGGGCAATAGCCACCAGGTTCCAAGCCGACAAAAACGCAGTTATCCTTTCTAACCAACCTGGCAGCTCACTTGACCCCTCAGGAGACCTCTCAGAAGGGAAAAAAGCCACCACATCCAAGGCGGGCGTAGACGCCACCATCCCGACATCGGCGACCGGCAAGGACTTCAAAAAAGAGCAGTATCGCAAAATCGATTTAAGCAAATTCATTTAGGACCTGGTTTACTTGACATACAAGGCATATATGCAAAATATCGAAACAAAAACGGGCAAATCAGCCGAGGATTTCTGGGAATTAGCAAATAAAATGGGTTTTATAAAGGAAGGCAAGATCGTTGCGAGTCATGCTCAGCTTTTGAAATGGCTTAAATCTGACATTGCGTTGGGGTACGTGCACGCAAATTTTATCATAGCATATCTTCGTTTACGCACGAATGATCCTAAAGTCAGCGAAAAAATGAAAAGTTGGGCATACAGCACAGGATCCAAGGGCAAGTGAAAAAGATGGAATTAACTAGACAAGAGCAAGCGATGCTAGATGGCGAAGAAGGCCACGCCGTACGCAAAAGCATGGAAATACTCGTCGCGTTAGGCGATATCTACGGCGCGGGAAGCCTCATCAAAGTCGGCAGCGTCCAAGTCGCGGGCGTAAGCTACCACAACCTCGGAGACGCCGGACTCGAATTTCTGAACGAGCTCGCCAAAGATGGCAAAGTCAAAGTCCTCACAACGTTGAACCCAGCTGGCATGGACCTCGAAAACTGGCGCGCGTTGGGCATAAGCGAAGAGTTCGCTGCAAAGCAGAATCAGGTTATCGGAGCTTTTGAGAGAATGGGCATACTCATCAGTTGCACCTGCACGCCCTACCTCATCGGCAATCTCCCCAGATATGGCGAACATATTGCGTGGTCCGAATCCTCGGCCGTTACATTTGCAAATAGCGTCTTAGGCGCGAAAACGAACCGAGAAGGCGGCCCCTCAGCCCTTGCAGCGGCGTTTGTCGGCAAAACTCCATGTTACGGGCTCCACCTGGATGAGAACCGCGTCCCTGACGTTCACGTGAAAGTTGAAGCCGAACTAACCAAGCTTTCGGACTGGGGAGCACTCGGTTACGCCATCGGCAAAAAGGCGGAAAACAAAATCGCCTTCATATCAGGCATCAAAGAAGCCGACGTGGATGAGCTTAAGAGTTTCTGCGCTTCTGTCGTCACCTATGGGGCGAAACCGCTATTCTACATGCAGGGCATTACACCCGCCTCAGACACCGTCAAAGCACCAAAGGAGTCAGTAACGATCGAGCGAAACGACCTCAAGAACGCCTACGACAACATAAACGACCAAGTCAGCGACATAGACTTCGTCTGCGTAGGCTGCCCCCATTGCTCCATAAAAGAAATCAGCGAAATCGCCGACCTCGTCAAAGGCAAAAAAGTCGCCGAGAACACGGAGTTCTGGATTGCCACATCACGGTCGGCAAAGCAGCTGGCTGACAAGCGCGGCTATACGCGAGTCATAGAGGCCGCGGGGGCAAAATTCGCCTGCGACACCTGCATGGCAGTCGCCCCTCTAAAGGGCAGGTTCAAGGCCTTAGCGACGACCTCGGCGAAGGGATGCTTCTACTCACGGCAGAACCTCATGAAAACCAAGATGGGAAGCCTCAAAGAATGCATAGACGCAGCGGTGACGGGAAAATGGAACAGCTAAAAGGCAGAATAATCTACAAAGGCAAAGCCAAAGCCGAAGCCCTAACCACGACGCAGCCCATTTCGTTCTACGGCGGAGTAGACCCCAACACAGGCGTCGTCATCGAGAAAGGTCACGAGCTGCAGGGTCTGAGCGTGAAAGGCAAAATCCTCGTGTTCCCTCAGGGAAAAGGCTCTACGGTCGGCAGCTACACTCTTTATAGGCTCAAGAAGAACGGCGTCGCTCCTGCAGGCATGGTGAACCGCGAATGCGAAACCATAATAGCGGTCGGCGCCATAATCAGCGAAATCCCCTGCGTGGACAAGGTGGATATTACTAAAATCAAAACAGGCGATACAATTCAAATAGAAAATGGCACAGTATCAATTTTGTAGAATCTACAGCCAGTTTATTCGTTCTTTTTATGTTTAAGCCTTAGTCGCTAACAGTTAAGGTAAGGTATCTTTCTGGTAAGCCTTTTCAATGAGTGCTCAGCATATTCAAGGTGAAGGTACCACAGATGAGCGAGGCAAAACCTACCATACTCAAAATCGGCGGGTCCGTAATTACCGACAAAGACGGAGACCTAGCCGCCAAAACCGACATAATAAACAGCTTGTCCGAGGAAATCAAACGCGCAGACATGGAAAACCTGGTCATTGTACACGGCGGCGGCAGCTTCGGTCACCCGACTGCGGCCAAATACGGGATAAAAGAAGGCCTCAAGGACCCTGCCCAGAAGGTGGGCTTCTCAGAAACGCACCACGTCATGACCGTATTAAACGGTTTGATAATGGATGCCTTGGTTTGGCATGAAATCCCCTCGCTGAGTATCACGCCTTCCACCTGCATAGTAACTGATAACGGCAGGATAAAATATTTCGACGAAACTGTGCTGCGCCGAAGCATGAAGATGGGCTTCATCCCAGTCCTTTATGGCGACGCGGTTCTCGACGAGAAACTCGGGTTCACAGTCCTCTCCGGAGACCAGCTGATTGCTTACCTGGCGATTAAGCTGGGAGCAGAAAAAATCGTTGTAGGCGTTGACACCGACGGCCTATACGAAGCTGACCCCAAAGTGAATGCAACAGCCAAGCCCTACGTTCACCTCAATTTGGAGGAGCTTAAGCGTGTGCAGAGCAAACTGGGCAAGGCTCAGGGCACCGACGTGACGGGCGGGATGGCGGGCAAAGTTGCCGAGCTAATTCCAGCCGTCGAGAAGGGCATCAAAGTGCAGATTGTCAACGGAACCCGCAACCTGCGTATTTATCGCGCACTCGTTGGCGAAAGAATCGAGGGCACTATCATCGAGAAGGCGTAAGATGGCCGAGAAGACTCGGAAACGCAAGGCAGATCACATCGAAAAATGCCTGAACGAAAACGTCCAAGCCAGGAAAGCTACGACAGGCTTCGAGGACGTCCATTTCGTCCATAAGGCTTTGCCAGAGATTGACAAATGCAAGGTTGACTTGACCACTTGCTTATGGGGACACGAGTTTAAGGCTCCGCTCATTGTGGGCGCCATGACCGGCGGAACTGCGGAAGCCGAGAAAATAAATGCCAACATAGCAGAGGCAGTTGAGAACCTCGGGTTAGGTATGGGCGTGGGAAGTCAGAGAGCTGCCATAGAAGACCCAAAATTGGCGTCGACGTTTTCTGTTGCCCGGAAAAAGGCGCCAAATGCTTTCCTGATAGCTAACATCGGAGCCATTCAGCTTGTCCACGGGTACGGTTTGGCGCAAATCAAGAAGGCGGTGGATATGATTGAGGCAGACGCCTTGGCGATTCACTTAAACGCTCTGCAGGAAGCGGTGCAGCCTGAAGGGCAAACAAACTTTGCAGGTGTCCTCGCTAAAATATCTGCAGTCGCGGCGGAGCTAGATGTGCCGGTCATCGTTAAGGAGACAGGTTCAGGCATAGCCGCTGAAGAAGCGCGGAAGCTGGAAGCAGCAGGCGTGAAGGGCATTGATGTCGGAGGCTTAGGGGGCACCAGCTTTGCAGCTGTCGAGCATTACCGAACGGTTAAAACAGAAAACAACGAGCACCAGTGGCTGGGGGAGACTTTCTGGGATTGGGGCATCCCAACGGCTGCAAGCCTTATCGAGGTTACGCAGTCAGTCAAGATTCCGGTCGTAGCTTCAGGCGGAATCCGTAACGGAACAATAATTGCGAAGGCACTTGCACTTAAGGCCAGCTTGGCAAGTGTGGCGCACCCGGTGTTGCAGACTGCGGTGAAAAGCGCTACAGAGACAGAAAGTTTGCTTTCGCGTTTGACTGAGGAATTACAGAACGTCATGTTTCTTGTTGGGGCGCAAAGCGTCGAACAACTGACAAAGACGCCGCTTGTAGTCACGGGAAACACAAGCAGGTGGCTAAAGAACAGGGGCTTCGACGTTAAGGGCTACGGCAGCAGAGGGTCAACGTAAGTGAACATTGAAACATACCTCACGGAAAAAGCGCCGTTAATCGACAAAACTATTGAGAAGTATATCCCAAGAAAGTTCACGCGAGATGCCGTTCTGTTCAAGGTTGACCCCCCCAAGTTCTGCTGCAACTTGGAGACACTTAACAAAGCCATCGCGGAACCGATCTGGGATATGCTGGACAGGGGAGGAAAACGCTGGCGCCCATCGCTGTTTCTGCTTATCTGCGAAGCCTTGGGGAAGAATGCTGATTGGTGTTTGGACTTCGCCATTATACCTGAAGTCGTCCACAACGGCACTCTCGTCATAGACGACATAGAAGACTCTTCAGAAGTGAGACGCGGCAAGCCTTGCACTTACAAAATTTTCGGGTTAGACATAGCTGTCAATGCAGGAAATGCCATGTACTACCTGCCGCTCCTGCCTCTGATAGAGCAGAAAGACAGCATATCGGCAGAGAAGCTTGGGGACATCTACGAAGTTTACGTGCTTGAGATGATTAACCTCAGCATCGGGCAAGCCATGGACATAGCATGGCACCGCAGCCTAGCAAACGCCGACGGCATAAGAGAAGAAGACTACCTGCAGATGTGCGCCTACAAGACGGGCACGCTGGCGCGTATGTCGGCGAAAATTGCTGCTGTGATAGCAGGGGGCGACAATGAATTGGTCGCTAAGTTGGGAACTTTCGCAGAAAGCATCGGCGTCGCTTTCCAGATGCAAGATGATATCTTGGACTTGACAGGAGCGGAATTTGCCAAGAATAAGGGCGGGCTTGGAATGGACATTACGGAGGGCAAGCGGACGCTCATGGTTATCCGAACGCTCAAGACCGCCGAGCCTAAGGATGCGAATCGGCTCATCGAAATTCTCAATATGCACACCAAAGAGCAGAAACTTCGTGACGAAGCCATAGCCATTATGCAGAAGTATAACGTCATGGAATACGTGCGGCGCAAGGCTGATGAGATGGTTGAGGAAAGCTGGAGAGAAGTCGATAAGCTCCTTAAACCGTCCGCGGGCAAGGAAAAATTAAAAGCCTTCGCGGAATTCTTGATTAAAAGAAACATCTGACTCCAGAGCGTTAATGTTATGTTACGAGAGAACCAAGAGCTTAGGGAGCTTATTCGAAAACTCGCCTTATTGAATGCGTCGACACACGACGGCAAGGCGCAGACAGGCGCCATACTCGGCAAGATTATGGGTGAAAAAGCGGAATTACGCACGCAGGTGAAAGAGCTTTCAGCCGTCATCAACGAGGTCTTGAGCGAAGTCAACGCCCTGTCCATTGAAGAGCAGAAGCGTATTGTCGCCGAGAAGTGGCCGGAGACGCTTAAGAAAGAGAAAGCTGAAGAGAAGCGGCTGCCCCCCCTGCCCAACGCCGATAAATATAAGCTGGTTGTGACGCGGTTCTCGCCCAACCCCGACTGCGTGTTGCATTTGGGTTCTGCCCGCGCAATTTTGCTAAGCCACGAGTACGCGAGGATGTATAAAGGAAAATTCATACTGCGGTTCGAAGACACTGACCCCAAAGTGAAGCGCCCTGGCTTGGAGTTTTACGATTGGATTCGCAAGGACCTGGCTTGGCTGGGATGCAAAGTCGACGAAGAGTACATCCAGAGCGACAGGATTCCCATTTACTACGAATACGCCGAACGCCTCATCCGCGACGGCAACTCCTACATATGCACCTGCATACCCGACGAGTTCAGGAAGAAAATCTTGATGCAGGAATCTTGCCCATGCCGCAATTTGCCAATTGAGGAGCACATGGAAAGGTGGAAGCGCATGCGCGATGGTGGCTACAACGAAGGCGAAGCCGTTCTCCGAGTGAAAACTGATTTGAACCATCCGAATCCGGCAGTTCGTGACTGGCCTGCAATGCGCGTCATAGATCCGGTGAAATATCCTCATCCGCGGGTCGGCAGCAAGTACCGAGCCTGGCCCCTCTACAATCTGGCAGCGGGTTTAGACGACCACCTGCTGGGCGTAACGCACATTATTCGCGGCAAAGAGCATTTGACGAATGGTGTGCGGCAGGAGTTCATGTACAAGCATTTGGGCTGGGAGTACCCGCAGGCGATTCATTACGGCAGACTCAAAATCACTGGTGCATTCCTGAGCAAAAGCAAAATTGTGTTAGGCGTCCGCGACGGCACATTCTGCGGTTGGGATGACCCGAGGCTGGCAACGTTCGCGGCGTTGCGGAGGCGGGGTATCACGACTGAAGCTATCAAGAAGATGATAATCGATGTTGGACCTAAGCCTGCCGACGTGACGTTGAGTTGGGAGAACCTGTACTCATATAACCGCAAGATCCTTGATCCCAACTGCGACAGGTACTTCTTCGTCGCTGAACCCGTCAAACTCACCGTCAAACACCTGCCCAAAACTTTCGAGGCGAAGTTGCCGCTGCATCCTGAGAATCCCGAGCGAGGGTTTAGGCAGTATTCCGTTGCTCCGAGCGGTGCCGAAAACGTGGCGTCGTTTTGGATTGCGAAGAAAGACATCGCCAATATGGAAGTGGGCAAGATTTTGCGGCTCATGGAGCTGTTCAACGTAAAAATCGATGAAACCGCTGAAAATTCAGTCGAAGCGGAATTCGCTAGCGAATCCTACGAGGACGTCCGCAAAGCGAAGGCGCAGCTTATCCAGTGGATACCCACAGGCGAGGAGTATCCGTGCCGCGTGGTCCAGCAGGACGCCTCAATTACCGAGGGGTTCGCGGAGAGCGCCTGCAAAAAGTTAAAGCCTGACACCGTCATACAGTTTGAGCGCTTCGGCTTCGTCCGAGCAGACAACGTCTCTGAGAAGCTGACCGTCTACTACGCGCACAAATAACGAGGAAAGCAAGATGCGGAAACAAGACAAATTCATCATGTGGCCAGCGTACTTCGACGCGGGCAAAACCCGAATGGAAGGCAGACGCGTAGCCAAGACCCTGTTAGTGCAGTCGCCGAAGGTTTCTGAAATCGAAGCGGCAGCGGCGAAGCTTGGTTTGGAGTTCGAGTTGGTTCCGGATAAGGCATACCCAAAGGCGCCTTGGCACAAGGCAGGCATGCTGCTAGTAGAAAAGAAAGGCTCGAAGGAGCAGGTTATAAAAGGCATCGCAAAGCAACTGCAGAAGGCACGAAACGAAGCGCCAAAGCAATAGTTCGCGTCTCATATGTAGCCTTAATCAATCACGGTCACTTGCGGGCGCATGTGGTAATTTCGGAAAACAACACGCGGAAATATACACTAACAACTGTCATAGCCGTCCTTGTCTTCATTTTGAAACTGGACCGAGTAGGTGGGCTTTAAACAATGGCTTTAAACAATCCAGATGAAATCTTGCCGACAACTGCAGGCTGAGAATTTTGTCCACTGCAAAGACTATTCAAACAAGATTGCAGGAGTGAAAAGGAGTATCTTGAAGATGAAAGATTATGGTTAGGCTTTTTCTTCTTTGCCGCTGACGAGAACCGCGTTTATGACGCCGTCGTTGCCCGGGCGACTCGTAACTTTCGCCATACCTAAGCCTGTTTCGATTTCTGCGCCCTTCGTGATGACGCCTCTGCGGTTGTAATCGACGTTAGCGGGGTTACGAACGACGCGCAGAATCTCAGTCTTCTGGGTCTTGCCGGATTTGGAGTCTGTGACGGAGGCGAATTTGTCGTTGAGGACTTTGATTTTGGTGGTGCCTCCGAAGCCTCGGGTGCACTTGCGTTTCGGCTCGCCCAAGGTAGTTTCTGCTGGGAAGGTGCCTTGCTCGAACTTGCGTTTGATGCGGTACATGCGTTTTCTGCCGCCGGTGAGCTTCTTCTTGTGGAGGTTTCCGTGCCAAACTGACATCTTAATCACTTTTTTAGCGGTTAACTTTAAGTGCTCAGTTAGAACCGCGGTTTTAAATATAAACGTATCCGTTGCACAAAGCAAGTTTCCTGCTTATCCGCCCAAGGCGCCATTGTCCGGACAATGTGTTGCTGCGGTTGAATACATGTCAAGGCTTAAGCAGCAACGAAGAATGGGGGTAGGTGGCTACGGTTGCGGTTCTTCCTTAAAGTTCTCCAGCGCGTCCCCGAATATCTTCTTCAGGTCCCGCTTCATGGTCGTTGTGTCCATGGTGAGCCCGAAGTAGTCGGCGAAGTAGTCAGTGGTTTTCAGGACGATTTGGCGTCCGTTCCGCTCAGGAGCGACGAGGCCCATTTCTCTGAGTATCTTGATGTGGCCGTAGGCGTGTTGACCGCGGACTTCGATAACGCGTTTCGACGTGATAGGCTGCCGATAAGCTATGTAGCTGAGGGTTTTCAGCGGACCCGGGCTGAGCAAGGGGCGGTTCACGAGTTTCTTAACCAATGGTGTAAACTCAGACTTGACCTGCATGACGAAGCGTTCGTCTTTGAGCTCGAGGATTTCAATAGCGGATTTCTTGGCAGCGTACTGAGCCATAAGATCTCGACCTAGCTGCTGGGCCTTCTTCTTGGAACGCGTGTTCAGCACGGAGCAGATTTCGTTCACGTCTAGGGGGCGACCTGCCACGTATAGGGCGGCTTCTAGCATGGCGAAGCTGTGGTGGCGTTTGTCCTCTATTTCGGTGTCCTGTTGTGTCTCCTGCGGTTGCTCGGGTTCAGGTTGAGGTGGCTTTTGCTGGGGCCGTGCTTCTGGGCCAAGCTGCTCTGAAGCCATTGACGGCGGCGTTGCTTGCTCTGGCTGCGTAGGCGGTGCCGCTTCAGGGACGGGTGCGGATGCCTGCTGCTCAGAATTCGGATTCGGGTTTGCCGCTTGAGTGGAGTTTGTCAACTTTTATGTTCCCTACTGCGATGTATATTTCCTCGGTTTCCTCGTTCTGCCACAGGCTGATTAAGCCATCCTGCGCAAGGAACAACAGGAGAATAAATGTGCGAACCGCCTCTATCCGTGGCAGTCCTCTTACCAATTTGGTGAATTCGATTATTCCTTGTCCCTTAACCAGGTCCGCGAGGTGCCCGTACAGCTTTTCCATCTGCGTCTCAAGCTCAGCCATGAACTTGTCAAACTGGGGCATGAGATCCGAAGCCTGCGGCAATATAGGGTTAGAAACTACTCTATCCATGGTAGCGAACTTCTCGCCCTTGAGCACCTCGTCCAAGACCGCGAGCAGATGCTGAATAGTCGTCGAAGTCAGTTCATGGCGAAGCGGAAGGAACAGGGGCGGCGGAACAAAGTCCGGTGGCAATTTGGGCGGTGCGGGAGGTTCCTGCAAAGTCATCAGCAGCTTGGACTTCATGAGGTAAATCAGCGCGGAGGAATCGAGGGCGACTCCTGAAGCGCGAAAGTCCACTTTGCCTAGTCTTTCCATCTCCGACAGAAACTGCCTTAGCAAGAACGCTATATTGACGTTCCAAGGCGTGAGCTTCTCGAGCCTGTTTATGTCGAAAAGTATGTTGATGGGAGGCCGCAGGTAGAACGGCTTCCGCGTGAAAGTGGGCGCTGGCTCCTCGGCTTCGGTCAACGGGCTTCCTCCATGAACTTGGCGGATATGACGGCGGAGACGCCGTTGCGCTCGTAGACGCCGTAGACTTTCTGGGCTTTGTTGACCATTTCAGGTTTAAGTGTGACGACTATAAACTGGGTTTTGCCCGACTCCTCCAGGAACAGATCCGCCAGCTTGGTTGTGTGGAAAGCGTCTAAGTGCGCGTCAACCTCGTCGAAGACGTAGAAGGAGGCAGGCGAGAAATCCTTAAGGCCGAATATGAAGGCAACCGCGGAGATCGACCGCTCTCCGCCGCTTGCTCCGCTGACGACGATGGAGGGCTTGTCGGGGAACTGCACAAGCATATCGATGCCGCCCGTGAAGGGCTCCTCAGGGTTCTCCAGAACCAACGTTGCCTTTCCGCCGCCCGTCAACTTGGTGAAGTACCTGGTTAGGTTGGCGTTGATTTTACTAAAGGCATCCATGAAGACCTTACGTTTCTTGGCTTCGATCTGATCCATGAAGGCGACGATGGCTTGCTTCTCGCGCTCCAGCTCATTGAGGCGCATAGAAAGCTCGCGGTACCGGCTGATCTGCTCCGCGTAGTGCGCCGTTGCAAGTTGGTTAACCGCACCGATTCGGTCCAGCTCGAAATGCATCATTTGAATGCTGGTCTGGGCTTCCTCGACCTGTTTTTGCGTGGTCTCCAACGGCTTGTCATAATTTAGCAGGCGAAGCTGGCTCTGGTACTGCGTCAGCTGGAGCTTCGAGGTCTGGACACTGAGCTGAAGCTGGTTAAAGAGCTGCTCGGCTTGCTCGAACTCCATGTCCATTGAGCGAAGATGGTTGTCAATATTATCGATTTGGCTGGTGAATTTCTTGGAGTCCTCGCGGGCAGACAGCACGGCGTTAGAGAGTTCGATGCGGCTTTTGTCCTGCGTTGCAAGCTCCGTTTTGAGGGTTTCGCGTTCTGCTGAGGCGTCGGCGACTTCCTTCTCAACTTTACGCTGTTGCTGCTCGACTTTGGACAGCTGGATTTTGCTGTTCTGGTACCCCACCCGCAGGACGTTGTCGAACTGCATCTGGGCGGTGCTGAGTTGGGTTTGAATTGTACCGAGCTTCTGGCGCAGAGTATTGGCTTCTTCGCCGATGATTTGCCGCTTAATTTCCAACTCCTGAATGTGCCCCACATCGGTTTTGCGCCTGTACTCGCCCAGCTCTATCTGGAACTTCTCGATTTCTTTGCGGATGGCGTCGCGTTCTGAGCGGCAAATGTTCATCTGTCCCTTCTGGACCTCAATTTCTTTTTCGATGCGGAGGCGATACTTCTCGACGCGTCGGAGGCTGATTTGGGTGCGTTTGACGCTGCGTTTTACCCTGCCCATTTCTCGGTCCAGCGTGCCGATGGCTTCCGACAAACGCATAATGTCAAGCCTTGAGTGGTCAATTTCCTCCCTGAAAGATGCCACGTCGCTGCTGCGCTGGGTTAGGTGCGTCTGCAACGCAGTCACGGCTTCATCGAGGCTTTTGAGGGCGTTTTCGCCGGGGATAATCGCGGCGAAGTCGATGGGAGCTCGGTAGAAGCCCCCTTCAAAAGCGCCTGGCTCGTAAACATCACCATTAAGTGTAACTGAGCGGTAGCCCTCGTTGGATAAAGCAAAGGCCGTCTTATCATCAGCGGCAACCATTGTATCGCCGAAGACGTAGTTGACAGCGGCTTCATGGTCCTTGTTGCACCTCACAAACGCCAAAGCCAAACCAGTGATACCCCCGCGCTCAGGTACCTCAAGAGCTTTGGGTGCGATTACTCCTTGAAGCGGGATAATTTTAATTCTGCCAAGTTTCATTCGACGCAGGGTTTCTGCGCACATGAACGCGGAGTCGAAGTCTTTCACGACGAGCGCGTCCAACCAGCCTATGGCGGAGGCTTCGATGGCTTTCTTGAAGCTTTTGTCAATCTTAATCAAGTTGCGCAGTCTGCCGTAGACTCCAGTGATGACGCCCAGGTCGCCTAGTTCCTCGATGCTGCGCAGTGCTTTCTCTTCTGCCGCTACGGTTTCGGCGAGTTCTCGTTGCGTGGCGAATTCTATGACGGCTTCTTTGGCGGAGTTGGCGATTTTGCCTGCTTCCAAGATTTCTCGTTCGGCGGCTTGTTTTTGTGTTGTGCGTTTCTCGATGGTTTTCTCCAACTCTTTAAGCTGGATCTTCTGTTCTTTTTGGACTTTGTCTAGTTCGGTGAGGGATTTCTCGACCTCGGCGAGCGTCGCTGTGAAGCGTTCTTTTCTTGCTTCTAGTTCTCGGAGTCTGCCGACGCTGGCTTTTGTGAAAGTTTTGCCTTGGGTGTATTGGGCTCTGAGAACGGATAGGTGCTTGTTGCGGTTTTCGATTTCATGTTCTAGCTCGCGGGTGGTTTTGCTGTTGTCACCTATATTCGCCCATAGCTGTGTGGTTTCTTGAGCTAAAGTATCGTGCTCCGAGGTTTTCGCTGTGATTTGCGCTTGGAGCTGCTCGAACTCGGAGCGGTTTTTGCGGATGCCTAGGCGGTTTTGCTGTATCTCGTTGCGTAGGGTTTGATACTGCTGCGCGTTGTTCTCTTTGACGCGTTTGAGGCTGTCAAGGGTAGCTTGGCCTGAGCTGATTTTCGAGTTCAGTTCCGAAAGCTTGGACTTTAACTCGCCTATTCGAATCTGAACTTTCATCACTTGGGAGCCGCCATCTCCTACGATTTCTGAGCTTAGCCTCCTCCATTCGCCTTCAACTTCTCTCCGCTTGTTCCGGTGCCCATCGCGGAGTTCCTTGAGTTTCTCTGTTTTAGAGCGGGCTTTTTCGGCTTGAACGATAGATTCTTCCACTTTCTTGGTTAGTTGGGTGATTTCGTGGCTGACTTTGATGGCTTCGAATTTTTTGATTTCGTCTTGGATAAAGTTGGCGCGTTGGAGCTGGTTGCGTTCCCGTTCGAGGTCGTCGAGGCGTTTTTGGACTTCGTCGATGCGCCCCATGGCTGTGCGGATGGATATGTCGGCCGTGCGGAGTTTCTCTTCAGCGCCCGCTTTTTCGGCGTCGTACTGTCCTATGCCGACGAGGTCTTCGATGATTTTTCGGCGTTCAGTCGTGGTAATATCTGTCAACCGCGTAATCGTGCCCTGAGGTATAATGTTCTGGTTGTTGCTACCTATGCCCGCCACGGAAAGAATCTCAACAACATGCTGCCTCGAGATGCGTCTGCCGTTGAGTCTGTAAACGCTTTGCCCATTTCGGTACACTTCGCGGCCAATCGTTACGGTTGTCGTGTCCACGGGCATCACGCCGTCAGAATTGTCAAACTGGATGATGACCTTGGCCATCTTGGATTTTTCCATACCTGCCTTTTCAGAGCCGTGGAAGATTAGCTTGGCAGAGTTTTCTGCGCGGAGCCGGCGGGTGCTGAGTTCACCTAGTGAGAAAAGCAAGCTATCCATGATGTTGGTTTTGCCGCTTCCGTTGGGTCCAGTGATGGCGGTGAACCCTTTATCTAGGTTTACTTTTACAGTTTGGGGCCCGAATGACTTGAAGCCTTTAAGCTCTATTCGTTTAATGTAGGGCATTCAGTTTGCTCTCTCGATTCGTGGAAGCGGGATAGTGGTATTGGTTAAACAATTCCCTATGCATTCTTATAAAAGCTTATTCACAACCAAAGACTGCGCGCTTACGTTCAGTGCTAGGAGAACCCGCAGGAAAATTATTTGGATTGGCTGGTGCACGCAATTGGAACCTTTCTATTGATAAAGATACGATGAAAAAAAGTGAGCCCAGAAACAGGCGTGAAATATATCAAAGAATTACTGACCAAGACGAAAAACATCCAGATAGCACTTTTGCTGCACTCAACTTATCATGCAACAGAATAACCCAATCGTAAATCCCAGATGTCGTATATGGAGAAACCGTTTCCTACCGCTCGAAGAGGATTTACACGGATTTCAGCTTGTGGATTTCGTTATCTAAAAGCTCAATTCGCTTAGCAATATTGTCAATGCTAGCGTTCGTTTTTTCAAAATTAAACGATAAGTCTTCTCTCACCTTTTCAAGGCGATTAATTATTCTATCCAGTTCCTTTTCATGTTCCCTTATCGAGTTGACCGCGGATTCTAGCAAGCTTGGAGGAGATTTTGATGAGTTGTCTTTTTTTGGCATGCTTTGATCCTTGTGGCATGAAAGTACGCTAGGTAAGAAAAAGTTCTCGGATTAGCGAAACTGAAGAGGCGTATCTTGAATCATATGAGAGAAAGCAAGACCGTAGCAGGTCTCAGTGCCTCTTGCACCACTCTCAGAGTAGAAACCTTGGTTTTGTTTGGTTTTGGACGGAACTTTTAGCTTTCTGCCTATTCCTTGTCTTCAATGGGCACAAAAGCTTTTGAGTTGTCGGATCATAATATATTGGATACGCTCGAGGAGGAAATGTGATTCCTCGATGGATGCACAGGTCCGACAGGAATGTTGAAAACAGGAGTTTTAGCTGAGCCCGTTCTTGTCAGTAGGGAACGTGAGCTTGAAGAGCTTCAGGATTGCTTACGTTCCGCCATAGATGGAAGGGGGATGACGGTTTTTGTCTCAGGCGAGGCTGGAAGTGGAAAAACTCGATTAGTAAGCGAGTTCCTGAGCCTAGCGCAGGAGCAAGGGATTACCCTGCTTCGAGGTTACTGCTTGAGCAGTGCGTCAATGCCGTATTTCCCGTTTTTGCAGGCTTTCAATTCGTACGCGTCGAAGGCTGGAAATGAGTCCTTGGAGGTGAAGGCCTGGTTGATGGGGCTAAAGCAGGCAGAGAGATCTGGGAATCAAGCGAACCTGTCACCTCAAGTCTGGAAAGATCTAACCTTTGCAGCAGTCAATCAAGCTTTGCTAACTGAAGCCGCCTGCAATCCAATCTTACTATTCATAGATGATTTGCATTGGGCTGATTCGGCTTCTCTATCTCTGATTCATTATATCGCGCGCTCCATCGCGTCCCAACGCATTCTCGTCTTGGGGACCTTGCGGACAGAAGAATTGACAATCGACTCTGAAGGGTGCGCTCACCCCCTTGGTGAGCTCTTGCATGCCATGGGTCGCGAAGACCTGTTCCGAGAGATTAAACTTGAAACTCTCTCTGCAAGCGCTGTGTGTCGAATAGCGGAAAATATGATCGGGGGATCTCTCGACCAAAATTTTCTGAAGAAGCTAATTGCGGACAGCCACGGGAACGCCTTGTTCGTTGTCGAATCATTACGAATGCTGTCTGAGAGGGGAAGTTTGGTACAAAAGAACAACGTTTGGTGCCTGGCAGTTGATGAACTTGGAACCCCGAACAAGTTTCGGGACATTATCCTTCGTCGTTTAGGCACGCTAAAACTCAATCAGAGACGAATCCTTGACGTTGCCTCTGTTATAGGAGAAAAGTTTAGTCCACAACTCATTTCCCTCATAGTCGACCAAGATAGCCTGGAAGTCTTGGAAACACTTAACGTTGTGGCGCGGTCCAGTTCGCTCGTTGTCTGCGAGGGAGAATCGTATAGATTCGATCATGCTAAGTCCCGGGAAGTAGTTTACGACGAGATCCCATCGCTATTGAAGAAAGGGTATCACAACCGAATCGCCCAAAAACTGGAGGGGAAGAACGAAAGTTACGAGCAGCTACCGTTTGGAGAGATTGCGCACCACTATGCACAAGCAGGGAACAAAGAAAAAGCATTGACTTACAGCTTAATGGCGGGAAAAGATGCACTCGCACGCTTCAGCAACTCCGAGGCCATCAAACATTTCAACTATGTTGTCGAAGCTTTATCATATGGCACTGATCAACTAGAGAACAAGACAGCCGCCATGCAAGGTATGGGAGAAGCATTCTTCGCACAAAACCACTTTAAAGAGGCGACAAAAACTTTTGAACAAATTGCCAGCGCAGAAAAAGGGATTTCAAGACTTCGCGCTTTCAGATGGGCAATGGATTGCGCCTTCTTTCAAGGAGAAACAGCACATCTGCTGGAGCTGGCAAAGGAGGCCGAAAGCCTCGCCGCCGTCGATCGCCAAGAATGGGCTAGGGTTCGTATGAATCGAGGCCGAGTTAATTTGCTTCTAGGAAACCAGCATGAGGGCTTACACGATTTTCAGGAAGCACTTTGCATTGACGAGGAAGAATACTCGCTCGAAGACACCGCACGCACGCTAGTAGGGCTTGGACCCGCATATATTGGAGTTGGCGAAGCAGCCAAAGCACTAAGCGCTGAACTACGTGCGATCGCTATTTATGAGGATCTGCAAGACCTCAGGGGGCAGATGGACGCTTACAACCGCGCAGGACAGGTTAGCGTTGGGCTCCCGGAGGAGGCACCCCTCTGGTACTCAAAAGCTATAGGCATAGGTAAGAAAATAGGCGACTTTAACAGAGCTGCTGAAGCAAGTAGTTCCTTTGCAACGCTTTGTGAAGCTGCAGGCGAGTTGGATGAAGCTTTGGCTAAAAGTCTACAGGCACTCGAATACTCAAAGCAAACAGACTCAGACTGGATTAAAGGATTGACGTACGCGAGTCTTGTAAGAGTATACAGCAAAAAAGGCAACCTTCATCTTGCAGATGAGTACAACGAGCAACTCAGCAATACGAAGCCTGTTGGTGTAGGTTATAATTTATTCCAACACCAACTGTCCAGAGCGGTTCTATTGGCGGCTAAAGGTCAATGGGACGAATCAAATCGGCTCTTTGCAGAAGTTCTAGATTGGATTCAAAAGAGAAACCGGCCGAATCCAATGGTAAACACAAATTACCAATGGGCTCTTAGCAAGCAAGGACGATCCGAAGAAGCCGCGATTTTGGGATCGAAATTGCAGCAATTCGGGGCTAAATTGCGTGAAACCTGGGAACATGTGAATCTGCAAGTATTCTTGATGGCGCCAGCACATATTGCGGTCGGACAATCATTCGAAGCACGGATAGATTTAGTTAACGCATCGAGAAAACCCTGCGTGCTGGATAGAATCGAAAACCTGATGCTTTCGGGTTTTAAGATAGTCACTAGCTCGAATGGTTACAATATAGAAGATGGATTTATGAGCCTGAACGGCAGGTCACTCTTGCCATTTGCTGTTATAACAATTAAGATCATAATGCAAGCTACAAGAGCAGGCAGGTACATTCTTCTCCCCAAGTTGGAATACACTGACGAGCAGGGCCTAGCAAGATACGAACCCTTCGATGCAATTGTTTTAACTGTTCAGCATACAATTCAAGCCCAAGTCGGTGAACAAAAAGTCACCGTACCCATTCTGCCTGGAAGAGTCAGCACAGGCACCGTTGAGGTAGATACACTGCTTCTCGGAGGAATACCTAACAACTTCTCAATTGTACTTGCCACCTCTCTAACCGATGAAAAACAGAAGATCTTCTCAAACTTTGTTGCGGAAGGTGCGAGGTCCGACGAACCCACTTTCTACATAACTACGGAGCCATCGTACGCCAAGAACTTTCTGGAAAAGCCGACCGTTTACCTTCTTGTATGCAACCCCAAGACGGATGTGTTACCGGTCAATCCGAACGCGTTTATGCTTAAGGGCATAGAAAATTTGACGGAAATTGATATTACGCTAGCCAAAGCCTTCAGAAAACTTAATCCATCGTACAGAGGTGCTAAGCGAGCCTGCATTGACATAACTTCCGATGTCCTTTTGCAACATAAAGCTGTCACTACTCGAAAATGGCTAAGTGGATTGCTAACCGAACTGCAATCCAAAGGCTTCACGACATTAGCTTCCCTCGACCCACAAATGCACCCAAGAGAGGAGGCACAAGCAATCCTCAATTTGTTTGATGGCGAATTACATCTCTTCGAAAGAGAAGATAACCAAGGACTTCGAAAAATTCTAAAAGTCGTGAAACTGCACGGCCAAGAATACTTTGCTGATGAACTGGCACTAACTCCCCAGTAGGTGATCTATTTCAGCTTCAAAGAAAGCGAAGAGTCTTGTGAAATACTAGGGCTGTAGCCTCTTCTACCGAAATTAAAAACTCACACTTAGCACATACGTACGACTTAGGAATTGGGGAAACACTGTCTAATTGTAGCTTCAAAGGCATATCTGAACATGCATTTATGAGCCATCGCTGCAAAAGCCCTTGGTCTAAATCAAGGAGTAGTCTGCAGCTGGTTCTTGCACGGATCCTTTGCGAACAACACGAGGCTAAGAGTACCCGTTAATCCTAAAACGCCAAGTATGCCCATGGTCGCTGAGTATCCTATAGTTGAGTTGCCAAAGAAACTGAGGGCTGCTCCTCCAACAAAGACTCCCACAGCGCGACCGATGCCACCTAAGCCTTGTCCCAAAGACATCATGGTGCCCCGGTACCTGGGAACTTGCTCCACCACCAAATTGGGACTCGCCACAAATACGAAACCTCCAAGAAAAGCCCCAATTGATCTCATGCCTATGCCTAACCAAAGATTCGGAACAAAGATCATTACTACGTAAGATAAAACCGACGCCAATATTGCAGTGAACGCGCTTATTACCATTAAACGTTTTCGCCCGATTGGATTTACGAGAAAGCCACCAATTAGTGTGCCCCCAACGACAAACGCAAGCGTCAAAGTGCTCACCATACCTCTAGAAGCTGGCGAGAGCGCAAATACATTCGCATAGAAAGAGGGTGCAAAAACTGCGGCTGCAAGCCATATGCTTCCTAACAAGCCGTTTGCTAAACATGCAAGAGCAGATCGATTAGCCAAGATCTCTCTGAAACCGGTCATAAAAGGAGCTTTTTTAGAGCCATCTTGGGATATTGAGGTCTTTGAAGGCACCAGGAAAACCACTAATAGCTAATTAGATAAATATTTGAACATACCGGGCATAGAGACTTCGTCTTCGAGTGCCTTACACAAATGATATTTTGCAGACGGCATCGACATGATGACTCGGTTTGAAAGCTTTTTCTTGGCTGGTTTCCAACAT
>Ga0209777_10000981_pt1 | contig 43686 bp, 41 predicted proteins | sample FrelakmetHBP12HB_FD_187147 | JGI IMG/M metagenome (GOLD analysis project Ga0209777, IMG submission 187147) | Freshwater lake sediment microbial communities from the University of Notre Dame, USA, for methane emissions studies -HBP12 HB (SPAdes)... | ecosystem: Environmental > Aquatic >...
CCGCCCGCACCACCCCAAGATTTTCTTCTAGTCTTTCTTCGTGTCTTCGAGACTTGGTGGTACCGTTTTTAATCTCCAAACAAAATCCCCTGTGCAAAGACAGGGGAGGGGGAAGAGGCGATCCAGTGGGCCGTTCCCACCTCCTTTCCACGAGAGAGTGTAGAACCTGCCAGGGCGGGCGGCCTGACTTGTTAGCTTACCTGCTAACTCACAGTTGCGGGACAGCGCCGGACTCGCACCGGCTTCGCCATTGGGCCTTCCCATCCGGGGGAAGAGGCACCCTGACCGATATTCAATTGTAGGCGTATTGTATGCGCGGGCGGGATTTTCGTCAATGAAAAGCCTGGCCGATATTCTCCACAACCTGTAATATAATTCCGTGGTTGACACTTATGGAGACTCCCAACCAGAAAACCTCAAGCAGGTTAAACGATCTCACCGCCTGGACGCCGTTGTTATGGCTGAGCCTGGCTTTTATCGCGGGCATCCTGGCTTCCTGGCAGGTCCAACTCTACCGCAGCCATTGGCTGGACCTGGCTCACAAGCTTCTTCCTCCGCAGATTCCCCTTACCCGGTTCCTCTGGTTTGTTCCGGCCGGCATTGCCTTGCTCGGCGCGGTCCTCCTCCGTATCTTCTCTTCCCGTATCAAATTCAAGCCTTTCAAGCTCCCGCCTTCCACTCTGTTCCTCGCTTCCCTGGGGCTGGCCGTTTTCTTCCTCGGTGCGGCCCGTTATAATTTCACCATCCCTCAAGTTGATGCCCACTACATTGCCTGGTACAACGACCGGGACTACGAGGTGCTGGTCACCGGCACGCTGGCCAACCCACCCGATGTACGCGACACCTACACCAATGTGCGCCTGAACGTGACCGCCATCAATACCGGCAGTGGAGACCTGCCGGTTCACGGCCTGATCCTTGCCCGTCTCCCGTCAGGCGGCGACTGGCACTACGGTGACGTGGTGCGCCTGCGCGGACATTTGAAAACGCCGCCTTCGAACGAGGACTTCTCCTACCAGGACTACCTTTCCCACCAGGGCATCCTGGCTTACATGTCGGATGCCGCTGCCACGCTCCTGCCTTTCACCGGCGGGAACCCCGTCCTGCGGCTGATCTACGCTTTCAGAGATAAGGCCATCGAGAATGTCTACCGCATCTTCCCGGACCCGGAAGCCTCGCTCCTGGCGGGCATCCTGTTCGGGGACGATAACGGCCTGCCCGCCTCCCTCCAGCAGGCCTACCAGAACACCGGCACGGCCCACATCATTGCCATCTCCGGCTTTAACATTGCCATCATCGCAGGCCTGTTTGTGATGCTCTTCAGCCGCCTGCTCGGGCAGCGCCGCGGGGCCGTTGCCGCCGTGATCGGTATCATCGTCTACACCGTGCTGGTGGGTGCCACCCCCTCGGTCGTGCGCGCCGCCATCATGGGAGGGCTGGCGATCTTCGCCCGGCAATTGGGCCGCCGCCAGAATGGTCTCAACACCCTGGCCGTAACCGCCGGGGTCATGGCCCTCATCAACCCGAACACGCTCTGGGACGTCGGTTTCCAGCTCTCTTTCGCCGCCACCCTCGGCATGGTGCTCTACGCCCAGCCTCTCCAGGACTGGCTCACCGGCCTGCTGGCCCGCCGCCTCCCCCTCGAGACCGCCCGGAAGATCTCCGCCCCGGTCAGCGGTATCATGCTCTTCACCCTGGCCGCCCAACTGACCACCCTGCCCATCATGGCCTACCAGTTCAGGCGCATCTCGCTGGTTTCGGTCATCGCCAACCCCTTTGTCCTGCCGGTCCAACCGGCGGTAATGGTCCTGGCCGGGCTGGCCGTCCTGCTCAGTTTTATCTATCTGCCGCTCGGGAAGGTGTTTGGCTGGATCGCCTGGCCGTTCGCGGCCTATACCAACCGGGCGGTGGAATTCTTTAACAGCCTGCCGCACGGCGTCATTGTGCTGGGGGAATTCTCCTTCCTGTTCGTCGTTGTGTTCTATTTGATATTGCTTACCCTGACCTTTGCCAGGCCGCGCCTCAAACAGGCCTTGCGCCCCGCCCTCACTCCGACTGTCATCGTCGGTGCCTTGGGAATTTCCGTCTTCTTGGTCTGGTCGGCTGTCTTCCACGTTCCGGATGGGAACCTGCACTTGACCTTCCTCGACGTGGGATCCGCCGACGCCATCCTGATCCAGACGCCCTCTGGACGCTCCATCCTGGTGGACGGCGGCCCCAGCCCGTCGGAACTATCCAGCGCCCTCGGCCCCCGCTTCTCTACCTTCGCCCGCCAGATCGACTGGCTGGTGATCGCTTCGCCGCAGGAGCAGGAAGTGGCCGCTCTGCCGGCCGTCCTCGACCGCTTCCCGGCGGAGAACGTCCTTTGGGCGGGCAACGTGGACGCCTCCTGGTCGGCCGGGGAACTGGATCGCTGGCTGGCTGCCAACGAGACGCCGGTCACGTACGCCTATGCCGGTGCCGTGCTGGACTTGGGAGACGGGGCCAGGTTGGAGGTGCGCAGTGTGTCGCCGCGCGGGGCGGTGCTGCTGGTGGAATGGCAGGGCTTCCGGGCGCTGCTGCCGGTGGGCATGAACCTCGACACCCTGGCGGAATTGAAGAACGGCAAAGCCATCGGCCCGGTGACGGCGCTCCTGCTGGCCGATTCGGGTTTCGGTCAGACCAACCCGCCGGAGTGGATCACCGCCCTGCATCCCCAGGTGGCCATCCTGAGCGTGGCGGCTGGCGACCCCGACGGTCTGCCCGACCAAAACGTACTGGACACCCTGGCGGGCATCACCCTCCTGCGCACCGACCGCAACGGCTGGATCACGCTCACCACGGATGGGGCCGGGCTGTGGGTGGAGGTGGAAAGAAAATAAGCGTTTACACCGGTAAGTATTCTGTTGTAAAGTAATGTTAAATTTGGTACGCTCTCGAGAACTGGATCCGTATAACCGCCCAACTATTTTGGAATTTACACAGACCGGTTATAGGTCATTATCTTTTCCGATTATCATATGGTAGACAACTCCGGGAAATGCTCTCTACCAGCCTCTTGTATTGAGATAAGGCCTGAAATGCTTTATCGAGGAAAAGAGTAAAATGCAATTGTTGAGGAGACTCGACTATGATCACAGGCGCTCACTTTATTATCTACAGTACCAATCCAGAAAAAGATCGCGCATTCATTCGCGACGTTCTGAATTTTCCCTGCGTTGACGCAGGCGAGGGATGGCTAATCTTCGGATTGCCACCAGCAGAAATGGCCATTCACCCTTCAAACGGGAATAACTTACAGGAGTTCTTCTTGATGTGTGATGACGTTAATGAACTGATCGATCAGATGAAAGGCTTGAAAGTTAAATGCAGCAAAGTTCAACATCTGCGTTGGGGATTGTTAACCAAATTGAAATTGCCTGGCGGCGGAGACTTAAAGATCTATCAGCCGTTGCATGCACGGCCGAAATCTATAAGAGTGAAAGTCCCTGGAACGAACGCTGGCTAACACCCTCTCCATGCGGACAGCAGCTCCGCCGCTCGGTCAGCAGCGCATTTCCAGAAGTGGTTCGATAATGCAAACGAGTCCCGCCAGTCCCGCCACCTGTGCTGAGTAAAGTTTTTATAATGGCGAGCCTAACCGTTGGTCAGCTGAAGTATTAACGCTTATGAATGATAATTGCATCTGCATATAAAAAATGGAGTAATGGTTATGACCACTCTCACCCGGCAGGGTGTCCTGAATATTCTTCAAGGCGATTGGGCAACCTATGTGCAACGATTTCGGTGCTTATCACCTGAGGCCCAATCTGCTTTTCTGGTAAAACAAGGATATGCCCGGTTCGCCGGTCTGCTTTCCCATATTATTGCCTGGTGGGAAGTTGGCTATCAGGCTGTCGAAAGATATTTAACCGATCCGGGGTCTCAACCTAGAGAATACGATGTGGATGCTTTCAATGCCGAAGCGGTTGCGAAAGTGGAAGGGCTTGATGAGGATAGTGTTGCTGAATCATTTGAAACGATGCGGAGATTTTTGTTCGAATTTGTGAAAGGGCTGCCTGACACCGCCTTTGAAAATGCGAAGGTGGTCAAACAGTTCAACATGGAATTGGTAGGACATCTAAATGACCATAATATTCCGGAAGAGGAATAAGGGATGAAGAAACCGCGTTCCAACACCGGCTGGCGGGTAGCGACTCCGCCGCTTGCGACTGTTGTGCATTTCTAGAAGTGATGCGATGATGAGAAGGAGCCTCGCTGGTCCCGCCGATGCCGCTGTCCCTACGCTACGCATCCGGGATGCTTCGCAAAGCCAAACCGTTGGGCGGAACCCCGGCCATCTTAAAAAAAGAGAAATATCATGTCTGAAATCATACCAATCAAACCAATCAACTTTGCCTGCCCAAAATGCAAGCGTCCACTCCACTCCTCAGAGAATACTCTCCATTGCGGCGAGTGCAACCGGACATATCCCGTCGTCAACGGTATCCCTGATTTCCTTTCAGAGAATTTGCTGATCAGTATTGCCCCAAATTACCGGTCGATCAAGATGCTGGAATTCCTGGCTCCTATTTACGAAGGCCAGCTCTGGCATTCGTTTATCCTGAAGACTCTGGCTAGCGCTCGCAGCAGTTCGCTTGACAGTATTGCAGGTTTCGTCTCGGAAACTCTGCAAGGCATAACCGGTTCCGTTTTGGATGTGGCTTGCGGACCAGCCACACACGGTCGCCGTATTGCCTCCCCAACCAGAAACATTTACGGCGTTGACTTCTCTATGGGCACTCTGCAGCAGGGAATGACAAATATTGCGCGGGACGGCATATCCGGCGTTCGCCTCGCCCGGACTCGCGTAGAGGAACTGCCGTTTGAGAACGACGTCTTCGACGGGGTAATCTGCGGCGGTTCCCTCCATCTATTCCCTGATACTGTTCTTGCCCTGCGCGAAATAGCGCGAACCATGAAAGCCGGTGCGCCCATGGCGGTGACAACATTTGTGGCAGGAAATGCCCCCCTCACCCGATTGATGAAACGGCGTAAAAATATGCGTGTTTTCCAGATTCCTGATTTACAGCAATACCTGGCCGAAGCTGGATTTGAGGAATTCAAGCCAAAACTGGATGGCACCTTCCTAATGTTTAGCACACACAAAGCGATGCCACGCATATAGGGCATGTGTTCCGCCCAACACCGGCTCCTAGCGGGCAGCGGCTCTGCCGCTCGGACACCAGCGTATTTCCAGAAGTGATGCGATAGTGAGAAAAGGTCTTGCCGGTCCCGAAGATGGCGATGTCCCTAAAGGGATGCTTCGCAAAGCCCATCCATTAGGCAGTAAAAGTGAGAGTGCAATGATATTTCCTAACCCTACAACAGATAATAGCGTGCTTTTGGTAATTGATGTCATTAACTCTTGCGCTCATCGCGAGTATGAAGATCCGGCACGCAGTATCCACTATAACAAGATACGGCGCATGATCCCCGCCCTCTCAACATTCATCGCCTCCTATAAGCAGCTCGGCGGCAGGGTCATCCTGACCACCACCGTCCCATGGCAGGAATCCCATCTGCCGGAGAATATAAACGAACTCTACAGGAATAGCGAAGAGGCCCGCTATTGGTCACAAGATACTACTGGACGTGCAGAGCGCTTCTTCCAGATACCCACAGATGGCGCGCTGGTTTTTGCAAAGAACTCCTACGATGCCTTCACAAATGAAAACTTTGTCCATGCACTGGAAGAGATGCATATTCGTTACATTATTGTGGCAGGATTGTTTGGCGATGGTTGCGTGATGGCAAGCATCTGTGGCGGTTTTTCAAAGGGTTATCACTTGATTATTGCGAAGGATCTCATCGAAACTACAGACGATGAAGAGCGTCAAATGCTTCAACAGTACTTGAAGCAAAGAACGTGGCCTTTGATGTACGGGGCCACCGTCGAATCGCAACAAATATTGGATGCTTTTTCGCCTGGGAATCCGCAGTAGTGTAAACGCCGCATGCACCGGCTCCAGCAGACAGCAATTCCGCCGCCGCTAACGCAAACCGTTGGGCCGCCTCGCCGCAATTACAGCGCTCACCAAGTGTTACGCTATTCTGTTTTGGTCGAAAACCTGTTTGGAAGAAATCCAATTTTCACGAGGTACCCCATGGGCATTCCAGCGAAATATGTTCACACAAATATCATTGCTGAAGATTGGCGGGCGCTTGCCGGCTTCTACCAGCAACTCTTCGGATGCACCCCCGTCCCGCCGGAACGCGACTTTCAAGGCGAAAAACTCGAAGCGGGAACAGGCATTCCAGGCGCACATCTGCGCGGCGTACATCTGCGATTGCCTGGCTGCGGGGAGAACGGCCCTACGCTGGAGATTTTCAACTACAACATTCTCGAAAGTCGTGGCAAAACCGCCGTGAATCAGCTAGGCTTCGGGCATATTGCATTTTCAGTTGATGATGTGGCGGCTGCCCAAAAAGCAGTTTTACAAGCGGGCGGGCACACAGCCGGTGAGATTGTGACCCTGCAAGTTGCAACTGGCGCAGAAGTAACCTGGTGCTACGTCACCGACCCGGAAGGCAATATCATCGAGTTACAGTCGTGGTCAAAATAGAAAAGCGGCGGCTGACAACGGGTTGCAGTCGGCATCGCTCCGTTCTGCCCCCCAGATGCTTGCATTAAGCGCCTGTCCCATGTATACTCACAACAAATCATTCAGGAGGATGACCTATGGAAGAGAAGAAACCGAATAAGACTTGGCCGATTGTAGGAACCATTTTAGCCATCCTGTTATGCGGCTGCCCTGGGCTGAGCATGTGCGTGCTCGGTATCTGGGCTGCCACCGGGTCGATGCCCGATTACTACAACGGTATTGGAAGTTTTCCCGGTTGGATTGGCTTCGCCCTGCTGTGCGTGGCCCTCATCTTCATCATCATTGCGGTCGTGGTTCCCATTTTGCTCCTGCGCAAAAAGAAGGCCCCCGAGGCTGCTCCTGCCGACGTCCTGCCTCCGCAGGAACCCCTCCCCCCTGCATCATAACCTTCATGACGACACGATTGCGGCGCTCTTCTCAGAGCGCCGCAATCCTTATAAAGGTTTTTTGTAGTTGCGAGTGAGCGTTCTTCAGCGAACGACACCTGCACCTGCGGCGCACCGCAGGTGCGGTGCAGGTGAGCAATCTCCTGGCTAATCCGGGGATTGCTTCGCCGCAATAAATGCGGCTCGCAATGACACTCTTCTGACTTATTTCACCAGGTCCTGATACTCCGGATGCTTCTGGATGTACCCGGCCACGAATGGGCACAGCGGCACGACCTTCAGCCCTTGCGCCCGGGCATAGTCCAGCCCGGCTCTTGCCAGTTGGGAGCCAATCCCCTGCCCGCCCAGCGCCTCAGGGACCTCGGTATGGATCAGGACGATCTTCCCCTCAGCCAGCCGGTATTCAAGCACCGCCAGGATGCCATCTTTTTTAACTTCGAAGCGTCCGGCCTGCGGGTTGTTAACAACGGTGTTCTCGGGAGGGGTGGCCATGCTCCTTCTCCTTTCGGGGGGTTCTTTTTATTCCCTATCTCGGCCTGTCAACTGCTCCAAAAGTGCGATCGTTTCCTGCTTGCCGCCAATCCCGTTCTCCCCGGCCGGGCCGACGCAGGATGGACAGCCGTCCTCGCACTCGCACTCCTCCACCAGCTCCAGCGCCCGCCTCAGCAGCTCATCGTGCATCTCGAACAGCTTCTGGCTGAAACCGATCCCCGCCGGTACCTGGTCGTACAGTACCACCGACGGGTGGCCGAAGACTGCCGAGGTTGGGTCGGTATACACGCCCAGGTCGCCGCTGTCGCACATCAGGAAGAGCGGGGCCAGTTGTCCCAGCACCGTCGCCAGCCCGGCCAGCCCGCTCTTCATGCGCAGGTTGGTTTCGGCCTTGTGGTGGCAGGATGGGCACAGCGTGACCAGGTTGTCCATCCGGTTGGCTTCAGCCGCGGAGGGGAACTGGCGGAACGGCACCTTGTGGTGCACGTCGTGCGGTCGGCCTCCGCTCTCAGCCGTTCCGCACACTTGGCAGCGGTAACCATCCCGCTGTCGGACTGCCTCCCGCAGCCGGTTCCATCCGGTGCCGTAGTCATTCGGGTCGTTACTCCAATTGCCGGTCGCCCGCAGCGCCTCGATGGTCTGCTCGGAGAGCGCCAGCCAGTACCCGGTGGTCTGCAGTTCCGATGGCGGCAGGTCGAGCGGTTCCTCGCCCAGGTTCTCCCCACCCAGCCAGGCCCGCTTGCGGAAGCCCGTCACCTGCGTGGTCACCTGTAGTTCGCCGTAGGCCTTGGTGCAGCATTCCCCGTTTCCGGTAGGAGCTGGACAGGGGGCGCTGTCCAGCGTCTTCAGCAGGGTCATCTCGGTCTGGCGCAGCGGCTCGGTATAGTAGTCGAGCGCCACCGGGATGAGGGTGGCGGTGTTGCGGGTCAGGTCGAGTTCCTGGATGAAGTACTGCTGGCCCTCATGCAGGTAGATGGCGCGTGGGTGCACCATCCAGGCCGCCGAGGCCAGGTCCACTTCGCCGAGAATGTGCGGCCTCTGGCCATCCTCCACCTGCAGGAGCACGTTCTCGGGCGAAGCCGAGCGCAGCGAGACAGCCGCCGCCGGGTAGGCGTCTGCCATCCAGAAATATTGATCCTGCGAAAGATGCAGCTCCTGGTTGCCCACCAGGAAATCGAGGTATTCTTTGAGCTTTTCGGCCGGCAGGTCCCCGAAACCTTCGCCCGGCTTGAAGGGCAGTTCGAACGCCGCACAGCGCAGGTGGGTGAGCAGGATGAGCAGGTGGTCGGGGTTGACCAGCGCCTGTTCGGGCGAGCGGGCGAAGAAGTATTCGGGATGGTGGGCCAGGAACTGGTCGAGCGGGTTGGCCGTGGTCACGAAGACCGCCGCAGCCGGGGCGTCCCCGCGGCCCGCCCGGCCCGCCTGCTGCCACGTGGAGGCGATGGTACCGGGGTAGCCGACCAGCAGCGCCGCCTCCAGTCCGCCGATGTCGATGCCCAGTTCGAGGGCGTTGGTGGCCACCACCATCCGGATGCTCCCATCCCGCAGCCCTTTTTCGATCTCGCGCCGCTGGGAAGGCAGATAACCCGAACGGTAACCGCGCACCCTCTCCTGCCCTCCCCCATTTCCACTGGACTTGGAGAGACCGGGGTCTGGTGCTGTCTCCTGTATTTGTTTCAGCAGGATCTCCACCGACCGCCTGGAACGGGCGAAAACGACCGTTTGCACATCCTGCCTCAACAGGTCCTGTGCCAGGCGGATGCTTTCCTGCGTCGAGCTTTTCCGTATTCCCAGGGCCGGGTCAACCACCGGCGGGTTGTAGACGAGGAAATGGCGCTCGCCGCGGCCGGAACCGTCCTCGTTCACCAGTGTGACCGGCGACTCGATCAGCCGCCCGGCCAGTTCTTGCGGGTTGCCGATGGTGGCGGAGGTCAGGATGAACTGCGGGTTCGCCCCGTAGAATTTCGCCACCCGCCTGAGCCTGCGCACCACGTTGGCCACGTGCGAGCCGAATACGCCCCGGTAGGTGTGCATCTCGTCGATGACCACGAAGCGCAGGTTGCGGAAGAATTCGCCCCAGTTGGTGTGGTGCGGCAGGATGCCGGTATGGAGCATATCGGGGTTGGTGAAGAGGATGTTGGCGTTCTTGCGGATGGCCGAACGATGCGACTGGGGCGTGTCGCCGTCGTAGATGGCGGCTTTCAGGTGATTGATCGAGGCCTGGAAAGCGTTCAGACCCGAGAGCTGGTCTTGTGCCAGGGCCTTGGTCGGGAATAGATACAAGGCACGCACTTCCGGGTTTTCGATCAGTGCCGCCAGGACCGGCAGGTTGTAGCCCAGCGTCTTGCCGCTGGCGGTGCCGGTGGCCAGGACGACGTTTTCGCCGCCCCGGACCGCCTCCCAAGCCTGTGCCTGGTGGCTGTACAGCGAGAGGATGCCGCGTTCGGCAAGCGACTCTGCCAGGACGGGCGGCAAGTCCTTCGGGAAAGGGCGCAGATCGGCGGGGCGCGGTGGTGCCGTCCGCCAGATGGGCAGGTTGGGGGCGGTTTCCGGGTCGGTGCGCCAGCGGGAAAGCAGGGCCTGGATTGACATGGTCGGAGATCGACTTCCTATTTTGCCTTCAGCCAGCCTAGGCTGATGCGGCTGCGCTCGGGTTCGATCTTCAGGATCTCCACGTCGATGATGTCGCCGACCTTGAGCACAGTCCCGAAGGGGATCTGGCTGCGATGCAGCAGGCCGTCGTGCTTGACGCCGATATCCACGAAGGCGCCGAAGTCCACCACGTTGCGGACGGTGCCTTTGAGCGCCAACCCTTCAGACAGGTCTTCCATGCCGAGCACGTCAGAGCGGAGGATGGGCGCGGGAGTATCGTTGCGCGGGTCACGCCCCGGGCGGACCAGTTGCTCGAGGATGTCCTTCAAGGTTGGAACGCCGCAGTTCAATTCCGCAGCCAGTTTTTCCAGCGAGGTTTCAGCCAGCAAGGCATCGAGGGCGGGCTTGCGCTCGTTGATCGGTGTGGCGGCAGACAACCCGGCGCGCTCCAGGACGAGACGGGCTACCGCGTAGCTTTCCGGGTGGATGGCGGAGGCGTCCAACGGGTCATCGCCGATGCGGATGCGCAGGAAACCGGCCGCCTGTTCGAACGCCTTCGGCCCCAGGCCGGATACCTGGCGCAGGTCGGTGCGGGCTCGGAAGGCGCCGTTGGCGTCCCGGAAGGCCACGATGTTACTGGCGAGTTTCGGGCCGACCCCCGCCACGTGGGTCAGCAGGGCAGGCGAGGCGGTGTTCACATCCACGCCCACGTTGTTGACCACGCTTTCGACCACACCATCCAGGGCATGGCTGAGGGCAACCTGGTCCACATCATGCTGGTAAAGGCCCACACCGATGGACTTCGGGTCGATCTTGACCAGTTCGGCCAGCGGGTCTTGGGCGCGGCGGGCAATGGAGACCGCCCCGCGGATGGTCACATCCAGGTCGGGGAACTCCTGGCGGGCCAGGGCCGAGGCGGAATAGACCGAGGCCCCGGCCTCATTGACGATCAAATATTTGACGGACTCGGCGCCGCGGGTCAATTCGGCGACCAGTTTCTCGGTCTCGCGTGAGGCGGTGCCGTTGCCGATGGTGATGAGCGTGACGTGGTGGCGGTTGACCATGTCTTCGAGCGTCGTCAGCGCCCCGATCCAGTCGTTCTTCGGTTCGTGTGGGTAAATGGTGGCGGTGTCGAGCAGTTTGCCGGTGGAATCCACCACGGCCACTTTGCTGCCGGTGCGGAAACCGGGATCGATGCCCAGCGTGACATGCCCGCCTAGCGGCGGCAGGCTGAGCAGTGCCCGCAGGTTGGTGGCGAAGACGTTGATGGCATGACCGTCAGCTTTTTTGCCAAGTTCGCGGCGCACATCGCGTTCGATGGACGGGAGCAGCAGGCGCTCGGCTGCGTCGTTTTCTGCCAGGATGAGTTCATCCACGAAGGGAGAGAGGATATCGGCTTCAAAGCTGTTTTCCACCGCGGTGCGCCAGTCGCGTTCATCGATCCGGATGCGGATTTTGAGTAGGCCTTCCTCTTCGCCGCGGTTGAGGGCTAGGATTTGGTGTGGCTGAAGCCGGTCGACGCGGCACTCGAAGGCATAGTAAGACTCGTAGAGACGCTTCTCGTCCACGGCCTCTTCAACTTTTTCAGTGGTCAACAGGGCGAACTTGAGTGCCTTCTCACGCGTTGCCTGGCGTACCGCGGCATGGTCGCTGATAATTTCGGCGACGATGTCGCGCCCTCCCTGCAAGGCCTCTTCAACGGTTGGAACCTGCTCGGAGAGATAGGATTCTTTGACGATGTCTTCCAGTCCACGCGGGGTGAGCGTTTGCTTGAGGATATGGTCTGCGAGACCCTCCAGCCCCTTTTCGCGGGCGATACTGGCACAGGTTCGGCGCTTGGGCTTGTAGGGCGCGTACAGGTCTTCCAGGGCGGTCAGGGTTTCAGTGGCGTTGATGGCCTGGCGCAGTTCATCGGTCAGCTTGCCCTGTTCTTCGATGGAAACCAGGATGGTGGTGCGGCGCTCGTCGAGGCTGCGCAGGCGGGTCAGCTCGTCGGCGATGATGCGGACCTGTTCATCGTCGAGCGTGCCGGTCATCTCTTTGCGGTAACGGGAAATAAAGGGAACAGTGTTGCCCTCGTCAAGCAGGCGGATGGCTGCATCGACCTGGTTGAGGCGGACGTTGAGTTGTTTGGCAATAATTTCTGCATGGGATGACATGGAGGCGATTTTATCACCAGACCCTGCGTGGGATAAGAGAGGGGCTCTGGCAATTCCCGACAAAAAACAGTAACTCGTTATGAATAATTAAATGTTCAAAAGCAGGGGCGCATATATTCCGCCCCTGTAAAGCCAACCGACCGAGGACACAGGCTCCCGGTCGGTTTCATTTATCATCTATGATTTACACCTGGCACTTAGGGCAGAAATAACAAGCGCCGCCCAGGTATTGCAATTTTTCCACCGCCCGCCCGCACTCGGGACAGGGCTTGCCAGCTGTGTGGCTGTCCATCAGGCGGACATAGCCACCGGGTTTGCCGAATAAATCCACCTCATCATTGCGCCCACCCTTGTCGATGACCGCGTGGACAGTGTTAGTGATGGCTTCGAACAGGTCTCGACGCTGGTCGGGGGTCAGGTCCGCCAGGGAGTGACGGGGGTGGAGGAGCGCGTTGAACATGATGTCCTGCGCTATGGCGTTGCCCAGGCCGGGGATGAGCTGGTCTTGGGTCAACAGGCTTTTAACGCTGCGCTTCTTTCCCTGCAGGAGTTCGTCGATCAGGGCGGAGAAATAGTCAAAGGTGAATTCGCGGTCAACCGGTGTGGGGCGCATGCCTTTGATGTACTGCCGTTCCTGTTCCTTTTCAACTTCATAGAGTTCGAATGCACCCCACATGGCGGTCAGGGCTGTCAGGGACGAGCCATCAGTGAAGGCCAGGAACAGGTGATATTTCTCGGGCAGTGCCGCCCCCGGGGTATGGTACAAGACCTTCCCGCCGCACTCGCCCAGCAGCAAACGGTAACCGGGCTCCAGGTCCATGGTAAGCCAGTGGCCGCGCACGCGTGCCAGGCCGACCCGTTTGCCGCGCGTCAGTCCTTCGAATTCCTCATGCGTCTGGTTGTACGAGACAAATTTGTGGGGGCTGTTCCCAAGTGTCCCCCGTTGGATGTTTTTCCCGACCAGGGTCATGTTCATCTGGAGTGCAAGGGTTGTGTATTCAGGGATTTCGAACAAGGTCCACCTCCCCGTGGAGATGATCCAATATTAGAACACTTATTCTGTTTTGTCAAGCGCGGCTGGTCGGTTTTTGGGTTTTCCCTGCAACAACCGGAATGCCACCGCCCCAACCACTAGCGGGAACCAGAAGGTGATGAACCGGTAGGTCAGGGTGATCAACGCCGCGGCTTCCAACTTGACCCGCAAGGTGGTCAGGACCAGGGTCATCACCCCTTCCATCACCCCCAGCCCCGAAGGTGTCGGGGAGACGATCAGAAACAGATAACTGATGGCAAATCCGCCCACCAGCGTCCCGATAGTGAAAGGCGTCCCCAGGGCAAGGAAAGTGAAAGCCAGTACGCAGAGGAGCAGGGCAAAATTGTTCAGCGAGAACAGGAGAGGCCAGAGCAGTTCCTTGCGTTTGCCGCGCAGCATGGTAATCCCCTCGGCGATCTCCTGGGCGAATAAGTGGGCTCGTTCCTCCTGCAAATAATCCCGGTGGATGAACGGCCGCATGATGCGGTTGACCAGGCGCGCCAGCCAGGACAGTGCATTTCCTAGCCGTTCCGCGGATTTATAGCCCAGGTAAAGGAGGAAGGCCACTCCAGCCGCGATGGCGAGCAGGATGGCGGCGGCCGTCAGTTCACCGGCGTCGAGATTGTTGCGGCGGATCAGGACGATCAGACCGAGCGCCAGGACGCAGAAGAAAGCCACGTAATCAAATAGAATATACAGCACCCCCACCACGGTCACCCGGCCGGTCGAGTGGTTCCGCCGCTGGGCGTCGTCCAGGAAAATGGCTATCCCGCCGATGCCTACACTGGGGGCCACCACGTTGACGAAATTGGCAGCGGTCGCCACCAGGACGAGATGAGAGCTTTCCTCTTTAAGACCCACCAGGCGGTATAGGACACTGTATACCGTCGCGGAGTTGTACAACCAGATGAGTTCTATGATCACTGCCGCGATTAAAAAGCGGTAGTTGCTGTGATGCAGGGTATCCATGATGTTCTGCACTTCGGAAAACCTAAGGACAACAAATCCAATGGCAAGGAGCAGAACCAGGGCAACAATGATTTTCCTCATACCGGAATTATACTGGATTTTCCCAATTCACTGACATTTCCTAAAAGGGACGCGGACTAGCGCGGATGAACACCGATTTAGATATAGAATGGCCGTTTTCCGTATAAAATTCTCGCTTTTCTCCATTTTCCCAATAAAAAGCCTCCCACAGAGCAACATCCTGCAGGAGGCATCCAGGTTCGATCAGTTCTTTTCGGTCATCTACGCCGGCGTCCCAGACCCACAACAAGAGAAACATAATAGAGCAATTGCAGCAACGCTGACACCAGGCCGGCCACGTAGGTCAGCGCGGCAGCGTTGAGCACCGTACTTACGCCGCGCTGCTCGTCAGAGCCGGAGATAATGCCGGTCTCAGCCAGCAGGCGGCGGGCGCGAGCGGAGGCATTCAATTCAACTGGCAGAGTTGCCAGGGCAAAGACCGCCCCTCCAGCGAAGATCACCACGCCTAGCCAGGCAATATCCACACCAAGAACTATCCCGGCGTAAGACAGAAACAGGCCAAGTATGATCAAGATCCAGCCCAAGTTCGAACCAATACTGACCATCGGCACAAGCGCGGAACGAAAGCGCAGTGGAAAATATCCTTGGGCATCCTGCTGGGCATGACCAAGTTCGTGGGCAGCAACTGCCAGCGAGGCAACAGAAGCATTCTGCGCAACGTCCTGTGACAGGTGCAGGATCTTGGTGTGCGGGTCGTAGTTATCGGTCAAATTCCCCGCCACGGTCTGGACCTGTACCCCGTACAGGCCACCCCGGGCGATCAAGCGCTGTGCAGCTTCGGTGCCGCTCAACTGGCTGCGAGCTGGTACCTGGCTCCATTTCTTATACGCCGACTTGACGTACCAAGAAGTAATTAACATCAACAGGAACGCGGGTGCCATACAAAGAAGATAGTTAATATTCATCAGTTCCTCCTCTTAGATAAGTATCTATCCGAAATCTTTGTAGTGTCAGGCACACGCCTCCGGAATACTGTGCGAGCCAGACCAAGAATTTTTAGCACAGATTGGATTGGTAAACTTTATAAAACCTTACGGTTGCGGATGCAGCAGCAACTGCACGGCCGCATCCAGTTGCGGGTCTTTGCCAGCATTGATGTCGTCCTGGGTCATCGTGACGACCACATCCGGTGTCAGGCCAATCTTGTCGATGGTGCGCCCATTGGGGGTCAGCCATTTTGCAATGGTGACGCGGGCTGTCCCGCCATCGGAAAGCGGGAACCAGTTCTGAACTGAGCCTTTTCCGTAAGTAAGAACACCGACCAGTTTTCCGCGCCCATCGTCCTGGATCGCGCCTGAGACAATCTCGGAAGCCGATGCTGTATTGCCGTTCACCAGCACCACCAGCGGGATGGTGGTCGCCAGGCCGCCGGGGATGGCATTATGTGGGGTTTTCGTACCGTCTCCGGACTGTTCGGTAACAATCACGCCATGGTCAATGAATTCTGAAGCCACCGCAATGCCAGCGTCAAGGTAGCCACCACCGTTGTCGCGCAGGTCCAGGATTATGCCGGCCGGATTCTGGGCCATTAACTTGCTCAACTGGTCATGGAAGTCGCTGGCTGTAGTATCGCCAAACACCGTGATCTGGATATAAGCGATGTTGTTGTCCAACATTTTGCTTGTGACGCTGGGGATAACGATATGGGCACGGGTGATGGTGAATTCAAGCGGTTGGTCAACGCCGGTGCGTTTTACTGTCAGATGAACGTCGGTTCCGGCCTGACCCATCACCTTAGTCATCCGGACCAGGTCGGGGTCAATACCAGTCACATCCTGACCATCCACGGCTATGATCTGGTCACCGGATTGCAAGCCGGCTTTTTCAGCAGGATATCCGGGGATTGTCGAGGTAATGGTTAAATAAGCTCCCTCGGTATTCACGTAAGCACCAATCCCATCATACGAGCCCTGCATGGCCATATTGGCATCGCTCGTCTCTTGCGGAGTCCAGTACCCGGTATGTGGGTCGCCGAGGGCGTTCATCATGCCACTGATCGCGCCTTGGAGGAGCTTGGTGTCGTCAATCGGCTGGTCCACGTAGTTCTGGTGGACAAGGGTCCAGGCCTGCCAGAAGGGCGCAAACAACGACTGCAAATCGGTCGGCGTACCGCCCTGGTTTGTGGATGTTGACGGGGTATTTGTTGCTATTTGGGCACTCGTGCCTCCAAGCGGCAAGAAATGCCCGGCTGCGAATCCACCGCCAAAGGAGCACACGACCAGGACAATCGCCACAAAAACGACCAATACTGAGCGCAAGGTTTTATTTTTCATAGGAATCTCCCATTTTAAAAGTAAATTATCTTAACATGCCTGGATTAAAGCAAAATGAAATCCGGTTTATTGGGAATTCCATCTATCACGGAGATTCCCAAAGTCGCTGAAATTTTAACAGCCTGGTGTAAGAACAACGTTAGATTCGCCCGTTGAGCAAACCGGCCAGATTAGCCCATTTTACCAGGGCCGCGTCGGCATCTTCGCCGGCGGAATCTTTCCCCACCAGAATCGTATACAAGCCCAGGCTGCGGGCGGCGCGTGTGATGCGGGCCTGGTCATCGAGCAGGGCACAGGTGCGCGGGTCCGGGGAACCGGCGGCTTGCAGAGCCAGTTCGAAGGATTCCGGCATCGGCTTGCAGTATGGGGCAAAAGTGTGCACATCCAGAATGCCGTCGAATAATCCCTGCAAACCCAGTACATCCAGCACCCGGTTTGCATGGTGGCTGTCGGCGTTGGTGAAAATAAATTTGCGGGCTGCGAGGGACTCGATCACGCCGCGCAGTTCCGGGTCCGGGTTGAGATGCTCTTCCAGCGGTATGTTATGGACGAATGCCAGGTACTCGTCCATATCCACGGAGTAGTTGGCCTGCAGGCCGCGCAGAGTGGTCCCAAAATCGCGGAAATACTGTTCGCGCAGCACCTCGATTTGCTCCGGCGGAAACCCCATCCGCTCGTGCATGAAGGCGTTGATGCGCTCACGGATGGCGCTCCATAACCCGCTGGAGGATGGGTAAAGTGTCTCATCGAGGTCGAAGAAGATAGTGTTAAAACGCATGGTGCTATTATACGGTAGAATAAAGGCATGACCATCCGCGTTTTGCCTCCCGAAGTTGCCTCGCAGATCGCCGCTGGCGAAGTGGTGGAACGTCCCGCTTCGGTGGTGAAGGAATTGATGGAGAACGCGCTGGACGCTGGTGCGAGATCAGTGACCGTGGATATCGCCGCGGCGGGCCGGACCCTGATCCAGGTGGCCGATGACGGAGCCGGCATCCCGGCTGATGAATTGATGCTGGCCGTCGAGCGCCACGCCACCTCCAAGCTGGTTTCTGCCGATGACCTGTTCCGGATCGCTACGCTCGGCTTCCGCGGCGAGGCGCTGGCCTCCATCGGCTCGGTCTCGCGTCTGACAATCACCTCGCGGACGGCGGATTCGCCCGCTGGGAGGCGCCTGCGCGTGGATGGCGGGATCATCGGCAGGCTGGAAAAAGTTGGCGCACCGGCAGGAACGGTGGTCAGCGTGGAAGCGTTGTTCTACAACGTCCCGGCGCGGCTCAAGTTCCTGAAACAGGATATGACCGAACGACGGGCGATTGACGCCTTACTGACGCGTTATGCCCTGGCTTACCCGCAGGTGCGCTTCAAGTTGTCGGAGGGCGGAACCTCTTCCCTGCAAACCGCCGGGGATGGCGACCGGCGGGCGATCTTGGCCGCCCTCTACGGCGTGGACACGGCCCGCCAGATGCTGGACGTGATGGCGGAAGAAGACAGCCCTTCGACAGGCTCGGGGCAAAGCTTAAAATTATCCGGCTTTATCAGCCCCACTGCGCTGACGCGTTCCAACCGCAAGGAGATCACCTTCTTCGTCAACGGGCGCTGGGTGCAGGATACGCCCCTGAATGCTGCCTTGCTCCAGGCGTATCACACGCTGCTGATGGTGGGACGCTACCCGCTGGCGGCGCTGTTCCTCGTAGTGCCGCCCGAGGAAGTGGATGTCAATGTCCACCCGGCCAAGGCGGAAGTGAGATTCCGGAACCCGGACAAAGCCTTCAGTTTTGTCCAGCGGGCCACACGCCGGGCTTTGCTGGCTTATGCTCCGGTCCCACAGGTGGCTCCGCAGAATTTATGGGGAAGCGCGCCATCCCAGCCGCGGACGATCGACCCGACCTGGAGTCTGGCACATGATGAACTGGCAGCTGTCAGCAGGCAGGAGGCAGAAGGCAGCCAACCGCCAACGGTTGTCACACAACCACCCGCGTTTGAAAAAGTGCCGCTCCTGCGTCTCATCGGCCAGATCGGCGCGACCTACCTGGTGGCCGAGGGCCCGGATGGACTGTACCTGATCGACCAGCACGCCGCCCATGAGCGTGTTTTGTTTGAGAAGTTAATGGCCCAGCACGAACAGAAAGCCATTCCCTCGCAGGTGCTGTTGACACCAGCAGTGGTGCACCTGCCGCCCGCCAGCGCCAAATTGCTCGAAGACCAGTTGCCGGTGTTACAACACTTTGGATTCCATGTTGAACCGTTTGGACAGAATAGCTATCAGGTGCGCGCCATGCCGGCGCTGTTTGCAAACTCCGACCCGGCGGCAGCCCTGCGTGCCCTGGTGGAAGATTTCGAGGAAGACGAAGCCCCGCTGCAAAACGAACTCGAAGCCAAGATCGCCGGGCGCGTCTGCAAGCGGCTGGCGGTCAAAGCCGGGCAGGTGCTCAGTCCAGACGAACAACGCGCCTTGCTGAACGATCTGGAAACCTGCGCCTCGCCGCGCACCTGTCCGCATGGCCGGCCGACGATGATCCATCTATCGGTGGACACGCTGGAGCGGCAGTTCGGGCGGAAGGGCGCCAGGTAATCAAACTCGCGGCAACGATGAAGTAAGCAATATATAATCCCTCTGGCTCGAAAACCAGTCCCTTTCCCTGTGCGACATTCCCCGCCCCAACATACCCGGCGAGACGCTCATTCGCGTCCGGCTTTCGGGCATCTGGGGCGCGGACCTGGAACTGGTGCGCGGTTACTACCCTTTCAAACCGGTTGGTTTATGCGCCCTTCGGCAGGTGGACGATGAAGGCCGTCCCTTTGCCAAGTTTTGATTCAACCTCGATACTGCCCCCATGCCCGGAGACAATCTGCCTGCAAATCGATAATCCCAGCCCGGTGCCTGAGGCTTTGCCTTCGTAGGCGCTCACCCGATAGAACTTTTCGAACAGGTGCGGCAGGGCCTTCTCCGGAATACCCAGGCCGGTGTCACGGACGGAGAGCGTCCAATCCCGGTCACTCATCGAAGCCGTCAGGGTTACAGAACCGTTCGGGAAGTTGTATTTGATGGCATTGCTGACCAGGTTGAGCACTACCTGCTTCAGCTGGTCGTGATCGGCTTCCACCTGCGGGAAATCAGCGGGGATTTCGATATTGATGGTGATGGCATCCTCATCTGCTTTGCTCTGCATAATCTGGCGGGACTCTTCCAGCAGGGGCGGCAGGTCGAATTTTGTCAGGTGGAACTGGACGCGCCCGGATTCCAGCCGGGCCAGGTCAAGGAAAGACGATGCCAGGGTGTTCAAACGCAGGGTTTCCTTGTGGATGTTGCGAATCATCTGCTCGCGTTGTTCCTGGGACATTTCCGGGCGGAGCAGAAGGTACGTGACCGTACCGATGGAAGCCAGCGGCGTACGCAGTTCGTGGACGAACTCGGCAATCAGGTCGGATTGTTGGAATAAACGCGCATTTTCAATCGCCACAGCCGCCTGCGCTCCCAGCACCAGGAGCAGGTCTTCATCGGCTTCAGTGAAATTGTCGTTGTGTTTGTTGATGACCTCCAATACCCCGACAACTTTTTCCTTGTTGATGAGCGGCACGCCCAGCAGGGACTCGGTGGGGAAGCGCGTTACTTGTTCTATTTTGTTATAGAAACGGGCATCCTCGTGGACGTTGGCAATCCGCACTGGTTCACGGTTGGTCACGATCCACCCGGCAATGCTCCCTTCCAGTGGGACCACCAGACCGCGCATGGTTTGCAGATCGAGGTTCGTCGCCACCTGAAAACTCAACTGACGGGCGGCATCATCGTAGAGCAGGATGGAGGCTGCCTCGGCTTCAGTTATATCAATTGCGGCGCGGACGATGCGGTTAAGCAGAACGTTTAGATCGAGGGTCGAAGCCAGGTCGCGGGCTATGGCGATCAGGTGCCGGTAGCCCTCGAGCCGCTTCCCGCCCTCATTCATTCTTTTTCTTTTGCTTTTCAAAGTCAAGCATGGCCGCGGCCAGCTTGGCAAATTGCTGGGCCGTCAGGCTTTCGGGACGGGCAGCAATAACCGTGGTCTTCATGCGGGTGGCTTCATAAACCAGTTCCGGTGCAGGGGTGATGGCGATCAGCGGAGTCTGGCCGAGGAGCTCTTCCATCTGCGTCATGTTAAGCTGGGTGTCCGAGCGGATGCGGTTGACCACGATGGCATGGATGTTCTGCCTGCTGCCCGTCAGGTCAGCAAGGTCGGTGATGAGCTCCCTGGAGTGAATGACCGAATTCGTCACCGGTTCCACCAGCACCAGGAGGATATTGCAGGCAGGTAATAGTTTCTGGATCAGGGGTGTCAGACCGGCTCCCAGGTCGAGGACCAGATAAGGGGTCAGGTAACTCATCCGGTTGACCAACGCCTCCATCAGGGCCGGGGCGTTCATCAATAGTCCATCCTTCGCCTGGACCGACCCGAACAGCAGGCGGAGGCCGGTCCCATGGGTATGAAGTTTTTCCTGGATTTTCTGGCGGGTCATGTCTGACTGGTTGCCAGACAGGAGTTCGGTCAGGACCCTGGGGTTAGCCTCGCCCATATCGGGGCCGAGCGTGCCCATTCCCGGGCGCAGTTCCGCCACGATGACATCGCCTTTGGTCGCTAGACGGAGAGCATCCCCCAAATTGACAGCCACTGTCGTGACCCCTTGCCCGCCGCTTGGCGCCATTACCCCGATCGTTAGAGAGCGTTTCTCGGCTGGCAGCGGCGCGGTGGGCACTTTGCCTTTACTCGAACGCGCCAGCAGGGCTTTGACGTGTGCGCTTAGTTCGGTAGGATGGGTTGGTTTGGTAAGGTAATCGTCTGCACCGGCTTCGAAGCCGGTTACTTTCTCGTCCAACTGTGTCTTGGCGGTGAACATCAGGATGGGAGTGTTGGCTGTCCTTGAATTGGCACGCAGACGCCTGGCTACTTCGTAGCCGTCCATCTCTGGCATCATCACGTCCAGCAGAATTAAGTCGGGATTTTCTGCTTCGGCCTGTGTAAGCCCCTTTTCGCCGTTGGTAGATGCAATGATCTGATATCCCTGTTTCTGAAGCATCAAGCCCACCAGTTTCAGGGTATCAATATCGTCGTCAATGATCAGAATCTTTTCAGCCATAGAACATCCTCCGCAAACTTGAACGAAGTCTAGCATAAAGCGGCTGGAGAGGCAAGCTCTGCGTTGCGCGAATAGTGGATTTTCTCATAATGGAGCCGCCACGCCGCGGATATTGGAAATCAAGAAACCCGATTTAGGAAAGAAGCCGGGTTTCTCTCTACTGCTCCTTGCATAAACTTGGAACCGAAAGGGTTAAGAAGTAAGGGTAGAACGAATATATGTATTTTATATTCACGCGGAACCCTCTAGATTGAGATTATCGGTACAGGTTGTGTTGCACAATGTAATCGTAAACCGCTGGAGGAAGAAAATAACGGAATGGTCGGTCATCGGCAACGCGCCGGCGGATCTCATGGGCAGCGATGTCAAGTAAAGGAGCATCCACATACCGTACTTTGGCTGTCAGGCCGGGGATGATCTTTTCGAGCTCAGGCAGGTCAATGGAATCACCTGGACGGCGCATCACGCCGATAAAGTGGAGGGAAGCCACCAGGTCTGCGGGACGGTGCCAGGCAGGAAGATCGTGCAGAGAGTCGCCGCCCATAATGTACACCAGGTCTGCAGCGGGGTTTTGTCCCGCTATGATCTTCACCGTATCCAGGGCATAGTGCGGAGCGGGGCGGTCCATTTCGACGGTGGACAGCTCGAACTGGCGATCATTCGAAATGGTTAATTTGACCATTGCCAGGCGGTGTTCGAGTGGGGTGATCGGCTGGTCCTGTTTGTGAGGCGGGTCGGGGGTCAATATCCAAAGTAGCCGGTCGAGGCCGAGTTGGGCATGTGCCTCGGCGGCCAGGATGAGATGACCGATATGGGGCGGGTCGAAAGTCCCGCCAAAGAGACCGAGCAGTAGTGGCATGGATGTAGTATATCATTACAGAAGTTTGAGATTGAATGGTTAGCACTGGATTCTCAGGCGAAATCTTAATCGTATGTTCATAATCGGTGGTTATACTGTAATAGTATATAAAACATTTTTGAGAATTCCATGGATGGAGAAAAAGATATGGCGATGTTGGGCGGGTGTTGCCTGTGCAACATTCCATTAATTAATCCACAACCAAGGTGATTCCCGGATAAAAGGAGAAACGAATATGAGAAAAGTATGGAAATGGATTATCGGTATCGTATTGGGCCTTGTCGTTCTTGCAGTCCTGGTGGGCGTGGGATTCATGATTCATGGCAATTTTCATGTCAATCGCGTCGAGCTCCAGGATTCGCGCCGCTTTTCTGAGGGCGGCCACGGGATGATGCCTTACGGTGGGTTTGGCTTTCATATGCGCGGTCCCGGCATGATGGGCTATGGCATGATGCCTTTTGGCGGATTGATCGGAGGGCTGTTCGCGCTTGGATTCCTGGCCCTCGTGGTATTGGGCATCATCTGGCTTCTAAGAAGCCTGCGCAAGCCGAAGGTTGTTGATGTTCCTGCTGCAACGCCGGCTGAAATTCCTGCCTCGGTGCCTGCTGCGATCGTTAACCCTTGCAAGAAGTGTGGCCGACCCCTTCAGGATGAATGGAAGGTTTGCCCTTACTGCGGTAAAAAAGTGTAACAGGGCAGCCATCCAACCGAACGAAAAAGTAAGGTTCAGGCCTCCGGGAAGTAACGCGGAGGCCTGGTGTTTGGCAGCGCAAAGATTTATGGTTGGTCTATCTCTGTGAACTCCACCGGCACCCGGGTCAGGGGGAAAGTTTGTGCACAACAGGTCATGAGGATGTTGCTGACCCAACTCTTCATCCAACCCCTCAAGATTATGTAAATTGATGTGGTGCGATTCGTGATAGACTCGCATGGACTTAAGAATTCAAAACATATCCCTGCCCATCATCTGGTTGGCCCTGGTCTGGCTGGGCGTGCTCGGTTCCGGGTTGGCGCTTATTCTATGGTACTATCTCCTGCACGAGATTGGTCCGACCCGCAACTCACTGGTCAGCTATGTTTTTCCGCTGGGCGGCGTGATCCTGGGCGTGATCTTCCTGCGCGAAGAACTCACCTGGCAGTTGTCTCTTGGTGCGCTGCTTATCGTTGCCAGCATCGTGGTTGCTAATTGGAAACAACGTAAATGGTTCACCACAGAAACCCGGGAAACCAAAGAGATGACTTGATTTTCTCCGTGTTCCCGATGGTTTGCGTGACATGGAAATAACATGACTGATTTCCGCTCCGGTTTTATCGCCATACTCGGCAAACCCAATGTGGGCAAGTCCACGCTGGTCAACACCCTGCTTGGCCAGAAAATCGCCGCCGTCTCTCCCCGCCCGCAGACCACCCGCCGCCGTCAACTCGGCATCCTGACCACCGCCGACGCCCAGCTTGTCTTTGTGGACACGCCCGGGGTCCACACCCCCCGTCACAAACTCGGCCAGTTCTTCAACCAGGAAGCCGAGGAAGCCCTGGAAGGCGTGGATATCATTCTCTTCCTGGTGGACCTCAGCACCGAGCCGGACGAGGACGATCAGCGGATTGTCAGCCTGCTCTCGACGCTGCGCCGCAGGCCGGACCTGATGCTGGGTCTCAACAAGCTCGACCTGCTCCCGGCCGAGGAGTTGGAGAGTCGTCGTGCCGCCTACCAGGTTCTGGCCCCGGACGCTCCAGCGCTGGCCTTTTCGGCGACGAGTCGCCTCGGACTGGACGAATTGATCGTTGTCCTGACCGCCCGCCTGCCGGTTCGCCCGCCGGAGTTTCCCGAAGAACAACTGACTGACCTTTACGAGCGCGAGATCGCCGCTGAGTTGATCCGTGAAGCGGCGCTCATCTTCCTGCGTGACGAGGTCCCGCATGCCCTGGCCGTCCGCATGGATGAGTTCACCGAGCGCGGCGAAGAGGGTGCCTTCATCGCTGCCACGCTGTTCGTTGAGCGCGATTCGCAGAAGGGCATCGTCATCGGCGAGGGGGGGGCGATGCTCAAAAAGATTGGCTCGGCGGCGCGTAAGGAAATCGAAGCCATGAGCGGGCGCAAGGTCTTTCTCGAACTGCGCGTCAAGCTGTCGAAGAACTGGCGTGACGATGAGGACGCCTTGCGCCGGTTCGGGTATAAAATCAAGAAATAGCGGGGAATTCACCCCATCTGGAGGTAAAGGAAACCATGCTGACAACACTCTTGTTCATCGCCGTGATGGCCGTTGCCGTGGCAGACTGGGTGGCCGTTGCCAAAGGTTGGAAGAAAATCGAATATGTCGCCAAGCCGATCACGATGGTGCTCTTGTTCGGATACCTGGCGCTGGCCGGCGGCTTCCGCGCAGTGTCGCTGATCTTCTTCGGGCTGGGCATCCTTCTCTCGCTGGCCGGGGATGTATTCCTGATGTTCTCCGATCGCTGGTTCATTGCCGGGCTGGTGGCGTTCCTGCTGGCGCATGTGGCTTACATCATCGGTCTGAACAAGCCGTTCGGGGAACTCTCGCTGCTATGGGCCATTGGCATGGGCGTTGTCCTGGCGATAACGGCCGCGCGCCTCCTGCGGCGCATCATCGCTGGGGTGCGCGAGAAGGGACAGCCGAAGCTGGTTGTGCCGGTGGTGGCCTATGGAACGGTCATTACGCTCATGCTGCTCTCGGCCATCCTGACTCTGTCCCGCCTCGACTGGAAAACCTCCGCCGCCGGGCTGGTAAGCGTGGGAGCCATTCTGTTCTATGCCTCCGATGTCATCCTGGCCTGGAACAAGTTCGTCAAGCCCATCAACAACGGCCGTGTGATAAACATGGTCGCATATCACCTGGGACAGATCGCGCTGGTGGCGGGAGTTGTCATCCAGTTCGCGAAATAGAGACGACGTGACAAGCTTGCCATTGGATTCAAAATGTCAATTCCTTACCACCCTGACGAATATAACAATTTATATAAATTATAATTGTTCTATGACTTTTGCAACGCTATTATCACGTTATCGATCTTGGGCATTCAAAGGGGGTTTCAGTATTCTTGATCAAGGTTTTTTTTCGGGAGCAAATTTCATTATAAGTATTCTTCTCGCCCGCTGGCTAACGCTTAGTGATTATGGTGCTTATGTCATTGCGTTTACTTTTTACTTATTACTAACCGGTTTTTATAATTCATTTATTCTTGAACCAATGAGCGTACTCGGACCTGCGAAATATTCAGAACAATTATCAGACTACTTGTTTATCCAAATTAAGCTACATGGAATAATGACCGGGATCCTTGCCCTAGTTGTAATTTCATTGGGGTGGTTTATGTTCGATTGGATTAATAAGTCATTAGGCAATGCTTTCATGGGCATAGGTTTTGCTATACCTTTTTTATTGTTGTTGTGGATTGTGCGGCGGATATTTTATATCCTCATGCAACCATCAAGTGCATTCTTGATCAGTACTATTTATTTTATTTTTTCATTAGTCGGGATAATAACATTACATTTTGTAGGATCACTAAATTTATTCACCTGTTTTTTAGTGATAGGCGCTGCAAGCTTAATAGCTTCAATCTTTCTATTTTGGAAAAAATCAGATTTGGAGTTTAATAAAAACTTTTCTGCTTTGGCTTGGCGAACGCTTGTTAAGGAACAATGGCTTTATGGACGATGGATAGCAGCAACAACGATACTATCTTTTTTGGCAAATCAGATCCAAGTTTTTCTTCTGGCAGGGTTGATTAATTTACCAGTCGCCGGAGCTTTGGATGCATTACAAAATTTTATTGCCCCGATCGCACAGGGTATTGTGGCAATTGCTACATTAGCTCTTCCAGTAGTTTCCTCCGATTTTGGACGGGCAAACTTCTCAAGCATTCGCCGTAAAAGTGTCATATTAGCAATAATATTGACATTTATCGCTAGCGTTTATGAAATATTGTTATGGTGTTTCCCCGCACAATTGGAAACTTTACTTTATGGCGGAAAATACTCGAATTTCAGTTTCTTAATTCCAATCTTAGGATTAATTCCTGTTCTCACCGCGATTACAACAGGATATTCCCTAGCCCTTAGAGCAATACAAAGACCTCAGTTCTATCTAATTTACGGAATGATCGTTGCACCAGTAGGATTACTTACCGGGGTGATATTCACATATTATTGGGGATTGGAAGGCGCCATATGGAGCTTAGTGATTAATTCGCTTATAACTCTTATTATCCACATGATCCTTTATAGAAAGTGGTATATAAATTCAATTATCATGAAAAAGGTCAATTATGAGTCGGACTGAGCCAGGTCATTATTTTTTAATGACTAAGTATCAAATTGATGTAATAATCGTTAAAATACGTAAGGTTTTTAAACTAATCCTGCCAATTAAACTTACGAAATGGGTTCGTAAGATTAAGGATAAAAAAGGAAATCCACAAATCACCTTATTAGATGATGATTATCCATGGATGAGTCCTAATATTTGGAATGAAATAGTCAACTATTATCGAAAATTAAACTCTCCAGTTATCTTTGAATTTGGGACTGGCGCATCGACCATCAATCATTTTCTTGAAATGAAAAATCTTGAGAAAGCACAATATATAGGTATCGAAAATGATCCTTCATGGTTTTGGCTTGTTGTAGTTTCCCTGCTAGATATTTCTCGAATAATGGGAATCGATGTTGATCTTATAATGCGTAATCGAGAGCAGAATAATAATATACGGGGAAACATAGATGTTGAAATAAACTTTAAGCACATTAATTTCCTTCTTAAATTACGGACATCAATAAGTGAATATGTTGCTGCGTTTGACAAACCCTGTGATGTTGTAATCATCGATGGAATAGCTCGAAAAGAATGTGTGCAAATTGTCATACACAAAGATTATTTGCGCGAGGGCGGGCTTTTTATGTTAATGGAAGCAGGTAGAGGTTCTGACAAGTGGTGGGAAGGGAAATTGTATGGAGATAATGATTATTCTCCAGAGGTGGAGATGCTCCTTTCGTTTGGAGGCGAATTCTTGGACGGTAATGGAGTTGATAATTGGCCAAATTGTAGGAGAAAATCTCCCAAACCGACATCGTATTATTGCCCATTAGAAGCTTTTAAGCTTATCAAACCGCCTAAGCGTGCTACCTTATGAAGTTCATTAATCTGATTTCTAGCCCAAACAGATTAGAAAGAATCCTCTCGTTACTAGAGATAAGATTCAACCTCCTGTTTTTTGCTGTTAAGCCATCCAAAGCTATTTACATAAATGAAATGCTTTTGTTGTTGGGAAATCGTCAAGATTTAAGGAGGCTTTTACAGGATGGTGAGGCAGAGAAAAACGTAGAATATATTCGTCACGAATTTGATAGGCAATTAACCAATTACGGTCCCAAACTTCCCTTTCCTGTTAAGTTTAATGCAGATAAATCGTTTGCATTGTTGGTTTATGCGATTGCCCGATTTTTACACCCAGACACTATCATAGAGACAGGTATTGGTTATGGAGTGACCTCAGCTCTAATGCTCCTTGCCTTGAATAGAAATGGAAAAGGGAACCTAATAAGTATAGATTTACATCCATTGTCTGATACTGAAGGCTCTTTTATAGGAATTGGGGTTCCCCAGGATTTACGTAAATACTGGAAGCTGTATTCTGGGAGCAGCCGTCGTTTGTTACCGAAGATAATAGCTGAATCTGGAATAGTAAGTTTGTTTGTTTCTGACAGTGCAAATGTTTTTACTTTACAACGATACGAATTTAATAAAGTATTTCCTAGTTTGATTCCTAATGGCGCAATGATATTTAACAATGTTTCATTAAGATTTCAGGAATACCTAAAATCAATTAAAGGTATTGAATTTTATTCCATTTGGCAATCGGAGAAAATATCTTGTGTAACAATAGTAGTGTTCAAAACCGCCCTCGTATGATTACTACAAGTTGGGATGATGGACATCCGCTCGACATTCGCTTAGCAGAGTTGTTAGCCACCTTTGGAATTAAAGGGACATTTTATGTGCCTATTAGTTACAATGAGCATAAGATATTAGATCGTGGACAGCTCAGATATCTTAGGCAATTGGGTATGGAAATTGGCTCGCATACAGTGACTCACCCAATTCTAACGAAATTGAATAAAGAGAGGGTGTCTATTGAGCTGGTAGAAAGTAAAAAAAAGATCGAGGATATTTTAGGAGAAGGTGTTCAAGCTTTCTGTTATCCGGGCGGAAAATTTAACAATAGAATCCGGTCTAAGGTTATCGAAGCCGGATATATTTTGGGCAGAACCACGCTTGGGTTTAGAATTGACTCGGATTTTGATCCTTTTCTAATGCCAGTTTCTTTTCAATTCTATCCTCATAATCGTCTTACTCTTATTACTCATATGCTAAAAGAAGGTAATATGAGAGGGTTGCGTAACTGGAAAGAGTATCACCACTATGATACAGATATTTTCTTATTGACGAAATGCCTGCTTGATTCGGTTATTAATAATCAAGGAATTCTTCACATTTGGGGCCATTCTTGGGAAATAGAAGAGTATGGGTTATGGGATTTATTGAAAGAAATATTTAGTTGTATCTCAGATCAAAGAAATGTCTTGTATTACACTAATACGGATGTAATAAAAACTGTTAAGAAAATAAAAAATGCTTATTAATTTTTTTTTAGCTCTCTTTATAATAAACCAGTAAAGGTGATCGAATTGCCAAATCCCCAAAAATTTTATGGAAATCTTTGGAAAGGTAAGATAAGTGGTCAGATTAATCCTCTCCAAAACCGCGATTGGTTCCATCGCTATTTTTTGGATTTTATAATCAATCCGATGGAAAATCCTCGTCAAGAAATGGCTGTGCGTTTATTAAAACCCGGAAAGAAATTACTCGATGTTGGATGTTGGGACGGGCGCTTATTAGCTGATATTGATCAATCAGGCCTATTTCAAGAACTTTATGGCGTCGATATTTCCCCTGAAGCAGTAGAGAAAGTCAAATCCAAAGGGTTTAATGCTGATGTAGTCGACTTAAATAACGAAACTTTACCCTTTCCAGATGAATTCTTTGATGCTGTAACTATTCTTGCTGTTTTGGAACATGTTTTTGATCCATATATGGTTGTTCAGGAAATTCATCGTATTTTACGCTCTGACGGTACATTAATTATTGATGTTCCCAATGTAGCATCATTTTCGAACCGTGTTCGTATCTTGTTTGGTCACTTGCCAGTGACGTCAAGAGATCCAGGTTGGGATGGTGGCCACCTTCACTATTATACAAAGCGATCTCTTGACCAATTTCTTACGAGTCAGGGTTTTAAAATAATAGCTAGAAAAGCGACAGGCGGCCACCCTACAATAAGAAATTGGTGGCTTTCTCTGCTGGCTGGGGAATTGATTTATTCATGCAAAAAAGAATAGATTTGAAGAGGACTAAGTTGAATATAGCATTTGTGACAAACTTCTGTCCACATTATCGAGTCAAAACCTTCGAAACATTAGCAAAATATCACCATGTGGAGTTTTTTTTCTTTTCGGAAGGAGACGAGTGGTATTGGCAACAGAAACATGGCGTATACCAAGGAAATTTCCATTATGAGTATCTTCCTGGCTTTCGTTTATGGAAAACAAGAATTTCTCTTGCCTTATGTCAACGTTTGCTCTTTGGAAATTACGATATGTATATAAAAAGTATAGATGGTAGATTTGCCTTGCCTATGACTTATCTAATTGCTCGTATAAAAAGGAAACCTTTTATTCTTTGGACAGGAATCTGGTCACGTATTGACACTACTGTCCACAGCTTGTTTTTTCCAGTGACTCGATATATTTACACCAAATCGGATGCAGTGGTTACTTATGGTGAACATGTGAAGAAATATTTGATTTCCGAAGGAGTGAGTACAGAAAAAATATTTATAGCGGATCAAGCAATAGATAATGCTTCTTACAACGTTGCCATTTCAGATGCTGAGAAAAGTTCCCTATTGGATAAGTTGAAGATATCAGCTACAAAGAAGATAATTCTTTATTTAGGCCGTTTAGAGAAAAGCAAAGGTGTTGAATATCTAATTAAAGCATTTGCGGCTTTGCAAAGGGACGATATAGTTTTGGTATTGGCGGGTGAGGGTGCTGAACGGACAAAGCTTGAGGAATTGGTAAATAATCTGGAGATAGGTGATAATACAAGATTTCCGGGATATATTCCAATCTCAGATACCCCCACTTATTATGCGGCCGGATATGTTTTTATTCTACCATCTATCACAACAAACACCTCTAAAGAGCCTTGGGGATTGGTTATTAATGAAGCATTTAACCAGGGTTTGCCGGTAATTACTACAGATGCGGTCGGAGCAGCGGCTGGTGGATTAGTCCGGGATGGTTTTAATGGTTTCGTCGTCAAAGAGCGCGATATCGATAAACTAGCCCAAGCCTTGCAAAGAATTTTGGATGATACCCAACTACGATATGATTTTGGGAGTAACGCACGAGCTACTGTTGCCTTATGGGATAATGAACATATGGTTCTGGGGTTCAGGCACGCTGTTGATTATGTAGCAAAGAAATAATAATGAAAATGTTCCGTGTTTTGATGGTTCATAATTATTATCAACAGGCTGGTGGAGAAGACACTGTCTTTTCGTTGGAGAAATCCCTCTTACTTGACCATGGTCACACTGTTTCTGAATACACTGATAGCAATACACGTATTGAGTTGTTGGGACAGATTAATTCTGCGGCGCAAACAATATGGTCGCGATCATCTCATAATGCAATTAGAAGAATCATACAGGAAGTTAAGCCTGATATCGCCCATTTTCATAACACCTTTATGCTTATTTCTCCCTCTGTTTATTATGCTTGCGCTGAAATGGGTGTCCCTGTAGTTCAAACATTACACAATTATCGTCTATTATGCCCGAACGCATATTTATTTCGTAATGGTGCTGTTTGCGAAGATTGTATCAATTTGAAGAATCTTTTGCCGGGTGTTTTTCATAAATGTTACCGAAATTCTTATGCTCAATCGGCAATTGTTGCAGGAATGCTTGGAATTCACCGGCTTATTCGAACCTGGAAAAACAGAATTGATTTATATATATCCCTGACTGAATTTGCCCGGCAGAAATTCATTCAGGGCGGCTTGCCTGCAGAAAAAATAATCGTGAAGCCTAATTTTGTTGCCAGTATTGACATATCGGATCGAACTTCCCTTGGAGATTACGCTTTATATATTGGGCGTCTCTCTTATGAGAAAGGAATAGACACCTTGCTCTCAGCATGGGGTAGACTTCAAATCCCTCTTAAAATTGTTGGTGATGGGTTATTACGGGAATCTGTGCAAAAATATGCAGAAAATTCATCTTTTATTGAATACCTGGGGCAAGTAAGTCAAAAATCAGTTATTGATCTATTAAAGAAATCACGCTTTTTGGTTTTTCCATCGAGATTGTACGAAGGCTTGCCTATGACCATTCTCGAGGCATTTTCTTGTGGCGTGCCGGTTATTACTTCTGATCTTGCCTCCAGATCAGAGCTTATTCGTGATTCTGAGACAGGAATACTTTATACTTCCAGCGATCCTGCCAATCTGGCTGTTAAAGCGGAATGGCTATGGAATCATCCTGAAGTCTCCGCTGAAATTGGTCGTAATGCTTTGCATGAATACAAAGATAAATATACTCCTGAACATAATTACTTATTGCTCCAGAAGATTTATCAGCATGTAATTGAGGATAAGATACACTAAACCAATAACTAAATAATGTTCGAAAATGCTATTAAACTCCAGGGTATTGTTTTACAAGCATTAACGAATCAGATCGTTTCTTCTTATGCAAAGAGGTTAATAATAGTGACAAAGCCCTCAATTAGTAATTCTCAAAAAGAGTTTTATAACAATTACTATGATGGTGAATCTGAATGGCGCTGGATTGGAGCACTCGCTAAAGCAGAAAATATTATTAAACTTTCTGGCGATTTTCCGCACGAAAGGATATTGGAAATAGGGGCGGGAGAAGGTGCGATTTTAAGACGACTTTCTGAGCTTAATTTTGGTAATGAGTATTATGCTTTGGAAATATCTTCATCAGCAGTAAGAGCAATTAATAATAGAACCTTCACTGGTTTGGTAGATTGTCGGATTTTTGACGGATCGACTCTCCCTTTTGAAGACAAACAGTTCGATTTAGTTGTTCTCAGCCATGTTGTTGAACATCTTGAATTCCCAAGACAACTTATTTATGAGGCAGGTCGAGTAGGGTCTTTTGTATTTGTAGAGGTACCTTTGGAAGACACTATTTTTTTAACTAGAAACTACAATAATAAGATTGGACACATTAATTTTTATTCTTCGGCAACAATACGTTACCTTTTAGAAAGTTGTCACTTGCAAACAATTAAGCAAACCATTTGCAATATGTCAAAAAAAAGCTTTGTATTCAGAAATGGCAAGATAGGATTGATAAATTTCTATATAAAAGAGTTGGCATTATTTGCCTTTCCCTTATTTGCTACTCGAATTTGGACTTATCATTCAGCAATCATATGCCGTAGCCCTGACATTTCTGCAAATAGGAAAGGAAAAGCGAGCGATCATAATAGGTCTTAATATTCCAAATGAGTAATAGTGAAAAGCAGATAATTGTATGGATGAAACTACGAATTCACCACCGGTAAACTTTATAACTGTTTTAGGCACCCGGATTTTTAGAACCACTTATGATTTGGTAACTTTAGAAGTACACTCCTGGGTCCTTGCTGGGGAAGCCCGCTACATCTGCATTGCCAATGTCCATGTGCTTATGGAAGCCCACGACTCCGCCGCCTTCAAAAAGGTGATCAACCAGGCAGACCTGGTTACCCCAGATGGCATGCCGCTGGTATGGATGCTGCGCCTCAAGGGCGTTCCGAACCAATCCCGCGTCTACGGCCCCACTCTTATGCTGCATGTTTTGGAGATGGCTGCCAAGGACCGAATCCCGGTGGGCTTTTATGGGGGGAATACTGATGTCTTGGATATGCTTGTCAACCAAATGAAAAGTAAATATCCCGATCTAAATATCGCCTATTCGTACAGTCCCCCCTTTAGAACTTTATCGAACGAAGAAGATGATGAGGTCTGCAGGCAAATTCGAGATAATGGTGTTCGCATCCTTTTTGTGGGGCTGGGCTGCCCGAAGCAGGAAATATGGATGGCCGGACACAAAGGGAAAATCCCTGCAGTCATGTTGGGCGTGGGTGCCGCCTTCGATTTTCTCGCCGGCAATATACCACAAGCCCCAACCTGGATGCAGGCGATTGGCTTGGAATGGTTGTTCCGCCTTTTGCATGAGCCTCGTCGACTTGCACGTCGCTATCTCTATAACAACCCGCGTTTTGTACTGTTGGCCCTGGCAGATTTATTGGGTATACTGGACAAAGGAAAGAAAGAGGAATAGGGATGCTCAGACGCTTTTCGATTAATTTTGCAATCTTCTCCATGATCATGGATGCCTTTTTGGTGGTCCTCGGGCTCGAGGCGGCAGTGTTATTGCGGCCGTTTTTGGATGCCTTGCCTTTTGTTAAAACCATTCCTGAACAGATCAACCTGCCAGCAGGAGTTTACGTTATTTTCCCGCTTGTATGGGTGGGTATCCTTTCCGCTTTTTCCATTTATGACGGCCGTAAATATCTGCGCGTTGCGGATGAGTATGCCATGCTCACCCTGGCCAGCCTGATCGCGTCGGTCTCGATGGCTGGAATTCTCTATTTATCCTACCGCCAGGTTTCACGGGCAATGTTCTTTACGTTCGTATTGATCGTATATGCCTTGTTCCTGGCTTGGCGCGGGATCGTCAGGCTGGGTTTTCGCCTGCGAAAAGATTGGCCGGATGTCCCCCGGCGCGTGCTGATCATCGGCGCTGGCCCGCTGGGAATGCGCATCGGGGACCAGATCCGAAAAGCGCGCGTTGAGAACATGCAATGTATCGGTTATGTTGACGAAGATCCGGGGTTGGATGAAACTCACCCGGAACTCTTGGGAAAAATCATTGATGTTCGTGAGATTGTAAAAGAAGCTGCCATCACGGATGTGATTATTGCCCTGCCTTATTCGGTCTACCAGAGGATGAGCGAAGTGGTGAATATCACCACCGACCTGCCCGTGAAAGTTTGGGTGGCTTTGGGTTTTTTTGATCTCTCATTATATAGAACGGATATTGAGGATTTTGCCGGGGTCCCAATGCTTGATCTGCGGGCGCCGGCTCTCAGTGAGTACCAGCGGTTGGTCAAACGCGGGTTCGATCTGTTCTTTGGAATCCTGGCCATGGTGCCGGCTCTTCCCATCATGGCGCTGATTTCACTGGTCATCTGGATTTTTGATGGTAGGCCGGTTTTCTTCCTGCAAGAACGCGTCGGTGAAAATGGGCGCATCTTCAGGGTGTATAAATTCAGGACGATGGTTAAGAATGCTGATCAAATAAGGGGGACTGTGGAACAAACCGATGTTGAGGGAAACATCATCCATAAAAAAGAAGATGATCCCCGCGTAACTACTATTGGTCATTTTCTGCGAAGATTGAGTCTGGATGAGTTTCCCCAACTATTTAATGTGCTTGCGGGATCCATGAGCCTGGTAGGTCCCCGCCCGGAATTGCCATACCTGGTTGAGAAATATCAGGCCTGGCAACGCAAGCGTTTTGCCGTCCCACCAGGTATGACCGGCTGGTGGCAGGTCAATGGGAGGAGCGAGCGCGTGATGCACCTGCATACTGAGGATGATCTATACTATATTACCAATTATTCAATTTGGCTGGATATACAAATACTGATCCGAACCATATGGACGGTTCTGCTAGGTAAAGGAGCTTATTGAACCAGCCTGAGGATGCAACTATGCGGATGAAATTATTGAACCGGGTAATCGATATTCTGGCAGTCAGCCTGATTCTTCTCTTGGCGAATTCTCGCGCCCTGAGATTTCATTCCCTCTTTCCAGCAACGAATACAATCGGCGGAACGGCCTGGCGCGAGATCGCTGTGTGGATCCTGATAGCCGGTCTGGTTGTTTTGTTGTTGCAGCGGCATTCGTTGCTTAAAACCTATGTTGATGCCTGGAGGAAAAATTGGTTGCTCTTTTTGTTTATTGGCCTGGCCTTTCTCTCTCTGGCCTGGTCTGTATCGCCATCTGCATCATTATATCGGGCCCTGGTCTTGCTGTTTTCCACATTGCTGGGCGCCTATATCGGTCTTCGTTATGATTTGCGCGGTGTGTTGAATATCCTGTTTTGGTTTGGGGCAACGGTAGTCATATTTTCTTACGCTTTCGCCCTTCTCTTCCCGGGATTCGGAACCATGTTGAATGATCCCTATTACGGCGCGTGGAATGGAATATTCTGGCACCGAAACCACATGGGAAGTATCGCGGCATTGCTGAATAGCATCTTTTTGATGCGCATGATCCTGGGGATCCGGGAACACAAGAATATTGCTTTTCTGGACGGTGCCTTTTATCTTCTTTCTTTACTTCTTGTTTACCTCAGTCGTTCTGCCACGGGATATATTCTCGTCCTGGGATTGAATTTCTTGATCGCCTTGGTCGTGGGTTGGTTGACGGTCAAGACCCGCCTCCGCCCGTTGCACTATTATGTCAGTGCTGGCGTGCTGGTCGTCGGGGCTATCCTGGCCCTTGCGAATATCAACTTTATCTTTGGGCTATTTAACCGCAGTACTTCGATTACGGGACGTGTGCCGATGTGGACATATTTGATAAAGGATATCATCAGCAAGCGTCCCTGGCTGGGATATGGTTTTGGCGCCATGTGGACCATGGAATCTTTCCGCATTCAGGTACAGCAGGCGGTCGGCTGGCCGTTCCCTGTTATGATCGGCGACAACGGTTTCATGGATATCCTGCTTCACCTGGGCGCAGTCGGTTTGATTGTATTCTTGGTGATATTCGGGTATATGTGCTACCGGACCGGAAAATACGGATTTCACCACCTGACCCTCGAAGGATTTTTTCCTCTGATTGTCATCATCTATGCTCTGGTGGCGAATATTAGTTTCAGCCTTTTTCTGGAGACTGAGTCTTTTGTCTGGTTGTTGATGGTCGTCGCCTTGTTCTTGACGGTCGGCAGGAACGATAAGGTTGATATGAATTAATAAAGTGCGCAATATATTCTCAAATCCAGAAAAAGAACGTCAGTACAAAGTGGAACAATAGCGTAAACTGTTCTCCGTGATTTCTATATATGAAGAACAGGTCAGGTGTTATCCTCGCGGTGGCCAGCTTGTAAATCGAATAGTTGGTCAGGAGAATTTGCATGACTATTACAATTTTAGCAGCTGGTACAAGAGGAGATGTTCAGCCATATATTGCACTGGGGATGGAGCTAAAAAAAACAGGTCACAATGTTCGTATTGCAACATTTAAAAACTTTGAGGACTTTGTAAAAGGTTTTGACCTGGAGTTTTATCCGATAAAGGGGGATGTATCCATGGTAGCTTCAAGTGACAGCACGAGAGGCGCCAGGCAGGCTGACAATCCTCTCAAGCTCATCTTAGGTTTTAATAAACTTAAGTCCTATGTGTTTGATCTTCAAGAGGATTTCTTCGATGCTTGTACTAATTCGGACGCCATCGTTTACCATCCGGGTGTTCCAATCGGGTATTTTGCTGCCCAATATATGAAGGTCCCCAGCATTCTTGCAACTCCTTTTCCGATGACGCCTACAAGAGATTACCCTGCATTAATGTTCTATGATACGGTTCGACTGGGTAGGGGATATAATTTTGTAACACATAAAATCTTAGAGCAGGTAATGTGGCTTAGCTCTAGTTCGGCTGTTAAAGAATTCTGGAAGAAGAAGTTCGGTCACGCTCCTGAGAATTTTGCATGTCCATTTGGTAAACAGAACACCAGGATCAACCCAACTGTTATTTCCTGCAGTAATTATGTTTTTCCAAGACCCAATGATTGGTCAGAGTATGTTGTTAACACCGGCTACTGGTTTTTGGATGAGGAAGTTGGCTGGGAACCATCCAGCGACCTATTGGATTTTATGCAAAGAGGAACGCCACCAGTATATGTAGGCTTTGGTAGTTTAGGGGAATCTTCTCAAGCAGTTCAAACAACCGAGTTGGTTATGGAGGCTCTGAAACGCTCTGGACAACGCGGGGTTTTGGCAACCGGGTGGAGTGGTATGTCAAAAATTGACAATATTCCTGAAGAATTGTTTATTCTTGAAAGTGCACCTCACTCTTGGTTATTTCCACGAATGGCAGCAGTCGTCCATCACGGAGGTGCCGGAACTACCGCCGCTGGTTTGAGAGCTGGAATACCGTCTATCATCATCCCCCATAGTAATGACCAATTCGCTTGGGGACGTCGTGTGTATGAACTTGGAGTAGGTTCCAAACCTATTCCCAGAAAGAATCTCACGGCAGAAAAATTGGCCGATGCAATCAAGTCTGCGTCGGTGAATGAAATTAAGGATGCGGCAAAAGATTTGGGGGTGAAGCTCCAAAGCGAAAATGGGGCCGAGACAGCTGCAAAAATCATAATTAATTGTCTTGAGCAGAGAGGGGTTGGATGAATAAATTGAAAATCATGTCCTGAACCAAAATTCCATGAATTGCTGGTAATTCGATAATGGCATGTTCGCAGATTTGCAGTAAGCAGTAATACTGCCAAAAACAGTATCGCGCCCCGGTCAATCGGCCGTCTTCACCGTGCGCAGCGCAACCAGAGCCAGCAGATTGAAGCCGACCGCCCCCACCACGACGAACCAGAATCCCAATCCATATAAGCGCGGTGCCAGCAGGTCCCCCAGGGCGCGGCCGAGCGAGAGGGCGGCCACGTTGAAAGCCATCAGGGTGGCACGCCTCGTAGGCAGGAGTTCGGTCATGAGCGGGATGATGCTGACCAGGGTGAACTCGAATGTAATGTAGAAGAGAAACAGGCCAACCAGGGCGCCAGCCTCCGTCCGCCCCAGGAAAAGCAGGGCCAGCGCGGCCAGGCAATTGGCCGCCAGTCCCAGGCCGATGGCACGCGGCTTGCCCAGCCGGTCGACGAACGCCGCCACCAGTCCCTCCCCGCCCAGTTCGGAGAAGCCGATCACGGCAGAGGCTGCGCCCAGGGCAGCAATCTGCAGGCCAAAGGCATCCTCCAGCCAGACCCCGAAGATGAGGTTGACCACCTCGTTGCCCGCGCTGGCCAGCAGGCCGACGGCCAATCCGGCCAGGGCGGGGACGGAGGCCAGCACGAGGCGAAAATTATTCCTGTCCCCGCCTGCCGATGTGCTCATTGGCTGCTGGCCGTCATTTGGCAGCATCAGTGACAGACCGGCGAAGATGAGCGCTCCCAGGAGTACCATCAGCGGGAAAGGCGCCATCCAGCCGTTGCGGGCGATCAGGAAGCCCATCAGCGGGATGCCGAGGATGAAAGCCAGCGACCAGCCGAACTCGGTGACGGCAATTGTCCGGCCGCGGCGCGCATAGGGGATGCGGTCGCCGAGATAGGCTTGCATGGACGGATCAAAAATGTATTTACCGAGCGTGGATAGGATGATGGACAGAACCAGGGCTGGGAAGACCGGCCGGATGACCACGATGGCCGTTCCCAGCGTGAACAGCCCTATACCGAGAAGCATGCCGAATTTGCGGCCCCGGCGGTCGGCGATCGTCGCCGCGAACGGGCCAACGGTCCCGACCAGGCTGCGGGCGGTCAGGGCGTAGGACATGGAGATGAGGTCCACACCCACGCCTCGGGCCAGCACAGCCAGGAAAGGGTAGACCATCCGGTGCAGGGTATTGATGATGGTCCGGGTAATGGTGAATGCAATCACCTGCGCGGTAGTCCCGGTTTCTGGACGGGACGCGTTAGGCCCGGTTCCTGGATGGGGCGCAGTAGTCGCTGTGTCCGGAAGGGGCGGGGAAATTCGCTTCACCTGGAGAGCCACCAGCGGGTCATGAAATAGGCGGCGGCCATCGTCAGGAAGATGATCCCGATGAAAAACAACTCGAGCGATAAAATCCCTGAACCGAAGATGGGAGATGGCGGTGGGTGCAAAACGTATCCAGCCTGTTTCAGCTCGATCCACAGGGCAACAAAGAAAAACACGTTAAACAGGGAGGTGAACACGGGCCGGGCCAGCAGCGTCAATCCGATCTGGAGCAGCACCCCGGTCGCGGCAAAGATGACGGCGATGCGAAAACGCGGCTCGCTCAGGAACAGACCGTTCCAGTTTGCCTGCATGGCCCATAATGAGAGCGGCAGATCAATGACCCAGAAAAAGAGGCCGGTGCGGCCCAGTGCGGTAGACCATCGATGCAGCCGTTCGCGGCGGGTGAGAATTCCAAACAGCCCGGCGACAGCCGAAAGTCCGAGAGCCGTTTCCGCGGTCAGCACCCACGCCCCGTGCAGATACACAATCCGCACATTTGCGCCGAGCGATTGTTCTTCGGGGCCGAGGGCGGTCAGCGCGGCAGTGGTCAGGACGGCCAGGACAAACCAAAAGAACGGGGATTTCAAAATCGACATGCGGGGATTGTACCCGATTATGAAATCCAGGTCATCACCTGCTGGTCAATAATCCACGATCCGTTCGCCTTTTTGAGAAGCACATAGTATCCTGCCCCGGCCAGCCAGTGGCTCATCGTGCCAACGTAAACCAGCGCCTGGTCATCCGCATTATTAAAGCCGACCCGCGAAAGTGTGGTGATGCCAGGTGCATCCGGATATTGTTCATAGAAGATCTGCCACCCGTCCTGGTTTTGACTGAAGATTTTACTCTTTTCGTCCTGGCTCAGCAGAACGTAATTGCTGCCAAGATCCATGTCTGGCCGGATGGAATAGGCCGCGTCGTTCCGGGTCAGGAAACTGTCCGCCGTTTCCTGTTCAACGCCGCGCATGTCTTGCATAATACGATCGAGGGTTGTCGAAGTACCCCCCACGCCGACCGGATCGGTGGCAGTGGTATCCATGATGACATAACTCGAAGCCGAATACAACTTTTGTAGCAGTGCGGCATAAACAGCCTGCTCCTCGGCGTCCATTTGCTCCCCGGAGGGCGTGGAGATGGGTGCCGGCGTGCTGGTACAGGCAGCGAGAACAATGGCGAGAAAAACGAAAAGGGATTTCCTGAACATGGCCGCCTCCATGACGCGGTCTCTTCCAGTGATAAGAACGAATTCTAACCGCTTTTGTTCCCCATCTTTCCCTTACGCTTCATCCAAATGTTCCACTTTTCCTCGCACCAGCCAGGGCGGCAGGAAGGTACAGGTTCCGGTCACGCCGACCCCCAGGATAACCCCGGCCAGGTAACCATAAACTTGCGGCCAGTTAAAAGCCGAGACCAGCCACAACGGACCGATGAACAGCCCAAAGACGAGCGGCAGGCTGAGCATGGTCAGGAACTGCCCCAGGCAGCCCAGACTCCCCGCAGACATCTTCCGCGGGTCTTCCCATTTGAAATTAGCCCCCGCCGTTCCAAATGCCAGCAGGATGCCGTTCATTCCGGCCAGGCTCATGGCAACAGCTATCAGGCTGTATAAAAATCCGGCGATCGGGATTTTCTGCAAGATCGAAATTCCGATTAGAAATAATAATCCCAGCGCCAGGGTTGGCAGATAGGCTACCAGGAATTTGGCCATCAGCAAATGGCCGGCGCGCACCGGCGCGGCTTTCAACATCCAGTAGTTTTTCCCCTCGGATGAAAAAGCCATCCCTGAAAGGCGCCCCAGCAGCCACCAGCCGACGAACAGCGACATGCCAATATTGCCATAGGACAGCAGGGTGCGGAAGGAATTCATTAACCAGTCTGGCGCTTGGCCCTGTCCGGCAGGCAGCTGGCCGCCGGTGTGGAAAAGCATCACCGAATAAACGACCCCAAAAATGAGCGGGGAGATCAACTGTGACAGGTTGCGCAGGTCCCGCCGGAGCAGCAGGAAATCCTTCCAGAGGATACCCCGCACCGGGGCGGGGAGGAGGCGTGCCATCCCTAAGAGGGGAATTCCCCTGGAGATTTGCCCCAGGCGTGAGGCTTCTCCAGTGGTGGTTGGCCTGACAGTGCGAAGCGGCTTCTTCTTTCGCGCCACAACTTGCATCCCGGCCCATCCGGAGTAATACCAGCGTTCCGCCGTCGCAAGGGAAAACATAAAGGCCACTGCCGATAGCCCCAGGGTAAGCAACACCATCAGGATGCCGGTCAGCCAGCGGCCCTCGCCCATTGCAACCAATCCCTGACCGGCCCAGTTCAGCGGCAGCCAGGGCGTGTTGAAACGCATCAGAAGAGTAAACATATTGCTCACTTGAGCTCCGGAGACGTTAGTGGAGTGTCCAAAGGAGTTGTAAAGATTCCCGGCCTGCGAGCAGGTGAAGGCCAGGATGGCTCCAATGAAGCCCAGGATCTCCGCCGCCCGCCGGGCCGGAAATACGCGCGCCACCAGCATGACCAGCAGCGCCGAGAGACCGGCGGCTGCCAGCGCCAGGGCGATCATGGTCAGCAGGACGAGAGGGTAATAGAGAATGTTGTAATGCCCGGCAAGACCCAGCCCGTATAAGACCGGCAGGCCGAACAGAGCAATCAACCCAAAGTTGGGCAGCACTGCCTGCAGGAGCTTGGTGACAAACACCGCCCGGATGGGAACCGGCGAACTCAACAGGAAGTCCATGTCGCCGGAGAGATATAACGCTTGTAGGAGCACGCCAAAACTGCTCAGCAGGATGCCTAGGAACAAAGCTGTGAAAATCAATACCGGCATCGCCTGCAGGAACGGGGTCACGTCCATCCCCACGTATTGTGTGAGCTGCGGTGAACGCAGGAAATTGAGCAGCAACCAACTCAAGAACAAGATCATCCCGGCAAAAGCCAGCAGACCAATGACGGCAACGATGGTGAGAATCTTGCGGATGGTCCTGGTGTGCTTGAAGCCGTTGAGGCTGATCTGCAAGCGCAGGCGGATGAGTTTCCAGACTGCTGGCAGGAAGGGGTAGGATGGAGACGGCGCGATCGTGCTCATTTCAAAATCTCGGCAATCTCAGCTTCCTCGGCGCCGCCGGTGAGACCGAGGAAGATATCTTCCAGGCTGACTTCGCCAACCTTGGCAAGTGAGCGCAGTTCATTCATCGTGCCCACCGCGACCAGTTTGCCTTTGTTGATGATGCCAATCCGGTCGCACATGCGTTCGGCGATCTCGAGGATGTGCGTGGAAAGGAACACCGCCGCGCCGCGCTCGGCCATCTGGCGCAGGATGTCCTTGATCAGCCGCGCTGACTTGGGGTCGAGACCGACGGTGGGTTCGTCGAGCACCAGCACCTTGGGGTCGTGCATCAGTGCCGAAGCCAGGGAGGCCTTCTGCTGCATCCCGTGGCTGTACGAGTCAACAGTATCGTCGGCCGCCGCGGTCAGGTCAAACATGCGCAGCAACTCGTCTGCCCGCTGGGCCGCCTGTTTACGGTCCAGGTTGTACAGGTCTCCGACAAAGCGCAGCAGTTCGCGCCCGGTTAACTTGGCGTACAGATTGGGCGTGTCAGGCACGTAACCGCTGGAGGCTTTGGCAAGCAGGGGTTGGGTCTGCACATCATACCCGGCCACTTTGACCGTGCCCGACGTGGGCTGGAGCAGGCCGACGATCATCTTGATGGTGGTGGTCTTACCGGCGCCATTCGGCCCGAGGAAGCCGAACACCTCGCCCCCGTGCACTTCCAGGCTGACATTATCCACGGCCATTTTGTCGCCATAGCGTTTCACCAGATTTCGTGCTTCGATCAAAGCCAGCTCAGGCATATGGCCTCCAAAGAAAGTTGTAAGCAGGTTTCCAGGGATGCAGGGAAAAGCCGAAGGGTTGGAAAGGACCCATATATTATACGTGCGACACCCCTAAAAAATTCAGGTCTTTGGGAATCAGACACAGCTTTCTTAAAGTCGACGATTAGATGCTCTATCCTCCCAAGGAAATAAGCGAAAAAGGGGTGTAGGGGCGCAAAGTGAACTGACCCCTTGAAACGAGACACGAAAAGAAAGTACCCCCTGTGAGAAAATAGAACACAGGAGGTACTTTTATAATGACTGGACGAAAAAGGATGAAGGATTATCCAGTTGAGGTGAAACTGGAAGCGATCCGTTTG
>Ga0209777_10000982_pt1 | contig 43653 bp, 41 predicted proteins | sample FrelakmetHBP12HB_FD_187147 | JGI IMG/M metagenome (GOLD analysis project Ga0209777, IMG submission 187147) | Freshwater lake sediment microbial communities from the University of Notre Dame, USA, for methane emissions studies -HBP12 HB (SPAdes)... | ecosystem: Environmental > Aquatic >...
CGGCGAAGCGGTGCGGGAAGTCTTCGACCGCTACTGGCGAAATCCCGACCAGGAGACGTTCGAGGAGTACCTGCGGGTCTGCCTGCCGCTGTACGCGCGCATCCACGCCTCGCCCGACGAACTGTCGCGGAGCCGGCCCAACGTCGAGCTCATGGAACGCTTCTGGTCCGGACCGATGCGCAGCGTCGACCTTCGGGACGCGGCTTCGCGCGTTCGCTGCCCCGTGCTCATCGTCGTCGGCGAGCTCGATCCGATCCTCCCGCCTGCGGCCTCCGAGGAGCTCCTCGCTGCACTGCCGCCGGGCGCGGCGCGACTCCGGGTGCTTCCCGGCGCCGCCCACAGCGGCCGCGATCTCGTCGCAGCCGGAGCGCTGGACATCGTTCGCGAGTTCCTTCTTGGGGAGGCGGCCGACCCGGCCCGCCGGTCGATGCAATGAGCGACACGCCACGTCGAACGCGCGCGATGCTCTACCACCACACACACTGGGATCGCGAGTGGTGGGCCACGCGAGAGGAGTTCCGGCTCCGGCTGGTTCACGTCATGGACGCCCTTCTCGATCAGCTCGAGCGGGATCCCCGCCTGGGCACCTTCGTGCTCGACGGTCAGATGATCGTGCTGGCCGATTACCTGGAGCTGCGCCCGCAGCAGCGGGAAAGGCTCGTCAGGCTCGTCAGGCAGGGACGGCTGCACGTTGGACCCTGGTACGTGCTCGCGGACGAAGTGCTCCCGAGCGGCGAGGCCTGCATCCGGAACCTCTGGCTGGGTGAGCGTGCGGGGCGGCAGCTTGGCGTGCCGCTGATGGCAGTGGGATACCTGCCCGACCAGTTCGGCCACACGGGTCAGATGCCGCAGATCCTGCGTGGCTTCGGCATCGACAGCGCGGTCGTGTGGCGCGGTTTCAGCGCCCCGCCGAAGTCCGGGCCGGATGGCGGTCCGGCTGCCGCCGACGACGCTGTCGCCGACGACGATGCCGAGGGGCGCCGCGTCCCGGCCGAGATGCAGAGCGAGTTCTGGTGGGAGGCACCGGACGGAAGCCGGGTCCTGGGCGTCTATCTTCCGCTGGAGTACTCGCAGCGCGTCATCCGAGCCAGCCTGTTCGATCCTGAGATCAGCCGGAGCGGCGCCGTCGAGGGCCTAAGGCGTCTCGTCGACTGCCTCCGCCGCTATGCCACCACCGATTGCGTGCTCATCCCCTACGGCGGCGACCACATGGCGGCAGACTCGCGCCTGCCGGACCTGGTCGCCGATCTCAACCGGTCCCTGGGCGTGGACGGGATCGACGTCGAGATCGGCTCCCTGACCGGCTACGTCGACGCGGTTCGAAGCGCCGGCAGCGATCCGACGGTTGTCTGGCGCGGCGAGGCGCGTGTCTCCGGTGGGCGGGCGAACGTGCTCCCGGGCGTCCTGAGTGCGAGGCTGCCCCAGAAGCGGGCGAACGCCGCCGTCCAGGTCATATTGGAGCGCTACGCGGAGCCGCTGCAGGCGCTGGCCTGGCTCCTCGGCGAACGGTACGAGGCGACCGCACTCTGGCATGCCTGGGAGCGCCTGATCCAGAATCACACGCACGACTCGATCACCGGCTGTTCGATCGATCTCGTTCACCGCGAGATCGACGTCCGTATTGCCGTGGCGAGTCAGCTGGCCGACCTGCTCGCCGTGCGCGGGCTCGAGTCGCTCGCCCGGCACGTCGACGAATCGGACCTGCCCGCCGGCGCTCACAGCGTCGTGGTCTTCAATCCGATCGCCGCCGAACGGACGGACGCCCTGCGGCTGCTGTTGGATCGGAGCATGGGGGTTGAGCCGCGAACCTGGCGCCTGGCGGATCCCGACGGCGCCGAGGTTCCATTTCAGGTCCGCGCCGTCTCCGGGCGACGTCCGGCCAGGCCGGCCGCCGAGTGGCTCGAGGTCACGTTCGTGGCGTCGCAAGTGCCGGGTCTGGGGTACCGCCGCTATGCGCTCTCGAAGCGGGACGTGCCGGTTTCGGTCGCCGGGTCGCTGCCGTATACCGTCGCCGGGGCCGTCGCGCGGGGCAGGGGCGCGGAGCCAACGAGCGGCCTGGTCGTCGGCCCATGGCACCTCGAAAACGATCTGCTCGAGGTGGACGTGAGCCGGCGTGACGGCTCCCTGACGATCACCGATCGGCGGACGGGCGAGGTCTACCCGTCGTTGAACGTGCTGGTCGATGGTGGCGACGCGGGAGACACGTACTGCTACAGCTGGCCGCTCGGGGACCGAGAGGTTTCCACCCGGGACGCCATCCCGAAGATCGAATGGCTCGAGACCGGCCCTGCACGCGCGACCCTGCGGATCGCCTGGTCGCTGCCCGTTCCGGCTGCCCTGACCGACGATCGGCTCTCTCGGAGCAGGTCGGACGTGGACCTGGAGGTCTCGAGCGAGGTCAGCCTGTCGCCCGGGGTTCCTCGCGTGGACGTGCACACGCGCGTCTTGAACACCGCCCGGGATCATCGGCTTCGGGCGCTGTTTCCGCTCGGGGGCCGTGTCCATCGGTCATGGGCGGAGGCACCCTTCGAGGTCGTTGAACGGCCGACCGGGAATGACGATGGCGAGCGCGGCCGGCACGAGCCGTCGGGCATCGAACGGCCCCAGCAGACCTTCGTCAGCGTCAGCTGCGGAAACCGCGGTCTGACCATCGCCAACCGGGGTCTGCCGGAGTTCTCCGTGCTCGACGACGAGGACGGCACGATCGCCCTGACCCTGCTCCGGGCCGTGGGTTACTTGAGTCGCGACGATCTGCTGACCCGCGCCGGCAGAGCGGGCCCGATGCTCCCGACGCCCGACGCCCAGCTCCTGGGGCCGGTCGAGGCCGACTACGGGATCGTCCCGCACGCGGGGGACTGGCAGGCGGCCGGGAGCCCCGTCCAGGCACATGCCTTCAACGCGCCACTCATGGCGGCGCTTCGGTCGACGATCGTGCCGGGCCTCGAGCCGGGCCACGTCCCGGGCGGGGCGGGGCAGGCCTTCGTCCTGCCGCCCGAAACCGCGCTGGTGAGCGTCGAGGGCGATGTCGTCGTCACGGCCGTCAAGCGCGGAGAGGACGAGCCGGTGCTCGTTCTCCGGCTGCTGCGCCTTGGCGATTCGCCGGCGGCCGCCCGGGTGCGGACCGCGCTGCCGATGCGCGCCGCGCGCCTGGTGGACCTGCGGGAGAGAGCTTGCGCGGGCGGGGATCTGCCCGAGGAGTCCGACGGCGGGTGGCTCGTTACCGTCGGGCCCTGGCAGCTGGTGACGATCGCGCTGGTGCCCCGAACTGCCGGGGCGGCAAGGTAGAGCCGGGGCGGCGAACCGGCGCCGGGGCGGATGTGCATTCGGCCGACGAAGGGGACGGGACGGCGACGCCCTTCCGGCGCCCGAGGATCCGGCTACGGCCGACCGATTTCCCCGCGGGCCACGGCCAGGGCCACGGCCGCATGCAGGGGGATCGTCGCTCCCGCGGCCGTGATGCAGCCGCGCAGGGTGGCCATCTCGCCGGCGCCGGGCAGGCTCCTGAGATGACGCTGGAACGAGGCCAGATCGAGCCCGGACAGCAGGCCCGTCTCGCCGACCGCGACCAGTCGGCCTACCAGCCTCACGGTGCCCGTTGCCGCGGCAGGGCTGCCGACGCTCCGTCCCTTCCAGACGCTTCCGTCCGAGAGCGCCAGGATCGCCTCCCCGCTGCACTGCAAGCCACCTGCGGGCGCAAAAATACCGCCGGCCGGGTCGGCCTGGCGGTCTGGCATGAACACGCTCATCTTCCGCTCCTTCCCGGCCTCTCAGGACCGGACTTAAAGGGTGGGTGTCCACCGCCACAATCATAGCATCCCCGATGCACCGCAAGAGGCCGAATGCACGGGCTGGCCCGACCTGTCCAGCCGGTGTCGGTCGCTCCGCCGCACGGGCGCGAACGCGGCCGAGGCGACGCCCCGGCGGGCGCTCAGGCAGGCATGTCGCGGTAGATTCGGACGTGCCGGACGGCCGACGACCGCCAGTCGTATCGCCGCGCCGTCTCCAACCCGTTTCTCCGAAGAGTGGCCGCGAGCGCCCGGTCGGCGACCGCTCGAACCAGCGCCCCGGCAATTGCGTCGGGGTCTCCCGGCGCCACGAGAAGCGCGTTGCGCTCGTGGACCAAGTACTCGCGCATCACCTCCAGATCGCCGGCCACGACCGGCGTCCCGGTAGCCTGGGCCTCCAGGACGGTCAGGCCCCAGCCCTCCTTCAGCGATGGGAAGGCAAGCACGTCGGCGGCGCGGTAGTAGGCGAGAAGCTCGTCGTTTTCGATGGGTCCCGTCCGCAGCACCGAATCCGGCTCCAGCAGCCCGACTTCGACCAGTCGAGCCGCCTCGCGCTCGAAGGCGTCGCGGTACTCCCGGTAGTCGAACAGCGTCGCCCCGCCTGCGATGAGCAGAAGCGGCGACCGGCCGGTCGCCTTGCGGATCCGGCCCCTTGCCCGGACGAACGCTTCAAGGAGGACGAGCGTGTTCTTGCGAGGCTCGACCCCCCCGACGCTCAAAACGACCGTTCTTCCGCTCAGGCCGAGGCGGGCCCGTTCGGCTTCTCGCGCGGTCGCGTTCTCCGGCGGCGTGAAGTGCCGCAGGTCGACTCCGTTGTGGACGACCTGCGAAGCCACTCCGAAGTCCTCGGCGAGCCGCCGACGCCACCACTCGCTCACCACGAGCACGGTGTCCGGATCGACGATCGAGTCCCGCTGGCAGCCCATCAGGGCCGGGCTTGGAAAGTCGTCGACGTGGTGAACCGTCCGCACCACGCGCGGCACCCGCCCGAGCCGGTGCAGCCGCACCAGCGCGTTGCCGCTGATGCAGTCCTCCGCGTGGTAGACGTCGTAGTCGTGGCGGGCCGAGAGCTCGGGTTCCAGGTAGCGCACGTAGGCTTCGATGTAGCGCGCAATGCGATCGTCCATCGTCTCGCCCGTGATTTCGTCGACGGGAATGAACGTCGCGGGGATGTCGGTGGGCCGGAAGAAACCCGATCGGCCGGGCTTCTCGAGGGCGAACAGGCGCACCCGATGGCCGAGCTCGGCCAGCGCCTCCGCCAGCTCCAGCGCGTGGACGACGCCGCCGCGGGGCCTGGTCGAGTAGGTGAACAGCGCGATGCGCAGCGGACGCTCAGCCACGTCCCGCCACGATGAGACCGGCAAGCCGCGCAGCCTGGGCGTTGGTGGGCGCCACCAGGATTCCGGCACCGCGCAGGGTCTCCTCCTGGCGCTCCAGGCCCTGCGGATCCAGGTCTGTGCCGCACACGTGCGCCACGACCGCGAAGTAACGGCCCTCGGCTGCCGCGGCCCGGCGTGCGGTCGCTATGGTCGAGGCCAGGGCGCCCGCAGGATCGTCGTGGGAGCCGTAGCCGATGACCACGTCCAGGAGTACGACGGCGGTCTCGGGGTCGGCCGCCTCCGTCAGCAGGCGCTCCTGCCTGACGCGCGGGTCGATCATGGGGTGAGGCCGGCCCCGGGTGAACTCCTCTTCACCGAGGTCGACGAGGGTGTGGCCCTCGCTCCGCCACGCATCCGCGAGACGGAGCGAGAGATCCCCGCCGGCGTTCGAACGGACGGGTCCGAGTTGCGACTTTCGCAGGATGAGGAGCGACTCGTCGCAGAGACTGCCGCCCGAATACAACCCGCGGATGTACCTCGCCGACGGGGCCAGCCGCTCGGCCTCGGTCGCGGCGGCGGCCTCGAGCGCGCCCGGTGGGGGAGCGAAGACGTCGGCCGTGCTGCCGTCCAGGCATTGCAGCGCCCGCAGGGCGGCCTCTTCGAGAGTGCCCGCGAACGACAGGTTCGGCCCCTGCACGGTGGTCGGCTCCCCTCCGAGAAACCCGACGACCACCGGTTTGCCGCTGTCTCGAGCCACGGCCAGGATCTGGTCCGCGACCGCGCGCTGGGGCGGCTTGGAGAGGAGGACGATGACCAGGGTCTCCGGATCGTCCGTCAGGAGCTGCAGCCCGAGCCGCGTGGTCAACCCGCCCACTGCCTCCGTCAGGTCGCGCCCCCCCGTCCCGATGGCCTGGCTGATCCCGCTCCCACCGCGGTGCACGAGGACGGTGACCTCCTGGAGGCCGGTGCCCGATCCGGCCACGACGCCGATAGGCCCGCGGCGAACGCTGTTGGCGAAGCCCAGGGCGACGCCATCGAGGATGGCCGTCCCGGCCCCGGGCCCCATGAGCAGGCGCCGCCGCCGGAATGCCGCTCCCTTGAGGTCGCGCTCGTCCTCCACCGAGACGTTGTCGCTGAACAGCAGGACGTTGAGGTCGGACTCGAGGGCGTGCGCCGCCTCCAGCGCGGCAAACTCGCCGGCGACGGAGATCACGGCAACTTCTGCGCCCCCCAGGCCCGCCACGGCCGATCTCAATGTCCGGCTGGGCCGTGGACCGCCACCGCCTCCCGGCCTCGGCCGCGAGGCCTGAGCGAGGAGCTCCTCGGCTGTCGAGAGTGCCAGCTGGGCCGTCTCGTCGTCGGCTGCGTCCACGGCGATCATCAGGTCGTCGGCGCGTGCTTCGGCCAGCCCCGGGGCCAGCATGCCTGCTTCGGAGAGCATCCGGCGGTTCGCATCCGTGGCCATGGCCACCGTCGCCCGCGTCACGCCGGGGACCTGCGAGAGCTCGGCGGACAGGCGCATCAGGCGCACCGAATCCTGGTACAGGCCTGACTTCAAACGAACCGCAATGCTCACTTCTTGCCCCTGCGCTTTCCATCACGGATCTGGCGGTCGGCCTTGACTTCGCTGACGAACTCCTTGAGCTCCGCCGGGCCCGCTCCGGCATCGACCCGCCGAGCAACCTCGGTCATCGCGCTGTCCCCGGTGCCGGCTGCATACCGCCGCGCCACGTCCGCGGTGAGGCGGCCCGGATCGACCGGGCGGAGCTCGCCTGGAACGGGAGTCCGTCGACCGCGGTGTATCACGGCGAGCGAGCCAAAATGCCTCCGGACATCGCCGCCGTCACAAACCGGGCAGCGAGCGTCGCGGGGCCCCTGTGCGACGCTTCCCGAGATTTCGAAGCGCTCGCCGCACGCGAGACAGTCGTACTCGTAGATGGGCATTGTGTCACTGCCCTCCTGCAAATCGCCGGCGGGCTCGGACGAAGGCGCGGTCCAGTGCCCCGCGGTCCGGGTAAGCGCGCGGTTGCCGCAGGAGCGGCGCGCCCCGGATGCGCGCCCCGCTCTCGGGGTCTACCGGGAGGACCTCGAGCCAGTACTTCTCGCCCCGATCCCAGTCCCGGGCGGAGTAGCCGTAGAGCGCCAGGCCCGCGCGCGTGTGGATGTCCACCCGGCGGTAGGTGCGCTGGCCGGGGAAACCGACTTCGCCGTCCGCCGAGGTGAGCCAGGTCTCGCCCGCCTCCCTCGCGGCGGCGAGGCGGTCGGCCGTCGCCCGTGCGGTGACCTCGCCGCGTAGCTCGTTCAGACGCAGGTTGAAGGCGGCGTCGAGGGCCAGGTCGAGGTCGGGCCAGTCGGCGAGCGGGACGTCGATCTGGGCCAGCCGCCCCTCGGCCCATTTCTCCTCGCGTCCGGAATAGGCCGCCTCGAGCTCTGCTTCCGACGCCAGGTCAAGAAGGCCGTCGGCAAGCCCTCGGACGAGCTTGACCGAGGCCTCGTACATACCGGGCTCGGCAAACGACTGAGCAAAGAACGCCCCCTCCGCCTCGCGCCAGCGACGCTGGAGCGCCCGGGCGACGGGCCGGTCGGTGGCGCCTAGCGTCCCCACGCCTCACCGAGCTCGACGAGTGCCGTCCGGAACACCTCGATCGGCGCGACGGCGATGCCGGCGCCGATCTGGCCGGCGTCGGGGTCCTTTTCGTGCACCGCCCCGGTATCGATGAAGGGGACGATCCCGGTCTCGACGACGCGCCGCACGTCGATGCCGGCCGGAGTCCCGGCGAAGCCGAGCTGCGGCAGTGTGAAGGTCGGGTGTGAGGCGACGGTTATCTCGCGCAGGTCGTCGGTTGCGGCGATCTGGTCGTCCACGGTCCCGCCCACGAAGGCGGCCACGGTGGGTGCCGCGGCGATGGCCATTCCACCCAGGCCGACCACCTCTAGGATCGCGCTGTCGCCGATGTCCCCGGCGGCGACGCGCACGTCGTAACCGCTGTAGTAGACCGCCTTGTCCATCGGTGGCGCCGGCGCCGTCAGCCACTGCTCGCCCAGCCCGCCGACGCGAATCGCGAAATCGATCCCGTTCCGGCTCATCCCGGTCACGACGCTGCTCCCCGGGACGCCGTGCCCGGCGTCGGCCGCCACCTTGCAGGCCCCCATGACCACGGTCAGGCCGAAGAGGGAGTTGCTCTCGAGGAAACGCGCGGCCCGCGCGGCCGCCGGACCCGGCACGCCGGCCTCCAGCATTGGCCCCATCACGGATCGGAGAAGCAAGGCCGTGGTCGCCGGAAGGCGGGCATGCAGCTCGTCACCCATCTGGAGGGACTGCGCAAACAGGCCGAACAGGTCGATGCCACCGCTTTGGCGCAGCGCGGCGGACAGGCTGCCGGCGAGCTCGTCGCGGAACCATGCAAGCCGGTTGAGCGCAGAGCGGTCGGGATTGCCATTCCAGATGGTCCGCTCGCGGCCCTCGTTGATCGGGCTGAACGCCGTCCGGCCCGTCGCCCGGTCGGTGATCACGTGGACCGCCATCGACGGCGAGATCACCCCTGCCATTGGAATGACCATGGCGTGGGCGTTCGCCGGCTCGAGCCCGATGCTGCCGTCTGCCAGAGCAAGCGCCGCAGAATCCGGGTCGGGGGCCCAGCCCTCGAACACCGCTGCCCAGGCGGTGGCTCGCCGATGGGGCCCGCACATCAGCTCGAACGGCCGTGCCGGACCTGAGTGGAGCAGCGTCCGATCGGGAAAGTCGGGTACGACGTCGCCTGCCTTGCGCACGTCGACCCAGGCCGGCCGCACCCCGAACATGCGGGCCATCGTCTCTCGGTTCGCGGCGTCCACCCGATCGCGAGTGGCCGCATCGGCGACGAGCAACCGCACCATCGCGGCGTCGCCGCCGGCGGGCGGGCGCCAGTCGACCTCGGCCACGGGATGGCCCTGCTGGCGCACGGCGTCGGCGAACAGGTCGAGTCCGACGTTGACGACCCGGACCTCGGAGCCAAAGAGAACACTCGAGCCCATCGTGGTCCTACCTTCGGAGGGTCGTAGCCCGTACGTCAATCGGGACGCCCTGCTTCATTGTGCGCGAAACCCAGCAAACGTCTGTCGCTCGCCGGACGAGCAACTCGAACTCTGCCGGTGCCGACGTTGCCAGCGAGCTCATCGCCTCGATCTGCACGTGATCGTACCGGCGCTGCGTGATGTCGTAGCCCCAGCTCACGATCACCTCCAGGTCCGGCAGGACCTGGCGCCGCTTCTTTGCCACCCAGGCGACGGCCATGGCGAAGCAGGAGGCCATGCTCGAGAAGAGGAGTTCCGACGGCATGGGGCCGGCGTCGGTGCCACCCCCCTCGGCACCTTCGTCCGAGGTCAGCGTGAACTTGCCGTCGCGCACCGCCAGCTCCACGCTGAAGGCGCCCTGCCACCGCCCGCGCACCTTCCGCTGCCGGTCGGGAAGCGCCTCCTGCTTGAGGCCGTCGTCCGCCATCATCGCCTCCGGACCGAGCTTGCGCCGCGGCCTGGCCGGCGGGGCTACGCCGGGCTCCAGTCCTGGCCCTTGCGGACCAGCAGTCGGTACATGAGCCAGCGGCGGATCGGCGCCGGGGTCAGGCGGAAGCCGGTCTTGAAGAAGAGGCGGATGGCCCGACGGCCGGTGCTTCGGCGGAGCGGCCTGACTGCCGTGCCCGGGTACTTGCGGTACAGATCCTCCTGCGCCGCCTCTATCAGGATCCGCTCCGACCACGAGCGGAAGGACTGGATGAGGGAATACTTTGTCTGGCTGCGAACGACCGCAGGCATCGCTTTCTCCCAGCTTGGACAATCGGGGTCTAGTGGGCGCTCAGGCGCTTCTGGGCGTCCTTTGCCGCGAGGGCAATCGGCTCGTTCAATGCGCCGATCGGCGGCGAGTAGACGTTCTCCATGTTGGCCAGCTCGTCGACCGTGGCGTGCTTGCGCATCGCGAACGCAAGGAAGTCGGCCCGTTCCTTGACACCGTCGCCGCCGTAGAACTCGACGCCGATGATCTCCCGGCTCTTCGGGTCAACGAGCAGCTTCACGTTCATGGGCTCGACCTTGGGGTGATAGCGAGCGCTGGTGATGCCCTTGGCCTCACCCAGGGTGTACTGCCGGCCGAGCGCCTTGGCCAGCGTCTCGGTGATGAGCACGCCGCCTATCTGGACCTTGCCCACCTCCATCGCCCAAGGGAAGTAAGCGGCCCTGGTATGCATCTCGCCGCCCGCCGCGTTCGTGCCGGCGATGCGGCCCTGCGGATACGCGTACGTGCTCGGCAGGAGCGACACCGGCACGCCGGCCACGGCCTGCATCGTCTCGACCAGCGCGCCGGCGGCGAAGACGTCGGGCACGTTGGTGCGCATCATGTCGTCGACGAGGACGCCGTGACCCGAGCCCAGCTTGACGCCTATCGACTCGGCCAGGGCCGTGTTCGGCTTTTCGTCGGCGGCCATGAAGGCCATCTGGCAGGCCACCTCACCGCGGTCGGTCACAGCGACAACGAGCTTCCCATCCTTGCCCTTCAGCTCCTTGAGCGTCGTCGACAGCATGAACTTGACGCCCATGCTCTCGAGGCTGTCCTGGCCCATCTTGACGACGTCCGGATCGGCGAATTCGGCTAGGAGCCAGGGCTCGTCGTCTATGACCGTGACCCGCTTGCCCCGGTGGGCCAGCCCGGTCGCCAGCTCCAGGCCGACCGGACGGGCCTTCCAGACGATGACGTCGTCGACGCTGTCGAGCTCGCGGTCGATCTCGCGGGCGCGCTCGATGTCCTTGATGAACTTGACGCCGTCGAGCTCGACGCCCGGGATCTTGGGCAGCACGTAGGCCCAGCCCGTGCAGATGATCAGCTTGTCGTACGGGAACGTCTCGCCTCCGCGGCATACGACCGTGCGTGCGCCCTTGTCGATGCTCTCGACGAGCGTGGAGAGGTGCATGTCGAGCCCGATCTCGTTCGTATAGAACTCGGGCTTCTGCAGGAACAGCTTGTCCATGCTGTCGATCTCGCGCCCGAAGACGTACGGAATCCCGCACGGACTGTAGGCGGTGCTGGCGAAGTCCCCGATCATGGTGACCTGGTGCGACCGGTCAAACTGCTTGGCATTCGAAGCTGCCGACGTGCCGGCTGCGCCTGCCCCTACCACGACAATCCGTGACATCCGGACCCTCCACTAAGCATCTGCGGAGCCTTCGGGACGCAGCACGCCAGGCGCCTCATAGAGGCCATGTCGGGCGTACAGCGCCGGCTCACCCCCGGTGTGCATGAAGACGAGGGACGCTGCGCTTGGGAGTGTACCATGGGCGACCATCGCGGCCAGGCCGGCCATGGCCTTCGCCGTGTACACGGGGTCGAGGATCAGACCCTCGCAGGCGAGCGCCAGGCGCATCGCTGCGTCGCCCTCAGTCGAAGCCAGCCCGAACCCCGGTCCGAGGTAGCCGTCCTCCACTAGCACGTCCCCGGGACCGATGGTCACTCCCAGATCGAGCAGCCCGGCCGTCGACCGGGCCAGCGACAGCAGCAGCGGGACGGCTTCCGATCGCGGGCGACTGACGAGCACGCCGCACACCCGGTAGCCGGCGTGAAGCCAGGCGGCGCCCGCGATCAGGCCGGCCTGCGTGCCGCAGGATCCCGTCGCCACGATCACCGCTGCCGGGTGGGCATCGAGAGCCACGAGCTGATCCTCGAGCTCGGCGGCCGCCTCCACGTAGGCTGCGTCGCCGACCGGAGTCGCGCCGCCGCGGGGGAGCACGTAGGGATGCTTCCCGGCCCCGCGAAGTTCGGCCGCGAGAGCCGCGGCGGCCGGCTCCGTCGACCCACGATCGGCCCGGCCTGTGAAGACAAGGCGCGCTCCGGCGAGGACGTCGAGGAGGAGATTGCCCTCCCGCGTCGGTGGCGGATCGCCGTACAGGACCGCGATTGGCTCCAGACCCGCCACCCGGGCGGCGACCATGGCGGTACGGACGGCGTTCGACTGGGGGCCGCCCACGGCTATCAGGGTGTCGGCTTCGCGGGTGATGGCGTCGCCGAGGAGGAACTCGAGCTTGCGGACCTTGTTGCCTCCGCCCGCGAAGCCGGTCAGGTCGTCGCGCTTGATGAGCAGGCGTTCGACGCCGATCGCCGCGGCCAGCCGGGGCGCGTCGTGAAGTGGCGTCGGCAGCTGCGCCAGCCGGAAACGCGGCAGTGCGACGGGCAGCACCCGCTGGGTCACCCGGCGAGCACCCGATCGACGAGCGCCTCGGCCAGGCCGCTCGATGGTTCGGCAAGAAGCCGCTCGAGATCGCCGGGCGGCAGGAGACCGCCGATCCCCGGATCGTCGCGCAGCTCCTCGCGAAGCGGCCGGCCGCTCGCCCGGGCGCGAGCCGCCGCGGCATGGACACGCTCGTGCGCGGACTGCTTGCCCGTGACACGAGCGAGGGCGAGCATGACCGCCTCGGTGGCTGCCTGCTCGTGCCACTCGTCCAGGTGGCGCAGCATCGCCTCCGGATGCACTTCCAGTCCGGCCACGAGGTCACCCGCGAGCCGCAACGCAGCGGCGGCGGCGACGCAGGCCTCGGGGATCGCCGCCCATTCGCTCTTCCAGCTGCGTCCGTCGCGCTCATGATCGCCGACGACGGCCTCCAGCATCAGGTCGGCGTCGCGCCGCACCAGCCGCGCGAGCGTGCCGATCTGTTCGCAGCGTTCCGGGTTGCGTTTCTGGGGCATGGTGATGCTGCCGACGTCGCCAGCCGCCGCCGGCTCCGCCAGCTCCTGGATCTCCGAGCGCTGCAGGTTGTAGACCTCGTGACCGATCTTGTCGAGGGTTCCGGTGACGAGGGCGAGCCAGCCGACGAACTCTGCGAAGCGGTCGCGGGCCGAGGTCCAGCTGATCGCCGGCACGCCAAGGCCGAGCCGGGCCATAACTCTGGCCTGGAGTTCCAGCCCGCGCGGGCCGTAGCCCGAGAGCGTGCCCACGCCACCGGACAGCTGGCCGACCCCGAGCCGGGGCCGCATCTGGGCGAGTCGTTCCCGGTGGCGCCGGATCTCGTCCACCCAGACCGCCACTTTGTAGCCGAACGTGATCGGCAAGCCCGCCTGGCCGTGGGTCCGGCCGAGCATGCGCGTCGAACGGTGCTCCCGGGCGATCTCCACGAGGCGACCCTCGAGGGCGGACAGGTCGCGTTCGGCGACGTCAGCCACCCCCAGGAGCGTCTTCGCATACCAGGTGTCGGTCACATCCTGGACCGTCGCCCCGTAGCAGATCCACTCGCCGGCGTCGCCCGCGCAGCGGCGCGCCAGTGCGCGGATGAGGCCGAGCAGCGAGTGACCGGTCTCGGCCGTGCCGCGCCGAACGTCCTCCAGGTCTACCGGCTCTTCGCGCAGCACCCGGGCGATCTCGGCCGCCGCGCCGGCAGGGATGATCCCCAGCGCGGCTTCCTCCTCCGCCAGGACGGCCAGCACCTCGCACCAGCCGCGCGTCCGACCCTCGTCCTCGAAGAGCGGCCGCAGCTCATCGCTGCCCCAGCCGGGCCCGAAGATACGCGAGTCGATCGGGTGCACCGACATCCTCAGCCCATCACGGCGTCGCGAGCGCGCGCGACCAGCGCCGCCTCCGCCAGCTCGATGGCCTGCCTTCGTACTGCGATCCAGCGTCGCTGGCGGCCCAGCGCCCGCCGCCGCTCCGCGATGAGGCGCCGGACGGCCTCGGGCGCCGCCCCGCCGATCCCGGTTCGGCGCGCCACGGCAGCGAGCGGGTCGAGCGCCTCCCGAACATCCGAGTCGGACAGGCCGAGCGGTGCCCCGGTGACCTCGACGGCGGCGGCGTCCAGGGCGGCAGCGTCGATGCCGTCACGGTCCAGGCCGGCCTGAAGTGCGCGCCGGACGGCCGCCCCAACGATGCGGTGGGCCTCTCCGAACGGCAGCTCGCGCGCATACATGATCTTCTCGGCGAGGTCGTTGCCGGCCAGGTATCCGCGACGCGCGGCGTCATCGAGTCGCCCGGCATCGAACCGAATGCCGGACAGGACCTCCGCCAGCAGCGCCGCGCTCTGTTCCGCGAGGTCGAGGGAATCGGGCACGTCGTCCTGGGCGAAGATGCGCGGATCCGGCTGCCCGCTGGCGGTCTTCGCGAGCGATCCGGCGGCCGCCACCCGGCCGACCAGGCGCGCCGCGGCGCCGCGCACGAAGGTAAGGGCATACGGGTTTTTCTTCTGCGGCATCGCCAGGCTTACCCTGGTTGCCCGGTCCGCCAACTCCACGAAGCCGAACTCGCGGGTTCCCCACATCTGCAGGTCCTCGGCCAGCCTGTCGAGGGCCAGGCCGGCGCCGGCGGCGATGGCCGTCAGCTCGAACGCCAGGTCCGGCTGCCAGTTCGCATCCCTCGCATGGAGCACGACGCCGTGGAAGCCCAACTCGGCGGCGATCGCCTCCCGGTCCAGCGGGATCGCCGCACCGTTCGTGCAGCCGGCCCCGGCCGGGCTGGTGTTTGCCCGTCCGAAGGCCGCCTGCAGGCGCTCGACCTCCCGACCGATCGGATATGCGTAGGCCAGCAGGGCATGGGCCAGCGTAGTGGGCTGGGCGGCCTGCCAGTAGGTGTAATCCACGGCGAGCGTATCGGAGTGGGCGGACGCGAGGTCGACCAGGCTGCGCTCCAACCGCTCGAGGGCGGACGCGAGCGAGACCACGCGGCGCCGCACGGCGAGATGAAATGCGACGGTGATGGCCTCCCTGCGCGGGCGCCCGACCAGCAGGTACCCGGCAGCGCGGCCGATCCGGCCCCGCAGCCAATCCTCGACGTTCATCACCAGATCGCCCCGCGCCGGGTCGAGGGTTACTCCGGCGCCGTCGTAGGGGGACTCGCCCCCGCCGACGACTCGGGGCGGGCCCGCTTCGCGCAGCTCCAGCAACGCGCGGATGAGCGCGCGGCCGGCTTCCGGCGGTACGAGCCCGCCGTCGAGGAGGGCGAGGATGTGGGCGAGGTCGGCGAGGACGAGCTCGGGCAGCAGCGCAGGCGCCGCTCGCAGCTCCAGCCGGTAGGCGGAATGGATCAGCTCGGCGGCCGGGCCCTCGAGCAGCCGACCGGGGCCGGATGGGTCAGGCGCCGGGCTTGGCACGCCCACTCCCTGGCTCCTGGAGAAGGGCGGCGCGCAGGGTTTCGAACCGGAACCCCCGCCGGAGCGACTCGAGAGCGAGGACTTCGCCGGGCGGGATGTTGGCCAGGTTCACGTTGACGCCGCAACGCAGGATCAGATGGGCCTGCTGTGCGTGCTGCGGGGCTTCCCAGAGCACGCGTTCCGGATCGCGCACCGAGGCCAGCAGCGCCTCCAGAACGCTCGCGATCACGCGGCCGGAACCGTCGAAGATCCCCGTGCCCTGGCCGGACTCGCGCGCCTCGATGGTGACCAGGGATGCACCGAGCTCGAGATCGGCCTCGAGTCGATCTACCATCTCGGCTGGGCTCGGCTGGCGGTCTGGATCCTTGCTTCCCACCTCCGTGATGACCTCGAAGCCGGCGGCCAGGGCCCTCTCGATGGTCTCCCGGCGCGCCTGCTCGGGCAGGTCCACCGTGCCGTTGCTGACCTCGATACCGGTGAACCCGAGCGCCTTCGCACGGTCGACGAATGCCGCCATGCGCCCGGCCGCCCACGCGGCCTCGAGCAGGGTGCCGCCGGGGTAGACCACGATCCGTGCCTCGACGAGGCGCGCTACCTTCCTCCGGACCAGGCCGGCATCGAGGGGAGCAGTCGTGCCGAAACCGAACTTGACGTGGTCGATGAGATGACCGCTCATCTCGATCAAGTCGTCGGTCGCGCGCAGACCCAGCCCTTTGTCGATGACGGCCGTGATCCCGGTCCGCCTGGGCTTGTCGGTTCGAGGTTCGACGAGGGACGCGATCGCGTCGCCCCACGCTTCTTCGCGAGTCTCGGTCATGCCTGGCCTACCAGTTCGCGCAAACCTGCCTCGACATCGCCGAGATTCGCACCCCACGGCACCACTACCACCTCGCCCTCCCGTTCTATCCCGCTCTCAAGCATGCAGCACTTGACAAGGGTCGGCCCGCTGCGCTGCCCCGCGAGGATCCGGGGACAGATCTCCCGCGATGGCGGCCGGTCGCCGTAGAGATGCTCGTGGATCTGGCGGCTCCGCTCGCACCCGACGAGCACCCAGTCGGCGCGCTCGGGACGCTCGTCGAGGAAGTGGACGGGCGCGCCGAGCGCCTCGAAGCCCGACGAGCGGCACGGCAGGAGGTAGCCTCCCGGTCCGGGCTCCCCGGCAAGGTCGCGCAGATCCACCCTCTCGAGCACAAGGCGGGTCGCGGCGAGCGGAGCGGCCTCCAGGACACGCTGCGCGAGGTCGAACAGCTTCGGCGGATCCGGGGGCGCCACCTCCACGACCGCGACGGTCACCGGCTGGGGCCGGGCGATGAAGTTGACGTGTTCGTAGCGGCCGAGGACGACCAGGGTCTCGTCGCTCGACATGCCAAGAGCCGCCGCCTTCGCGGCCAGGGAGGACGGCACGCCGGGATCGACCGCGTGGTCGACTTCGAAACGGGTTCGTTCCGGCGGCGACAGCCACTCGGCTCCGACGATCGGCGAGAAGAGAGGCTCTCGACTTGCCTTCTGCACGGCTGCCACCGCCACAGCGGCGCCGTCGTGGAAGACGACGTAGTCCGTGTGTCGGTAGGCTTCGCGTCCGAGAATCGTCTTGAGCCCGGCCTCGGTGAGGGGGAAATCCGCATTCTGGTAGCTGACTCGCCGGTAGGGCAGCGGCACGAGGTTGTGGAGGGGTTCGACCGACCCCTCACGCCCAACCGTCAGGGCGGGATCCCGGGTCATGCCAGAGCCCTCTCGCGCACTGCCCGGCGCGGGCGCTGGGCCCGCGCCGCAAGCCGGATGCCGGCCAGCAGGTCGGCCCCGGAGGTCTCCCCGATCGCCAGTACGGGGGCGAGGTCGGGCGGGAAAGTTCCGCCGCGCCGGAAGATGCTCGACAGGAGCGCGGCGACGGGGGCGGCCACGTGACCGCGTGCGGCGGCTCGCAGGAGCTGACCGGCCAGACGAGTGGTGTGTGGCACGGCGGCCTCGCTGATTGCTGCCCGCAACGAGCCCCCGTTCTCGACGTGGCCGGCGGCCTCGGCCCAGGCGTGGAAGGCCAGCGCTCCGGCAAGCAGGTCGTCGCCGGACGGCGTCAATCCCGGCCCCAGCCCGGCGATGCGGGCCGCCACGTCTTCTCCCATGCGCCGGTCGTCCGTGGACAGCGCGGTCTCGAGGCCGTCCAGATCGTCGACCGGGATCGCGACGCTCCAACCCCGCCCCCGCCCGGAGGCGCGCTCGCCGATGAGATCGAGCAGCAGCAAACGACGCGTCAACTCGGTCCCGTCCACGGCCTCGCCGGGCGTCACCGGGGCGACGCTCCAACGCCTGGCCGACGCCACGTCCAGCTGAGGCACCGTCTCTACGGTCCGCAGATCGAGCGGGGCGGAGCGGTCCAGCCTCACGGTGTACGGCCCGTCGGGAACGTCGTGCCGCACGACCGACACCATGGCGCCGTCGCGATCGCTCGACAGTATCAGCGCACGCTCGAAATGCCCTGCCAGGCTCCAGGAGGAAGAGGTCTTCAAGGCGTCCGCGGCGGCATCGTCGAGGCTCGTCGCACGGAGTTGCACGGCTCGAATGGTACCATCCGAGGATGGGCGAGACACGTGCGCAGGCAGCCCTGAGCCCGCTCCCGGACCTCATCGGCAGGCTGCGGGCCAACCCGTCGTGGCTTCGCAAGCACGATCTCACCCTCATCTCGGGGGGCACGAGGGAGGTTCCCGACGAGGTCGGCGACGACGCCGTCGCGCTGCCTGATGGCGATGGTTTCCTCCTGCTGGCGGCCGAGGTGATGTGGCCGCCCCTCGTCGAAGCCCAACCGGAGCTCGCCGGCAGCCACGCCGTCCTGGCCAACGCCAACGACATCTACGCGATGGGCGGTCGCCCCATCGCCCTGCTCGACACCCTGCTCGCGCCCGGCGAGGCCGAAGCAACGGCCGTCCTGCGTGGCATTGCCGCGGGAGCAGCACGATACGGGATCCCCATCCTCGGCGGCCACCTGACCGTCGGCGCCGATTCGGCGTCGCTGGCCGCATTCATAGCAGGCCGTGCGCTCAAGCTCCTTTCGGGACGCCGCGCCGCCGCCCGCGACGTGCTCCTGCTCCTGACGGGCCCGCAAGGTCGGTTCCACGAACTCTTCCCGTTCTGGGAATGCTCCGCGGACAGGAGCGACGAGGAGTTGCGCCGGGACCTGGAGATCCTCCCCGAAATCGCGGAGGCCGGGCTGTGCGACGCGGCGCGGGACGTCTCGATGCCGGGCGTGCTGGGCTCGACGCTGCAGTTCCTCGAGGGTTCCGGTGTGGGCGCCGAGATCGATCTCGAAGCGCTTCCGTTCCCTCCGGAGGCGAGGGGCCGCGAAGAGACCTGGCTCAACTCCTTCCCGAGCTACGCGTTCCTGCTGGCCGTGGATGAAGCCAACGTCGAAGCCGTCACTGCGCGGGCCACCGCTCGGGAGCGTGTCTGCGTGCCGATAGGCCGGGTCACGTCCGATCGACAAGTGTGGCTGAAACTCGGGGGCGAACGCGGCTGCCTGTGGGATTTCGAACGCGAGGCGTTCACGGGATTCGGCGCAGCAAAGGACAATTCGGCACTGGCACACTGAAGGCGGCGACAGCCGGACGTCGGGAAGGGCATTCCGGCACCTGGACCTGCCGGGACGAGATGCCCGCTGCATCTGCTGGAACGAGAGGAGCGCGCATGGAATCACCGGCGAGGCTGGAGTTGCTCACACTCCGCGGCCATGAGGGCTCGGTTGGTGCGATCGCCCTGACGCACGATGGACGCCGGGCGGTCTCGGTCTGCACCGACGCGACGGTCAGAGTGTGGGATCTCGTCGGCGGGGCGGAGCTCCACGAGTTGACCGCCCACTCGGGCTCCGTCACGGCCGTCGCCCTGACCCTGGACGGCCGGGCCGTTTCCGGCTCCGAGGACCGGACGCTCAGGGTCTGGGATCTCGAGACGGGCCGTGAGATCCATACGCTGAGGGGACACGAGGCTGCAGTGTCAGCTGTGGCGGTGACGCCCGACGGTCGGTTCGCCATGTCCGGTTCCTGGGACCAGACGGTCAGGGTCTGGGACCTCGCGTCCGGCGTGGAAGTTCGGACGCTGGCCGGTCACACCGGGATGATCAGTGCACTCGTCCTGACGCCCGAAGGCCGCTGCGCCGTGTCCGGATCGTCCGACAACACGCTCAAGGTCTGGGACCTCGAGACGGGGGCCGAGCTGCGGACGCTCGCCGGCCACACCGAGATGATCAGCGTTCTCGCGCTGACACCCGACGGCCGTCAAATCGTTTCGGGATCCTGGGACGGCACGCTCAAGGTCTGGGACCTTGAGACGGGGGCCGAGCTACAGACGCTCTCCGGGCACAAGGGCGCGGTCACGGCCCTGGCCCTGACCCCGGATGGGCGATGCGCCGTCTCGGGGTCGGAGGACGCGTTCGTCCGGGTCTGGGACCTCGTTCGTGGGGAGCAACTCCACGCGATGGTGGGCCACAAGGCGCCCATCAGCGCGGTCGTGGTCACGGCGGACGGCAGGCGAGCCATATCAGGCTCGTACGACCTCACCCTGGCTCTGTGGGACCTGGGCCAGGGCGTTGAGCTCGAGGTGGTAACCGGCCACACCGGCGCCGTCGAGGCGTTGAGCGTCACCGAGGACGGCACTCGCCTCGTCTCCGCGTCCGCCGACCAGACGCTGCGGGTCTGGGACCTGGCGGCCCTGCTGAACCTGTATTCGGGCGGCCGGCCGGAAGGCGAGGTGCCCATTGATCGGAGGACCGGCCTGGCCGACGTGAACCACTTCTGGGGAGCCGCTTCCAGGCCCGAAGGTGGTCCGGCTAGTGGGACGGCAGGGGAAGCGCCGGCTCCAGGCTCCAGGGCGGACGCATAAGCTGGTGCGGCCGCCCGGCGTAGTCGCTCGGCTCGCCGACCTTGAGCCAATCGAGGTGCTCGAAGAATCGCACGGTCGGCAGCTGGATGTGGCCGACAAACGTCTTGACGCCCCGCTCCTTGACCAGTTCCTCGGCCTTTCGGACTAGGGCTTTGCCGACCAGAAGGCGCGATGCCCGGTACTCCTCCACGACCGCGAGCCGCCCGCCGAACCAGACGCCGTTTGGCCCCGGATAGCAACGCACCGTGCCGATGACCTCGGCTGCCGGCTGGCAAATCGCGACGATGTGGATGGTCCGTGGGTCGAGGTCGATCGGCTCGATGTCCGTCTGGTCGAAGAGCCCCTGGGCATCGACGAAGAAACGCTTGCGGATTGCGTAATAGGCTCGAACTTCGTCGGGCGATGCCGCGGCCCGACACACCAGGCTCTGTTCGACCTTCATGCTGCATTCCCGGCGCGTGGGTTATGAGCGTCCAAGATTCGACCACCCATGCTTCCGCTATTTCGAATGGCGAGACCGCTCGGCTGGGCCGAGCGGTCTCGAATGGCGACGGCTCGATTCTAGGAGGCGGTCAGGAAAGTCAGCCCGAGTGCGATTCTCAGGGCCGGCAGGAAGAACGTCCAGATCGAGGTGAAGAGAAGAATCCAGCCCAGCCACTTGGCCTGGAACTTGCCGTACACGGTGAGGAAGAGCGCAACGAACGCGACCGTCCAGACGATCATGCCCGACTGGAAGAGATAGTCCTTGTCGAAGAACTTGGTGATGAACGGCAGAGATCCGACTGCGATCGGGAGGCAGATGTTCGCGAGCGGCCTCAGGTCGAGGCCCCAGATCGCCACGATGCCAAGGGACGTGAAGAACATGGCATACAGGGTCGCCAGGGCCGCCACGGCGACGCCGTTGCCGCCGACGATGAAGATCATGTAGCCGACGTTGACGAACCCGGCCACGCCTGCGACCAGGCTGATGACGCCGACGGTCTTGAGGGGGTTGGCCCCGCCCTCGGCCGCCGTCGCGCCGACGCCGAGGAAGAACATGCCGTTGGCCCACGCGGCCAGCCCGAAGGCGACCAGGAGCACCGTCAACGGAAGAGGACTGACGAGCGGAAAATTGCCCACGATGATCCTCCCTTACAATGCGTTCGCCCAGGCCCTTGTGCACGTTCGCGCAGTGACGGGCTCCAAGACGAAAGACGGTCCGGCGACGCACCGACGCCGCGGTATTTCTTTGACTTACTCGAGGACTTGTCGCTGCCGACTTCCCCGATCGTTGAGCGGTCTGTGCGTGAAGGTCGGCAGTCCGCTGCAGGCCCCACAGCGCGCACAACCCGCTTTGCTGTCCGCGTGGCTCATGCCGCGCAGCTCGAGCATTCCGGCGACGGCCCGGTAGATCAGCGTCATGATCTCCGTCGAAGGCGGAGTCGCATCCTGCATCCCGGTCCCGAGGATCGGCCGCAGCGGTACGACGAACGGGAACACGCCGATGTCCACGAGACGCTGGCAACCGGCGATGATCGACTGGGGGCTCTCCCCAAGTCCGACGATGATGTAGCTGCTGACCTGTCCGACTCCGAACAACTCCACGGCTCTGCGGAGCGTGGTGAAGTAGTAGTCGACGCTTATGCGGGCCTTGCCCGGAATGATCCGCTCCCGCACGGCCTGGTCGAACGCCTCGAGATGGATGCCGATAGAGTCGGCGCCTGCATCGCGGACCTCGGCCAGGACCTCCAGGTGGTCCGGGGGTTCGAACTGCACCTCGACGGGAATATCTACAGCGGCCTTGACCGCACGCACGCACTTCGCCATGTAGCGGGCACCCTTGTCGGTCTCGTTGATCGTGCCCATCGTCATGACGAAATGCTTGACGCCATCGAGGCGTACCGCAGCTTCTGCGACCTCGGCGAGCTGGGCGGGGGTCTTGACCGGGATCGTCGCTCCGTTCTGCAGGCTGATGCCGATTCCGCAGAACCGGCAGCGGTCGCTTTCGCTGCTCCAGCGAATGCAGGTCTGGACGACGGTTGTCGCCAGCACGTCCGTGCCGTGCAGGACGGCCAGGTGACTGTACGGCACTCCATCGGAAGTAGAGAAATCGTGGAAGCGGGGCCGACGAGGGAATGCGACCGGCGCAACCGGCATGCCGTCGCGACTGATGACGTATCCCGCGCTGCTCTCGACCACCGAGTAGGGTGAAGTAGCCACCGACGGTGCCATGGTCGGCACCATCAGAGCCTGACTCCCGATCAGGAATGCTTTGTCGTCGGTCGGGCCGGCCCCGCCGCGCCGGCCGATCGAGTCGAGGGGCACGTCAAGTCGGGCGCCTCTCGTCTGGAGCTCAACGACGAGCTGCTCCTCGATTTCGGATTCCACAGTTGTGTCCCTTTGTGTCAGGTCGAGGGGTTGGCCGGCCGCCCGGAGGCGGCCGGCCAATGGAGTCGACTCTGGGCCCGGAGACCGTGGAGTTCCGTGACCCGACCCGGAACCGTCGGCTCAGACGGTCCAAGTGGTGATGGTCAGTGCGTTGGCCTGCCAGTTCTCGATGACGCAGTCGAGCAGATCGAGCGGGTGAGCACAAATGATCCCCGGGATCATGTCCTCCTCGCGGTGGCCATAGAGCATGCCCATGGCGAACCGGCAAGCGTAGATCTTCGAGCCCTCCTTCATGATGACCTTGAGCTGGTTGTTCATCGCCAGGGCGCCGGGGAACCCCTCCTGCCCGACGGCCGGAAAACCGCGCGAGCCGGAGCCCAGCAGAACGCCTGGGCCGTAGAGGTAGATCGTCGTGTCGAATCCCTTGCGATGGAGTCGCGTCGCCGTGAGCATGTTGATCAGCGCCACCGATCCCTCATACGGGACGGTGTGCATCAGGACCAGCGCCCTGTCACCGGGCTTGGCCTTGTAGTCGGGGAACAGCTTCTCCTCGCCGTAGAGGAGATCGCCTTCATTGGGTACCGGAATCGTGACCCGGGCCATCGAAACCTCCTGCGTCGCTTCGGCTGGCACAGCCCAAACGGGCTGTGAGCCAGCGTTGCTGCCTGTTACGCGACCTATCGCTTCCTGCCGCAGTTGTCGTAGAGATCCACGGCATTCTGATAGAAGATGCGGTCCTTCAGCTCCTGGCTGACGTCGCAACCCTCGAGCTTGTAATACTCGCCCCAGAAGTCGCTCCAGGGGGTGTCGGATGAGAAGAGGAAGCGGTCCCAGCACTCACCCGTCTCCTGGAGTGTGTGAAGCATCCAGCGCGGCCCAAAACCCACCGACCAGGTGAAGTCGCCCCAGATCTTGTAGCCCTCTTTCACGAGGCCAATGAACTGGGGACCGAACTTGATGTGGCCGGATACGCCGCCACCGAAGTGGACGACGTAGATCTTGATGCGCTTCCCGTACAGCTTGATGAACTCGATCTCATTGCTGATATCAGAGGAGCCACCGGGACTCGTGTGCATGTGGTATACGAGGTTGTTCTCCTCGGCCACATCGACCATGTGGTCCCACATTGCACGGGTTTCGGTATCCCAGTCCGCGGGCTTGTAGCTGCCGCCGAGCAGGCAGGTGACCTTCAGCGCCTTGATGCCCTTGTCACCGGCGTGCTTGAGGGCCTCCTCGTTGCGCTCCTTGTCCTTGAGCATCGGCGACGTCCAGATCGCGCCGACGAAGCGATCGTTGTGCTCGCACGCATCGAGGACGAGCGGCTGCAGGGTGAATGGCTGGGCCGAGTCGGGGACCCCGTAGTTGGAGATGATCATCCGGCGCTCGACGCCGAAGGCGTCCATGTCCTTGATCTCGGCCTTGGCGTCTTCGAACTCGAACCAGGTCGGCTGGATCGGCTCGGGCAGACCGTAGTACTTGAACGGAATCATTGTGCCGATGTGGCTGTGCGCGTCGAAGATCTTCCGGTTGGGTTTCTCCATTGAAGCCTCCAACGGGACGCTAAGGAATCGCGTAGGCGATCCAAACGGTTTTCAGGATCGGGCCGGGATCGCCCGCGACTCATGGCTCAGGGCCCTCCCTCGCCCGGAGCCCGGATGTAATGGACTCGCTGCCGGGCTCTCTCTGGGGCCCGTAGCGACTCTGCAGACAGTCGACCCACCGGGGTCTCCTCGGCGCCGGAGGGCACTGATCGTGGCCGCACTGACGCGCCCTCACGGGGGCGCGGCAAGCCTACCTGTTGGCCTGCCTGGCCTGCGCTGAGGATACTCCGAAGGACGGGGGGAAGAGAAGTCATCTCGACTCAATACCAGTGGACCGAGATCACCGGCGGCACGGCCGTCTTCGCCGGGAATCCGAGCTGGGTGGCGGGTGCCACGACCGCGACCGGGTCGGGACCGGCCTTCGACCGGCCTCCGAACTACGCCGTCGATAGGATCTTCGCCTTCAAGACGAAACTCGGGCGATGGCGCAGCATTGTCGGCGACCAGCGCGGAGGGCGCATCCCGGGCGGCCGGGAGCACGGGCGCCCCAGGCCGCGCGCAGATGAGTCCACCAAACCGAGGGACAAGATGGCAGCCGGCGACATCCTGCGCGAGCAACTCCTCAAGCTCATCGACGGGCACGGTGCCCACTTGCCGTTCGACGCCGCGGTGGCGGACTTCCCGGACGACGCCATGAACCGGTTGCCGCCCAACGTCCCGTACACGCCCTGGCACCTGCTCGAGCACATCCGGATCGCCCAGCGGGACATTCTCGACTACTGCCGGAACCGCGCGTACCTGGCGCCGAGCTGGCCGGAGGAATACTGGCCGGCGCGCGACGCGACCGCGACGCCCGAGCAGTTCGCGCTGACGGTCGAGGGTTTCAGGTCCGACCGCGCGGCGCTCCATGAGCTGGTGGCCGATCCCGCCACCGACCTGCTGGGGACGATACCGAACACGCCCGGGCACAGCATTCTCCGCGAGGTGCGCCTCGTTGGCGACCACAACGCCTACCACATCGGCGAGTTCGCGATCCTCCGCCAGGTGATGGGGACCTGGCCGCCCGGCCGGGACGAGTAAGGCCCTTGCGCCGGCCCGATCCCTGGGCCAGGGACGCGCTACGGTGTGCCCGGGAAGGTGACCGCATGAGCAACCCCGAGACCAGCAACATCGACATCAGCAACCCCGAAATGGGCGATCCGGAACCCCGGTCTGAGCCGAATTCGACCGGATCCGTCGGCCCCGACGAGGGCTGGATGCTCGACGGTGGCAGGATCCGGGTTTCGACCGTGGGCGCGGGGCAGGTGGATCTCGTGGCCGGCATCCTCGACGAGGCCGCCCTCTGGCTTGAGAGCCGGGGCTTCGGCCAGTGGCCGAGGCCCTTCCCGGCGGACCGGATCCGCGCCGGCATGACGGTGGGGACGTGCTATCTCGCCTGGGACGGCCCGGCGCCGGTCGGTACGTTCAGCCTCCAACCGGCCGATCCGGCCTTCTGGGGCGAGCGGCCCCACGAGCCGCCGAACTACGCGATGTACCTGCACCGGCTGGCCGTGCGGCGTTCGCATCGAGGCCTGGGCAGGTCGCTTCTGGACTTTGCGCAGCTGCTGACGCGACGATCCGGCGCGGTCTGCCTTCGACTGGACTGCATGGCCGCGAACCCGCGCATTCGCAGCTATTACGAGACGGCCGGCTTCGAGCACCGGGGCGACGTCGAAGTGCGCGGCAGACTGTGGCTCGTCAGCCTGTACGAGAAGGTCCTGGTTTAAGGCGCGCCTGCCGCGCTCCCGGCACGCTCGCCGATGAGAGCGGTCCATCCCCGGCACAGTTGGGCGCGCACCAGGCCGGGCTCACCGAACCGGCGGTCGACATTGAAGCCTGAGCCGGGCCGGACCGTCGCGTATTCTTGGTGCAGCCTATCCCTTGCGCCAGCATGAAAGGACGTCCAGCAATGGCGCGCCTACCCGCCGTCATTGCCCTGGTAGCTGCCATCCTCATAGTGGTCGGCCGCCTCGGCCGCAGGTGGCCGGTTGCGATAGTCGGGTACGTGCTGCTCGCCCTGGTGGCCCTTCTGGTTCTGACGGGATCCCGGTAGCCCAAACCGGCGCGGCGAGCGTTGAGGTCTGCATCAGAGCGGGTGCCATTCCTGCACACCGTCCAACGACAGGGTGACGCAGCCGGGGGCCAGGTGGCGGAAGGACTTGACCCGACCCCAAGGTCGGCGCATGGTCAAGCCACACAGGAGGCGGACTGATGGCCCGTTTGCAGCGATCATCCGAGACCGGTCTGGACCCGAGCGGGCAGCACCACTTCGTCGAAGCGGAAGACGTTCGCCCCGCCCTTGCCCTCTACTCGACTCGCGACAGCCAGAACGTGTCGCAGATTGCCGTCGCAAACGCCAGCCTCCGAGCTTTCGGCTGCGCGCTGTCTGGCTGCGGGAGACCTCGAGAGGATCCGATCCACGGGCCGAGCGAGCCGGAAGCTGAGAAGAACCCCGGCCCGTTCCTGGCCCATTCAGAGGATGAGTGGCACGGGCCGGTCTGGCCCCTCGAGACCGAGGACGACGTGAGTCTCGAGCCGGTGCGCTCGGACGGCATCGTCGTCTTGCCGCTCCATCCCACCGACAAGGGGTAGCCGTGCGGTCTCGCCGCGGCTCGGCGCCCTCTCCTGCTGGCTCTGGCTCTGCTCGCTGGGTACCTCGGCCCACCCTGGCTAACGCCGGCGTGACCGCGTAGGGCCAGGCGAGCGAGCCAGATAAGCGGCAGGAGGCGGTCTCTCTAGTCTCGCCCGAGTCTCCGCTCTGCCAGTCGCCGACGACCCAGGCGTAGGGCAGCAGTAACGGGCCGCGCACCCGGCGCGGCCCGCTCGTGTCTCAGCTGGTCGGTTAGATCGACTTGCCGACAGTGCTGACGATTGTTTTGACCTGGCCGCCAAGGAATATGACCGCCACGATGCAGACAACGGCGATGAGCGCGAGGATCAGGGCATATTCGGCAAGGCCCTGGCCCCCACCGGACCGGATGGACACGGATGAGTTCCTGATGAGACCGCCGCCAGATGCGAGGACCGTCGCCATTCTGCCTGTCTCATTTCGGGCCCTGGCAAGCCCCCGGCTTATCTCGGATGGGATGAACATAGACGAACCCCCAATAAGGCCGCCCTCCAGATGGGAGGACGATCACCATTCTGACGATCCCCTCTCTTCAGGCGCAACCCGCCAGATGTCATGGGACCGTTCGTGAGTCTACCTCGCGACATCTCGGAGATTCGGACCGCGCCGTCTCCGTCGACCACGGTACGAGCATAGCCGGCAGGCGATGCGGCCCCGCTCCGCTCGTTGCTGACGATCCCTGGGCGAGCGTCCGCGAGCGCCGCGGCCCGCCGGTTCCATCGGCACCGGCCCCGGCGACTTCGCCGTCGAGTGACATTGGCGCACCCTGGCTAACGCCGGGGCCCTTCCTCCCGGTGGTACTCTGGAGCCCCACGGGGAGTTCTGACGCGCGGCCCAAACATCGGCCGCCGGGACCGCGCCGAGCCACTGGCGAGACCGACCCAGCGGAGTCACCCCTGGCGCGCCGAACTCGTCGCCTGCCACGACGGTCGTCACGCCGGCGCCGGCGTGACGACCACCGCCGGCGAGACAGGCGGTCCGGACTTGGGGCCGACGTTCCCGGCAACCGTTCCGGTCGCGGTCGAGGCGGATGATCCCGTTGGTGATCCCGAGCTATCGTTCGGGGGTGGGAGCTCGCCCGGCACAATGCCGCCCGGCCAGCCGCTCGCCGACATCACGCATGTTGCGGCGTGGATCAGCGACGGCACTCTCCGCGCCCAGGTCACGCTCGCCGGTGCGGCTCCGGGTCCGGACACTCCCCTGGAGCGGGTGGGGATCTCCGTCTCGCACAACGGGAAGCCGTACGACCTCCCGGTGTGCACATCTGTGTGCGGGTCGTACTTCACCGTTCCCCGGTTCAGCGCGGCCGTCACCCAGCTCACGGGCCGCTGGGTCGTGGACATCACGGTCAGTCTCGACGAGATTGGTGCGTGGGCCGCGTCGCATGACAGTTACCAGGTGCGGGCTCAGGCCGGTTCGGCGGCGGACGCCGAATACGCGTGGTGGTGGGGGGGGCACTGCTCCTAACAGCGGTTCGCTGGAGCTGCTGGCGAGCGCCCCCTGACTGTCGGGCCTCGCCGCGCCGAGCCGTTCGCAGCCCCGACCAGCCAGGGTCTCCCTCTGGGCACATTGGCGCACCCTGGCGAACGCGGGCGTAACCGCCCGGCAAAGGCCGGCCAAGCGCCGTTGACCCCGGTGCTACGGTGATCGGGGATTGGCTGACGGCTGACAGTCCGCCCGCACCTGCGGAGGATGTCTGGATGGACGATGAGCGACCAGTGGCCGAGAAGAACTTCGGCCTGTTTCTCAGCCCGAGCGGTTCGGCGGGCCAGGGCGGATACCTGGTGCGGATGGATGACTTGAATGTCGGACCAGGCGAGCCCGGTCCGGGGGACGAGTGGCGGGTGCCCATGGGGCCCCTCGAGACCGAGGACGACGTGAGCCTCGAACGCGTGCACTCTGACGGCACGGTCGTCCTGCCGCTCCGTCCCACCGACAAGGGGTAGCCGCGCGGTCTCGCCGCGACTCGGCGCCCCATCCCGCCCGCCCGGCGCCCAGCGCCGTCGAGTGACGTTGGCGCACCCTGGCGAACGCTGGCGCTCTGTCTCATCGGCTTGGCGAGAGGGGAGCCAGACCGACACATTCCGGCTGATCATCCGGGTCCCAAGGGACAGCGCAGCCTCGCTGCGACTTGTCGACTCGGCTTGAGCGGGGGATCGGCGACGACCAGTCCAAGCGGCCCAGTAACTCCTGCCGCAGGCATCGTGGCGACCTTCGCCTCTCGACGCCGCGCGACCGCACCGGCCACACTCTGGCCGAGGCTGTTGTAGCCGCAGGCACACGCACGCCGGAGGTTCAGGATGGACGGACCACTCGCCGTACTCGACCCGACGACCCAGGTCGGGGCCTGGGCTCAAGAGCATCTCGCCGACGATATCGTCGGCTGGCTGACCACCACTGCGCCGGACGGGACCCCCCAGTCGTCGGTGATCGCGTTCCTGTGGATCGACGAGAGCGTGCTCCTGTGCAGCCAGCCCGGTGCCCTCAAGGTGCGCAACATCGCCGCCCATCCCCGCGTGGCTTTCCACCTGCAGTGCGACCCCTTCGGCAAGCACATGCTCACCCTGGAGGGGATCGCGGCGCCGGAGCAGACTGCCGCCTCGGGGGAAGCATGGACGGCCTACCTCGAAAAGAACCGCGATGCCTTCGTGCACTGGGAGATGGACCCGGCCGAGGCCAGGCGCGAGTACTCTCTCCCGATCCGTATCCGCCCCACGAGGATCAGGGCGTACTGATTGGGGCCGAAGCGACCGTGAGCCAGGCTGGCGCTCTGGGTACACTCCCGAACACTGGCGAATGTCACGGTGATCTCGCCCGAGGTGCGAGACTCCCCGTCTTCTACGGGCGCGGCGCGTCATCATATGGACGGGTCCTCTGCCGATGCATCGGGGCCGAACCGAAGGGAGATTGACGTGAGCGGAGTACTCGCCGTCGTGCTGGCGGGCGGAGCCGGTGAACGGCTCTCCTCTCTGTCCGCGATCCGCTCCAAGCCGGCGGTGCCCTTCGGTGGCAAGTTCCGGTTGATCGACTTCAGCCTGTCGAACTGCGTCAACTCCGACATCGACGACGTGCTGGTCCTGGCCCAGTACAACCCCCGTTCGCTGATCGACCACATCGGCACGGGGCGTCCCTGGGACCTCGACCGGATGCGGGGAGGGGGCATCAGGATTCTCCAGCCGTACATGTCCAAGGAGCACGCCGGCTGGTACCTGGGCACGGCCGACGCGGTGCGCTACAACCTGCACGAGATCGACCAGGACGGCTCCGAGCTGGTTCTCGTCCTCGCCGGCGACCACGTCTACAAGATGGACTACGGGCCGATGATCGAAGCGCACCGCCGGACCGGAGCGGCCGTGACGGTCGCCGTTCGAACCGTGCCGGCGGCCGAGGCGTCCCGCATGGGCATCCTCTCGCTCGACGCGGACGGGCGGGTGACCGACTGGGAGGAGAAGCCGGCGGTCCCGAAGAGCGACCTGGCGTCGATGGGCGTCTACGTCTTCACCCGCGCCGCGCTGCACGAGTGGCTGGACGAATCGCGCAGTGACTTCGGGCGCGACGTCATCCCGGCCATGCTGGCCGGCGGCGCCCTCGTCTTCGGCCATCGCTTCGACGGCTACTGGCGCGACGTGGGAACTATCGAGGCGTACTGGGCGGCCAACCTCGACCTCACCGCACTGGTTCCCGAGCTCGACCTGTTCGACCGGAGCTGGCTCGTCCACACTCGATCGGAGGAGCGCTCGCCGGCGAAGATGGGCCCCGACGCGATCGCCCGCCACTCGCTGGTCAGCCACGGCTGTATCGTCAACGGCACCGTAGTGAACTCGGTCCTGTCGCCCGGCGTGAAAGTCTACGAGGGTGCCCTGGTCCGCGACTCGGTGATCCTGCTCGACTCGGAGATCGGCCCGGGTGCGGTGGTCGATAGGGCGATCATCGACAAGTTCGTCTACGTTGGCGCCGGGGCGGTGGTCGGTTTCGGGGACGACCTCGGTACGCCCAACGTCGATGAGCCCGGTCACCTCTACAGCGGCATCACCGTCGTCGGCGAGCGGGCCCGGATCCCGTCGGGCGTTCGGATCGGCCGCAACTGCCTGATCGGGCCTTCCGTGGCCGAATCGGACTTCCCCGGTCCGGCGGTCGAGTCCGGAGCATCGGTGACGCGCTCGGACGCTTCACGATCCGAATTGACCTGGGCAGGGCTCCGGGCGGGAGCCAGGCCTCCCACGAAGCCGACCTGACGTCGCGGGGCGCCCGCGCGGTCCTGTAGCCGCCGGGACCTTCGGCCTCTTGTGGCGAGTCCAACGCTAACGCATGGTCCGATGTGCGACCCTGCGCGTTCGAGCAGAGGCGAGAGCCGCCTGGGCACGCGCTTCGATGGGATCGACGTGCCGCATCAAAGGGAAGTTCATCGATGACCATCAGGTGGCCGCGCGCGATCCTGTCGGGCGCGGCGAAACGCATGATCGCCGATGGCTACGTGAGCAGGAGCGCGGGGGCTCTGCCTGCCGGCGGAGACGGCAGGTTCATTGGCCTCGCTGCCACATGCGCCGCCGCCGCGGGCGCCTTGTTTCTCGTGGATTCGGCAACGGCCTCGGCGAGCCAGCGTCCCGCGCATCTGCTGGTCGCCGCGCTGCTCGGAGGCACTCTGCTGGCCGCCGCCTCGTTCCTGCGCCGCGGCTTCGCTCCACGCGTCCTCATCGCTGCGGGGGTCATGCTCATGGCGCTCGGGGTGGCCGTGGGAGCATTGCTGCCCGCCACGCTCGACGCCGCCATCCTTCTGCCGCTCGCCGGCGCCGCGCTCGCGCTTCCGGCGGCGCGTGGACGACCGCTGCTGGTCCTGCTGGCCCTCGCGTTTGGGGCAAGCATGGCCGCTGGGACGATCGTCCGCTTCGGTGGAGAAACGACAGGGTCCGCCACGCCCTTCGACGCGTGGCTGTCGCTCCTCGAGTCGGGGGTCATCCTGGCGTTCATCTACGGCCTGCTGTGGTGGGTGGGCGACCGCGGGTGGAGATCGGACGAACGGGCTCGACTGTCGCTCGCGAGCCGGCGTCGACTGCTCGAAGTCAACGACAGCCTCCTATCAACGCTCGATCCGCAGGGCGTTTTCGAGCTCATCGCCGACTCGCTCAAAGCCGTGGTGGCTTACGACAACCTGACGATCTATCGCGTCGACAGGTCCGATGCGGTTCTGCGCCCAGTCCTGGCCCGCGATCGCTTTGCACAGCTGATCATGGGGTCCACGATGCCGATCGACCGCGGGCTCACGGGTTGGGTCGTCGCCCACGGCACCGCGGAGTGCGTCAACGACGCGATCCACGATCCGCGCATCAGCGTTATTCCGGGCACGCCGAACGAAGCCGAGTCGCTCATCGTGGTGCCGCTCCTCGTCGGCGGTGAGGTCGCGGGAACGCTCAACGTCGGCCGCATGGGCCAGGAGGAAGCCCACTTCAGCCCGGAGGAGTTCGAACTGGCGCGCCTGTTCGCCGGCCAGGCGTCGATCGCCCTTCGGAATGCCGAGACGCTTCGGGCCGTCGCCACTCGAGCCGAGACGGACGCGCTCACGGGGCTGCGGAATCGCGGCTCGTTCGACGACCGGCTGGCAGCCCTGATCGCCGACCCGCGCGTCCAGCCGCTGGTCCTGGTGATGCTCGACCTGGACGGATTCAAGCATTACAACGACGTGCACGGGCACCCGGCCGGCGACGCGCTCCTCCAGGCCGCCGGGCGGGCCATCAGCACTTCGGTCCGCGACGGCGACCTTTGTTTCCGCTACGGGGGCGACGAGTTCGCCCTGCTGCTCCCGGGAACGAACCAGGAGGACGCCGGGCAGATCGCCGAGCGGGTCCGCCTCGCCGTCGCCGCGGTCGGGTCGAGCGGCACTTCCAGAGTCACCGCCAGCGTTGGTCTCGGTAGCTTGCCCGCCGATGTCCAGACGGCCGAGGCCCTGATCGCAGCGACCGATGCCGCTCTGTATGGGGCAAAGGGATCCGGGGGCGATCGCGTCGAAACGAGCGGTGACCCCCAAACCGCGTCGGGAGGCCGGCCTGGACGGGCGTCAGAGGGGCTCGCGCCGATGCGGACGGCAGATTGGCTACCCGGCGCTTCGACCGCGCGCCGCCGGTCGCCGTCGCGGCGTGCCAAGCGTGGCGCGCTGGGATCGAGAAGGCGAAGCGGCGCCGGAGAGAAGAGCGGCGCCGCGCAGCGCCTGCGGACGGCACTCGACACGATGCTGGAGGGCGTCACCATCCAGTCGGCCGTGCGAGACGAGAGCGGTCGCATCGTGGACTTCCGGATCGACTACTCCAACGCGGCGATCGGCAGGATCGGTCGGGTGGCGTCGGGCGAAAAGGCCGGGCGTACGCTCCTCGAGCTGTTCCCGGCTCATCGCGCCAACGGGCTCTTCGAAGCCTACGTTCGCGTGGTCGAGACCGGAGCTCCGTTCGAGTCCGGTGGCTTCCGGTACGTGGACCCCGACGCGGCCGGCGGACCGCTCGACCAGATCCTGGACCTTCGCGCAGCACGGAGAGGCGATGGCTACGTGCTGTCGGTGCGCGACGTTACCGAGCACAATCACGCCGAAGCCGAGATGCGCCGGTTGTCGACCGCCATCGAGCAGTCGGCCGATCCGGTCGTCATCACCGACGCCGACGCCCGGATCGAGTACGTGAACCCGGCCTTCGAGCGGGTCACCGGGTACACACGCGACGAGGTGCTCGGCCAGAATCCGCGAATCCTCAAGAGCGGGGCCCACGGGCCGGCGTTCTATCACGCCATGTGGGCCACGCTCACGAGCGGGCATCCGTTCTCCGCGAACATGACGAACCGCCGCAAGGACGGCAGCCTCTTCCAGGAGCAGACCGTGATCTCGCCTGTTCTTGACTCGGACGGGAGGATCACGAGTTACGTCGAGGTCAAACGAGACATCACCCGAGAGCGCGGTTACGAGGCCGCTCAGGAGCGCCAGGCTCGGGAGCGCGCCCTGATCGCGGTAGCCCTCGGGGATCTCGAAGCCCAGCCGACGCCAGCGGCAACGGCCGAGTTGATCTGCCGGCACGTGGTAAGACTCGCGGGGCTGGCGACGGCCACGCTCCTCTACTTCGCCGTCGGTGGGCCGGCCACGCCCCTGGCCTTCGTGCGACAAGACGGAGCGCCGGTACCGCTGCGGCGCGTGCCTTTCCAGCGCAGTCGGCGTCTGCATGAGAGGGCCGGTGAAGGGCCATGGGTGGAAACCTGGATCCGCCGCCCCTGGCACCCCTACGATCTGTTGTTCAGGGACCTGGGCGTCCAGGCAACCGCATACGCGCCTGTGCGTCACGGCGGCCAGCTCATCGGGCTACTGATTGCCTCGTCTGCCGAGGCGGACGCGATCTCGCTGCTCACCGAGCACCTCCCAGCCATCTTCGAGTTCGCCGGCATCGCCGGTGTGCTCGTCGGCCCTTCCATGGTGACTCTCACCGAGACGGGCTTCGCTCGCGAGGCCATCCAGCAGATCGTCAGGGATCAAGCATTCGAGCCGTTCTTCCAGCCGATCGTCGACATAGCAACCGGTGCGCACGTCGGCTTCGAGGCTCTCACCCGCTTCACGAACGGGACGCCGCCCGCGGACGTCTTCCTGAATGCGCACGCCTGCGGCCTCGAGGCCGAGCTGGAGGAGGCCACTCTCGCCGCCGCGTTGTCCGCGGCGGCGGCGCTGCCGCACGGCACGTGGCTCAGCCTCAATGTATCGCCTGACCTGGCGACGACCGGGCGCCTTGAAGGGTTGTTGGCTCACTCGACCCGTCCGCTCGTGCTCGAAGTGACCGAGCACGCCCTCGTCAACGACTACGCCGCCCTCCGGGTCGCCATCGACCGCATCTATCCCGCGGTGCGCCTCGCGGTGGATGACACCGGGGCAGGCGTCGCCAACTTCGGCCACCTAGTCGAGCTTCGACCCGCCTTCGTGAAGCTCGACATAAGCCTCGTTCGGGGGATCGACTCGGATCGCACGCGGCAGGCACTCATCGTCGGTCTGGTGCACTTTGCGCGGGAGTCGGCCAGCCAGACGATCGCCGAGGGCGTGGAGACCGACGCGGAGCTGGATACGCTTCGCACGCTGGGCGTGCCGCTGGCCCAGGGATACCTGCTCGGCAGCCCCGCGCCGGTCGGCCACTGGCAGGAGTGACGACGGCACTCCCGCGATCGTCAGCCGAGCCAGGCCAGCAGGGTGGCGGGCGCCGTGCCCGGCGACACCCGGATCCGCGGGACCATGAAGCGAGCGGCCGACGTCTCGTACGCCTGGAACGTGACCGTGGTCACGGGCGCCGGGCTCGCTCCGGACGCCGCCGGCGCCCCGGGCGTGGTGACCGTCAAGTGGCTCTCGATCACCGCCATCCGCAGGCCCTCGCAGGCGGCGACGGCAGCGACGACCCGTGAGTCCGCGTGGCCCGACGGATAGGCCAGAGACTCGGGCCAGACGCCCGTGACCTCGGCGATCCGAGCCGCGGCCGTATCTATCTCGTATTTCAGGTTGGCATCCGACTGCGCCGTCAGGTTGACGTGGTCCATGGTGTGGTCGCCGATCTCGTCACCGGCGGCCACGAGCGTTCGCAACTCCTCGCTCGACAGGGCCTCCGCTCCGTCGATCCGGTCGGTCACCACGAAGTACGTCGCCACGAAGCCCAGGGCGCGCATGATGGGGAAGGCGTAGTCGTAGCCGTCGGACCAACCGTCGTCGATCGTGATGACGAAGGTCCTGGGCGGCGGGGTCACGCGCGCCTGCAGGTCGTTCGCCAGCGTCGCCATGGTGATCGTGTGCCAGCCGGCCCCGGCGAGCGCGTGGAGTTGCGCGGCGAACGTCTCGGGCGGCACGACGAGTCCTCGCAGCGAGTTGCCCGCCTCGGCGAGGGGCACGATCCGGTGGTACATCAGGATCGGCACGTGCAGCGTGAAGGAGCCGGCCGCGACGCCCGCCGGCGCGACCGGGATGGCTCCGGGGACCGAAGCCGGGTCGCAGCTGTTCACGGGGGGAAGACGGTAGGCAGGCAGCGGCGAAGCGGTCGGGGACGGAGTGATCTCGATGGTCGGCGAGGGGCTGCTCGTCGGAGTGACGACGGTCGGCGTCGCCACCGGCAAGGTGTGTGTGGCCGGCCCGGGCGAGGGCGTCGACCGGGTGGGGCTCGAGCCGGCGCAACCGGCGGCGACCGCCAGGACGACGGCAATCCCAACCGCGGCGAAAGCCCTCGGGTGACGGTGGTTTGGGTGGGTCATGCGCCCCCTTCCTTGCCGACAGCATACCGGGCGGCCCCCGGTCGGGCGGTTCCCGGGGCAAGGCGTTGCGTTCGCGACCGCCGCCGGGCAATGCGGCGCCCGATGGTGCCACGGTAGATACTGGTGCCGCAAGTACCGGCCGCCGTGACCGAGATAGCCTGGAGAGTCTCATGGAGAAGGTCTACGAGTTCTACATCCGCACGACCCCGGAGCGCCTCTGGGAAGCGATCACCGACGGCGAGATCAGGGCCAGGTTCCAGTTCGGGAACCGGGTGACCTCGGACTGGACGCCCGGTTCGCGCTTCGAGATGACGAACCCGAAGGCGCCCGGACTCCTGGGCGAGGGCGAGAACCTCGAGGTCGACCGGCCGCGCCGTCTGGTCCAGAGCATGGTCGCGCTCTGGAGCGACGACGTGAAGAGCGAAGGCAGCTCGAGGATCACCTGGGAGATCGAACCGATCGGCGACTCCTGCCACCTGACCGTCACCCACGACCGGCTGCGCGACGGTGCGAACGAGCAGCTCTACGGCGGCTGGCCGATGATCCTGTCGGGCCTCAAGACGTGGCTCGAGACGGGAGAGGCGCTCACCACGCCGGGATCGCTCATGTACGGCTGAAGATCCGCTCTATCGACCCGGAACCCGACCGGGTGCGCTAGTCTCGGGGCGACAGCCGCCGGGAGCCGGAGGCCGATCGGGTCAGGGGCCGTCCTCCCGGCTGCGCCAGGCCGGCAACCCCGACTGCGCCACATCCGAACGTGAGGCATGGACATGGCCGCAACCGCGTCGACGATGCTCCCGCTGGGCACGGCCGCACCGGACTTCCACCTGCCCGACACCACGGGACGCCTCGTCTCGAGGGACGACTTTGCGGGCAAACTCGCGCTGCTCGTCATGTTCCTGTGCAACCACTGTCCCTACGTGCAGCACGTCGCCGAGGAAGTGGTCCGCCTTGCCGCGGAATACCAGGTCCGCGGCGTAGGGGCCGTCTCGGTCTCCAGCAACGACGTCGAGCAGTACCCGGACGACGACCAGGCGCGGATGGCCGAGGTGGCGACCGCGATGGGCTTCACGGTCCCGTACCTGTACGACGAGACGCAGGCGGTGGCGAAGGCATACCACGCCGCATGCACGCCGGACTTCTTCGTCTTCGACGCCGACCGCAGGCTCGTCTACCGCGGCCAGCTCGACGGCGCCCGTCCGGGCAACGGCGTCCCGGTGACCGGGCACGACCTCCGGGCCGCCCTGGATGCCGTTCTTGCCGGCAAGCCGGTGCCCGAACCCCAGCACCCCAGCCTCGGCTGCAACATCAAGTGGAAGCCGGGCAGCGAGCCGGACTACTTCGAGCTGGGCCACGGGGCTGCTCGGTCGTAGGCGGCCAAAGGCAGGCCGATCCGGCCGGACACGCCGCCGCGGTCGTGCGAAGCGAGCACCGGGTGCGGATCGGGACGGGCATTTCCGCGACGCCGTAGCCACACTTCGTCGGCAGGGCTATAGTCGCGGCAGGATCTGGGACTGCCCGATCACGCGGCAGCCCTCGTCGAGCTCTCGGGCTCGGGTGACGTGAATGTCATATGGACCGGTTCGAGGGGCGGGCGCGCCGGGGCGCCTGCCGGTCGTCGGTGGGCGGGACGGGCCCCCACGACGCACGTTCCGGTTCGCCGACATCGAGCGAGGATGGCTCGTCGAAGACTGCGACGAGACGCCGCTCGGAAAGGTCGTCAGCTCGGGCGAGATCCTTCTGACCGTATCCCGCGGCATGTGGTCGTCCAAGCTGTATCTGCCGCCGTCGGCGGTCGCCGAGGTTCACGAGGGCGTGGTCAGGTTGAACGTGACGTCTCGGTGGGTCGAGGCCCAGGGCTGGGATCGCGCCGGCAGCCGCAAAGACCGGTAGCCCGACCGCAGCCGCAAAGGCCGGCAGCGCGCCGAAATCTCGCGTCCGAACGACCTCGACGCCGTGACATAATCGCCCCCGATGCGCGCCTTCATATTCGACCTCGACGGCACCCTGGTCGACACCGTCTACGCCCACGTGGTGGCCTGGCAGCAGGCGCTCGCGGAAGGCGGTTTCGTCGTCGACGGCTGGCGCATCCACCGCCGCATCGGCATGAGCGGCGGGCTCTTCACCCGTGCGCTCGCCCGCGAGATCGGCCGGCCGCTCTCGACCGAGGAGCAGGAGCGGCTGCAGCGCCGCCACGGCGAGATCTACCTCGAGCTGCTGCCCGCGCGGCGACCCCTGCCGGGCGCACAGGACCTTCTTCGGGCGCTCTACCGGGGCGGCGTGCCGTTCGGCATCGCCACCTCCGGGCTGCACCCGGAGATCGACGCCTCCCTCGACGTCCTGGGTGTGCCCGCCGACGTCATCGTCCTCGACCGCGGCGACGTCCTGCGCGCCAAGCCGGAGCCGGACCTCTTCCTGGCCTGCCAGGAGCGGATGGGCGTGCGGCGCGAGGACTGCTACGTGGTCGGAGATGCGGTCTGGGACCTGCTGGCGGCCCGCCGGGCCGGGATGCTGAGCGTCGGCCTCCTGAGCGGCGGCTACGGCGAGGACGAGCTGACCCGGGCCGGGGCGTTCCGCGTCTACCGGGACACGCGGGACCTGTTCGACTCTCTCGACGAGCTGGGAGTCACGCTGCCCGGCTGAGGGCGGCGGCGCGCGCAGGAGGACGCGCGGCGGTAAGCGCGGTTAGCAATCAAGGCTCATCGGGGCATCTCGGTGGAGTACTATCCATCCATAAAGGCCTGATATGGGGGCTTGTATTATCGCGTGAGGCGTCCCGGCGGCGCTGGCACGACATGAGCCGCGGAGACTAAGACCGACAATCTGTTTGGAGTCCGGGCTGCGGCGTCGAGCGTTCGGCGGCGAGCCCGGAGAAGCGCGAGGAAAGAATGGCATTTGCTTCGTCACGAATTGTGCGCGTAGGCGCGGCTATCGTGTTGAGCCTGGGCATGACGGCCGGGCTGGCTTCAACGGTGCACGCCAGCACCGCCGTGAATCTCGTGGCCACGCTCCCCGGCGAAACGTGGGCGTCGGGCAGCTGCTCCATAGGCGGCGCCCCGAATGTGGCGGTCGCCGGCACCCCGGTCACGGTCACGGTCAACGCGGTCGACGGAAGCGGGGTGTGCAACAGCGTCTCGGACACTTCCCTGGTCGTCATCACCAGCACCGACGCCAATGCCGTCCTGCCGGTCAGCCATAACCTCGTTGGCGGGACGTCGACGTTCTCCGTCACCTTCCGAACCGCTGGCTCCTGGACCGTCACAGCCAGCGATGCGGCTCATGTCCTCAATCCCTGGACCACCGGCTCGGTCACCGTGGGGCCGGCGACGAACGCGGGCCTCCAGGTGCTGCTGCCCGGCGAGACCGGGGCGCCTGGCACCATTCTTGGCAAGACGGGATCCCCAGCGGGAGCGACCACCAGCGTCTCCTTCCCCGTCACCGTCAACGCCGTCGACCAGTACTGGAACATAGAAACCGGCTACCTCGGCAAGGTCGTGCTTTCAAGCAGCGACCTCGCCTTCCTCTCCAGTGACCCTTCTGGCTATCAATACATTGCAGGTGACAAGGGGACTCACGTCTTCAGCGTCGAATTCAAAACCACCGGCACGCAGGATGTGATCGCGACCGGCACAGGTCCGTCTCTGAGCGGAACTTCAGCGCCCGTCGTCGTGACCGCTCCAAAGACAGCCCAGACGATTAGCTTCACCTCGACCGCGCCGAGCGCGGCGACGGTAGGCGGCGCGACCTACACCCCGACCGCGACCGCGACCTCGGGCCTGACTGTGGCGCTCACGATCGACGCCACGGCGACCTCGGTGTGCTCAATCAGCGGCGGCGTCGTCTCCTTCGCCGCGGCAGGCACGTGCGTGATTGACGCCAACCAGCTCGGCAACGGCACCTATAGTGCCGCGGCGCAGGTCCAGCAGAGCTTCTCGGTTGCCGCTGCCACCACCGTCACGCATTTCGTCGTGTCGGGCCTCACGAGCCCGAGGATCGCGGGCGTCGCCGGCAGCGTTACCGTCGTCGCGGAGAATGCCTCCAACGCCACCGTGACCGGCTACGCAGGCACCGTTCATCTCACCAGCAGTGATAGCGCGGCGGTCCTAGGCGCGAACGCGACCCTGACCAACGGAATCGGTACGTTCAGCGTAACGCTGAAGACCGTGGGCACGCAGTCCGTGACCGCGACCGACACGGTGACCTCTTCAATTACAGGCAGCCAGACGGGCATCGTAGTTAATCCCGCCGCAGCCTCGACCCTCGTCGTGTCCGGCATCGCGAGTCCGCAGACGGCCGGTGTCGCCAGCACCGTGACTGTCACGGCCAAGGACGCATACGGCAACATCGCGACCGGCTACACCGGCATCGTCCACTTCACGAGCTCTGACGGCGCCGCCGTCCTACCGGTCAACTACACCTTCACCGGTGCCAGCGGCGACGCCGGAGTCCACACGTTCAGCCTGACCCTCAACACCGGGGGCACGCAATCCGTGACGGCGACCGACACGGTTACCTCCTCAATCACGGGTTCCCAATCGGGCATCGTCGTTCAGGGCGCCACCCCCGGCACCTACCACCCGCTGACCCCAGCGCGCCTGCTCGACAGCCGCATCAACCTCGGCATCACCGGCAAGCTGTCGGCGCTTACGCCGGCCAGCTTCCTGGTGTGGGGCCGCGGCGGCGTGCCCTCCAACGCCATGGCCGTCACGGGCAACCTCACCGTGGTCAACGAAACGAGCGGCTGGGCGGTCTTCCTCGGACCGGCTTCGAACTCGAGTCCGACCAGCTCCACGATCAACTTCAGCGCGGGCCAGGTCGTCGCCAACGGCGTGACCGTCGCGCTCAGTCCGACCGGCTACCTGTGGGCGACCTACCTTTCGACCTCCGGCCAGACGACCGATCTCGTCTTCGACGTCACGGGCTACTTCACGCCCGATACGACCGGAGCCTATTACCACCAGATCAGTCCGGTGCGCCTGCTCGACACCCGCATCAACCTCGGCATCGTCGGCCATCTGCCGGCGAACACGCCAGAGAGCTTCCAGGTGACGAACCTTGCCACCATCCCGTCCAACGCCAATGCAGTCACGGGCAACCTCACGGTCACCGGCTCGACTGCCGGCTGGGCGGTCTTCCTCGGACCGACGGCAGTCACCTCTCCGACCAGCTCGACGATCAACTTCACGGCGGGCCAGATCGTGGCCAACGGCGTGACGGTCCAGCTGAGTAACCTGGGCTACCTCTGGGCCACCTACATATCCACCACCGGCCAGACGACCGATCTCGTCTTCGACGTGACCGGCTACTTCGTCCAGGGCGACACAACCGGCTACCGGTACGTGCCGGTCGCGCCGGCGCGCGTGCTCGACACCCGCTACGGCATCGGACTCAGTGGCGCGAAGCCCCCGTACGTACCCCAGACCTTCCCGGTGTGGGGCCAGGGCGGCGTGCCCTCCGCCGCCTACGGCGTCACGGGCAACCTGACCATCACTGACGAGACAAGCGGCTGGGCGGTCTTCCTCGGACCGACGGGAGTCTCCTCTCCGACCAGTTCGACGATCAACTTCACAACGGGTCAGATCGTGGCCAACGGCGTGACCGTCGGCCTCAGTCCGACCGGCACCCTGAGCGCGACCTACATTGCGAGTTCGGGTAACACCACCGATCTCGTCTTCGACGTCACCGGATACTTCATCAAGTAGCCCGGGCCTGCAGCGCCCCTCGCGGCGCGCTCAACCTGGAACGACGAGAGGCGCCGCGAACGCGGCGCCTCTTGGTTTGCACGGCCGGTGTCGAGCCGCCTCAGGCCCGGCGGGCTGCCAGCAGCGCGACCCGCACCGCCGAGGCGGTGCCGCCCGTCCAGACCTGCCCGTGGCCCGGCAGGACCAGCCCTGCGTCTATCCACTGGATCCGCGATAGGCTCGCCAGCGCCAGGTCGCGGTCGGCCGAGAAAGGCGCGATCTGCGGTCCGGCTCGGCCGGTCGTCACCGCGTACGTGCACATCGCGTCGCCGACGAACAGCGCGTCGTGGCCGGGGAAGTACAGGACCGCGCTGCCCGGCGTGTGCCCCGGGACCAGAGTGACTCGCGGCGACCCGGGGACGTCGAGCGTGGCCCCGTCGCCGTAGGTGGCCACCTCGCCGAGGAATTGGGTCCGCCTGCCGTGCCGCAGGGTCCACCATGTGAACTCGAGCATCGGCAGAGGTCGCATCGGGCCGGCGCCGCTCGACGGGTTCGGCACCTCGCCGCGCGCCAGGGCGGCGTCCAGCTCGTGAATTCGAACCGGCCAGCCCCGTTCGGTCCGGCCCCGTTCCGCGAACCCGATGTGGTCGCCGTGGCCGTGGGTCAGCACGATCGACCGGACGTCGTCGAGCGTTCGACCCATCGCCGACAGCTCGGCCGGAAGGTCGTTCCACAGCCCCGACAGGCCGGCGTCCACGATCGTGATCTCTCCCCCGTCCTCGACGAGGTAGGCGTTGACGATGCTGTCCCCGCCGATGCGGCGGATTCGCGGTGTGATCTCCATGCTCCACCTCTGCCCGGATCGATGCCGGATGGGGACGAGCGTCACGGGCCGGCAGCGAGGTTATCCGCGTTTGCTATCGTGGCAGCCATGGATCTCGTCGCGCAAGACTCGCCGTCCCGGGCCGCCCCTCCGGCCGCGCCGATCACCGCCTGGTGGCTCGGCCGGACTGGGTATCGTGATGCCTGGGACCTGCAGCACCGCCTCGTCGCGGCGCGGGCGGCCGGGCTGGTCGGCGACCAGCTCGTCCTCCTCGAGCACGAACCGGTCCTGACGCTCGGCCGCCACAGCGATCCATCGCACGTGCTGGCCAGCGCCGCGGAGCTTGCGTCACGCCGGATCGAGCTGATCGAAACCGAGCGCGGCGGCGAGGTCACGTACCACGGCCCCGGCCAGCTGACCGCGTACCCGATCGTGAAGCTGGCGGACCGGGGGCTCCTCGTTCGGCCGCTGGTACGGGCGCTGGAGGCCGCTCTTGTCGCGACCTGCGATGCTCTCGGCGTCGCGGCCGAACCAAAGCCGGGATACCCGGGCTGTTGGTGCGTCGACGGAACGCGCAAGATCGGGGCCATCGGCGTCCGCATCGAGCACGGCGTGAGCTACCACGGCATCGCCCTGAACGTGACGGTCCGGCTTTCCCACTTCGAGCTGATCGATGCCTGCGGCCTGCCGGGCCTCGAATCGACGTCGATCGCGCGGGAGCTCGGCAAAGCGCTCGAACCCTCGACGGAGTCAGTGGCTCGGGCCGCGGCGGCGTTCGCGGTCGCCTTTGCCGGGGCGCTCGGAGCCCTGCTCGTCGTCCCCCGGCCGCTCGGGGATTCGGGCGCGGCTCGGGCCAGGATCGAGGCGATCCTGGCGGCGTGTGCCCAGCCGGGCGCCGATCCCGCGGCTGCCGCTTCCGCGGCTGCCGCTCCTGGTGCGCTCTGATGCCGGCCGGGCTCTTCGAGCTGCGCCGCGACGACATCACCGGCTGGTGGGTCGCGACGGTCGTCGACCGCCGGTTCCAGCGCGGCCGTTTCGCCCTGGCGGCGAGGCCCGTCGACGACGGAGATGACTGCCAGAACTGCAGCCAGCCGCCTGGGGACGGCATTCGGGTGCGCATCCTCAAGGATTACGCCTTCCATGTCGTCGGGACGCGGGACGAGGCCCGCGAAATGGAGCGCAGCCTGGCCCAGGTCGCGATGTCGCAGTCGAGGGCTTCCGGCAGCTGGCGCACGATCGTGGCCCCACCGGGCGAGCACCGGCCGATC
>Ga0209777_10000984_pt1 | contig 43594 bp, 34 predicted proteins | sample FrelakmetHBP12HB_FD_187147 | JGI IMG/M metagenome (GOLD analysis project Ga0209777, IMG submission 187147) | Freshwater lake sediment microbial communities from the University of Notre Dame, USA, for methane emissions studies -HBP12 HB (SPAdes)... | ecosystem: Environmental > Aquatic >...
ATATTGGCATTCGAGAGGCCGACCACCTCATACCCGCCCTCGATTTCGGAGTGGCTCATATCCGGGTTGCGGATCGACTTAAATTCGGCGACCGTGGCATCGATGGAGGTCAGGTCGTCATTGCCAGCCATGAAATAAAGCAGCATCTTCTGGGGGGTGAGTTTTTCCTCGGCCAGTGTCATCCACTCCCGTACACGCTGGCACATCTCGGTTTCAAAGCGAGCCGCCATTTTCCCGGGTTGTGTTTCAAGTTCCTCGGCCTCGTCCTTTTCCAATACAATCGGATAAAACCCGACACTGCTGATATCTTTCTTAATTTTCTCCAGTTCCTCGGGGGTTGTGGCGATTGCCTGGTTACCGAACCAACTGGCCTCATAACGGCCTTTCCCTGTCTGAATAACCGGGATCATGGCCTTCCCGGTCACATCCCCGCCGACGATAAGCACATCCGCCTTGTACTGCAAACCGGATGCAATGAATTTGCGGAAGACTGTGTTTGAGCCGTGGAAATCCGAGCCATATAGAATGCGGGTTATCTTGTTTGATTGGAATATATTCTTCAGCTTCATGGTAATAATCACTCCAGGAAATAAGAATAATTGCGCTTGCAAGTGTGCTGGCGGAATATGCCCGACAGCACACTTGCAGTTCCCCGGCCAGCTCGAAATCTGGCCAGGCAGGAAAGGATTCTAGATAGGCGGTATTGATTGGAAGGTCCAGTTGATATCGATGCCCTCCTGCTTGAGGCGGTATGCCCTGGCGGCGTAGAACACAATGATGCCGCTGATGGCGAAGGCTAGCAGGGTGCCAATGGTACCGACACCAATCCGGCCGCCGACCGCTGGATAAAGGAATGAGGCGATGATCATCCAGAGCAAGTAGGCCATCGTGATGGAGCCAACGATGGTAATCACCGGCACCTTGCCGAATTTACGCTTGACGAAAGCGCTGGCGTTCTCAAACAGTTCCGGTTTGGTGAATGGCAATAGAGTCACTGCCAGGACCGGAATAAGCTGGGTCCAGGTGGCGAAGAAAACGAAGTTCAACTGTGCACCCATGACACTCCCCGGCCAGAACAGACCGGAAGCATCCAGAACACCGACCTCGGCGATCAAGGTAATGATCAGGATGGCGATGATCGGGCTGCGCAGAGTCGGGTGAATGTAGCACACCTTCTCCGGGATAAGTCGGTCAAATGACCAGGCGAAGATGATGCGGCTGCAGTAGAAGAAATAGGTTTGAGCCAGGTTAATCAAGGTGTAGAACCAGGCAATGGCCACGATCCACAGCAGGATGATGTTCGGCTTCAGGATGGCAGCATAGAAGGTGATCCATGGCATGGGGTTGGCGGAACTTACACCGGCATTGCTCAGGTAAGATTCGGCCGCGATCCATTCCAGCGGGACCAGGCGTTGCAGGAGCAGGGCAGCCACAACGAAGATTGCCCAGGTGACCAGCAGGGAGGCCCAGGAACCGGCGATCAGGGTGTTCTCGGCTTGCTTGACTTCCCCGGCGAAGAAGGTTGGGATGTAGTAGCCGTAGAAGATCCAGAAGCCCATGATCAGGCCAGCCAGGGTCATCATGGCCACGTTTGGATTCGTCACCATGCCGTTATCCACAGCCAGCTGGATCCGGGCGGCATAACTGCCAGCGCCCATGAATTTATCCCAGGCAATCGGGAATGCGCCTTTGGTAGCCGTACCAAGTTGGAAGTACAGCACTACCCAGGCTAGCAGGCCCAGGAAGAAACCGATCTCCAGGGTGCGTAGGATGAAGCGGGTCGGCATGATCATCAGGCCAAAAGTGATGATGGTGCAGATCGTGCCGATCAGGGCGATGCCTACCGGTGTGGCAGACCAAGTCGCGAAATTGATGAAACCCTGGTTGCCAAGCACGATGCCCATGGTACGGAACAGCACTGGGAAAGCTGTCTTGGGTATCCAGGCGATCAGCGACCCGGCCACCATTGCGCTGAAGATGACGAGGGTCCAGCTGGCGGCAAAGGCCAACGGGGCGCTTAAAGTCCGGCTCGCCAGGGTGTAATCAGCCGCCGAGCGCGGCATTGTGGCGCCGATGACGGAATAGGTGTAGGCATGGAACAGGCAGAAGAACATGGCGACCGTCAGGACGCCGATGATGCTGCTGCCTGGCCACACGCCGGCCACCCACGAGAAGGGTATCAGGCCCGAAGACGAAAGGCTGATGCAGTGAACGCCGAAAACCATGGCGCCAAACACGCCGATCGTGCGGACCAACCCCGAGCTCTTGCGGGCGTACAGCTTCTTATCGCCGACTCCCGCAGGTGAAGCCATTTCAGCCATAGCATATTCTCCTATCAGATAGTTTGAGTGAAACGGTGAAGACGACTTGGGTCAGAGTTCGTGTTGGTTTTGGGCTGGCAGCCTCCTTTCGTGGCTATTCATTGATTGGTTTTCCAATGTCTTGAAGTTGAATATCAGAATGCACCCGCGCATAATCGCTGCGTAGGAAATCCTGCGAGAATACAACCGGTTGGTCGGTGCCTTTGGTGTACATGATCCTGGAGAGCAGGAGCAGAGGGAAGCCTTCATCCACCCGCAACTGCTGTGCGACTACGTCGGCGGCCACCACCGCCTCGACGCTCTGGGATATGCGACCGGGTATCTCTTTGTAAACGTTGGTCAGCAGGTCATACACGGAAGTCTTTTCGAGGTTCCACTCTTCCAAATTTGGCCAGCGGGATTGAGGAAAAAAACCGCGCTCCAAAATCACTGGAACGCGGTTTGCAAAGCGAAGTACAGAGACATAATAAAGTGGGCTGCCGATTTGGATTCCAAATAGCTCCGCAATACGCCGGCTGGCCGCCATGGCCTCGAACTCCAGCAGTTGACTGGCAGTAGCGATATTGCGGGCTTTCATCGCCTGGATGTAATTAACCATCTCGCGGGCTTCATAAGTCACTTTAGGCTGGGCGACGTACGTACCAGACCCATGCCGGCGTTCCAAAAGCCCTTCATTGACCAGTTCGGTGATGGCACGCCGCACAGTCATCCGGCTGACACCCAGATCTTCACTGAATTCGCGCTCCGACTGGATTTTTGCATCTGGTGCAAGTTTTCCCGAGAGGATCAGCTCGGCAATGTATTCCCGTATCTGGTTATAGAGGGGTTTACTTAGTTCTTCGCTCATAATCACTTTCGGTTAGATAACAATTTTTCTCATTTTTAGGAAAAGTGGTTCGTGGTATTACGAATGATAGTATTATTACTATTTCTTTCTGTTTTGGAGAAAAAACCAAGGCTTATGAGCAATATTTTAGGGATTTTATTACTGGAATTCAAGTGATAAATGACATGTTTAAGACCATTAGTTATAAACATGGGCGATTATTCAAAGTGGTATAGTGGTTATAGTCGCCCATGCAGTACTCAGCAAACTAATCATGGATTGCTCACCCACAAGCTATTGGATGAAAATCTCGGCCGTCCTCCAGTACAAGCTGGCTGAAGGCTTGTTGACGGTTATCGTACGAAAGAATCGGTATTCTTAGAGTTGACTGCAATGGCAGAAATAAATATTCTTTTTTCGTCCTTTCAAAGGTCGTGATCATTAGCTATAAAGAAGAAGGGCAACCTTTTGGTTGCCCTTCTTCTTTGAAGAGAGGTGGATATTAGTGGACGGAAACGGTCAGTGAATAATTCACTACCTGGCCATTGTTCGGGATGACCTCGATCACATATTCCTGCGTTGCCGGTAAAACTCCTGTCCAGGTGTTGGCTTTTGTCGACGCACTCAAGAGTACACCGGTGGCGATTCCGAAGATGTCGATGTAGGCAGAGCTGGATGAGACGCTGAAAGTCGCAGTCATAGTCTGGTTAGCCTGGCAACTTAAAGCATAGGAAAAGATATACCCGTTCACAGTCTTTCCATTCAAGGTAATGGTTGTTGCGCCAGATGCAAAATTGACCAGCTGGGCAACCTTGGCGGTCAGGGTATAATTTTCTGCTGTCGCACCTCCGATCACCTGGATTGTATACAATTCGGTTTTGGGCAGCAGCCACTGCCAGCGATTCCATTTATTAGCCGGATCGAGCAGTTTGTTTCCGTTCGGTTCGAAAACTCCCAGGGTGACGTCATTCTGTGGGGAATCCAGGATAAGGACCATAGGCTGGGATTGGTTCGCATTCAGCGTAAACACCAACACCTGTCCAGGCTGGACGGTACCCTGCTCAACCGCTGCTGTCGTCCCAGTTGCAAAGACGATATTCATCGCTCCAGGGGTGGCACTTGCGGTCGGCAGAGGAGTGGTTGTCTGTGTGGCCTGGGCCTCCGGGGGTGTTAGGCTGGGAGGAATTGATGTCGCCAGGAGTGTTGGGCTTGGAGGAATTGCTGTGAGAGGCAGGGGACTTGGCAGGTTGCAACCAGCCAACAACAGAATTGAAATGACCAACGATGCAATCATTGAATATGATTTTATTTTAGAGATTGGGTGTTTGGTTAACATAGACTATTCCTTATACTGAGGTTATCACATCAGAATTATAGCATTATTGGACGATTCACAAATATCAGTCTAAATACTCTCATTTCCTTCTTATTTCACCAGCGAGATTCAGATCCAGTATTCTGGTTTGCCTGTAAGCATGAAAATATCTAAAGGCTATGAGGAAGTCGTATAATAGAAATAACTAATCGCTTTGTTTTTTCTGTAATTGTCAATATAACGCAAGGATTATTTGAGCCTATCCGAGAAAGGGTGATTATGTCAGAAGTTGACCTTGAGGTCGGTTCATCAGTGCCCGATTTCAAACTCCTGTCAAATACTGGCGGTGAAATTGGGCTTTCCGACCAGCGCGGAAAGAAAATCGTTCTATTCTTCGTGCGTGAGTACAACTGAATACAGTGCCGCGCACACGTTGCCCAGTTAGGGCGCATGAATGCTGAGTTTGTCAAAGCCGGGGCGCAGATCCTGATTATTCTTGGCGACACATTGGATCGCGCTCGCAAGTATGCCGAAATCCTTAAAGTCCCTTTCCCTATCCTTGCCGATCCTATGCGCGAGGTCTATCATCGGTTTGAACTCCAAAAGAACTTCATCGGGATTCAACGCACCGCCTCCGTTATCGTGGATCCAAATGGCGTAATTCGGTATCTCAAACGCTCTGTGAACCCGATGACGTGGCTGCAGGAAAGCAAGGAATTGATTCAAGCCATTCAGTTCTAACACCTTGAAAGAAAAATTCTTGAAAGCCGTCAATTCATCCCTTAAGTCAGTTTCAGCACAATTGTAAGAAAATTTCTCTTAAAAGATCCGATAGCTGTTATTCGAAAGGAAGGAAGGTTATGGCAATGTTCGATAGATTTGAAACCGATCTCATCCCCACTTCCGTTGGAGATCTATCCATCATCTTTCTCGGTCATGGCAGCTTGGTGATGGCTTTCAGAGGCATGACCATCTATGTTGACCCGTTCGGCAAGGTGGCGGACTACGCCTCGCTCCCCAAAGCGGACCTGGTACTGGTCACCCACGAACACTTCGATCACCTCGATCCGCAGGCGCTCTCCAGTGTCCGCACCGATAAGACTATTCTGGTGCTGACCGAGAATTGTCCTCAGGAGATCAAAGGCGGGATCATCATGCACAATGGAGACGTGAAAACGGTTGCTGGGATTCCGGTCGAAGCGGTGGCAGCCTACAACATGATCCATAAACGCCCTACCGGCGACCCATACCACCCGAAAGGAAGTGGCAATGGTTACGTTCTCGGTTTCGGTGGGACGCGCCTGTATATCGCCGGGGATACCGAGAACACTCCGGAGATGAAGGCGTTGAAAGAGATTGATATTGCCTTCTTGCCGATGAACCTACCCTACACGATGACGCCAGAGATGGTTGCTGATGCAGCTAAAGCTTTCCAGCCGCGCATCCTGTACCCGTACCATTATGGAGATACCGATGTGTCGATACTAGCGGAGTTGTTAAAGGGCGAAAAAGAAATCGAAATAAGAATACGAAAGATGTCGTAAAGATATCAGTGTTGCAAAATACACCGAAAAAAAGCGGCTGGATTTTTTCCGGCCACTTTGTCTACATCTGCAATCTTTCAAGCAATTCTAGCAATCTTTCCTGCCAATTTGCATCTCTTCCGAACAAACACCAGTAGGCATTCTTTCCTCCCCGAATCTCTGGCCCCAGGTCCGGCAGGCGCTTTGACTCAGTTCCCTCCGGAGAAGCCGGAAAGCGCAGCACGATCTGTCCGCTTTCCATGCCGATTGAGATTAGTCCCACCTTCTCGGCGAGCAGTTTCACCCGCATCTGGTAGAACAGGTTGGTGATCATTTCCGGGAGCGGGCCAAAACGGTCGGTAAATTCTGCTGCCAGGGCTTCCAGGGCGGCCTTGTCGGTTAAATCGGCCAGGCGGCGGTAAAGACGCAGGCGCAGGTTCGTATCGGGAACGTACGTCTCGGGGATTCCGATGGCAAGCGGTAGGTCCACGTTGACAGGTAAACCCAGGGGTTCGAGTTTTGAGAATCCAAGCTCCGGCGTTTTTTGCCCATTGTTTAATGTTCCGTTAGCCTGTCTGATGGAACGCACTGCTGTTGCCAAAAGACGAGTGTAAAGATGAAATCCCACCGCAGCGATATGTCCCGATTGTCGTGTTCCCAGCAATTCACCTGCTCCGCGCATTTCCAGGTCGCGCATGGCGATTGAATAACCTGCCCCAAGTTGTGTGTTCTCGGCGATTATTTCCAGACGTTCCTGCCCTTCAGGGGTAGGCGTCAGTTTGTTGTGACGGAAAAAGTAAGCGTAAGCGCGTGCCGCGCCGCGCCCGACACGCCCACGTAACTGGTACAACTGGGCCAGGCCAAAGGCATCTGCCCGGTCGACAATAAGTGTGTTGGCGTTGGGAATGTCAAGTCCGGATTCAATAATGGAAGTGGAGAGCAGGATGTCGATCCCTCCTCCTGTGAACTTGTGCATTACGCTTGCCAGCTCGGTTTCGTGCATCTGTCCGTGGCCGATGGCGATGCGGGCCTCGGGCACCAGTTTTTCCAGGTGCATGCGCATGGCATCAATGGTTTGAACGCGGTTATGAACGAAGAAGACCTGCCCGCCGCGTTCCATTTCGCGTAGGATCGCCTGGCGGACCAGTTTCGGTGAGTACGGTCCGACATGGGTGATAATGGGCAAGCGCTCCTCGGGTGGTGTGTTCAGGTTGGAGATGTCACGCACCCCGGTCAGCGCCATGTAAAGTGTGCGTGGGATTGGGGTGGCGGTCAGTGTCAGCACATCCAGTTCGGTACGCAATTTCTTCAGGTGTTCCTTATGTGCTACTCCGAAGCGCTGTTCCTCGTCTATGATCACCAACCCGAGATCCTTAAACTGCACATCGGCAGAGATGAGCCGGTGGGTGCCGATGACGATGTCCACTGCTCCCTGCGCCAGGGCGTACAAGATCTGGCTCTGCTCGCGCGGTGTGCGGAAGCGCGAAAGCATCTCCACTGTCACCGGGAAGGCTGATAACCTTTGTCTGAACGTATCGTAATGTTGCTGAGCCAGCACGGTGGTCGGGACGAGAACTGCCACCTGCCGCCCGTCCATCACCGCCTTGAACGCTGCCCGTAGCGCCACCTCGGTCTTGCCGTAGCCCACGTCTCCGCATAGCAGCCTATCCATTGGGCGGGGCGTTTCCATATCGCGTTTGATGTCGGCCAGCGCCTTCACTTGGTCATCGGTCTCGACATAGGGAAAACTGGACTCCAGCTCACCCTGCCAGGCATTATCGGTGCTGAAGGCGAAACCTTCTGCCACCTGGCGGCGGGCATACAGTTCAAGTAGGTCCTGCGCTACTTCCTGGACTGCTTCCCGGACCTTGCGCTTGGTTTCCGGCCATTCCTGCGTTCCCAGGTTCCCTGGCGATGGTGGTGAGCCATCGGGACCGATATAACGTGTCAGCCGGTCGGCCTGGTGGATGGGAACGTAAACCTGGTCGCCGTTTTTATACTCAATGCATAGGAACTCGCGTTGCAATCCTTCAAGTGTGCGCTGGAACAGTCCGGTGAATCGCCCTACGCCATAATCCACATGCACGATCCAGTCACCTGGATGCAGGTCTGCATAAGCGGATTCCGGTGTCTCAGCTCCCGGTCGCGGTCGCTGGCGCGGCTGTGGACGTTCCCAACCGAAGATTTCCGAGTCGGTAATGAGATAACTTGAGATCAGAGCGTCAGGATCCCGGAGCGTGAACCCTTCCGAAAGGGAAGCCTCGTTAAAGACGATGTTCTTTTTTTCATCTTCTATCGTCCGTTCGGCCCATAGCTCCTCAAGACGGGAGGCTTGACGCGAAACAATTACGACTGAACTACCAATGCTGACGATCTTTTCCAGATATTCGCTGAATGGCTTTAAACGTCCGCCGAACCGTTCGATCTTGCCAAATTGAGAGGCAAGGTCGCTGGTGGATTCCTCAGCTGTCGAATGGCCTAGTTCAAGGGTGGATTGGCTTTGCAGGGAGTCTGCCAGCTCCGACCAGGATATATAAGGAATGGGAAAATTCTCTGCCAGAGTCCCCTCTGCAATGGACTCGTTGCGGAGCTTGATCGCCTGTTCTTCGATCTCGAAACCGGTACTCTCCAGGATGCTCAGGTCATCTACAAGAACCAGTGCCTTCGTAGGCAGGTAATCCAATAAACTGGCTTGGAATTGGTGCAACAAGGGAATATGGAATTCGGAAAACGGAGAATCGTCAACCGCTAATTCGTTATTTAATAGCAGGTACTCACGTGCCGGGGTAATGAGGACAGATTCAAGCTTCTCGATGGTCCTCTGCGACGCCGGGTCGAAACGCCGGAGAGTGTCGATCTCGTCCCCAAAAAATTCCAAGCGGACCGGGTGTGGCTCGGACTGCGGCCAGATATCCAGAAGGCCGCCGCGATGGGAGAACTGTCCCGGCTCGAGCACGGTGTCGGCTGGTTGGTAACCGGTGCTTACCCAGCCTTCAAGCAGGGAACCGGGGGGAATATTCAGCCCGGCTTTTAGTAATTTACAGGCTTTGAGGAAGTCACGCCGCGGCAGCGTCCGTGTCATCAATGCCCGTATGGTTGTGACAATGACCGGTGGGGTGGATGGTTTTTCCACGAATGGCAGGTGGTACGCTGAAAGGGCAGTGAGGGTTTGCAGGCGTTCTCGCCGGGTGGCGCTGCCCCAAATAGCGTCTTCGTAAAAAAGCGGATTTGGTTCGGAGAAGATATACCGGGAGATAGCTGGCGCCCAGAAAGCCAGTTCGTCGTGTAACTGGAGCGCGTGGTCGGCGCGGTCGGTAATCAATACCACCGGCTGGTCCAGGTCCTCTCGCAGAACAGCCAGCATGGGCAAGCGTGTTGCCCGCGGTAGGGCCAGGCCGGAAAGTTGCTTCCCGGACTGCACGTCAGCCAGGAGACACTGGTAGGCAGGAAGAGATCGGATCTGTTGGAGGAGAGATTTCATGATCAATGGGCAATCTAATAGTTGCCCTGGGCGGGGTAGTCCCCGACCCTACGAAATAATACCGTTGAACTTGTTCATGGCTATATCCAGGCCATCGGTGACGAATGTCAGCACAGCCTCCACAGCCTGGTTGAGCGTATCGGTGATGACCTTCATGTCTGCATCCGAAAAATTCTGCAGGACATAATCCGGGGCCTGCATTTGCCCTGGTGGACGGCCGATTCCCAGGCGCAGGCGCGGAAACTCATCCGTCCCCAGGCGTTCGATGGTCGACGTCATCCCTTTTTGTCCCGCCGACCTGCCATCCGGGCGGATGCGGATGGTGCCAACCGGCAGGTCCAGATCGTCGTGAGCGATTAATAGGTTTTCCAGTGGGAGCTTGTAGAAATGCATCAATCCCTGCACTGACTGGCCGGAAAGGTTCATAAAGGTTTGCGGTTTGGCGAGGATGATCTTCCGTTCTTGGTAGTTTGCACTTGCTACCAGTGCTTTGGATTGCAGGCGGGTGAACCGCGCGTTGAGTTTTACCGTCAGCCTGTCCAACAACATAAAGCCAACATTGTGGCGGGTTTCGCGGTACTCGCGACCGGGGTTGCCAAGGCCAACGATCAAATAAGTTTCTGTCATAATTATTTCCGTCGCAGCCTGAGATAAATACCAATTAGTATAAAAACCAGAATTGCCGCCAACCCGCCAAAGAGAATACTGGCAGACACATCCGCTGGAGCCAACGCCGCAGGGTTGCGCGGCAGGGCGGTTGGTGTAGGGAAAGGCGTCGCCGTCGGCACAAAGGTTGGGAGAGCTGTACTCTCTGGGGTCATTACCATTGCTGTGGGTGTCTCCACCGGTGTGTAGTTTCTAACGCGCAAGTCTGAGGCGAAGAAATCGCGGCTACTTCCGTTTGTCAGGGTTATTCGAAGTCGTAGAACGTAATCTCCATCCGTAATGACTGTCGTGTCCCAGGTTGCCAGAGTATCGTTGAAGACCGGTTGGCTGTTCATCGCGATAGGGAACCAGGTCCCGGTCGTGTCATCCGTATAAGTAAAGGCAATTTCTGCCGAGGCAAAATCGTTTACAGCGCTTGTCCCGGAAACTGTCACAACACCTTGAAGCACTTCCCCGGGGCGCGGTGACAGGATAGCCGGACCACCAGGCTGGGCATTTCGCGCCATTATTGGTGCGGCCAAAACTATCCCCAGGAACAAAGAACAAGCAAGGATACGCATAAAAAGTCAAAGATTGAGTCTAACACGAAGAAAGGTGCGGGTCAACATTTTTTCCGTATATCGCCTTGTTTCGCCTGTCCGAATCGGGTTGCGATATCCTGAACTGATAAGGTGCCCGGATTGACAATTCCACGACCCAGTCAAGAATACAACGCCTTGATCGCTAAAAGGGTATCTGGTACCCTCGGTGACCGTAACTTCGCCGGATGGCGGAGTTCGTACCGACGCGATCACTCACCTCTCAGGTTAGCGTAAACGGTCATTTAGATGCGATTTTCATAGATTTCGTTTGGGAAGCGAAGGCCGACATATATATCGGCGTATGGGAATCCCCAACTATCTTAAAATGCACCCCATTGCATTTCCTTTTGATGTAAAATCGTCCAGACAATATCAGCGTTTCTTGAGGAGGCCTATGGACAACAATAAAGAAATTTTCCAATCTTCCGAAGCTCTGACATACGATGACGTATTGGTCGTTCCCTCATACAGCGAGATCCTGCCTGCTGAGGCAGACGTGACTACCCGTCTCACCGCCGATATACGATTAAATATTCCCCTTCTTTCTGCCGCCATGGATACTGTTAGCGAGGCACGCCTTGCAATTGCTCTGGCGCGCGAAGGCGGCATTGGGATTATCCATCGCAACCTTTCGCCGGAAAACCAGGCTACTGAAGTGGATAAGGTCAAGCGCTCGCAATCGGGGATGATTTCCGATCCGATCACACTTCCGCCTGATGCTACCCTCCAGCAAGCGGAAGACATCATGTCCAACTACAAGATCAGCGGTGTTCCTATTGTGGATCAGGAGAAGAAACTGGTGGGGATCCTTACCAACCGCGATATCCGCTTTGTCGAACCATCCGATTTTGGCCAGCCAATTAGCAAATTCATGACTCCTCAGCCATTGGTCACTGCGCCAGTGGGAATCTCCCGCCAGGATGCTAAAGCCCTTCTCCAGAAGCACCGCATCGAGAAACTCCTGTTGGTGGATGGCGCAGGTCATCTATTGGGGTTGCTGACTGTGAAGGATATTCAGAAGGAGCGCGACTATCCCGCCGCGGCCCACGATGAGCGCGGTCGACTTCTGGTTGGGGCGGCAGTTGGTGTTGGCGCGGATCTCGAAGTGCGGGTTGGATTAATGGCGGATGCCGGCGTGGATGTAGTTGTCATTGACACCGCCCACGGCCATTCCAAAGGTGTGCTGAATGCCATCCGCCGGGTTCACCAGAAATGGCCAAAACTCCCGGTCATTGCTGGGAACGTTGTCACCGCGGAAGGGACACGGGCGTTGATCGAGGCTGGAGCAGCTGCCGTTAAAGTGGGGGTTGGTGCCGGGTCCATTTGCACAACCCGCGTAGTCGCCGGTGCTGGGATGCCGCAGTTATCTGCCATTTATATTTGTTCGCAAGCAGCCCGCCCGTTCAACGTTCCGATCATCGCCGACGGTGGGATCAAGTTTAGCGGTGAGATAGTCAAGGCGATCGTTGCCGGGGCGGATACAGTCATGCTGGGCAGTTTGCTGGCTGGTCTCGATGAGTCCCCGGGGGATGTGGTTTTACTCGAAGGACGGCGTTTCAAGGAATACCGTGGTATGGGCAGTATTGGCGCTTTGCAGGGGTATGGCAAGGACCGTTATGCTAGTGGGCAGGGCGCTGGAAAGCTCGTTCCGGAGGGGATTGAGGGACGTGTCCCGTTCAAAGGCTCTTTACACGATTTTGTTTACCAGCTGGTCGGTGGGTTGCGTTCCGGGATGGGGTACGCAGGCGCCCAGTCTCTGGATGATTTAAGGACCAAAGCTAAGCTAGTCCGCATCACAAATGCCGGCCTAATTGAGAGCCATCCGCACGATGTCATTATCACAAAAGAAGCACCGAATTATCAGTTAACACAGGATTGAAAATGTAAGATCGGGTGAACAAGCTGTGGATGTCCGAAAAGGAGACCGCTGCCAGCCAGGCTGACCGGGCACCCGAGCATACCTTTACCGGGCACGTTGTCAGCGCCTTGACGTTCATTATGATTGTTTTCTTCCTCGGACTTTGGATCGCCTTTTTTCTCCCTCTGGAAGACCAATTGTTTGGGCGAATACTGCCCGGGAATGTTTTCAATAATTTAACTTGCATTGTTTTTTCGACGGATATGTAGCGGCACTTTTTATGGGACTCACTAGTAATTTTCTCCGTTGGCTTTTCGGAAGTTGTTTGCTAAACGTTGTTGGTGCAAATGCAATTGGAATAACCCGCACAATTCCTAAGTTTCCCGTATAATGAGGGCATCTTCTGAAAATTGTCCTTTGGAGTTACCAGAATGGGTCAAACTCGCAGCGAACAGATGGTCACCCGCCTGCGCTCCATGCAAGCCGCCGCACCCGATATTGAAGCCTCGGCTATCGTTTCTGTGGACGGGTTGATTATGGCCTCGGCCTTGCCGGCTGAAGTGGAAGAAGATCGCGTCTCGGCCATGTCGGCAGCCATGCTCAGCTTGGGCGAACGTATCGCTGAGGAACTGGGCCGCGGCGGATTGAACCAGGTTTATATCAAAGGCAGTAAGGGTTTTATTGTCCTGACTTCGGTTGGCTCGGAAGCTGTGTTGACCGCTCTGGTTCGCCAGGATGGCAAGCTGGGTCTCATTTTTTTGGAGATGCGCCGGGCCGCAGAAGACCTGGTCAAACTGGTTGGATGAAATCATCATACTCCAGCACCTTTAATTACACACGTCAACCCGCGTGGGGAGGACGCCACTCACTGGCCCTTCCCACGCCCTTTGTTTTTACTAACCCTGTGCCCTTTCCTATTGGGACTTGTGCCCTTAAGCTCACAGGGCCTCAGCGAGGATGAAAGGATCTTATGCCCACTAAATATATCTTTTTTACGGGTGGCGTAGTCAGTTCGGTTGGAAAAGGTGTGACCGCTGCAGCCACTGGCTTGTTGCTAAAATCCCGCGGTTTTAAGGTTACGGTTCAGAAACTCGACCCCTACATTAACGTAGACCCGGGGACGATGTCTCCCTACCAGCACGGTGAAGTCTATGTACTGGATGACGGAGCCGAAACAGACCTGGATCTGGGTCACTACGAACGCTTTGTGGATATCCGCCTGGGCCGTTTCAGTAACTTCACCACCGGACAGGTTTATGCTGAGGTGATCAGCAAGGAGCGCCATGGTGACTACCTGGGTGGCACCATCCAGGTCATCCCGCACATCACTAACGAGATCAAGCGTCGCATCGGATTGGTGGCTAAAGAAACCGGGGCGGAAATAATCATCCTTGAGATTGGCGGCACGGTAGGCGATATCGAGTCTCAGCCATTTCTGGAAGCACTGCGCCAATTGCGTAATGAGGTGGGACGGGAGAATACCTTTTTTGTCCATGTGACCTGGCTGCCCTACATTGGTGCCACCCAGGAGCTCAAAACCAAACCGACCCAGCATTCGGTGGCAGCATTACGTTCTATCGGTATATCACCTAACATGATTATCGCCCGTTCGGACCACCCGGTCGAAGATGGCTTATGTGACAAGATTGCACTATTTTGCGACGTCGACAAGCGCGCTGTCGTCCCGATGGTTACAGCGCAGGTGTTATATGAAGTTCCGCTCCTGCTCGAAGAAGCCGGGGTGGGGGACTACCTCGTGGAACGGCTAGGACTTAAAGCCACCATAAAACCGGATTGGGAACCGTGGAAGAAACTGGTCGAGCAGGTCAAAAAAGAGAAACCGAAAGTCAAGATCGCCCTCGTCGGGAAATATGTCGAGTTGAAGGATGCCTACATGTCGGTTAGGGAAGCCGTCACGCACGCAGCCCTGTCATTGGGACTTGAGGCCGAGATAGAGTGGGTGCTCTCCAGCGACCTGGAGAAAGGCAAGGGCTGGGATCTTGTTAAATCTTCTGATGGTATTATTGTCCCTGGAGGCTTCGGGTCCCGCGGAATTGAAGGCAAGATCCAGGCCGCGAAATATGCCCGTGAGAACAAGATCCCTTATCTGGGTCTCTGCCTGGGGATGCAGGTAATGTGCGTGGAATTTGCCCGGGACGTGCTCGGCTACGAAGATGCCAACTCGACCGAATTTGACCGCAGCACCACCCATCCGGTCATCGACCTGATGCTGGAACAGCGCGCCATTACCGATATGGGTGGTACCATGCGCCTGGGACTTTACCCCTGCGTGCTCCAGCCGGGCACGAAGGCCGCGGCAGCTTATGGGGAGAAAAAGGTGGAGGAGCGCCACCGCCACCGCTGGGAGTTCAATAACGCCTATAAGGAAGAATACGAAAAATCCGGGATGGCCTTCTCTGGCATTTCACCGGATGGCCTGTTGGTGGAAATTGCTGAACTTAAAGACCATCCCTACATGGTGGGCAGCCAGTTCCACCCCGAGTTCCTCTCCCGCCCGATGCGACCGCACCCGTTGTTCGTGGGACTACTAAAAGCGGCGAAGGAGAAAAGTAAGGTAGAGATTGACCAAGCGTAAAGATTGGTTTAGAATTTTCAGTAGAGCGATCAGGCTCGCTCGCATCCGCAGAAACCGCTAACACCTTGGCTGATAATCTATGCCCAGCTATAGCAGGGGCATTTTGTTTGCACATTTGTGATATATCTTTTTATAAGGAGAATAATTATGTCCAGTATAGAATCTATTCACGCTCGCGAGATCCTCGATTCACGCGGCAATCCCACTGTCGAAGTCGAAGTCGTCCTGGATGACGGTGCCTTTGGACGGGCCGCTGTTCCCTCCGGTGCATCCACCGGTGTCCACGAAGCGCTGGAACTTCGCGACGATGACAAAACCCGCTTTGGGGGTAAGGGTGTACTCAAGGCTGTTGAGCACGTCAACAATGAGATTGAAGAGGCTTTATTTGCCATGGAAGCTCTCGATCAAGCGGCCGTAGATCAAACCATGCTTGCCCTGGATGGCACGCCCAATAAAAGTAAATTAGGTGCCAATGCCATCTTGGGTGTGAGCTTGGCAGTGGCGCGGGCAGCGGCTGAATCCGCTGGCCTGCCGCTATACCGTTACCTCGGTGGCGTGCCCGCCAAGATTCTACCCGTGCCGATGTTCAACATCTTGAATGGAGGTGTGCATGCCAACTGGCAGGGTACCGACCTGCAGGAGTTCATGATTGCTCCTGTCGGTGCGCCGAACTTCCGCGAAGCCCTGCGCTGGGGCAGTGAGGTTTATCAGGCTCTTAAAGGAGTACTCAAGGGCGAAGGGTATACCACTGGCGTCGGCGACGAGGGAGGTTTTGCCCCGGCGCTTAAGAAGAACTCGGACGCAGTCGAATTGATCTTGAAGGCCATTGAAAAGGCCGGCTACAGGCCTGGCGATGACATCGCCATCGCCCTCGACCCGGCTTCAAGCGGCTTCTACGAAGATGGTCTCTACAACCTGCGGACTGAAAAGCGTAAGGTCACCTCAGCGGAGATGGTCCAGATGTATGCAGATTGGGTGGCAAAGTATCCCATCGTTGTGCTCGAAGATGGTTTAGCCGAAGACGACTGGGATGGCTGGAAGCTCCTGAACCAGACCCTGGGCAGCAAGATCGAATTGGTCGGCGACGACCTGTTCGTGACCAACGTCGAACGCATTGCGCGCGGCATCAAGGAAAATGCGGCCAATGCTGTCCTGATCAAACTCAACCAAATCGGCACCCTCAGTGAGACGATTGCTGCAATTGAAATGGCGTATAAAGCGAACTGGGGCGCGATGGTTTCACATCGCTCCGGCGAGACAGTGGACAGTTTCATCGCCGACCTGACAGTAGCCATGCGCACCGGGCATCTCAAGACTGGCGCCCCCTGCCGCGGCGAACGTGTGGAAAAATACAACCAGCTCATGCGCATCGAAGAGGAACTGGGCGATGCGGCGGTTTACGCCGGGCGTAAAGCGTTTGTGCGCTGATTCCACTGAGGGTCGGAAAACTGGAAATTATCAGGTTTGAATGGCAACGATAATCATCCTGATCTGGCATGGACAAACCGAAGGGAACCAAGGAACGGTTCCGAGATCGGGCTGAAATTTCACTGAACGAGGCCGGGCTGGCTGACACTGCTATATATGCCGGTTGGCCCCTCTTAGCCACTAATATCCTGAAAAAATAATCCAATTCCGCGTACCATTTGGTGCGCGGAATTTCTTTAAGGCAACTAATTAGTTAAATTACTTGACAAAGTCTTGAGTTATGCTATTATTAATACAAGATTAAAATGGTTTTTTAGCAAGAAAAAGCGTTTACAGTCCCGAAAGTAAGACGTGAATAGTTATTTATGGCCTACGCCTGTTCAGAATGTAAAGAACATTAACAAACATGCGATATTGGATTTAATTCGCTTCACACCGGGAGGAATTCCGCGAGTTGAGATTGCCCGCCGAATGGACTTGAGCCGGGCAGCCGTGACGACGATTGTCAATGATTTACTGGTTACCGGGATTATTCGGGAAGCTGAAAGTCGTAGCGTTCGAAGTGGACGCCCGCCCATCGTACTCGAAGTAAATCCTGCTCGCGGATACGTTATTGGGATTGATTTTGGGGCGTCACATCTCAACTTGTTGGCTGCTGATATTTCAGCTCGCATTCTGGAGGAGATCGAGGTCGCGATCGATATTCAGGATGGGCCAAAAGCCTGTTTGGCAGAAGCGAACTCCCGCGTTCAGGAATTATTGACGAAAACCCATCTTGACTTGAAGGATATTCTGACAATCGGTGTTGGAGTCCCGGGGCCGATCGTCACCGAAGAGGGCATGGTTGTTGCCCCGCCCATCATGCCTGGCTGGGACCGCTATCCCATTCGGGATACACTAAAAGAGTTATGGGGATGTCCTGTGTCTGTGAATAATGATGCAGAACTTGGAGTATTGGGAGAATGGGCCTCCGGCGCTGGACGCGGAGAACGGAATCTGGTATATATTAAGGTTGGTACAGGAATTGGCGCCGGATTACTGATGGATGGACAAATCTACCGCGGCGTTACTGGCTCCGCAGGAGAGATTGGGCACCTTACCATTGATGAAAATGGACCAATGTGTGCGTGTGGAAATCAGGGTTGCCTGGAAGCCATTGCGGGTGGTCGTGCGATCGCACAACAAGCCCAACAGGCTGTTCAACAAGGGCAGCGGACCCAATTGGCAGGTTTCCAACCGGTTGAAAGGATCACTGCAAAAGATGTTGCTGCAGCTGCCCGCCGCGGCGACCTTCTGGCACAGCAAATCCTGGCTCGCGCCGGTTTGCAAATTGGAATAGCCATTGCAGGGTTGGTCAATATGTTTAATCCCGGAATGGTGATTATTGGCGGCGGTATAGCTCAGACTGGTGACATTCTTCTGGAGCCGATGCGCCAGGCTGTCCAACGGCGAAGTTTACCTGCCTCTGCACGTGTAGTCCGGATTACAACTGCCATGCTGGGACGACGTTCCTCCAGCATGGGCGCAGTTATTCAAGCATTAACTATTGCGCTCCACCAAGTTGCAGACCGAAAGGAGGTGATGGTTGCCCAGATGACTCGCGAATCGAGTCTGATGACAACAAAATGAGTGAATTCCCTACCATCGGAAAAGCCTTGCAGATTGCAAGAGCTCCATATTTCACCCTATTTCATAAGGAGAGAAGATAATGAAACGCACGTTATTTGTTCTGATCAGCGTCATGATGGTTGCGAGCATGCTGTTGACCGCTTGCGGTACTCCAGCACCCACCAAACCGACGGTCACCTTCTGGCACGCCTATGGTACCGGTTCGGCTGAAGAGGTTGCTCTGACTGCTGTCCTCGCCCAGGCAGCTATCGATCTGCCCGACATTACGATCAACGTCCTGCAAGTCCCGTTCAACGATATCTATAATAAATATACAACCGACGTCGCTGCCGGTGGCGGCCCAGACATGTTTGTCGCCCCCAATGATAACTTGGGCGACGAAGCCCGCGCTGGCCTGATCGCTGACATCACCGACCTGGTGAACGGTAAACTGAATGACTATGCTCCCTTGTCCATCGAGGGTATGTCGACCGGTGGCAAGATCTACGGTATTCCGGAATCCCTGAAGGCTGTAGTGTTCTGGTACAACAAGTCCCTGCTGGCCACGCCTCCAGCCACCACTGCCGACCTGCAGGCTTTGATGGAAAGTGGCACGCCTGTAGATGTTTCCGACAGCTGCTACCACGTCTGGGGCTTCTATGGCTCCTTTGGCGGCCAGATCTTCGACAGCAACTGGAAAGTCATTGCTGACCAGGGAACTGGCATCGTCGATGCCATGACCTACCTGAACGCTCTCTATCAGATCGAAAAGACCGCTGGCTGGCCGAAGACCGATTCCGATGGCCTGGCTCCCTTCCAGGAAGGTTCCATTGCTGCGATCACCAACGGCAACTGGGCCATGGGCGATTATCAGTCCGCTCTGGGTGACAAGCTTGGTGTCGCTCCGCTGCCCGCTGGCCCTGGTGGCAAGGCCTCCCCGATGTTGGGCGTTGATGGCTACTACATCAACCCGAACAGCCAGAACAAGGATGCTGCGATCCAGGTGGCTCTCTACTTGACCGGCGCTTCTGCCGAGACCAAGATGATGGAAGCTGGCCACGTGCCCGCCATCACCACCGCAACCATTACCAATCCTCTCCTCCAGAGCCTCCAGGCTGCCTTTGCTGACGGCTATGTCCGCCCGCAGGTCCCACAGCTGGGGAACTACTGGTCGAACTTCTGCGGTATGGACCAGGTCTACGAGAAGGGTGTTGCTCCCGCACTTTGGGTTTCAGAAGGTACTGCGAACGCGAACAAGTAAGATCAAGTTATACAACAGGAGCGAACAGGGTTAACCCTGTTCGCTCCTCTCGCTTTTGAAATAAAGGTCTAGAAGCAGGAATTATAGGAGCAAATGGTTATGGCAACCTTGGCTGCACCCATAAAACCATCCAGAGAAGTAAAACGCTTGAGATTCCAACGGGCCAGTCTTCCTTACTTATATTTGATCCCGGCATTTGTGATCATGGCGGTCATCACCTTTTATCCCCTGGTTTTCCAGATGATCATTTCTTTCAGTGATTTTCAAACCAAAGACATTCTACTCCAGCTTAGATCTCCCAACCTGCATTGGGTCGGTTTCCAAAATTTCATTGATATTTTTACTGGCGGTTTGCCAGTTCAAAATTTCGACTTTTTCCGCGTCCTGACCTATAATTTCTGGTGGGCTATAACCAATGTGGCCGTCCATTTACCGGCGGGTGTTTTGATCGCGGTGGCGCTCAATACGAACGGCCTGTGGTTCAAGCGCTTCTATCGTGCCATTTACATACTGCCTGTCGTTATCCCGCCCTTGGTGGTGGCAACGATTTGGCGGAATATTTTCGACGAGCAATACGGGGCTATGAACCAGCTACTCACTACGGTTGTCCATTGGTTTGGTTCTATGGACCCTGTCAGGATCCGCTGGTTGACAGAGTATAAGCCTCCCATCCCCTGGCTGCTTCCCAATGGCCCCCTGCCGCTGGCATATTATGCCATGATGATCGCCAACTTCTGGCTTGGCTGGCCCTTCATGGCTTTGATCGCCACCGGCGCCTTGCAGAGCATTCCCAAGGACTTATATGAGGCTGCTTCGATCGACGGCGCCTCCGCCCAGCAGCAGTTCTGGAACGTGACCGTGCCGCTGCTTCGGCCGGCGATGATCCCCGCAATGATCTATGGCTTCACCACCTCATTCAACTTGTTCAGTTTTGTGTATTTTATGACCGGTGGAGGTCCGGCGCGGACCACGGAGATCCTAGTCACTTTTGTTTATACCCTGGTCCGCGATCTGCATTTGTTCGGGGCGGCAGCGGCATTTTCAGTGATCATCTTTGTGGTCGCCCTGCTGGTGTTCCTGGTTACCAACCGCATCACGCGGGCCACTGAAACGTACTCGGAGTGAGACTATGACTGCAAATCCTCAATCCATCAAAAAGCAGAATTTTCTCGTCCGTTTTTTTACCATGAACACATCCAGAGAGGTGGGCGGACGCAAACTGCCACTCTGGAGGCAAATCGTGCTCCAATTGCTGGCCTTGGCGATTGCCTTCGAAGTGATGTTTCCCATCCTATATATCCTGACCCTCTCGGTCAGCCCAAAAGCAGCCCGGCCATCCACCCTGCAATTGCTCCCGACCCAAATCTCTTTGATCGCATATAAACAGGTACTCGACCGCCCCACCGCCAACCCGGTCACTTTCGCGGTGCTTTTACGAAACAGCTTCCTGCTTTCGTTTACCGTTGGGTTCGTGGCGATCCTTATCGCCGTCTTGGCTGCCTACTCATTCTCGCGCTTTAAATTCAAACTGCGCCAGATCTTTATGGTGCTCATATTCATTCCCCTGCTGATGCCCGGGGTTGGTCTGGTCACGCCCCTGTTCCTCCTTCTGAACAGTTTTCGAGTCTACACCTGCGGAGGCGGGTTGGCAATTGCCCCCTTCACCACCTGTGGCTCGGGAGGCACTTTGCTATTCAACCTGCGTGATTCTTTGGTTGGGGTTGGTGTCGCCATGACCGCTGGGGCATTGCCGTTCGCGGTCTGGATCCTCAAAGGCTACATCGATACCATCCCGCTCGAACTCGAAGAGGCTGCCAAGATCGACGGTGCAGACGCAAACCAGGTTTTCTTCAAGATCGTGCTTCCCCTGGCTGTCCCGCAGCTGGCAGTCACGTTCTTCCTCAGCTTTATGGGCTACTGGCAGGAATTTGCAATCCCCTGGCTATTCCTGAGCAAACCTCAAGACTACACCCTGTCCATGTCCCTGTATAACATGGTCGGGCAGTATGCAACCAGCATCCCCTGGAACCGATTCGCGGCCTTTTCGGTTATTGTTGCCTTCCCGATCGCGGTCATATATATCATTCTTCAAAAGCAGATCGTAAGCGGTCTGACCGCCGGCGGCATAAAAGGCTAAGCAGACCAAAAGGGCGGCCCAACAAGCCGCCCTTTTTTTCACTAAACTTTCAGGCGACATTATGAAACGAACTGTCCTGCTTGTTCTTCTCATCGGGTTTCTATCTTCCTGCGTACTGGCTCCAAAGAGTACTGCCAGCCAGCAAAGCTGGTGGCGGAAAACGGTTTTTTATGAAATATTCGTCCGCTCCTATTGTGATTCAAATGGCGACGGGATCGGGGATTTCAATGGGATCACCTCAAAACTTGACTATCTCCAGAGCCTGGGCATCACGGGGCTATGGCTGATGCCGATCAACCCCTCTCCTTCCTATCACGGCTATGATGTGAATGATTACTACGCGGTGAATCCCCAGTATGGGACCCTGGCTGATTTTAAGAGCTTGGTTGCCGAGGCGCATACGCGCGGCATACGGGTTATCATTGACCTGGTCCTGAACCATACATCCAGCCAGCATCCTTTCTTTATTGATGCCAATAACAACCCCCAATCTCCTTATCGTGACTGGTACATCTGGTCAGACTCCAATCCCGGGAATCACTGGTTCTCCGGGAATACCGGTTTCTATTATGCCTTTTTCGGGAGCGAAATGCCTGACCTGAACTACAAGAACCCGGTTGTCACGACCGAGATGGATAACGTGGTCCGTTACTGGTTGAAGGATATCGGGATAGACGGCTTCCGTGTGGATGCGGTCAAGGATCTCATCGAAGAAGGCCAGAAATTGGAAGATACCCAATCCACTCACGCTTGGTTGAAAGACTTCTATACCATGTATAAAGGGGTAAACCCGCAAGCATACACCGTGGGTGAAGTCTTTGGGGCAGGCGCTTTTGTGGCCAAGGTCTATTCTGGCGACCAATTGGACCAGATTTTTAATTTTGAAATGTCGGACGGGATTACTGGCAGCGCATACGGCGGGGCTAATACTAGTATTAACAGCGCCATATCCTTTGCACTTCAAGATATGCCTGCAGGCGAGTACGCCACTTTTCTTACAAACCATGACCAGAACCGGATAATGAGCATGTTGAGTGGAAATGTGGGAAAAGCCAAAGTTGCAGCCTCCATGCTGCTCACCTCACCCGGGACGCCTTTTATCTACTATGGTGAAGAGATTGGCATGCAAGGGGAAAAACCGGATGAGGATATCCGCCTCCCAATGCAGTGGTCTGAAGCCGCCAACGCCGGTTTCACCACCGGCACTCCCTGGCGGGCGCCGGGGGTAAATTTCCAGCAGGCCAACGTGGTTGACGAGACGAACGATCCCAACTCGTTGCTTTCTCATTACCATACACTGATCAGGATCCGAAACCAGCATCCTGCATTAAGTATTGGCAATATTTCCCTCGTTTCCACGAACAATACCGGTGTTTATGCGGCACTGCGAATTACAAATGGTGAAACCATCTTGATCCTGATCAATTTGACCAAGAAACCGATTAATGATTATTCATTGAGTCTTAAGACGGCTTCCCTCCATGATGGTACGTATCTTATGGATCCCCTCCTGGGTACGGCCTTGGGGTCTGAACTGTCTATTTCAGGCAGTGTATTTAATAATTCCCAATCATTGGGGGATTTGCCCCCCTTCAGCACAACCATCCTTCTGATAACCCGTAAGTGATGATCAAGAATATCGGGTCGTCCAGTAATAATACGTCATCAGATTTCTCCCCTTTAAGTGGAAACCAGTAACGATCTATGATTTTATTCAGGCGTCTAAAACCCTATTTTTCGATCGTTGCCATTCTGGCTATAATTGTATTCGCGTGGATCCTTCGCTGGCATGCTGTCACCACCCTCTCTGTTGATTACGATGAGGATGACTATCTCCGTGCTGCCCAGCAATACGCCGCCTTGATTCGCTCAGGTGATTGGCAGGGTTTCATGCAGACGAATTACCGCACGGAGCATCCCCCTTTGGCAAAGATCCTCTTCGGGTTCAGTATTCTCCCTGCTCCAACCGCGCCGCTCATACCGGACCGTCCTACTTCTGCCGATCCAGATCAATCCTTGCCAAAAGCTCAATTGCGCGCCGCCCGCACCTCCGCTGCGGTTCTGGGCACATTGACCGTCGCCCTGGTGGCTTTGGTTGATCCTTTGGCTGGATTCTTTCTGGCCGCCCATGCTTTTACCATCAAATACGTCTCACAGGTCATGCTCGAAGCCCTGCCATCCTTGACCAGTCTCATGATGGTTCTGTGCTATCTGCGCTGGAAGAGAAAAGGTCTTACGAAGATCAACGGCTGGATCATCGCGTCGGCAATTTTCCTGGGCCTGACCGCAGCCTCCAAATACATTTACTGTGTCATTGGGATTGCCGTCCTGGTCGACTGGTTCCTTACCTGCAAAGAACAGGGCAGACTTAAAGAAATTTTCCTTAAAGCTCTTTTCTGGGGATTGCTGGCGATGATCGTGTTCTTTGCCTTCGATCCATACTTGTGGCCGGCGCCGCTTGCACGCTTGGAAGCCTCCGTCTTCTATCATTTTGCCTATTCTACCGGTGCGAGCGAAGTGCAGAACGCTGGCTTACCTTTCTATCAGTCATTGGTTTATCTCAGCACATCTCCTGCCCTTTTGGGATGGCAGCCAGGCGCGTTCCCGGTAGCGCTTGACCCGCTGATCCTGGTTTTGGCTGGTTTTGGGGTCGTGAGCCTGTGGAAAAAACAACGGCTTTATGTGCTCTGGCTTGGGATCGCCTTCTTGTTCCTTTTTTTCTGGCCAGCCAAGTGGGCGCAATATATCCTTGTCCTAACGGCACCCCTTTCTCTGGTTGCTGCTGAGGGGTTCCTTAATTTGACGGTTCGCCCGTTTCAGAACTGGCTGGCCCGCCGTAAAGAGAAGCTAGTTCGTGAAAAAGGCTCACGGGCCGCGGACCTGCGTCGGGCGTTACCCTGGTTGATCCCTGGGTTGCTGGCTTTTACTGTATTGACCCTCTTCCCGCTCATTTTCCAGTTTGGCGTATCCCTGACCGATTTCAGTGCCAGTTCCATCCGCGACGGGTTTACTGGTGGTCTCTGGCGCGCCATCTGGGGTGGATTGACCGGGGAAATCCCGCATGCGCCTCTTTCCATGCTCGGAAGCAGTGACAAGGTCCTCTATATGGGGTTGTCTGCCTACCTGCCTGTGCTTCAGTACATTACTGGGAACGGTGTGTTGGTCTTTAACATCCTGTGGACCGTGCTCTCCGTTTTGTTACAGACCGGGTTGGGGTTGGGGGTTGCGCTCCTGATCTGGCAGAAAGGGCTGCGCTTCGGTAAGTTCTGGCAGGCGTTATTTATTCTGCCCTGGGCCATCCCCGAAATGATTGGTGCCTTGATGTGGTGGAATATTTTCGAGCCGGATTGGGGCTGGCTCAGCCTGGCGATCAAGACCTATGGTCCGAAGATTCCATTTGGTTTCTTCGTGGGCTGGGAGGAAAGTTCTGGCCTTTCGTTGCTCGTCTTTTTGATCCCGGCTATATGGTATGGTTTCCCCTTTATGATGCTGGCTGTGAGTGCCGGGCTGAAAATGATCCCTGGGGATGTGTTCGACGCCTCTGCAATTGACGGAGCCACTCCCTGGCAGGCCTTCCGCTACGTGACCTGGCCCCTGCTCCTGCCGCTGCTTGTTCCAGCCATCATCATTCGCAGTATTTTTGCATTCAACCAATTCTACCTGTTCCAGGCTTTCCATTTTACAAACAGCACCCTGGCTACTTTATCCTACAATGTCTTCAATCCGAGTGGGGGTGGTGGCGGGCAGTTTGCCATCTCGGCAGTGATCAACATCATTGCTGTCATCATCCTGATCGGCTTTGTCGCCCTCTTTAATCGAGGCAGCAAAATTGGGGAGGGGGTGACCTATGCATAAGATATCCTTCTGGAGGCAGGTCCTTACCCAACTGACCCTTTTTGTTATCGGTTTGTTCGTCATCCTGCCGATATGGGGGATGGCCCGGCTGGCCTTTGATGGCTCCCTCAGAGCCAGGCCAATTGAATTCCGTTTTTTTCCGAAACAATTTACTTTCGCAACCTTTTTCAAGGTGCTCGATAAACCTTATCAATCGGTCGACTTTACGATCCTTCTCAGGAACAGCTTGATTGTCTCATTTGGTGCGGCTCTCATCGCCATTGTGCTCGGAGCCAGCCTGGCTTATGCCTTTGCGCGCTTTCGTTTCCCGGGTCGCCAGCCGGGGCTTTTTGCCTTGTTGCTCACAGCCATCCTGCCTCCTATTGCCTTTGCCACACCGCTCTATATCCTCTTGAGCCTGCTTGGTATCCGGGCCACCCTTTTGGGTCTGACTATCGTCTACGCCGCCTTTGGCATGCCTTTTTGCATCTGGAATATGCGGGCTGCTTTCCAGTCCATCCCCAAGGAATTGGAGGAAGCTGCTTTCCTGGATGGCGCGGGAAATTTCACCACCTTCAGGTATGTCACCCTGCCCCTTGCTGTCCCGTCCATTGCCGTGGCGGGGTTGATCGCCTTCTTAATGTCCTATTCTGAATTTGCCATCGGGTGGTTGTTTGTTGAAAAACCCGGTACGGTTACCCTGTCCATGGCCATTTATGCCATGGTCCAGTCCCAATATATGGGTGGAGCGCAGCCTTGGAGCTACCTGGGTTCATTGGCTCTTATTATTTCCATCCCGGTGGTTGTTGTTTTCCTGGTTTTGCAGCGTACCCTGCTCGACCGGATGATGTTTGGAAATGTCGGGGAATAGGGATGCCTCTCTTCAAGAAGTGGAATGATGAAAACCACGCTTCATGGATTTAACCTCCTGATTGTTTTGGGTATGCTCACATCAACTTTTATGGGCTCCTTCACAACTCCTGCATTCGCTGCTGCCTCTACCCCACCTCCGGGTTCGGTCACCATTGCCGGAACAATGCAATCAGAATTGGGCTGCCCTGCTGACTGGATGCCTTCATGCGATAAGACCTTCCTGACCTACGATGCAGAAGATGATGTTTGGCAGGGTATATTTGAAGTGACGCCTAATAATGACCAGGATAAAAAGGGTCCGCGCTTTAAAGCAGCTCTTAACGGGACCTGGGATGTGAATTATGGTCTGAATGCTTCCCCTGGCGGTGCGGATATTCCCCTTGTCGTGACTGCCTCCACGCAGGTAAAATTCTATTATGACCATAAAACACACTGGGTCACGGAAAATTTCAACACCCCGATCGTTGTTGCCGTTGGCGATTTCCAGACCCAGCTCGGTTGTAAGAATGACAATGACGCCACTTGCCTGCGCTCTTGGCTGGAAGATCCGGAAGGGGATGGCACCTTTACCTTCGTTACCAAAGCGCTTAAGCATGGGACATACCATGTCACCCTGGCTTTCGACGAAGATAGCCAGACCACCCTTGGTGCTCCCCAGACCTTCACGATCAACGCCGATGGCGGCGAAATCTTCTTTGGATATGACACTGTGAAAAAAGAACTTGTAATAAGTACCACCGGCGCGCCGAAAGGCAGCCTTGCAAAACTCCAGGCTCACTGGGTTAACCGGGATACATTGCTTTGGAATATTACTGGTTCGCCTAAATATACTTATTCCCTATTTTATTCGCCGGATGCCACGCTCGCTCTCACCTCTGATGGTGTACAAGGAGGCTTGGAGATCCCGCTAACCTACAGCCAGTCTGGCCCCGGTGGTGACGTTTTCCAGCGCAACCCATATCTTGCCGGGTACACTGCCTTTAAAATTTCCCCTGCTGACTTTGGCAGGATCCCGGAAGCATTAAAGGGACAGTTGGCGATCGTTACTCGTGATGACCAGGGCAATGTTGTGGATGCTACCGGAGTCCAGATCCCAGGCGTGCTCGATGCTCTTTACCCATACACTGGTCCCTTGGGAGTAACCTTTGACGGATCCATCCCGACCCTGCGCGTTTGGGCGCCTACTGCTAAATCGATAAAATTACATCTATTTAATGATTCAACTGCGGCTGCCAGCCAGATCTATCCGATGTCATGGGACGAAAAGACCGGCGTTTGGAGTGTGACCGGCACGGCGGATTGGCAAAATAAATACTATTTGTTTGAAGTGCAAGTGTATGTTCCTTCCACCGGAAAGATCGAAACAAATCTGGTCACAGATCCGAATTCAATCAGCCTTTCAATGAATAGCCTGCGCAGCCAGATCGTGGATTTGAGGGCTCCAGAGCTCGCACCCCAGGGCTGGGAAACGCTTCAGAAACCTGCCCTTGCAGCCCCGGAAGAAAGCGTCATATACGAGCTGCATATCCGCGATTTCAGCATCCATGACCAAAGTGTTCCAGCAGAGATGCGGGGTACGTACATGGCTTTCACGGTCCGGAACTCTGATGGCATGCAGCATCTTGCCGCGTTGGCGCATGCTGGCCTGACCCATATACATTTATTACCAGCTTTCGACTTTGCCAGTGTCGATGAGGATAAGGCTGCCTGGCAGATTGTGGATGAAGCCTTGCTTGCCACTTATCCTCCGGATTCGGATCAGCAGATCAACGCGGTCGATGCCATCAAGGGTCAGGATGGTTTTAACTGGGGCTACGCCCCGTTCCATTTCACCACGCCCGAAGGCAGTTACGCTGTCGATCCCAATGGCTCAACCCGCATTCTTGAATTTCGCCAGATGGTGCAGGCCTTGAATCAGACCGGACTGCGTGTAGTGATGGATGTGGTTTATAACCATACTTCTGAAAGTGGGCAAAACCCCAAGTCGGTGCTTGATAAGATTGTCCCCGGTTATTACTATCGCCTGGACCTTAATGGTCAGGTGGAAAAGAGCACTTGTTGCGAAGATACAGCCACCGAACATGCCATGATGGGTAAGTTGATGGTTGATTCGATCGTCACCTGGGCTCGTGACTACAAAGTGGACGGGTTCCGGTTTGACCTGATGGGGTTCCACATGCTCGCTGATATGCAGGCGGTGCGCGCTGCTCTCGACGCTCTCACCCTGAAAAAAGATGGCGTGGATGGTAAGTCCATTTATATTTATGGCGAAGGCTGGGACTTCGGCGAAGTCGCCAATAACGCCCGCGGGGTGAATGCTACCCAGCTCAATATTGGTGGCACCGGTATTGGCGTTTTTAATGATCGCTTACGGGATGGGGTGCGGGGGGGCAATCCCTTTAGCGACCCGCGCGCCCAGGGTTTCAGCACCGGCTTGTTCCTTGCTCCCAATGCTGCTGAAACCCGTACCCTCACTGAACAGCAAACCCAACTGAATAGCTACACCGACTGGATCCGCCTCGGCCTGGCAGGTAACTTACGTGACTATATGATTACGCGCTTTTCGGGTGAGGAAGTTGACGGCGCGCACATCCTTTACAGCGGTAAGCCTGCCGGTTATACCCTGGATCCTCAGGAAAACATCATTTACGTCTCAGCGCATGATAATGATACGATCTTCGATGCCATCCAGCTCAAAGCCCCTGCGGATGCCACCCTGACTGACCGCATCCGTATGAATAACCTGGCTCTCAGCCTCCCCATGTTCAGCCAGGGAGTGCCATTCTTTCACGCCGGGGACGAACTCCTTCGTTCCAAATCGCTGGATAACAATTCCTACGACTCAGGCGATTGGTTCAACAAGCTGGATTGGACCTACGCTTCCAACAATTGGGGCGTGGGACTTCCCGGCAATGGGCGCGACCGCTGGCCGATCTTCAGTCCGCTTCTTAAGGACCCGGCTTTGAAGCCCGCGCAAGCCGATATTGTCAATGCCTCCGCAGTTTTTATGGAATACCTGGAAATTCGCAAGAGTTCCCCGCTCTTCCGCCTGCAAACTGCCGACCAGGTCGAACGCTCACTGACTTTCCTCAACACCGGGCCTGACCAGATCCCCGGCTTGATCGTCATGCACTTGAGCGATGTTTACGGTCTTGACCCAAACTACACCGATATCGTGGTGGTGTTCAATGCCGGTAAGGATGCGCAAACTTATAATAATAGCGGTTTTATTGGTCAGGGATTCAGCCTCCATCCCGTCCAGCAAAACTCCGCTGATCTGGTTGTCCGTACCGCCTCTTTTGAGTCTGCAACTGGCAGTTTCACTATACCTGGACGTACAACGGCCGTTTTTGTCTGGAATAACCCTCTCCAACCCACACCTCTTCCCGCCCCTGAAATCACTGCCACTCCCAAACCGACAGCCACTGGCTCTCAAGGCCTGTCCCCGCTGGCATTGTTTGGTATTGTGCTCGTAATTCTGCTTACGGTCGGGTTGGTGGCATTGCTCATCACGAGACGTACCGGTTAGGTGTAAAACAATAATAAACCCCGATGCCTGGCACCGGGGTTTATTATTCATAATTTACTTTCGAGGCATGGGAAAGGATAGGACTGTTCCTTTCACAATGCTTGGATTTGGAATGATTATTTTCTGGATGGGTTAGAACTTTTTGATATATTCAAGAAATGCGTAAGTAACCGCGATCATAAATCCCAATATTGACAATCCTATCCCGATGGCTGCCATTTTTTTGCTTTCCGACCGCCTGCCAAAAATTCCCAAGGCAAAACCGGCGAAACTGGTAAATACCCCACAGATCGGGACCAGGGCTGCACAGAGGCTGATGATACCCAACGAAACCGAAGCGATCGCCATATAGCGATAGTAGCGTTCCTGAGGATCAAGCCCCTGATAATCAGGTTCCATCTGTGGATCCTTTTTCGCCTTTAAGCTTTCGTCACCGCCACAAAGATCATTGGCCGTCGTCCGGTCTGGTTGCGGAGCAGGCTTCGCACTGCGTCAGTGATAACTTTCTCGTCGTCCGATCCGCCACTGTTGACTAGGTCCGTGACCTTTTTTTGGACAGCCGGGACGAGTGTCTCGGCATCTTCGGGGGATATGAAGCCGCGTGTAATTACCTCGGGCGCCTTTAACAAGCGGTTGGAGTATTTATCCAGTGTCGCAGTAATGAGGACGATGCCCGAGCGGGCCAATTGCTCGCGCTCGCGCATCACATCCAGGTCGATCTCGCCCACGCTGTCACCTTCAACAAAGATGTAACCGCCGGGCATGCGTTCGGCTAATGTGAATTTGCCGTCGCAGAGCTCCACCACCTGTCCGTTTTCGACCACCACGATATTTTCGGCGGGGATGCCCACTTGTTTTGCTAAATTCGCGTGGCGTCTTAGCTGATGCAGCTCACCGTGGATGGGCATGAAGAACTTTGGTCGTACCAGGTTGAGCAGGAGTTTCATTTCCTCGGAACTAGCGTGACCAGAAACATGCACAGGTGAGATGGCCTCGTGCACCACCTCCGCACCCCGCCGCATGAGGCGGTTGATGGTCCTACTGATGTCCTCCTCGTTGCCGGGGATGGGGTGGGAAGAAAGCACGATCGTATCGAGGGCTTCCACATCGAATTGCCGGTTGGTGCCGGTGGCGAGTCGGCCGATAATGGACGACGGTTCTCCTTGCGAACCGGTGCACATTAAAACCACCTCTTTATTTGGCAGGTTCAGGGCTTCTTCCAGGCTTACCAGGGTCGTTTCGGGTATTTCCAGGTAGCCCATCTTCTGGGCGATCTTGGCGTTGTCGACCATGCTCGTCCCCACGAAAGCCATTTTACGGCGATGGCGAATGGCTGCATCCGCCACCTGCTGCATTCGGGCGATCAGGGACGCGAAGGTCGCGATGATGATCCTCCCGGGGGCGGTTCGAAAAACCTCGTCGAAAGCCGGGCCTATCACCCGCTCGGAGGGGGTCCAACCGGGACGTTCCGCGTTGGTCGAATCGCCTAGCAGAACGGCCACTCCGCGTGCTGAAAACTCAGCCAGTTTTGCAAAATCCGTCGGCCAGTTATCCACAGGGGTCTGGTCAAATTTGTAATCCCCTGTATGGACGATCAGCCCGGCGGGGGTGGTGATACCCAGACCAATGGCATCCGGGATGGAGTGGCAGACATGGAAGGTCTCCACCTGGAACGGGCCGATCCGCACTGTTTCACCGGCCTGCACCGTTCGCAATTCGGATTTGCCAGCCATGCCGTTCCGCGCCAATTTGACCTCGATCAGACCCCGGGTCAGGGGAGTGGCGTAGACGGGGGCAGGTACAACTGCCAACAGGTGCTGAATGGCGCCGATATGGTCTTCGTGTCCGTGGGTGATGAAAATGCCGTCCACATGCGTGGCATTGTCACGCAAATACTGGAAGTCAGGGATGATATAGTCTACCCCCAGCATATCGTTATCGGGGAACATCAGCCCGGCGTCCACTACCAGGATGCGGCCGCCGTACTCGTAGGCCATCATATTCTTACCTACTTCCCCCAAACCGCCGAGGGGAATGATTCGTAGTTTTTGTTCTTTACTCATTTGTTATCCTTTATATTTCTGTCCGCCCGTTTAAAATAAAACACAAAACGCCCCTTGCATCTTGCAGGGGTTGGGGTACAGATGAATTGTGAGATTGCCAACTGCCCGAAGGCAGTAAAAGTTTAATTTTAAGATAGTGCACAAACTTGGTATTCTATCAAGGCGGAATCAGTATAGCAGGTGCAGGGTGATTTGTCAAAGTTATTTGGCAGTACCATCAGGGGTTTCTTATAGTTGGAGCCTTCAACCTAAACCCTCGCGAAGCATATCCGCAGATTGCGCCTCTCTCTTGGGGGGAGAATTTAAAAAAACGATGATTTTGCGAGCTAGGCTTTGCTAGAAAATAATAACAAAGAAACTGGCGGGGGAGGCTGCGCCAGTTTCTTTGTTGTCATGTGAACGGTTGAACCACTTGCGGGTTAGCAGGTTCTAATATTTAACGACTCTGGGCAGTTTTTTGGCCTGATCGATCCAGTTCTTGACCTGCTTGACACCGGGCATGCCATTGACCAGGTTCTTGGCCTTGTTGACTTCAACCATTTTTTTGTAGAGGTTGTCGGCTACCCGTTTGGAGAGTTCCACTACAGTATCCACGCCAGCTTTTTCAAGCAGGTCCGAATACTGGCTGCCGACTCCTTTGATCCGGTACAGGTCGGCCCGGTTCACCCATTCCAGGATCAAAGTAGGCGTAATTTTGGTTGCGGCGGCAATTTCTTTGCGACCTTTGTCGGATGCGCCGTTTTTTAAGAGCGATTCTACCGAACGAATGCCAGCTTTGTTCATTTTCTTGGCATACCCTGGGCCAATTCCTTCAATATCACTTAATTTCATGGTTTTCTCCTTTGATAATTGGATGAAGAATCTTCTTCATGCTGAAAGGAATCCCTGGAATGGTCGGTTATAGATGATCCAGTGATTCTACTCTCCCCAAGGGCTATTATTTCTTTTTCCCAAACTTGCCTGCCAGGTTGCCGAGCACGCCTTCAGCTGTCTTGATGGCAGCATCATTGTTCAGCACGATGTCGATTTGTGCACCAACGGGGGCGGGCAGCTTCTTCTTGATGAAATCAATGACCAATTTGACAACGGTCTGAGCGGTTGCGGCCGGGATGCCGGTCTTCTTGACGATCAAGTTGACAAGTTCGTTCATCGTTCCTCTCCTTTTTGAAATTGGCAGGATGTTAATTCAATCTAATAATAGCACAAATGCAAAGGATTAATCATTAAATATACTTAATGATCGGAGAAAAAACGGACTTCTAAGAGATTTAGCTGACCAGGGAGCGCTGGTTTAGATCCAGATAAATGGACTCTAAAGGAGGTCCTCATGTTTCCTTATCGCCAGATGGGTATTTTTAGCAGATTCAGTCATGTATCCTCTTAAATAATAATAACTGTGATTTCCGCCAAAGGTTGTTTACGATTGTTCGATCAAAGGAGAACAAAATCAGACTTACTCTCCCTAAAGTCATTACGTTCTGGATTGCGGTTGTTCTCGGTGTGCTGGGCTATTTAGTCACCCTGGTGACGGATCCCGCTGGTTTCAACTTACGCCTCCTGGTTCCTTTTTGCAGGATGTATCCTGCTGGTTCTTGGACTGCTGATTAAGGCCTCTAACTAATTAATACATTGTTGGATTTAAAGGTGCAGTTCGCTCTAATGAAGGGTTCTGTTTTTTTTATTTAGGGGCCAATGCCAAAAAATGTTATAATCGCCAAAGGGCGAATTGAAATCCTTTTCGCCTGCTATCAGAACCCACCCGCTTCACCATTTGAAAAGGAGAACTAGGATGAGTATATTTGGCAATATTCTCGAAAAACTAGGAATTAAAAAACCCGCCGTGGCCGCACCTGTTAAACCAGCGGGCCCTGTAGCGCCGCCACCCAGGCCTAGCCAAATGGCTCCAAATGGTCCACCCCCCGCAGGCTTCAGGCCACCCGTACCACCCGCCGGCATGCCCCAGGCTCCGGCCGCAATGCCCATGGTAGATGTTGTTAGCAAGCTCGACGGTCTTGCCAAGGCGAATCCCATGCAGCTCGACTGGAAGGTTTCGATCGTGGATTTGCTGGCGCTGCTGGGCCTCGATAGCAGTGCTGATGCCATCAAGGAGCTTGCGGTCGAACTCGGCTGCCCTGCGTCCGAGATGAGCGATTCCTATAAGAGGAACGTTTGGTTACATAAAACCGTTCTGCAGAAGATTGCTGAGAACGGCGGTAATATTCCGCAGGGACTTCTCCATAAATAGCCTTTCCAGATGCCCTGCGAGCATGTAGCAAGAACCTTACAGCCTGTTTGCTGATCCTGATCATAAAGAACAGCACAGGGTAAATTTCAATTTGACAAAAATGTCTCCAGCTCAGTTGCTGGAGACATTTTTATTTGATTCAAGGCCCAATTAAAGAAGTGTTTTGATCAGGGTTGCCGCTCAGCCAGTACCTTGCTCAAGAGTAAGCTTCCCCAGCATTCTGGAGTTGCTTTACCAGGCAGGCGTACTGTTGCCTTGCGCGTCTTGCCAGGTAGGTACCCAGGCTAGAGAGACGAGTTGTAGCATGATATCGGATTTTCCGGGCTTGATCGAGATCGTTTCCAGCGCTTCAGTGCTCGGGTCAAATTTGGTACTCAGGGCGGCAGTCTCGTTATCAAATTCAACCTGCAGGTCAGCTAAAAGCTTTTGGATCGATGCCACGGTATCTCCAGCTCGGGTAACATCTTTGCTTTCATCTATCGCCCGGCTGAATCCGCGCATGGCTGTTGAGGCCCTGCTGATGGTGGAACTGCTCACTTTTCTTCCGGTAAAGGCACCTAAAAGGGTGCTGCCAAACGAAATGGCGGTCTGGAATTTAGCCTGTTTTGCTTGTTCCGCTTGCTTTTCTTCAGCTTGTTGAGCCCTGCGTAATCGTTCCTGGAGCACAGCGCTTTTGGGGGCGTATTTCTTGCGGAGTTCTTCCACCAGTTGATCGCGCTGTTCGCGGGCGAGTTGTTGCAGGCGCACCCGGAACTCGCGTTCTCCCTCACCCGGCTGGGAGACTTCTTCCAAACTGGGACTTCGTAGCAGGTCCATTTTTTGGGATCCGTAGATCCAGTTATTGAAATCGCGAGTCCAATTTGTATAATTTTTGCTCTGGGTGGCTGGGGAGGCGAGTTCTCCAAAAAAGGCATTCTGCTGAGGTGATTTCTCAAGATCTGTCGCGGGCACATCGATCTCCTCAGCGTTATCCCACAAGACCGGGATTGCATTGTCGGTTACAGGAGTAATAAACACCTTGGATACAGAGGAGTCGACATTCACTTTCGGATCCGAGAAGGCGATTTTTGCAGCTGCCAGGATCTTTGGCAGGTACAATAATTTATTCCCCGGGGTGGCACTGCCTCGCACCGGGATGTAAAAGCAGGGAATATCAGGTGGTAATGCAGCTTGTTGGGCTGTATTCGTAGAAACCGGGACTGAAGAAACAGGCATGGCTTTTGCAGCTGGACTCTCGGTTGTTGCATAAGGACCGGAGGCCTTCAAAGGGTCCATGAGAGTTTTTATTTGATCTCTGGTAAGCGGCCCGCGCAAGTACGAAAGGCACCAACGGGATTGGAATATTTCCGGTGCGTCCTCATGAGTGTTATTCATCAGGAATACGCGACTGCCCAGGCTGGATAAGATCTTTTCGATCTGGGACCGATTGAATTGAGCACCTGAACTGGCTGCCGCGCTGTCGAGCCCGTCCAGTAGGCGTCCTTTGTCTCTTTCGGTCTGCAGGCGCCCAATGAACCAGGTCCCGGCGTTGCCCAGCGCTTTATAATCCAGGTCAACCGGGTTCTGGGTTGCCAAAACCATCCCCACGCCGAAGGCGCGCGCCTGCTTCAGGAGGGTAAGCATGGGCAATTTTGATGGGGGGTTGGCAAGGGGAGGCAGGAAGCCAAAGATCTCATCCATGTACACGATTGCCCGCAGGCTGGTTGTGCCTGATTGGCCTCGCATCCAGCCAAGGATCTGATTCATGAGCAGCGAGACAAAAAACATGCGTTCCGGATCACTTAAATGACTGATGGAAAAGATAGCCACCCGTGGTTTTCCGCTGGGGGTATACAAGATCTGGCCGATATCCAGAGGGGTACCTTGCAGCCAGACGTTGAACCCTGGCGACGCAAGCAGGTTGTTCAAAGCCAGGACCAGGGCGAAACGATCTTTGGAAGAGTAAAAAGATTCCAGGTCAAGCACACCGATCTTGCTGATCGGAGGCTTTTGAACTTGCTGGATGATCGCAGCCAGGTCAAGATTCTGTCCTTGTCTCCAGGCAGTATTTAGAATAGTGGAAAGAAGGATGTGCTCCCGGCTCTGCACGGGGTCAGCCTCGATCCCAACCAATCCGAGCAAGCTCGTAACGGTCGTCCCTATTCGTTCTTGCAATAGTTCTTCATCTTCAAGGATTGCCGCAGGAGGCGCAGCAAAAGAGTTGAGAATGGAGATGGGGATCCCGGCGTTGCTGCCGGGTGTATAGATTAATACCTCCGCGGCGTCCCGCAGGCGCTGGATCCTTGTACCATCCTGCCCCCAGCTTGCCAGGCCGTTCTTCCAGGTTTCGGCCTGCTTATTGGCATAGTCTTCTGGCAACATTCCCTTCTGTTGGGCATCATCCAGGTTTATCCAGGGAAGGAAATCCTGGCCTGAAAGGTTGGGGAATGTAAGCATCAGGTTGGAAAGGTCGCCCTTGGGGTCGATTAATATGGATGGAACACCATCGATGGCGGCTTCCTCGATGAGCGCCAGGCAAAGGCCTGTCTTCCCGCTGCCTGTCATGCCAACACACACCGCATGGGTAACCAGATCCTTTGAATCATACAGCAGGAGTTCATCTTTGGTCTTGTTCGCAGCCAAATCATAAGCGCGCCCGAGGTAGAAGGCTCCTAATTTTTCATAATCTTCCATTTTATTCATCCTCCTTTGCCTGAGAGATCATTGGCTAATTGTAATATAGAAGCGGGTTTGATAACATTCTCTTTAAAGAACTTGCTCACCATGGAGAAAACAAGGCGGCTTTAGCCGCCTTGTTGACCTGAAATTTGAAATGCTTCAGATTTCCACTGATTATTTATTGCCGGTCAATCCAGTGATAGCTTGCAGTATTGAATTTACTACCACGGCACCGGATTGCGAGCGGTGCTGGGAGTTCGCCATCGCACTGCCGGATACCAGGGCATTTACGATCGCTTGCATATTGTTGCCTCCCTGGGATTTGGTGTTCATAAAGGCCATACCCGCGTTGAGCAGATCGCCTACATCTAGGCCGCCTGAGCTCTGCTGTGTTTGTGCAGGGGTTTGTGCATTACTGCCGCCTCCCAGCAGGGAGCCAAGCAAGTCGCCCACTCCACCTTGGGATTGCTGTGTGGTTGTGTTTCCACCGCCCAGCAGGGAGCCAAGCAGGTCGCCTACTCCGCCTTGGGATTGCTGAGTGGTCGTGTTTCCACCGCCCAGTAGGGAGCCAAGCAGGTCGCCCACTCCACTCTGGGATTGGGCTGTGGATGCCTGCCCGCCGCCCAGCAGTGCCTGGATCAGATTGAGGGCGTTATCCGGGGTCACTTGTTTCTGGCCCTTGAATTCATTGGATGCTTGGGAAAGACCCTTGGCATAAACTTGCGCCGATCCGCTCTTGCGTTGGCTCAGTAATTGACTCGCATATGTCAGTTGGTCCGCAGGGTCTGCGCCCTTCTTCGCCTGCATGGCTTGTGAGATCACACTGAATACTTCAACTATATTATCGCCATGATCATGGTTAAGCGTATCAGCATCGTTCAGATTCTGCTTTTGATTGCTGAGTGCACCTGTCACAGTTTGGAACAGGTTAGCCAGATTGAGTTGATTCGGTTGGTTGAGCATGAGATCCTCCAGAAATTTTATTCAGGAATGATTCCCTGAATCCAAGTTTGGCGCTAAATCAAGTATATTTCGTTTACCTTCGAATAACAAGAGGTTGATCTATCGCATTTGGGCTTTGATGGGTGTTTTAGAAAATTTAGTGCGTTCAGTTGAAATCTGCCTTAGGCTTGGTGATACAATCGATTGTTGATTTGGAGGTCTGATGAAAGCTTCGCAATTACGCCTGCGCTACTGGCGCATCCTGATTTTTTTTGCGCGTGCCACGCTTGGTTTTATTTTCTGGGAAATTATTCTCACCCGCCTTGGTTTACGCGCTTTAACCCGGCGGACACGCACCGATCGTTACCGACGCGTCGCAGCGCAATTCCGCAGCTTGGCTATCCGGATGGGGGGTGTGATGATCAAGGTTGGTCAATTCCTGTCCTCCCGCTTGGATGTTCTTCCCCCCGAAATCACCGAAGAGCTGTCCGGCTTGCAGGATGAAGTGCCCCCGGAGAAATTTGAAGACATCCGGCGGCTGGCTGAGTCCGAGCTTGGCGCCCCCCTGGCGGAGAAATTCGAGTCGTTTGACGAAACCCCTTTGGCAGCCGCCTCGTTGGGACAGGTGCATCGCGCCCGTCTGTGTGTGAAAGATTCCAAAGGGGATTTTTGTGAAGTTGTCGTCAAGGTCCAGCGTCCTTTCATAGACCAGCTGATCGAAGTGGATCTATCCGCCTTGCGGCAGGTGGGAGGCTGGTTGGAGAAGTACCCTCCTATTGCCAAACGGGTGGACGTGGCCTCTCTTCTGGAAGAGTTCTCCACGATGACCCGCCAGGAAGTGGATTATCTGGCCGAGGGTCGCAATGCCGAGGTTTTTTCCGAAAACTTCAAGGACGTCCCCCGTGTCCATGTTCCGCGCGTGGTCTGGAGTCATACCACGCGCCGCGTTCTGACCTTGGAAGATGTCTTTGCCATCAAAATTACAGATTATGATGCCATCTCCGCCGCCGGCATCGACCGCTCTGAGGTGGCCAACGAGCTGCTGGATATCTACCTCAAGCAGATTTTCGATGATGGTTTCTTTCACGCTGACCCGCACCCCGGCAATCTCTTTGTGACACCCCTGCCCGGCCAGATGGAAAATGAGAAACCGGCCTGGCGGCTTACTTTTGTGGACTTTGGCATGGTGGGTCACGTCCCCGATAACCTGCGCCTTGGGCTTCGGGAACTCCTGATAAGCATGGGGACCCGCGACGCCACTCGCCTGGTTCGTTCTTACCAGACCCTGGACATACTATTACCAGGGGCTGATTTGAAGCTGATTGAACGCGCTACTTCGCAGGTCTTTGAAATGTTCTGGGGCAAGTCCATGAATGAATTGCGCGGCATCAGTCATGAGCAGATGTTCGCCTTCGCTGACCAGTTCCGCGATTTGATGTACAACCTTCCGTTCCAGCTGCCGCAGAATTTACTCATGCTGGGGCGGACCGTGGCGATCTTGTCCGGGATGTGCACCGGTCTCTACTCGGACTTTAACCTATGGGATCAGCTCGCCCCCTATGCCACCAAACTGGTCTCCCAGGAAGTCGGGTCCAATTGGCGGGTCTGGTTGGATGAGATCGGTAATGTCTTGAAGGAATTGATCGCCCTGCCGTCCCAGGCTGGGCGGGTGATGAGCCAGGTTCAACGCGGCGATCTAACCGTCCAGGTGCCTGCGGTCTCCCGCCAGATCGGTTCCCTGGAAAAAGCGATCAACCGGTTGACAGGCAGTGTCATTTTTGCCACCTTCTTACTTGGTGGGATGATGTTCTATAGTGATGGGAAGGTGCTGCCTGCTTATATCTTGTTCGGATGTTCGGGTTTGACCTTGATTTGGATGATCTTCCTTAGTCGGTTAAGTTCGCGACGGTTCCACCCATAGTAAAAAAGAACCGCCCCGTTGTGTGAACGGGGCGGTTATCGTATGTTGGTTAAGCCTTTTTCTTGGGTGTTTCCATCCGTTCGATCGAGGCGTCGATGATGCTGCGCCAGGCCAGGAGCATTTCTTTGCGGGCTTTCCGGTTGTGCTCGGCGAACTCAGGGGGGAGCATCCCTTCAATACTTTTATGGAACTCTTCCCGGGCGGCATGGAAATGCTTCCGGGTCTCTTCGGGGATCTTACCTTCAAATGGTTTATAGGTGCGTTCGGTTTTTTCAGCCATAGGATCACTCCTTCTTGTGAAGAGATTATAGCGCGGAGTCGCCTGCGGAGCAATGTTATGATTATTAGAGTAGAATTAACAATTAGAAGGAATTGCGCTATATCTGAAATTGTATCCCGTTATTTCTGAGCCTTCAATAAAGAATTGTTCATCGATTTATGTAAGTACCTGGAGAAATTTATGCAATATCAGGATTTTATTCAACGGGTCCAGGAGACGGGACGTCTCATCCAGGAGGCCCACTTTAAAGAAGCGGTGGACGCCCTCTACCAGTTATATTTGAGTGATATCTCTGATGTCGATAAAGCGGATATTTGTGCGAATCTGGCATTTGTCTATGACCGCCTGGGGAGCACCCCTGAAGCGATGGACTGGTTTGAGAAAGGTATTGTAATTGAGCAGAACTATTGCCTTTACGAAGTATCCGAGAAAAAGGCGCAATACTTGTCCCAATTGGGTCATAGCGATCAGGCGGCTACCATTTATGAATCGCTCATTCAACAGCCTTTTGTGAGTGAAGGAGAGAAAGACCGCATGCGCAAGACCATTCAAACTTATTTGGGGAAGGCCGTGCGTGGCTGGCAATAATTCCAATGTTTTATTGATAGGAGGCGTTTCATGGAGAACCGTGTTCTTGGACTAACCGGTCTGAATGTTTCACCGCTTTGCCTGGGGACCATGCAGTTTGGCTGGACAGCGGATGAGGCCATGTCCCAGCGTGTCCTTACCGCAGCATTCGAGGCAGGTATTAATTTCATTGACACTGCCGATATCTATTCCCGCTGGGCCGATGCCAATCCGGGTGGGGTTTCCGAGCAGATCATCGGTCGGTGGATGAAGCAGAATAATATTCCTCGCGATAAGATCATCCTTGCCACAAAAGTTCGTGGCAACATGGGTGGTGGCCCTGATGATGAGGGACTTACTCGCCAACACATCCTTCAGTCGGTGGAGAATTCCCTGCGCCGTCTGCAAACGGACCATCTCGACCTTTATCAGGCCCATTGGCCGGACGAGAAAACGCCCATTGAGGAGACCCTGCGTGCTTTTGACGAACTGGTCAGGCTGGGCAAAGTTCGCTACCTGGGTGCTTCGAACTATCCAGCTTGGGAGCTGATGCAAGCGCTCTGGGGCGCGGACCGGAACAGTCTGTCTCGTTACGACAGCCTCCAGCCTCACTACAATTTGGTTCATCGCGACGAATTTGAGCGCGAATTGGTCGCGGTCTGTAAGACTTATCATCTTGGGGTCATCCCCTACAGCCCGCTGGCAGGAGGATTTTTAACCGGAAAATACCGCCGCAACTTGGTGCCAAATAGTGCCCGGGCTGGTGGTGCGAAACGCTATTTCAACGAACGCAACTGGGTTTTGCTTGACCAGATGGATGGCTTGGCGAAAGAGAAACATGCCAGCATTTCACAGATCGCCTTGGCCTGGCTTTTGGCTGACCCGCTCATAACCAGCCCGATTATTGGAGCTAATTCGGTCGAGCAATTGAAGGATAATCTCGGCGCAATGGATGTGCGTCTCACCCCTGCTGAGAAATCCGCTCTGGACAAAGCCTCTGATTGGAAGGAAAACGGCGAATAACCGGTCGGAACTTGAGAAGATCAAGAGGTTGGTTAAATAGGGGGTGTTGGGCGTCATCTGCCCAACACCCCCATATCTTTTCCACTATCTCGAAGATGATACCTGACTCCAAGAGTCTATATGCGTCTTAAAGCTGACCTTCAGTTATTTCTTGTCACGGTCCTGTGGGGGAGTGCTTTTGCAGTAATGCGTCTTGCTGCTGGGCATCATACCATTTTCCTCTTGAACGGTTCCCGTTTCCTGTTGGGTGGCCTGATCCTTTTACCATTGACCAAACTCCGCGGAGCATTTAACCGTTCCAATCTTGTTTTTGTGGCTCTGGCGGGGTTTGCCTTATATGCTGCCATTGCCTTTCAACAGGCTGGATTGGTGACCACCACTGCCGGGAATGCCGGGTTTATCACCAGCCTTTACGTGGTCATCGTCCCTATTGGTTTATGGATCTTCTGGCACGAGAGGCCTTCTCCGATGATGGGCATAGCCATCCCCATGGCGATTGCGGGCGGATTCCTGCTCAGTACCAGAGGCAGTTTCCGGGTCCAGTCTGGAGACGTGCTGATGTTTGTCGGTTCGTTTTTTTGGGCCATGCATGTAATTGTGGTAGCCAAGGCTCAGGGACGCATTTCCCCGCTCCCGTTTGCCTTGGGGCAATATCTCTTCTGCGGAATATTGAACCTGATCACCGGAGCATTTTTCGAACACCCCAGTCAGGCCGATATGCTCTATGTCCTGCCTGCTGTTCTCTATACCGCAGTTTTTTCGATTGCCTTGGGATTCACATTCCAGGTGATTGCCCAGAAGCATACTCCGGCCAACGACGCCGCGCTCATCCTCAGCCTCGAAGCGGTCTTCGCGGCTTTTTTTGGTTGGTTGTTCTTGCATGAGATGCTTCTCCCGCTGCAACTGGCAGGATGTGCCATGATCCTGATCGCGGTTGCATTGATGCAGATTAAGAATGGTAAAATGAGGACCATATGACTGCCAAAGTAATTCTCAACCCCTATTCGAACCGTTGGAATGCGAAAACTCGCTGGCCGGAGGCGGAAGCGGCTCTAAAGGCTGCCGGCGTTGATTTTGAACTGGTTGTCTCAGAACGTCCACGCCACATTATCGACTTGGCCGAACAGGCTGCCCGGGAGGGATTTTCACCGATCATTGCCGCTGGCGGTGATGGAACCATCGGCGAAGTTGTAAATGGGCTGGCACATGCTGCAAAATCCGAAAAGGATTTGTTGGGGCCATTTGGGATCCTACCGCTTGGCTCGGCCAATGACTTGGTGGATAACCTGGGCCTTCCGACCGACCTGGCCAAGGCTGCGCAGGTCATCGCCGCGGGAAAGGCCCGCCTGATGGACCTGGGTTATGTCAATGGATTCTATTTTGCCAATAACTCAGCCATCGGTCTGGAACCATATATCACATTGGTCCAGCAGCGTATCACCTGGATCAAGGGGATGATCCGTTATCTGGTGGCGGCAGTACGCGGCATCATGGATAATCCGCAGTGGAAGGCGAAGATTGAATGGGATGATGGCGTTTATGAAGGCCCGGTGCTGCTCGTCACGGTTGGTAACGGTCCCCGGACTGGTGGCGTGTTCTATATGGCTCCGCACGCGGACCCATTCGACGGCAAGCTGACTTTTGTATACGGCTATCGCAAGACCCGTCTCCAGATCTTTAAGCTGCTCCCGCTGACGATGAAACCGGGCGAAGGCAGTTATGTTGAAAAAGAAGGTATGTGGGAACGCCAGGCCACCTGGGTGAAGATTCATATCGAGGGTCCCGCCCCTGCGCATGCAGATGGGGAGATTTTCTCTGCAGGCATCCAGGATCTGGAATACCGGATTTTCCCTGGTCGATTGCAAATATTGTTGCCCTAGAAAACAAAAAATGCCACTCAGACAAGTGGCATTTTTTATGGGCGCGAAGAGACTTGAACTCCCGACCTTGCTATCCCCTTTCGGGGACATCAATGAGAAAGACCGCTGTCAAGGCGGTCTTGTGGGCGCGAAGAGACTTGAACTCCCGACCTTACGATCCCCTTTCGGGGACATCAAT
>Ga0209777_10000985_pt1 | contig 43565 bp, 37 predicted proteins | sample FrelakmetHBP12HB_FD_187147 | JGI IMG/M metagenome (GOLD analysis project Ga0209777, IMG submission 187147) | Freshwater lake sediment microbial communities from the University of Notre Dame, USA, for methane emissions studies -HBP12 HB (SPAdes)... | ecosystem: Environmental > Aquatic >...
GCTATCAAAAGAAGGTTTGGACATAAATTGGCGTCGATGCGGAGAGATCTTCAGCGGAAGGAGCTCATGACTAAAGTCCTTGCATACAACCTCAACATACTAGCGAAGATCAATTAGAGACAGAGCCTGACCCCGCTAAGCTGGTTGTTTAACAAAGGGTTTCCGCACAAAGAATCGCGCTAAGAATGCCCGATAAATTTGACTTCATTTAATTCTTTGAGATGTCTATCGCTAGTCACTACCTGAGCGTCAAAAGCTTTTGCCGTTGCAACAATTAGTGAATCAGCCATTCCCAACTTTGTGGATAAGCTTATTTCTGCTGCTTCAAGCGCCAACTGGGAATTCAGCTCTATTATTTTTGTTCGGGAAATTTGGGCATAAGCTTCAAGTGCGCTTTGTTCGCCTTGGATGCTCCTGATCCGCTTGTAGACCTCGTAGACTACGATGGTTGGGGTTACGTATGCTTCCTCATTTGCTTCTTCCACGTACTTCGCGTATTCGTCGGCAAGTGGCCCGTCGAGGAAATATTCTAGCCACCCATAGGAGTCGATAAGAATCAAATTCGGTCCTCTTCCTCACGAATATTTTGCGTGTCCCCGCCTTTGACAAAGCCGCGCATTTGCTTTATGGGTTTTTGAGGCACCAGTTGTATGACGCCAGATTTTTCAATCATCACGATTTCTTCACCAGGCTTCAGGTCCAATTTTTTTCTAACCTCCAAGGGGATAACGACCTGAAACTTGGAAGAAAGCTTTACTTTAGCCATATCGATACCTAAGAGTTAAACATTGAGCCAATCGATTTAAACATTTTCCGCGGTCGAGGAAAAAGGGAAAAGTGGCCGCGAAGAAACGTGTCGGTGGAGATATCTCCATTTAGTAGCAAAACCAGGCTAGACTACAACCGCATGTCCATGGTTTTGTTACCCTAATCCAACATCAGGTGATGTTTTTGCCCTTTGGGTTGGATTAGCTGTGTTGTAACCAACTGCGCAGAATGTTATTTAAGTTTTCTGAAAAGTCTGACTCGCCCATAGTCTATTACGAATTTAAGCCCATCTCGATTAGTTCGAGGACTTCTTTCTCTGAGTGAGCGACTTAGCGGTGAATTTGTAGGGCGAGCAATAATAGCCTGGTTATAGAAGGATTAATTGCCTTGCTTTTGGGTGTTTTTGCAAATTCTGGGCCGATTAGTGTGTCAGTGAAGGCGCCACGTGGAACATTTTAAATACAAATTGCTTTCATACATGCAACTAGAAGAAAATATTGGAGAGACAAAAAATGAAAAATCAAAAAAACATACTAATTGCTACCATTGCTGTAATTCTGATGCTGACAACTTCCGCTTTACTGGCAAGCATGCCGGCTCTCAACGCTCAAACTTCAAGCGTTTATCCAAGCTACTGTTTTATCGCTGTCAATCCAAATCCGATAGGTGTCGGCCAAACTGCGCTAGTTGACTTCTGGATGGCTGACGTAACAGCAGGAGCAATCGGTGCTACCGGCAACTTCTACAGCGCTGTAACTGTACAAATAGTGCAACCCGACGGAACAAACGTGACAAAAGGACCATACACGCTTAACTCGCTCGCAACAGGATTCTTCCAATTCACACCAACCAAAGCAGGCAACTACATATTCCAAATGTTGTATCCAGGACAAACATTCCAAACAGGCGCAGGACCACTAACCTACAGTGGAGCTATTAGCGCACCAATCACATTAGTCGTTCAATCAGCGCAAATCCCTGCTTATCCGCAAACTCCAGCGCCAAACTTTTATTGGACAAGACCAATCAACGCACAGAACTATGCATGGAGCGCTGTTAGCGGCAACTGGCTGATGGCAGCTTGGAACGAATCTAGCTCGAATAGAGCTTTTGACGACGGTTCATCCTATGTCGGAGAAGGCATATCACCAAATACCGCCCACATTCTTTGGACTTCACCACTATCCGCTGGAGGTCTAGTGGGAGGACAATACGGAAACGCCCCATACTACACTGGAGCATCCTACGAGCAGTTCTTCGAACCCCCAGTCATTATGAACGGCATCATCTACTACGAATCAATCATCGCGAACGAACCCAGCAGCGGAACCAACTATCCAAGCATAACCGCAGTAAGCTTAACAACCGGGCAAAAACTCTTCACCATCGACAACGCAACCATAAGCTTCGGACAAATCTACACCTACGTATCACCAAACCAAGCAGGCGACTACAACTACCTCTGGTCAACCTCAGGCAGCACATGGAAAATGTACGACGCACAGACAGGCAAATGGATTCTGACACTCATCAACGTTCCATCAGGCGTTACAATCCCATCATCCGACGGCAGCATTCTAGTCTACTCACTCACGCCCAATGCAAAAGGTTTTACGCTTTCACTCTGGAACTCAACCCAAGCAATAGCCAATGACAACAATCATGACCCCTCAGAAATGAACAACTACTGGACATGGAGACCCTTCGACTGGCAAATGGGCCCAGCACACGGCATCATAAACTCCACAGGAACAACACTAGATTCCACAGGTGTGAACCAGAACACTAACGGAATAATGTGGGCAGTTCAAGAACCAGACCCAGTACCAGCCTCGCTTTCAGCAACAGGTCAAACATTGAGCCTAACGCCATTGTTCAACCAAGGCGGCATGTTTGACGGAAACGACATAATCGCCGCAGCAATCCCCGGAGGAATATTCGGCGCATTGTTCGGGGTCACATGGGACATTACAAGCAAAACGCCAGTTTACATTTCAGCCTACAACATGAAAACAGGAGCCCAAGACTATACTTCAGTACTGCAACCACCAACAGGTCTGCCAAACGACTTCGGAGTAACAATCGAAGAAACTTACCTATACAACGGCCACTACTACCTCTTCCAAAAGCAGACACTGCAATGGGAAATGTGGAACTGCAGGACAGGCGGCCAACCAGCATGGATTTCCAAGCCGTACACTAATGCATGGGGAACCTATGCCCAGAGCGGCGGAGAGCTAGAGGCTAACGGACTCTTCTACGCAGCAGGTTGGGATGGCGAAATCCACGCATACGACATCACCAATGGCAACCAAGTATTCGACTTCCACTCAACAAATGCTGGCTACAACACACCTTACGGCATTTACCCATTCTACGGCGGCATAACGGTTACAGCTGACGGCAAACTCATTGCACAGACCGCACAACACGGCAACGGCGTCTTAACTATGTACCAAGGGCAATCCTTGTACGTTATCGACGCCAGATCAGGTGCAAGCCTTTGGAACATGACTGGCTGGTGGAACTACGGCGCACTTGCCGATGGCGTGTGGGTAGTTCAGAACAACTATGACAACCAAATCTACGGCTTCGGTAAAGGACCAACAACAACGACCGTTGAGGCACCATTGACTGCTGTCGGAACAGGCACAAGCATGGTCATTCAGGGGACAGTCACTGACCAATCACCGGGCGCGAAAGGAACCGCAGCAATCTCCGACCAGTATATGAGCCTATGGATGGCTTACCAGTACGAACAGCAATCTCTGCCATCGACATTCCCATGTCACTCAGCAGGCGTTCAAGTCACCGTGACAGCGACAAGCCCCAGCGGAAGCACCACAACAATCGGCACAGCCATCAGCGACAGCAACGGAAACTTCGCCATCACCTGGACACCATCAACCACAGGAATGTACATCATAACCGCCTCTTTCGCAGGAAGCCAAAGCTACTACGCATCAAACGCAGAAACACACGTGGTAGTCGGCACAGTCTCATCAGGAGTCACGCCAAGTGTCACAGCTACACCGCCCCCAGCAAGCCCACCAGGCAGCACACCAGCAACCACACTGTACATCATCGCAGCAGCCATAATCATCATCGTAATAGTAATCGTAGCTGCAATAGCGCTTCAACGAAGACGCAAATAAAACACAGAAAAACCAAAACATCCCCTTTCTCTTTTTTCTTAGTTAGAAAATCATAACACAGTGCTTTATCCACCAGAGAAGTCTCCAAATCTTCTGTACTCATTGTTGCTTGACAATATCTGAAAGTGCAGAAGTCGATTTTGCGCAGTTCGGGATTGCCGAGTTTGTATATGGCTTTTTATCTCGTTTCGAGGATGCTTTTGCCTGCAATCATTAAGCCTCGCTGGTCAAGCAATTCAAAGCTTGTGTTTTCTCACAGAATGCTTTGGAAGCTGAAAAGTTTCTATTGCTAATGGTTCCAAAACTACTGAAAAAGCAGTTTCAGACGACGTTATTATGCACACCGCCAATCAGTGTGTAGTGAACAGAGAAGTAAAACCAATTGCACGAAGTTGCTATAGAAGATTGGCGTAGAAGTTTGGAGGCCATACTGGGTGAGAAGGAATCAGGAAGATATCTAACTGATCGATGTTTTTCATTCTGCTGATGTTTTCTTCCATTCTAAAGTACTCTTGGAAATCTGCAAAAACCACATGTGCAAACAAGTCGTAAGGTCCGATGTATTTAACGAGGGCTATTAGGTTGGGTGTTTTGAGGAGTTCAGTCACTACCTCTGATATTTTGCTCTTGTTTGCGAGTTTTATGAACAAAAAAGCCCCGGCTGAATATCCAAGTTTGTTCAGATCAACCGTTATTGTGGAGAGAGTCAGCACGGTTCCTCTGAGCTTCTTGTACCGTTCAATAACATTTTTAGTGGAAATACACAGTTCCTTAGCAATTTTCCTGAATGATGTTCTGGATTTTTGCGTCAGTATTCTCGCTATTTTTCTATCTGTCTCGTCTATTTGTCTTCCTGTTTGTTTAGCTGCGATGGGTTTATAATCAATCTTGCCAATGAAAGGTTTGATTACCAGGTTTTCTGGATGCTCCACTATTAAAGTATCGACAAAAATTAGAGCATCAGCGCGTCTAATTGCTGGGTTAGCTTCTAAATCTCTTTGAATTTCATTTATTTGTTCAATATTGTGCAAGGCTACTTGAATGCCAAGGTCGTATTTTCCAAAATGCTTAAACACAAATTTGGCATGAGTTCTGTTTTTCAAAATTTCTATTGCTTTGTCCTCATTTTCTCTAGTGGTTATTGTTCCAATTACGCCAATATGACTGTATCCTAAACCAAGTGGGTTCACTAACATGGTTTCTCCGTTGATTATCCCCGCTTTCCATAAGCGTTTGTAGCGCATTCTAGCGGTTGCGACGGAGATCTTGCATTCTTTCGCAATCTTAGTGAAGCTAGTGCGAGACTCTTGCAGAAGCATTTTCAGTATTACAGCATCGATCGAATCGACAACTGCGTTATCAGGCAATTGGACACCTTTTTCTACGCTTGAGAGCGTAAACTTATTCTTACACAGTGTAGTTAAGGTTGTGGCAACATTTAGCAAAATATCTCGAAGAAAATTGATGTTTTGTTGCTTATGCTGTTCTCATAATGGAAAATATTATATAGCTAAAGCTCTGAAACGCGTGACAATGAGAGGAGAAAATAAAATGAACTTTAAACGAAATAATCAAACTTGGAAAAACAAGCCAACCGCTACTCTGATTGCTTTGTTCCTAATGCTATCTATTGCTACTACGCTTGTTGCTTTGCCAAACGCTAGTGCCCATTCTCCCGCTTGGAACATCCCAACCTACGCTTATATTACGGTGTCACCCAGCCCTGTGGGCGTCAACCAACCAGCCACCATAGTGTGGTGGCTTGACAAGCTTCCGCCTACCGCCGCCGGTTTTGCTGGCGATAGATGGACACACGTTACAATAGCAGTCACTAAACCTGATGGAACCAAAGACAACCTGGGGCCATTCACATCTGACCCAGTTGGAGGCAGTTACTACGTATACACACCCACGCAGACTGGCACTTACACTTTAGTTCTTAACTTCCCCGGGCAAGTCGCGAGCTTGTACAATCCCAGCAATGGCTTAGCTGGCAGCCCAAGCGCCTACGTCGGTGACAACTTCCAGGCTAGCACCGCAACAACTACATTGACAGTGCAGACGACACCAATATCTGCTGTTCCAGACTTTCCACTTCCGACCAACTACTGGATACGGCCAATCGAGGGACAAAACCAAAATTGGGCCTCCATTGCATCGAACTTCCTGTCAGGAAGCGCAATCACTGCTGGTCACTACCAGCCGGACGGCATCGCACCTAACAGCGCTCACGTAATGTGGACAAAACCACTTGAGGACGGAGGTGTGGTCGGCGGGAGCACCACACTCCCCTACGGCATGACTTTCTACGACGGAACCAACTACGAAAACAAGTTCGCGGACCCAATAATCATGGACGGAAGACTCTACTACACCTTACCACTGAGCGATAACCAACCCGGAGGGTTTAACACCGTAGCCGGCGGAGGGTACACCTGCGTGGATATGGCAACTGGCCAAACAATATGGACCAGAACCGACCTGGGCAATACGATAACTGCACCTTCGTTTGGTCAACTGTACGACTACGAATCGCCAAACCAACACGGCGTAATCCCTAACGGCTACTTATGGAGCACCAACGAGAACCCCTTCGCCGCCCTGTTCGGCATTCCATCTGGCCCCACCACTTGGCAGGCATACGACCCACTTACTGGAAACTGGCTATTCAACCTAACAGGCATTCCAGCAGGGACTGAGACTCGCGGAACACAAGGCGAGATACTCCGTTACGTTCTCAACACGCAAGGCAATTGGCTCGGATTATGGAATGACACAGCCGCCTTAGCAGAGACGGCTTCAATGGGTCCAACAGATACTACTAGCACCAATGCTTATCAGTGGCGACCAATAGGTAAGAGCATCGACGCAAGCACTGCATACTCATGGAACGTGACGATACCCGCATTAGCTCCTGGGTCCTCCATAATTGCGGCGTTCTACAACGATGAGATACTCGTCAGCACGCCACTGTTTGGGTTCTTGAGCTTCGGCACCCCAGCATTTACAACCGTGAGTGCGATAAGCGTGAAAGCCGGAACAATAGGCCACGTTCAGTGGACCGTAAACATTCCAGCCCCCTCAGGCAACCAAACCCGATCCTTCGTAGAAGCCGACACAACGGCCCGTGCACTCGTTTACTTTGACAAAGAAACCATATCTTACACAGCTTACAGCATGGACACGGGGCAAAAACTCTGGGGTCCATCACCATCTGAAAATCCCTGGGACTACTATTCTGGCGCAGGCGGTGCCCTGACAACAACAGCTACGGCTAACGGCAAACTCTACTCGACTGGTTACTCGGGCATACTCTACTGCTATGACTTGACATCAGGCAAGCTGCTGTGGAATTACAGTGCACCCTCAGGGTTGGAAACACCCTACACCGGCTATCCACTCGGCATATCTGGCATTGCTGACGGAAAAATATACTTGGAAACCAATGAACACTCATGTAACGCACCATACTGGAAGGGCGCGCTGGTTCGTTGCGTGAATACTACGAATGGAGCAGAAGTATGGACTTTGTATGGTCACGGCGCCTCAACATATGGCAACGCAGGTTCCGCACTAGCAGACGGCTACTACGTGTACCTCAACAATTACGACATGCAAGTCTACTGCATCGGCAAAGGCCCGATCGAAGTCACAGTCGACGCACCCACAACTGCAGTAACTCTAGGGCAAAGCTTGATAATTCGAGGAATAGTAACAGATCAAGCCGCAGGCGCCAAAAAACTGGTCGCAGACAACCTGTTCAACACTGTGCCGGCAGTCTCTGATGCAAGCGTACGTTCTTGGATGGAGTACTTGTACATGCAAAAACCGATGCCGACCAACGCAACGGGCGTCATTGTGCACCTGACAGCACTTGACTCCAACGGCAACACCGAAGACTTAGGCCACGTCACAAGCGACACAGGTGGTCTGTACAGCTTAATGTGGACGCCACCAATAACAGGAAAGTACACCATAACTGCAACCTTTGAGGGCAGCAACTCCTACTGGCCTTCAAGCGCAGAAACAGCCATAGGCGTAACCGCAGCACCAGCATCGTCTCCCGCAGCCGTAGTAACTCCCCCACCGACTCAACAGCCCACTTCACCGCCTACACCTACCCCAGTACAGCCAACCCCGACCATTGCACAAACACCAAGCCCAGTCGTCATTCCACCAGGCAACGCAACACCAGCGACCACGTACGTAGCCATCGGCGTAGCAGTCATAATCATCATGGCCGTAGCAGCAGCACTCATACTAAGACGACGAAAATAGAACCGAAGAATCAAACCACCCATCTTTTCCTTTTTTTAGTCAAGCAAAAACGCTACGAAAAAAGAAACGTACGCAAAAGAACTGGGCTGAGAGGGCTCTGGAATGATCACAAACTTGCTCGTTGGGTTCGTTCAGTCTCTCCTAACAATATGGGGCCCAGAGCCCCAGCAACCCCTATCTCCGCATTTGATTTTCAATTCTCACAGCGCCCGCTTGTATTTATGGTAGCTACATATTTGTTGTAGCACAATGTAACAGCACATGTTTTTATCATGTCTCGTCTATTAATATTCAATTCTAATACAAGAAGAAGGAAGCTAACACGGCCACATGCCCAAAATGCGGAAGAGAAGTTGCTAAACCAGATAAGTCATTAACCAACAGGTATTTCATTATCAACGCTTACACCTGCGAAGAATGCAGTCACCAGTTTAAAGAGGCATATTGAGAAACTCCATTAGCATATCATTTCGCATCGGCTTTGTTTTTTGGAGCGTGCCCATTAACACATTGATTTTCATGCTATACATTCAATTCTTTAAACCCATAGATGAGAAGTTTCCTTAAACTGATCATAAAAAGAGTTCATGACACGTCTCATGATTGGAGGTAATTCTTATTAGTGCAGGATGTCGTGTATATGGTGAAAAGTATGCAGCTAAGACGAGTTGCCTTTTCAGCTATTCTGCTAGGAATAGGGCTGTATATTTGGCTTCCAACTCCTGATGAGATTATAATTTATCCAGTTTTAGGGTTTCTTCTTTCCTATTTCTTGCACACGGCTTTAGTTTATGGGGTGCTCCTGTCAATGATTATTTACCGCGGCACAGGTTCTATATGCTTGCTATGCGCCTTATTGGTCGGGGGTAAACCAATTTACTACAAACTAAAAGAGAGACTTAAAATAAAAAAACCAAGTACATGACAAACAGGGAGAAGACTGGCTTCAGCTTTAGAGTGAACAATTTATTCTTAAATTGAAACTCAGCAGTACACTTTAAAAATGCTAAATGACCAGTACCGTTTGACACGATTAAACTCTATAAAAACAGATTCTGAGCTAAACACTATTGGATGCGTGCATGTCAATTATCCTGAATTATCTAACTTTAGAAACTGGCTACACCCTTCTTCATTGACGAGTCGTACCATTTCCATAACTCGTCAATTATGGTTTCGGAGTACCCATTTTTCTCAAGTTGTTCCCTTAAATTAGGAGGCATGGATATGGAAGCCATACAATAGGTTTGTAAGGTAATCTTTTAAAAACACTCTGGTTTTCGGATAAAAACTGTACATGTGTAGAACAAAGCTACAGTTCTATCGCAACATGACATACATTCTTTCAACGCGCGCCTGAGCGAAGTTTGACGGTTTTTGTTCTTTCACAGCCTCAGGATTGTCATCAGTTTTTCAACGAAGTTTAGAACTTGGTTTACCAGTGTGCTTATGAACCCAAATCCTCCCGCCATTTGGCGTAAGTTGCTTATGTCAGACCGGCTGACTGCACGCGTTAACAGCGCAGAGAAAATGAAGACAAGCACAAAGAAAAGCACGCCGACTACAAGCCGCGTCCAACTTGCCCAATTCAGGTAAGAAACCAACGTGTACGTTAACGTAGCTGCTATTCCAGCTGAGAGGAGGATCTTGACCGAGGCACCCCAGTCCACTGAGACGCCGTAGTTTTTATTTGCCCATCGCAAAGAGAGAAATAGGCTGGGAAGTCCCGCTGTGAGCGTTGTCGCGATTAAGCCCAGCGCGCCGAAGCGATTAACGAGTATGTAGCCAATTGGAAAGCCGATAGCTGCCGTAATGATTGTCAAGTATAGACTTAACTTGGTTTGTCCTTGGCTGATTAAGAGATTGACCGTGCTAAGGCTCCCAAAAGCCGTGTACAAATAAGTTATCGACAACAGCGCGAGAAACAGTCCTGAAAAATTGTACGAGTTGCCAAACAACGTGGAGACCGCAGGCTCAGCAAGGCTCATCACCAGCGCGGCAACGGGGACGACGAGAAGTGACGCGTATTTAACCGAGAACTGGAACACATTTCGGATGGTTTCCTTATCCTTTTGTGCGTCAAGTTTGCTGAACGCTGGAAACATCACAGTAGTTACTGGCGTCGCAAAAAAAGTTATCAGGACAACAAAAGTCGTTGCTAAGTTGTAATTGCCAATTATCGAATTGTTACTCAAATAATAGATAGGAAGCAAAAAAGCGAAGAACTGCGTTTGGAAACTCGAAATAATCGTGGCAAGAGAAATAGGCGTCCCATAAGTTAGCATCGCCTTTGTACAAGCTTTAATTCCAGCTATTGACCCAATCGGCTTCGGAAGTTTCCTATAGATAACCCACATAAACAGCACGCCGACCATCGCCCCAAAAACCATACCACCCACGAACCCAGTAACCGCTCCGGTTGTGCCCAAACCCAACACGACAAGGGTAATAATTATCAGAATCTTGACGATGGATTGGCAGATGAGCATAACACTGTTAAGCTCCATTCTTTCCGTGCCCGTAAACGCAGCAGTCGCGGCGTTGATGATTCCTGTGGCTAAGATTGACACCGAAGCGATTTGAATCAAAGTGACAATCTCAGGACGATGAAACACGTCTGTGGCTAAAAAACCCGAAAGCCCAAAAGCCACAGCGGAAAGCACCAACCCCAGGGCAATCTCAAAGATCAACCCAGAGAGGAAAACTTGTCTAATTTCCGCACCTCTTTCTTCCGCGCGACACTGCGCCGTACTTCTCACCACGGCTGAATTAATTCCCCAATCCCTGAAAACCCCGATCAACGTCGGGGCAGTCAAGGCTATACCGTATAAACCGTACAAGTCTGAGCCGAGCAGCCTCGCAATGAATATGGTGCCCACAGATGAAATTACGGTGGAGATTACGAGACCCCAGAGTACGTGAAAGCTTCCTCTAGCTGAAACCTTAGCCATATCAACAGCTTTGCTCACGATCTCTTCTCCACTAACACTTATGCGCGGCTTCTCTAATGTTGACACTCACCCGAATGCACGGGCGATTCTTGCTCCTTAGCTGAAACTCGTCTACTTCAAACAGAGCAGTCTAATCCGCAAGCGTCTTCGCTCCGCAATCTGCGGAAGAAGGTCCGGTTGTGTCCCACCTTTCCAACCTTAATCCCCAGCCCTTAATGTTTCTTACGCCTACCGAAATGTGTGGACAAACAACCGCCTCCAATAGTTGCGACTAAAGTACAGCGCAAAGTTGCGACTACAAAACTTAACTCACAACTGATACACAGATTAAGTAGCCTTCTTTTGCGAACCTGCAAATCAGACATCCATTAGAAAAAACCTTCTTTCGGCGAAGAAGAACAGGAATAAAAGCCCTGTTGAGAGTTCCGCGAGTGTTAGGCCCGGTTTATTCTGCCAGCTTGACAGAGTTGTTCCACATGTTTTCAAAGTAGTTCCGCGCCAGAGTCACAAACCCGTTGTCGTTGGACCATAAGGCACGGGCCTTTGAGGAATTGGCCGTTTTAGAGATGGTCACAGATGCTTCCTTAGAGTCAAAAATGGACACCACCGCCTCCGGAGCATAGGAAAAGAATCGCACTTCGAAACTCTGATTCTTCGCGAGGTTTCTGGCAACTTCCAAGGCGCCATTTTGCGCCACGTGGTCTTCAGATGCGATGCGAATCTTGACTCCTCTTTGAATGGCGCTTTCGTACACTCTGGAGAACGCTAGAATTGCTGAGGAAAACCTCTCGCTTGAAGTAACAACCTCTAGGCTCCTGCTGGTCTTTGAAAGCGCATCAGCCAAGCGTTGAATTATGGCTTCTTTGCTAGGAATAATTACGAACTGGCTCTCTTCATCCTGAACTGTTTTCGCGCTGTGCTTACTCTGAACATCAGCTACAAGCCGCCTAGTCCGTCTCTGAAGGTCCCTATGCTCCCCAACCTTGCGGTTAAGCAAACTCTTGATAACTTGTTCTATTGGCAAAGCCTTGTAAACAGCGGGCGTAGACAGCAACTTCTCCGCAAGCCCCTTCTCCTCAAGCGTTACCATCACTCGGTAAACATCCTGACGAGTTATGCTCGACGCTTCAGAAAGCTCTTTTGCGCCGGCTGGGCCGACTAAAGCAAGTGTAAGGTACGCTCTGGCTTGGTTCAGAGTAAAACCTAGCTCCATCAGGGTTTCAATTCTCTCTCCATTGTTCATTAAATTCCTCCTTTTAAGAGGAAGCTCAATCTCATTTCATCTGATTTACATTTAAGATTTGCGTATTGTCAGTGGAGCCTCCACTTGCAACATTTTAAATACAAATAGCACCCACAAATTGAAGACATGAAAACACCCTTTTGGAGATTAGAACATGAATCTTATAAAAAATAGATTAAAAAAGATGAAAAACAAAACTGCAGCCACGACGATTGCTATTCTCTTCATACTCTCAATGACAGCCTCAGCAGCACTAGTGCCCAATGTTAGCGCGCACTCTCCTCCATGGAACTACACCACGTACTGCTACTGTGCTCCAGGAAACCACGTCATAGGCGTCGGCCAGTCGTTAACCATCGTTTTCTGGGTTAACACGGTTCCGCCAACAGGAAATGGCGCCTATGGCGACAGATGGACCTACTCGATGGACATCACTATGCCCGACGGCACAACAACTACGATACAGTGTCCCTCAGCTGACCCAGGAGGCACCGGATATACAGTATACACGCCAACCCAAGCGGGCAACTACACTTTCGTAGCTCATTTCAAAGGAGACGTAATAACTGGCTTCTCAAACAACGCTCAAACAGGCTTTCCATTAGGTCAAAACATAAACACAATCTCAGGCGCTGCAAACGTAAACGACTCCTATTTACCCAGCACCAGCAACCCAGCCACCGTAACCGTACAACAAGCACCAATAGTAGGATGGTCTGAAGCCCCGCTGCCAACATCTTACTGGACAGTACCACTAAACGGCGCGAATAGACAAACCTACGTGCTCGTATCAAACTGGCTAGCAGGTGCCGCCCAGAACTATCCGGCAGGCGCAGCTGGCGGCTGCACTACCGCCTTTAACTATGGAACAGGACCCGAAAGCGCACACATAATGTGGACAACTCCAATGTGGGCAGGCGGATGGATGGGCGCACAATACGGTGACATAGGCTACGAAACAGCGCACTACGAAGGACTTGCATTCACTCCACCAATCATAGAAAACGGAAAAATCTACTACAACGTTCAATCGCTCCCAAGAGAAGAATGGTACTGCGTCGATCTGTACACAGGAAAAACCGACTATATCGTTAATTGCACAGGCGGCGTAACCAACTACCAATACACGGTACTGCCTAACGGAACCCTCGTTGGAGGCAGCGGCTTCGACTACTCAGGAAGCATCACAGGCGCTGCACTAGCTTTTGGTCAAATATACGCTTACGATTCGCCTAACCAGCACGGAGGCTTCCCATACTTATGGAGCACCACTCCACCTGCGGCTCAGATGCAGCCAACCACACCCAGCGGCATATGGTACATGTATGACCAGTACACTGGGCGCTACATTTGCAGCATCGCTAACGTGACCCAAACTGAAGTCAGGGGAACCCGAACTGTAACTACCGGCGCTACTGGAACATCAGTCTACGGCACAGATGGAAGCATAATGCGGTATAGCATCGTCAACCTAGGCCCAAGCACCACAAACGTGCAAGACTACTTGCAGGTATGGAGCACAAGCCAAGTTTTCATGAGTAAAGTCCCCAATGCCAACGACTACTGGATGTACAGACCCTACATGAACTACACCTTTAACGGAGCTAACGGCTTCTTGTTGAACGCATCAATACCGGCAGTGCAAGGCAACTTAATCGACGTTCGCCAAGACCAATTCGTAATTGGAGGGCTAATAGGAACCTACGACACAAGCGGCAACGTAGCTACTCAGGGCAACTTGTGGTGTTTAAGCCTCAAACAAGGACAACAAGGAACACTACTATGGAACATAACCTTCACGCCTCCATCACAAGCAGGCAACAAAACCATAAGCATGACATCTGTGGATCCAGAAGACGGAGTTATCATCTTTTCATGCACCCAAACCATGCAATACTGGGGATACAGCCTCTCCACGGGAACACAGCTTTGGGGTCCAACAGCCCCCGCCGAAGAATTTGACTACTACGGCATGAGCACAAACATCTACCAAGGCATGCTCCTAGCTTGCGGCTACGGCGGAGTACTAAGAGCCTATAACATCACAACAGGAAATCTCCTATGGTCATACGCAGCTAAAAGCATCGGCTTCGAATCCTTCTACGGCGGCTACTACCCACTCGGCATAGTTTTCATCGCGGACGGAAAAATCTACACGACATCCAGTGAGCACTCACCCACGCAACCCCTTTGGCGAGGTTCAGACCTGCGCTGCGTCAACGCATCCAACGGGGCAGAACTTTGGAAATGCCTAATGTGGGGCATGGGAATGGCCTCCGGAAGCGGCGCAGTTATAGCGGACGGTTACATCGTCAGCCTCAACGCGTACGACAACCAACTATACTGCTTCGGCAAGGGACCAAGCGGAACAACAGTGGAAGCACCAATGACAGCCATCACGGTTGGAACAAACGCCATAATACGTGGTACAGTGACTGACCAATCTGTAGGCGCGATAGCGCTCGCTCAAAAAGAAGGCTTGATGAAAGGAGTTGCAGCAGTAAACGACGGCAGCATGGAAGCATGGATGGAATACCTCTATGAAGGTCAAGTGATGCCCAAAAACGTGATAGGCGTCCCAGTGTCAATAGACTCCATCGATCCTAACGGCAACACAGTACACCTGGGCGACGCGGTAAGCGACTCCAACGGCCTATACAGCCTCGCATGGACAGCTCCAAACGTTCCGGGCAAATACACTGTAATCGCAACATTCGCAGGCTCCAAATCCTTCTACTCTTCACAAGCAGAAACAGCCCTATACGTCAGCCAAGCAGCAGCCGCAGCATCGGCACTTGTCAAGCCAACAGCAGCTCCGACTCCAACAAATGCAATCGCTCCGACCACAGCTCCCACAGCCACAGTCGCACCAACCCCCAGTCCAGTTGTCATTCCACCAACCAGCGCAGCACCCACAGCCACCTACATCGCCATCGGCCTAGCAATCATCATCATAATAGCGGCAGCAGCAGCATTCGCCCTCAGGAAACGAAAATAAACGGAGGACAGACAACTATCTTCCTACCCTTTTTTCTTTGGTCAAAAACGGCTAAGCACAAGACGGGGCTGAGTGGACTCTGGGCAATTTCAAATAGCTCTAAAGGGTCATTCTGTCTCTCCTAAACTTTCCATTCCAGAGCCCCAGCAAACCCGTCAAAGGCGTTTCTTCACTCATCTTCCTTGTACGTTTTCAAGTGCCCCAGAACTTGTCGCGCACTTGACCCAAAAACTGTTTTCCCGATAACTGCCCCTGACAAGCCCGCCTTCTTCAGGTTATCCAGTAGCATATGCGCTTGCTGCTCAACAGCTTCTCGAGTGTACACCTCAATTTCCGAGGAAGGCGCGTAAAAAAGCCCATCCTTCAAGTTCAGTCTAATTTGAGGTCTGCTCTTGTATTGGTAGACGATGAAGTCACCCTGCTTTTGCAGAAAAAGATTTTCCATTTTTACACGAGCATGGGCAAGAACAGACTTAATCTGCTCAACCGTCAAATTAGAGGGAAAGAATCTCCCAAACCTGTCAGGATGCCAATGGCGCTGCACGAGCCTTTTCTCGCCCAAAGCGTCCTTGTGCTCCCTATCGGTTTCAACTGGAACGATTCTGACCAGTTTAGTGTCGCCCGTCATAGACTCAACCCTCAAATGTCCTGAACCTATCCGCCAATGTAACGGTTACGGCATAAAAACTTTCACAAACTCGCCTATACGTCAAGCCTAGCCCAGCCTTAAGAAGCGGCAAAATCACTCCCCTCCTGCAAGTAAAAGCTTTTTGGGAACCAGAAAAGGTGGCTTTGACAACGGCAATCCGAGCAGCCAAACCCCGCAACAGGTTCGCCTTGCCTCCCCAGTTCCTGGGCACTCGCACACTCTGCAAGCTTATCCCCCTGCCTGAAAAACACTTTTTCGATTCTTGCGCGTTCGTTGCTGAGAAAGTAGTCTATGTGCCAAAAAAGCTTCTTCTCTTTTCTAAGATGCCGCTGCACCCGCTTCTCTAGGTTGCGCTGCGCTGAGCCAACGTACACATAGCTGCCTTCTCTAAAGTGGACATTGCCCAGCGCGCCCACTCTTATGATAACGTCTTTGCAAAGGCAGATTTCTAGCGCGTAGATGCCGTTCAAGTTTTCAACCGTTTCTACGGGTAAGTGTGCGCGTCCACTTCCACAGCCTTGGGAAGCTTCTTGATTTTAACCTCTATCTTATTAGCGGCCTCATCAACGCCTTTAAGGGTTTTAGAAAAGCTGGTCATGATGTTGCCTATGGTTTCCTGCATCATGTGGTTAAGAGGTAGCTGTTTTCCGTCGACCCAAAGTTCAGTTTCAAAATTCTTCTTCACAGTACGATGGCCTTCAAACAAAACAATCACCTACCTAACCTTTCCCAGTTTACGCTGATAAAGATTATTGATTCGAGTTGCCGACGGCTTTTTGAACCCAGCAAAGTGCAGTCGTCACAAATATTATCAGAACCAAAACTGTCCAATAACCAAGCTCTGGTACTGTCGGTGATGGTTGAGGAAGAGTAATTGAACCAAAAGCGTACACTCTGTTGTCATCTGAACCAACATAGACTACGCCGTTGGCAACGGCGGGCGAAGATTCTACAGAATTACCTGTTCCATAGGTCCACACTGTAGTGCCGGTCGTAGCGTTCAAAGCGTAGAGGTTGTTGTCATCTGAACCAACATAGACTACACCGTTGGCAACCGCAGGAGCAGAATCCACATAATTACCAGTCGGATAGCTCCATATTTTACTGCCTGTCCCCGCGTCCAATGTATACACGTTATGGTCTTCTGAACCGATGTAAACCACGCCATTAGCAACGGCAGGAGATGAATCCACAGTATTACCCGTACCAAAGCTCCACATTTTACTACCCGTCGCAGCGTTCAAAGCATACACGTTGTAATCGTCTGAGCCAACGTAGACTGCGCCACTGACAACTGCAGGAGAAGACTCTACTCCATTTCCAGTCACAAAGCTCCAAATTTTGCTACCGGTTGCCGCGTTCAAAGCATAAACATTGTCGTCATCTGAACCAACATAAACCACACCATTCACCACAGCAGGAGAAGAAACCACAGCATCACCAGTCCCATAACTCCACAATTTACCGCCTGATACAGCGTTCAAAGCGTAAACCTTGTGATCGTCTGAACCAACATAGACTACCCCGCCAGCAACTGCAGGAGAATCCTCCACTTTATCACCAGTCCCGTAACTCCACATCTTGCTACCAGTCGTAGCGTTCAAAGCGTAAACCTTGTGGTCGTAAGAACCAACGTAGACTACACCGTCGGCAACGGCAGGAGAAGACGTTACAGAACCGCCGGTTTTGTAACTCCAAAGGTACGCGCCAGTCGCAGCGTTTAAAGCGTAAACCTTGTTGTCACTTGAGCCCACATAAACCTCACCGTTCACAACAGCAGGAGAAGAAAAAACCAAAGCATTGCCAGTTGCGTAACTCCATAAGAGCTGGTTCGTTAGCGGCCCTGTTGAAGTGGAATACCCCGTATGTGCCAAATCATGAAGAAACGTAGGCCACCAATCCACGTTAGACTGTTGCGCCTTCACGTTTGACGCGAAAACCGAAAAAATCGATAAACACAAAAGCCCTATCAGGATCACACTTAGTGTTCTCTTCATTTTAGTCCATCTTCAATAAATCGCGGTAACTCACTTACATGGGAATGAGCTTTTAAAATTTTCCACATCCAGCTGTGAACTGCTGTCAATCAGTAACGTGAGATACTCTTATTAGAAATAGCTCCTTTCTTAATCTTTAGAACACCAAAGAGCAAGCACTATAATCACAGAATTCGGTGAAAAAATGTATTGTCATTCATGTGGCGCTCAGCTTCCAGATGACGCAGCGTTCTGCGTTAAATGTGGAACAAGCACAGGATTAAATGCGCCTAAGCCAAGTTCAGCTCCTACCACACCCGTTATCGCGCCCTCAGGAGTAGCATCCTTGAAGTGCCCCAGCTGCGGAGCACCAATCTCACCCAAGTTTGGAGAAATGGTCATAACCTGCGAGTATTGCGGCAGCGGAGTCACTCTGGGAACCCAAGGCTGGACAAACATACAAAAGCAGACAATGCTCACCTTGAAGATTGCCACAGTTGATCAGGTGAATTCAATAATCACCCCGATGATGGACAGGGGACTTCTGCACAGGCACCTTCACGAAGACTCTACACAGGAGGAAATGAGCCTCACGTTTGTGCCTTACTGGATTGTGAGCGTTTCTGCTCGAACCAGTGTCGTCGCCACAGATGAAACCGCGCAGATTGCCCAGACTGCCACAACAGCCGCCTTAATGGGCGTAATATTTGGCGGCATGGGAGGAGGTTTTGGAGGCGGAGGAAGAGGAGGCGGTTTTGGCGGAGGACGCAGACGCGCTTTTGAAGGTAACTTGGCAAGCAATCCATTTGCCGGCATTCTTGGAATGAAGATGATAAGAATTAGCGCTTTCGGAATGGGAATGGGATACGGCGGTGGGCTGAGAAATTCCCAGCAGATGGATGCTAACTATAATTTTCCCGTGATCGCGTTAAAGGCTCTCACGGATTATCAGCCGCGCGATTACCAATTTAATCTTGAAGTCAGAGAACTGTTTGACATTTCAAAGTTACCCAAAGGCGTAAAGATTCTCAACGGGGACATTAGTGAAGAAGTTGCCAAATCCCAAGCAAAGACTTTGGTTGATCAGCTTCAATCGCAAAAAGCACACGAGAAATATCACATGATTCAGTCCATACACACTGACTCGGATGTTGGAGATGTAGAACTGCTTCACGCACCAATATGGTTCTCAAAATTCGACCACAAAGGCAACAAGATCGTACTCGTCATCGACGCCAACTCTGGCAGCGTAATCAACAGCGTCGGCCTCTAAAGGCGATCGCATAGCTTCTGCTCTCGTGCGCTTATCTCTTTTTGTTTTAAATACAGCTCGCAGAATTTATAAGAGACAAGAAGAGAACCACACAACCCACTTTCAAGATACTAAATTCTTTTGTTTTATGCGAAAATGTTTCTTAGCGCGTCTTCAAGATCTTCTAGACGCTTAATTATGAGGTCAGAGTGGACTACAATCCATGGGCTCAGGCAAGGATGTTCGGAAACAACGATGACTTTTTTGCCTTGGCGTTTAGCGTAGAACAACTCCATACATGCGCCGGCGGAAAGCCTTGGCAGATAAACGACCATGACATCGCATCGGTCAGCGTCGTCCAGGTCCCTTTGCACGAAGCCCTCCACGGGCACCTTGTCCCACCAACACGGCTCTTCGCGGTTGTACATGACTTTCTCCCGTCGCCATGGGTCGATTACTTCCATTCCGAGGCGGCTGCAGATTTTTGTGATGACTTCGCGGTAGCCCTGCTCGTTTTCCATGCCTTGAATGGGTCCGGATATGAAGACTTTCTTCATGGTTACCAACGCGGCGGCTTTGGATTTAATGATTTCTCAGGTTGACCTGAGCTGTTGCTGCATGGTTTCGATGTTGTTGGTGGGCGGGAGGCACATTTGGTCTTTGCAAACGTACGCGGTTGCTTTGCCTTCTATCTTCTCGTAGCCCAGCCCCGATAAACCCGGCTCGCGCAGCGCGACGACGAGGTTCGGCATGTACTTTTTCCTCGCTGCTGCAAGCATGTCCTGCGTGTCGCTTTCCTTTGGGTTGCCCACTACCGTAATGCTGTGGGATGGACCGAGCAAGAAGTCAATGGCTGATAGTAGAAAAGTGTAGCCGTCCGGTGCGCCTTGAGTTTCCTGCGAGAACGTCTTCGAAAGTTTCCGTGCCATCTCCTCGTATGCCATGTCCATGGTTAATCGGCTGAGGCGAACCAAGTTCAGAAGCGCCACAGAATTTCCTGAGGGAACCGCGCCGTCGTAGACCTGCTTCATCCGCGGCATGACAGCTTCCAGGCTGGCAGATGTGAAGTAGAATCCTCCGTTCTTGTCGTCCCAAAACTTTGCTACCATGGCTTTGGTCAGCGAGTTTGCGGCTTGCAGGTACTTGTCTTCGAAAGTTGCCTCGTAGAGCTCGATGAGCCCAAAGGCCATAAAGGCGTAGTCGTCCAAGAAGCCCTCAACGGCTCTTTCGCCCTTGGCGTAACGGTGGAAAAGCGTGCCGTCTTCAGTCCGCATCTTGGTTAACAGGAAATCGGCGGCTTTTGCTGCAGTCTGCAGGTAAGCCGGCTTGTCTAGGGCTACGCTGGCTTTTGCGAGGGCAGCAATCATCAAGCCGTTCCAGTCTGTTAAAATTTTGTCGTCTTTGACGGGTGGCGCGCGATTTTTTCTAGCCTCGAAAAGTGCTTTTTGGATGTTGCCCAGTCTTTCGATTAGCTCGTTTAGCGTTAAGCCTTTGTAATCGGCGATTTCTTCCAGTGGGGTGGGCAGGTGGAGGATGTTTTGGCCGTTTGGTTTTCCCGTGGAGGCGTCTACGTAGTTGCCTTCCTCGGTTAGGCCGAAGAGGTGGACAGCCAGGTCAGCGTCAGAGGGTGGCAGTGCCTCGACGATTTCCTGCATCGTCCATAGGTAGAATTTGCCTTCTTCGCCATCTGTGTCCGCGTCTTGCGCTGATTGAAAGCCGCCTTCGGGCGAGGATAGGTCTCGAAGGACGTATTCTGTGGTTTCTTTGGCGGTGAGTTTGAACTTGCCCTCACCCGTGGCCTGGTACGCTTCTGTGTACGCCATCGTGAGCAGGGCTTGGTCGTAGAGCATTTTTTCAAAGTGGGGAACCAGCCATGTAGCGTCGGTGCTGTAGCGGTGGAAGCCAAATCCCACTTGGTCGAAGATGCCGCCCAGCCGCATTTTCCTGAGAGTCTTCTCCGCGATGGAAAGGGCGCTTTTTTCGCCTGTCCGCTTCCAGTATCGGAGCAGAAAAAGCAGGTTATGAGGACGGGGAAACTTTGGAGCGGTGCCGAAGCCTCCGTTCTCCCCGTCAAAATCATGTTCCAAGTTCTCGTAAGCTTCGGCGAGGACTTCTTTTCCCAACTCGTTCTCTGGCGTTCTCTTCTCTTGGGCTTCGAGGCGGCTTCGCATGTCCGCGCCCACGATTTCCAATTCTCTGCGGCGCAGCTTCCACATCTGCATGACCTGCGGAATGAGCTCCATCATGCCCGTCATGCCCCGCATACTAATTTTGGGTATGTAGCTAGCGGCGAAGAAAGGGTTCAACTTAGGCGTCATCAAGACGTTAAGCGGCCAGCCGCAGCTTCTGCCCATCGCCTGGCAAACCGACATGTACGAAGCGTCGAGGTCAAGTCTTTCTTCACGGTCTACCTTGATGCATACGAAAGCCTCGTTGAGGAGCTTGGCAACTTCCTCATCCTCGAAGCATTCATGCTCCATGACGTGGCACCAATGGCAGGACGAGTAACCGATGCTAAGAAAAACGGGTTTGTTTTCCACCTTCGCCTTCTCCAGCGCCTCCTGCCCCCAAGGATACCAATCAACAGGATTGTAGGCATGCTGGAGCAAATACGGACTCTTTTCGTGAATAAGTCGGTTTGGTTTTCTCTGAGTTGGTGGTTCAGCCTGCATGAAAATCTTCCTCAATTACAGTCTAAAACTTATGAATCATTACTATTCGGAGGCATTCTGCGTTAGTTCTGCCTTCGCGTTGTCTTTGCGCAGAATATTCCTATTCATCTTTTGGTTAACGTTGTTAATAACGGTTCGTGCTGGTGCAGACCTGGAGAACATCCAAAGCCTGGCAATGCAACAAGCGAACCCCTTCCTTTTCACAAAAACACGCGTCCACTATCTGCACTCCTAACCAAACCATCCAAAACACTCCCTAAAAACCATAGACGAGGGCAAAACACTTGCAAAATGAAATCAATCACCCTTTTGAACACCGAATTATGTTGTAGCATATAGTAGACCGAGATTCCCGCAACAGGATAAATGCAGAAGAAATTGTTTAGATAAGAAAATTAACCAAACAAACCCGACAAATCAGTCTCAATACTTTATGCTTAAGTAAAGCAGCACCGACAACGCCACCAACTCAAACAGGTCAGGCAAAAACGCGAACGGGCCCAGCCCAAACACGTTAAAGCCCGCGATCGAAACGACAAACGGGCTCCAAGCTATGTCCTTCATGAGGAAGAACGCCGCGAAAAGCAGCAGCCCGACGGTGAACTCGGACTTTGTCTTGACATATATGCTGGCGTAGTTGATTATGAGAATGATCAGGAGGATGATGTTTATGCTGGAAAACACCGTCCTGGCAACGTAATAGAACTCGAAATCCGCAGGGTTAATTCTAAAGGGGCGGCCAAACGGGAAAATCGGGTTAGTAGTCTGCTGAGAATAAAACTGATAAGACGCTATAACAACCGCCAACGCAGCTAACGCTAACACAAATATTAGAAGTATTAGGAATTTCAGGTTACGACTCATTGCTTTCCCTTCTGCCATGCTCCCTTTTCTACTTTTTCCATATTTTCTTCAGAATCTCCTCAAATACAGAATAGTTGTCTTCCATAACCTGCGTCAGAAAGTATGTAGCGCCATACCTATCGCCGACCGAAGTCACGACGTGGTTTTTCTCCAGAACCTCCAGATGATACCGCACCGTCTTGTAGTCTACTTTAAGCGAAGTAGCCATCTGATTCGCGTTTTGCGGAGTATCATGAATCGACTTGATTATCGCGGCGCGCGTGACCCCTCCCCGAGTTCCAGCTATTAGCCATCCGAGCAGATACTTCAGAGGACGCGCAGACGCCGACATGATAAACTCCTAAAGAGATTCTTTTATCACCTTACCAGACTGCAGTTATAAACGTGTTCCCATTTCCCCATTCGCATTCAAGAACTCCGCGCCAGATTTGGTAAAGAATTGGGTATGATTCTGAACAACAGTTTTAAGCGATTCTCCCCCACTTCAAAGTCGAGAGCAAAAACGCAACACCCCCATCTCTCAAAGAAACCGTCGGGATTCAGGCAACAGAAAGATTTTCCCTCTTACTCTTTCTGTTGCGCTGAACCCTACGGAAGTTGAATTAACTGGGGCCTAAGAAAGGAAACAGAAAATGAAATTGGAGAATAAATGTCATGATTAGATCGACCTTAAACAAAACCCAATCGCCTTCAAAATTGAAAGTTAAGTTCTTGAGGACGTGACATATTTGGGAGTTATAACTAGAGCTGTTAGGAACATTTCTAGACGCAAAATAAGAGCTTTGCTCGTAGTAATTGCCCTAGGTTTTTCCTTAGCGATTTTGATTTCTATTCCAGCAGGAATATCAGCTAACCAAACTGCGACACAAGCTTTGACGGGGAACTTGAGCAACACCATCGCTCAATCTGAAGCAACCCTGAACAACACCATAACTCAAACTGAGGCAACAGTCAACCAAACGTTAACAGAAATAGACTGCAGCCTAACGCCCACAGCGTCATCAGGATTCGGCTTCACCGGAGGCACAGGCGGCGGCTTTGGCGGCGGCTTTGGCGGCGGAAACTTCACGCCGGGCCAGTTTGCTGGCGGCTTTGGCGGTGGCTCCACACCCGGAGAATTCGGTGCAGGCGCATTCGGAGGCGGAGCCAATACTCCCATGAACCAGACCTACTATGACGACGTAAGCAACATAACAGACGTCTCGGTTGTAGCGCCAGTTCTGCATGTCTCAGAAGGACACAACGAAACCGTCACCAGCCGCTATGGCGGAAGAACCTTTACCCGTATGGTGGCTGACTATATAATCGAAGGCATTCCCTTGACATCTGACTTGGTCAACAATTACCCCATTTTACCGACAAACATAACCGCAGGCAGAAACCTACAAGCAGGGGATAGCGGAGTGGTGCTCCTAAGCGAAAACAATTCAGCCTACTTCAACGTGGGAGTTGGGGGCACAGTCAACATTCTGGGGCAAAACTTTCAGGTAATTGGCATCCATGGCACATCAAGCGTTTCCGATACGATGACACTGTACATGAACCTTACAGACGCCCAAACCTTGACCAATAACACAGGCTACATAACCTCGCTAGAAGTATTTGCTGACAATGCAGCAGATGTAAGCGCAGTAGCCAGCGCTGTGAGCTCATTGCACCCGGAACTTGACGTAACAACCTCCCAAACACGCCTAACGCAGCTTCAAAACTTAGAGTCAACATACCAAGCAGATCTGAATAGCACCCAATCAACATACCAAACAGAAGTGCAGGCAGCCCAAACAACTATGAACCAGACGAACTCGCAGGCATTTGAAGAAATAATTGTAGCAGTAGTAGCCACTAGCCTAATCGTCCTGTTCGTGATGCTCTACACCGTTCGTGAAAGAACCAAGGAAATAGGCACGCTCAAAGCCATAGGCTTCAGCAACTTTACTGTTATGAGCCAGTTCATGCTTGAAGGTGTCCTGCTCAGTGTGCTGGCAGGAGCAGTTGCCGTAGTCATTGGCACAGTTGCGGTGCCGTTCTTGTCATCAGTTCTGCTACCTCATGTAAGCTCGACTCTAAACCTATTCGGCACAAACACAAGAGTATTCGGGGTGGGCGCAGACCCAACGGCAGTCACTGCAGCTACCACTGTCACAGCATCATTGAGCCCTGAGCTCATGCTATTAGCGTTCGGCGGAGCCATTTTGCTCGGAGCCATAGGCAGCCTATACCCAGCGTGGAGAGCAGCCAGAACAAGACCTGCGGAGGCAATGCGATATGAGTGAGACAGTCCTAAAAATCGAAAACCTAACCAAGACATACTCGCTTGGCAAACGCAACGTCCCAGCCCTATCCAACCTAAGCATGGAAGTTAAAAAGGGCGAATTCGTCGCCATCATGGGACCTTCAGGCTCAGGCAAAACAACCCTGCTAAACGTTTTAGGCTGCATAGACAAACCCTCCAGTGGCAAAGTCCTCCTTGACAACATTGATGTCGCAGGCTTACCAGAGTCGCAGCTCTATAAGATCCGTCGCAACAAAATCGGTTTCATCTTCCAAAGCTTCAACCTGCTACCTTACTTGAACGCAAGAGAAAACGTTGAGCTCCCCATGGAAAACAGCGGAAAGTCCAAAGCGGAACGCAATAGCAGAGCCAAAGAACTCCTCGCCACAGTCGGACTCTCAGGCAGAGAAGAGCACCGTCCACAGCGGCTAAGCCAAGGTGAACAGCAACGCGTAGCCGTAGCTCGAGCCTTAGCTAATGACCCAGCTATTGTCTTAGCGGATGAGCCCACAGGAAACTTGGACATTAAGAATAAGCAAGAAATCGTAAAGTTGCTGGCAAACCTCAACCTCAGCCATAAAACAACAATCATCATGGTAACTCATGATGGACAAGTTGCCTCGCACACCGAACGCATCCTATTCCTAGGTGATGGAAAGATCACCAAGGAAAAAGAAGGAATGCACCTAGCTAAGAAAAACATCTGCCCATACTGCAAAGGCAACATAACGCCAACCGACTTTACCTGCCCGAGCTGCGGCAAAACCGTTCGCTTCAAAAAGAAGCCTTCATCCGCGAAGGATACCAGTGATGAATCCGTAGCCAAATCGAATGCAGTATAGTAGATAGTGAGCTGAAGCTAAATGGAACAGCCGTCATCGCCATCCAACTCCCCACAAACCCCCCAAACTCCACCGCCAACCGAGCCAGAGCTTCAACTAGCGCAAAAACCAAAATCGAAATGTTCAAACATGGCTGCCATCTTAGCAGTGATTCTCCTAGTAGGCTTGCTAGGCGGCGGCTTAATCGGTTACTCGCTCAGCAATGCAGCATTCAACGGGAAAATAACCGATTTGCAAACCCAACTGCGCAATCTCCCACCCGTCAACGCCACGTACATATCGTATCCCAGCACCAGCTACGTCTTAGGCGACAATGTTTCACTTGCAAGCCTCTACGAGCAAGTTAAATCGTCAGTTGTCGTTATCCAGGGCCTCGTGCCGCAATACAGCATGTTTTTCAATCAACTGGTAGGTTACGGGACACAGCAAGGCTCCGGTTTCGTCACCCTCATTAACAACCAACCCGTCGTCGTCACAAACAACCATGTGGTGCTGAATGCCATTAACGTCACCGTCACCTTCGCCAACGGCGATAGCTACTCGGCAAAAGAAGTCGGCTCTGACTCTTTAGCTGACCTCGCAGTCCTTATCGTCAACGCCGTTCCCAGTGACCTGCAACCCCTAAACCTGACCTCCTCCTCAACACTGCAGGTAGGCGACCCCGTCGTGGCAGTGGGTTCACCCTATGGACTATCCGGGACCCTGACAACAGGTGTCATCAGCGCACTCGGCAGAACCATCACCGAAACTGAGAGCTCCTCCCAGTCCTCAAGCATCAACATCCCAGACGTGATTCAAACCAGCACGGCCATTAACCCAGGCAACTCAGGCGGTCCCCTCATCGACTATCGAGGCAACGTGGTAGGCATAACCACCGCGGCAGTTAGCAGCTCACAAGGGCTTGGCTTTGCCATCCCATCTGAGACCATCCTGCGCGAAATCACCACGTTGTACACAACAGGATCCTACGACAAGCATCCGACGATAAACGCGGCAGGCACCGACATGGACTACGGCATAGCACAAGCCCTAGGAACAAACGTCACCTACGGTTTCCTCGTAGAAAGCGTATCCACGCAAAACGGGCTCAAAGGCGGCACAACACAAGTCATCGCTGGAGCAGAACAGGTAACCATCGGCGGAGACCTCATTATAGGCATCAACGGAACAACTATCGTCAACACTGACAGTTTGCTCTCATATCTAGAGCAGCGCACGCTTCCAGGCCAGACCGTAGATTTCAATGTCATACGCAACGGACAAACCCAAACGGTGTCGGTGACGATCGGCAAGCTGTCCGCCGCTTAATCTCCCTTATTCTTTTTGTCTAAGCCTTTTTCGCGCTATTTTTATAAGCTCAGACTTCCGAGTGTAGCTTTCATGCAAGCCGAAATCGGAATCATCGGAGGAACGGGTCTCTACGACCCCAAACTGCTCAAGAACATCCAAGAAGTCGAGATTAAAACGCCGTACGGCGATCCCTCTGCTGCCTTCACTCTGAGCGAACTGGCAGGGCGAAAAGTGGCGTTCCTCGCACGGCACGGCCCCAAACACACCATCAGACCCACGGACGTGAATTCGCGAGCAAACATCTTTGCATTCAAGAAACTGGGCGTCCAACGTATTCTCGCCGTATCCACCGTAGGCTCACTAAAAGAGGAGTACAAGCCGGGCGATCTGGCTTTTCTCGATCAGTTCATCGACCGCACGACAAAGCGGGAGCAATCTTTCTACACTGCAGACAAAGTTTGCCACATAAGCGTAGCGGAACCGATGTGCCCCGAAACAAGAAAAAGCCTCATCGCCGCATCTAAAACCTCAAAGGTCAACGCTCACCTTACGGCAACTTACGTCTGCATTGAAGGACCAAGATTCTCATCAAAAGCGGAGTCAAACCTGTTCAGGCAATGGGGCGCCGACGTGGTAGGCATGACGCTGGTTCCTGAATGCGTCTTGGCGCGAGAAGCGGAACTCTGCTACGCGTCAATTTCCGCAATCACAGACTACGACAGCTGGAAAGAGCAACCCGTCAGCACAGATGAAGTCATTGCATCGATGCGGGCAAATGTAGAAAAAGTCAAGAAAATCTTGGTGGAAACCATCGCAAACCTACCCAAAAAGCGAGGATGCGACTGCCAGTTTGCCCTCAAAAACGCCTTCATATAGGAGAATTGAACATGGACCTGAAAAAGAAAATTAGGCGATTACCCGAGTTCAAAGGGGTCGTCTTCTGGGACATTACTCCACTGCTGCGGGACAGCAAAGCCTTCAAAGAAGCCATCGACAAACTCGCTGAGCATTACCGCGGCAAAGACATCGACGTCATCGTATCCAACGAAGCCCGAGGCTTCATCATCGGCGCACCTCTTGCCTACGCGCTTGAAGTTGGCTTCGTGCCGGTACGCAAGAAGGGCAAGCTCCCCAGCAAGACTGTACAACTCAACTACCAGAAAGAATACGAGAAAGATGTCATCGAAATGCACGAAGACGCCATCAACAAAGGCGACAAAGTCCTCATCATAGATGACCTTCTGGCGACGGGTGGAACCGCCAAAGCCAACGCCGAACTCATCGAGAAAGTAGGCGGCAAAGTCGTGGGCCTTGGCTTCCTTATCGAGCTGGAATACTTGGGCGGTAGGAAACTGCTGGAAAAATACGATGCCTTCTCCCTCATCAAGTACCCAACCACAAACCCGTAACTTTTTTCTATTATCGGAAACTTGGGAATAATTTAGGCGCCTTGGACTGTGACCAAGTCAATTTCGGTACCACGGATGAGCACGTGCTTTCCATAATGTCACTGAAGCTTTCGTCCGCTATTTCGTGATTTGTCTTTGCGAGCTTTCTTCGATGAGCGCAACTTTGATGGTTGCTTCCTTGACCGCTTTAGGCGACCCATCTATCCGTTTGTGTCCAAGAGCGGAAAAAGAAAGCTATAACAATTATCGCGTTCCTCGACCCACAATCGCGGCTACCTACTGAAGATGTTTTACTCAAGGGATCCCTCAAGATGCGTCGAGAAAACCTTCATGACCTTCACGTATAGTCTTTTTCCCATCAAATTCTCGCCACTCTTGAGGACGATTGGCTTGTACGCGAAGTTTCTGCCAACCCACGAACCCGCAACCTTGCCCTTCTCGTCGACGAGAATCTCGCCGCTCCAGCCAAGCCACCGTTGATTCCGTTCCAACGAAACCTTCCTCGCCAAATCTGCGGCTTGGGCGCTTCTGTGCTTGATTTCTGCTTTTTCGATTGCTTCATTGCGCATGTCCCACGCTGCTGTTTTGGGCCTGGCGAAGAATTTTGACACGTTAACAATGTCAGGTTGGACTTCGCGGATCAGCTGTAGCGTGCTATCAAACGCCTCGGCAGTTTCTCCTGGAAACCCGCAGATAACATCCGTGCTCAACGTGAGCAAAGGGAATGCGGCGCGCAAAGCAGCCACTGTGTCCTTGAATTCTTGGGCAGTGTAGAACCTGCGCATCCCCCGCAAAACCTCGTCATCTCCACTCTGTACTGGCAGATGCACGAACTTGAAAATCTTCTCGCTCCTAAAGGCATCGATAAGTTCGTCAAGGAACGGCACAATCATGTTGGACGTCATCATGCCTACGCGAACCCGAAAATCGCCCTCCACGGCGGCGACTGCTTTCAACAACACCGCAAGGTTTGTGCCGATTTCCTTCCCATAGCACCCGGTGTCCTGAGACGTAATCCAGATCTCCCGGGCGCCGCCCGCAACATCTCGATTCACGCGCTCTGTGACATCGCGGACCTCGTAGCTGCGCAGATGTCCCCTCGCATGTACGACACAGCAGTAAGCGCAGGAGCCTAAGCAGCCGTAGTTCACAGGAACCACGCTGACAACGGGGTTGGTTTGCACGCGAGGAAGATCAAGCTTAGGCATCGACAACAAATCCTTGTTCAACTCAACGACTTTTTCGCCAAGCAAGACGCGTTGCACGACGTCCACGATGCCTTCGCCCACAGCTGCACCAACCGCGGCGTCAAACCGCACCTCTCGCAGTAGCCTCTCAAAACTGATCAGCGGGAGGCACCCCGCCACGACAACCTTCTTCGCAGAAGGGATACGTTTGAGCGCGTCGATTACGCGGTTTTCCGTGGGTCCCTTCACGGCACAGCTGTTGAAAACAACTACGTCGGCATCCTCTTCAGAATCGGTCAGATCGAAGCCTGCTTGGGATAGGCAGCCTGATATGACTTCGCTGTCGGCTGTGTTTGCGCTGCATCCGAAGCTTCGCACGAAAACTCGCGTTCCAAGTCACCGTTGTAGGTCAATAGAAACACTAGCATACGATAAAAACATGCAGGTCGCGTATGGCTGGATTATACAGGAAAATGCAGCAGGCCTTGTTACAGTCTTATAAGACGTGGAACGAACATGTTATGTGCATGTGTGAGGCATGATAATCATCGCTATAGGTGCGGATATATGTTCGTTTGGTTACCGAGGAAGAAGTCGAATGAAGCTAATCACACTGTATCTGCCTGAAACGTATATAAAAGCTTTGGACCAGCTCGTAGGCGAATGCTTCTACCCGAACAGAGCCGAAGCAATCCGTGTCGCAATCCGCGACCTGATCAGTGCTGAAGTCTGGAGGAGAAAGGGCGTTGACTAAACACACAGCCATAGACGATGGCTTCCCCAAGTACCACATGCCGCTTGAAGAAGCGAACAAATTCATCGAAGCAAACCTGAAAATCATAAGCGGCAGCACTTCACTGGGAGTATGCGGCGCAAACGTTGACCCCTTGCCCAAGGTTGCCGTTGAACCGTCACTCGCTAAGCCCAGAGAAGGTAGGCCGAAAGTTGGTACTGCAAAGAGCAGGTTGGGAAGAATAATGCACAAACTGTATGACCTTGAAATGGAATGTGTTTCGGAAAAGCCGTTAAACGTGGATTTAGGCGTTGCCCTTTACCAGATGGAAGACTACTAGCTACATTTTTCCTTTTTCTTTTTGTTTTTTCAGATTTCCGCTGACGTCTCGGGGTTTTAATTGATTGGTTTCCTGAATGTGGACCTTCTTATCAAAAGAACATCTTTCAACAGCCATGAAAAGCCATGCTTCCTAAGCATTGTTCCAATCTTGCAGCTGCAAAAATCTATATTATAATAGCCATACCTTGAGAGCATGAACAGCATAATCGAGTCCATTCGCGCAGAACTGAAAGCAAACGCGGACGAAAAAACCCAAGCATCAACAAACCGCTTCTTCAAAGAAGAAGTAAAAACCTACGGCGTGAAGACCCCTACCGTAAACAAAATTGCCCAAAAACATTGGCGCGAAGTCAAAAACCTCGGCAAGACAAAAATCTTCGCACTATGCGAGGAACTGTTCAGTTCTGATTTCATGGAAGAAGCGTTCGTCGTTTCAGCTTGGCTTCCAAACATGATCGCCCAGCTCGAGTCCGTCGACTTAGCAACATTCAGGACGTGGATTGAGCGGTACGTGGACAATTGGGCCAAATGCGACAGCTTCTGCAATCACACCGTTGGCGAATTCGTCGAGAAATTTCCTCAAAGCGTCACCGAAATCAAAGCCTGGGCCAAATCAAGTAACCGTTGGCTAAAGCGTGCATCTGCCGTTTCGCTCATTCTTCCGGCAAGGAGGGGCAGCTTCTTGACAGATGTTATTGGAATAAGCAGCACATTGCTCTGCGACCAAGACGACATGGTACAGAAGGGCTATGGATGGCTGTTAAAAGAGGCAAGTCGGCTGCACCAAAAGGAGGTTTTCGACTTCGTCTTTAAGAATAGACAGGTTATGCCGCGAACGGCACTAAGGTATGCTATTGAACTGATGCCCAAAGACCTCAAAGCAAAAGCGATGAAGAAAGACTGAGGACTCCCATATCATCCTTGTTCTCAGGCGATCTTTCAGAAAACTTTTACCATTCGCTAAGTCACTGTTGCATGGAGCGTGTTGATGGTCGGGGTATGGCGTGCGTCCAAAAGTAGATTCTTGACTAAAAGCCGCGTCGCTTTCGTAGCTTTTGCAGTCATATACGCTTCGTTTCTTCTGGTGAATCTAGGGTACAATTCGATCAGGTGGGACGAGCTTGTCCACTGCATGGGCGCTTGGCAGCTGATTCATGGGCGCTTTCTTGAATACTTAACTTCGAGCACATTTTACCCGCCCATGTTCAACTTAGTGACCGCTGCCTTTTTTGGAGCTGGAGGGGCAAATGTGGTCAGCGCCCGGCTTGTCGCAGTAACATTCACAGTGCTCTCGCTTGCCGTTTTGTTTGAATTCGTCAATAGGATGTACGGGTCCAGGGTTGCCTTGCTCTCCGTCGTTTTCTTCGCCGTAATGCCTGGCATCGTTTGGGCTTCGCGGTTTGCGTACATCGAAACCATGTTGGAGTTCTTCTTCTTATTGTCCTTGTTCTTTTTTTTCATCTGGCTGCAGAAGGGCAACTATAAGTATTTGTTTGCTGGCGGGTTGACACTGGGTTTGGGATTTCTGGTAAAGTACCAGATGCTAGTGGCAGGGTTGGTAATGTTTGTGGCTTTGCTCGTGTTCGGCTGGAACTACCTGAAGTCGAAGCTGTCCCGCTTCTCGTTTCTAATTCTGATAGCTGCAGCTGTAGTTGTAGCGTGGTTTGTCGTCATATACGTGTACGCTCCAAGCACCCTAGGCGATTGGATTTACGCGATTTCCGTAGGCGACCAGAAAAGGTCACTTTACAGCATGCGGTTCCCAACGCCCGTCTTCTACCTGATCGAAATGGCTCAACCATATCCTGACATGCACCCGATTTCTTTGCTCCTTTATCTGCTGGGGTTTGCTGGGTTAGGCTTGATGGCGTGGCAAAGAAGACAGCAAGACAAGTTTCTGGTCGTCTGGTTCGTTGTGGTTTATGCAGTTTTCACTTTAGTTGGGAATAGAGAGTGGCGATACGTGATGCCTCTGTTTCCAGTCTTGGCGATTTCCGCTTCGAGCGCCGTTTCATCCGCATACGATAAGGCAAAGGCTTCTTGGCAAGGTTCGGCTGCCAAACCGAAACGAAGGACTCTAGCTAAGGTGGCTGCTGTGGTGTTGATAGTTTTCACAGCATCAGCCGTTGTCGTAAGTTGCGGGGATTCTTATCATTGGATCGTATGGGATCAGGTTAGAATTCCCCTTCAGGAAGCGGTGAGTTACGTGGCAGCAAGAATTCAGCCTAACGAGTCGATAGCGCTTGTTTGCACTTTCGAGCTCTTTAGCGGCGGCATGGCAAGTTTCTACCTGCAAACGAGCGACAAGCAAAACCGCGTGTTGCAGTATCCTGCTTTACCCGTTGACACGTTTACGCCAACTTTCAGCGTAGACGAGTTGGTGTCCTTGTGCCAGCAAAACAACGCGAGGTACGTGCTCTTGAGTGAGCATCACTGGACTGCAACCTACTTCAACTCAACGCTTACCCCGCAAGACGTGGCTGCGATGATGTATAGTTCAGGCAGGTTCACGAGTCTAGCAACCTTGGGAACGGCGCCTGACCGAATCTTCATCCTAACTTTTGCCTAAGTATGGCCGCAAGATTCCTTTAGCCGAAATAAAACTCGCTGTTTTAAGCTTGAAGCCTTGTCCATGCAAAGCCATAAATTTGTTCTTGGAATGTAGGTTGTTGAAGCAAATGAAAAAAGCGAATAAGCTGCTCGTCACCGCGGCGGTAGCCTTCATTTTGGTCGCTTGTGTATGGGCAAATACTTGGTTCAACATCAACAATCAGCTGGGGATCGTAGCAAACGATCCGGTACCGAAGCACGATGTTCGTGTGCTTATCCATCTTAATGACCAAGTGACTCCAGCCATGATTAAGTCCATGCTGAGTCAGCTGCCATCCGTGACGGGGCTTCAGCTTGATGTTTGGGTCGGTGATAACACGACGGGCGGCATAACGGATGCGAAAGCGCGGATCAGTATGTGGCTTGGTGAATTCACAAACTACAGTATAGTTATTCAGTGTGACTATGCGTTTGAGCAGAAATACGGCTACTACGAAAAGCCGTTTTGGAAATACAACAACACAGAGACTCTGAGTCAAGAATGGTACGATGAATGGTATGGGAACCTAAGTGAAGTCCTAAATCAGTACCCGAACGTGCAGCTTATGGTGGGTCTCAACGAACCGTACAACCATTTCCAGACCAAGGAATTGGCTCAGACAGTGATGGAACGGGAATACTTGACGTGGAAGAACATGAGCAAAATTCCGTTCACGGTCAAGTTCTCAATGCCCTACCTCTTGTGGGCATCATGGTGGAGTTTCCCGCAAAACCCCTCTATCGAGGCTGACTATGTTCCTTTCTGGGCAAACTACTCGGATTATATTGGCATGGACCTTTGGGCAGACAGCAGCCCCCCACAGTACGGCACTAACGTTCAGCAAACAGCCTATAACTGGGTGAAACAAAGCGTCACAATAGCCGAGAACTACTCCGTTCAACTGAAGAAGCCCATCTTCATAGGCGAATACCCCGCCTGGGACCCCACGACGCTGACGTACATCAGTGACCAAATCGCAAAATCGCCCAACATCGGGCAAGTTTACCAGCTGTGGTACTGGAGCGGGCAGGAAGACCTGCATCAGGACGCTTGGACCTACGGACTATTTAACGTTGACCAGAACACGCTCGCTGTGACCAAAGGCGAACCTGAATGGAACGTTTTCAACGCCGTTTTCAACCAAACTCAAACAACGAAATGACCCAAGCTTCTTGCTTTGCATAACACCTAGCCACAAAATTCTGCTCACGACGCGTTCTCTTTAGCTTCGTCAAAACCGCACTGGATACTGCAACTATCAATATGGTTAACGCCCACACCCATGGGTTGACCGCGAACTCTGGCAAGGTAGCCGAAAAGGTGATGGTTGTCAGCTTCATGGGGTCGAGGTATGCCGTTACGTTTCCTGTTTGAGGAGAAGCTGTGTACCCTGGAACTGCGGTGACGGAAAAGTTGTACGTGCCAGGCGGAAGCGTGATTGTTACTATTTTTGTTGTTGAGTTGTACTGGGTTCCATTGCAGACAACTATCCAAAGAGTGCCTGATGGCAAGCCAACCTCCTGGAAAGCAGCTCCAGAGTAAATTGTCTGGGCACTCGCTTCTGTAACCGTGAGCATAAGCGCGAGTAGCAAAATTCGCTCTGTTGCAGACATCGTTTTTTTGCAGTTCATCATTTCCTCCAAAACGGTCTATAACCGTTGAGCCAGAATCTACCGTTATCTGCAAAGTGAACAAGGGATGTGTGAAATTTATGTTTAGCTCTGCTCAACTGATAGCCAGCAAATTTAAGGAACCTACCTCAATAAACCATTTCCAAGAGCTTGAGTAGTTCCTTCAACCGCTGCTTTTCCGAATCTTGCTCTTTGCGGTTTGGGTTTTCCAAAATCGATCCGCATTTTTCGCAGGCAATCAGCTCTTTCAGGTTTTCGTGCCCGCAGGCTTCACACAACTCCATTTCAATTCTCCGAGAGAAGCCACGCTACTCCTTCTCATATGAAAATAATGGGGCGGGGTATTTGTAATTTGCGCAAATCCCTGCGAAGCCAAATAAGCCTGAAAGATATCAATAGTTGCAACAACGCTAATTCGTCAAAGGGCACGCAGAGAAAAAAAGAAATGCAAAATGAAGAATGTTGGTTGCTGTATTTTCGTTATGGAACGCATGTTTTTACGAAGCACGTTGCCCGCGGTTTGTTAGAAACTTTCTCAAAAAACGCACCTGATTTTCAATCCGCAAAGACGGCGAGAGACCTTTTCCCTGAGGCTCACATTTTCCATTAATGATTGCGGCGACAACCGACTCCACAGTCGGTTTAGCATCGATGAGTGTGTAGGCGCGCCCAATAACTGGTCCGTAATGTGCGTCGGTTCCAGCCACTTTCGGCAGACGCAAACGCTCGGCGAGATTTACTGCTTTCTTAGATGCCAGCCCAAACGGAAACGCCGACGCATTCAAGGTTTCCACAGCGTCAAACTTTGCCGTGACATATTTGCCAACGCTGCCCTTAAGCCATGCGAACGGGTGGCACGCGATGGCGATTCCTCCTGCCTTGTGAATAAGCTCGACGGTTTCATCAGCGCTTAGGTCTCGGGGAATCCGTTCCGCCACGTTTAGCGCGATGATGTGTCCATGCAGGCTGGAGACTTCTGTGCCTGGGATGATGAGGAAGTCTGGGTTTTGTTTGGCTATTTTGAGGGCTCCTTCGACGCGGTTGTGGTCGGTGACGGCGACTGCGTTTAAGCCGATTCGTTTCGCGTAGAAAGTGATTTCTTTTGGCGTGATTATGGAGTCTTTTGAGTAGATTGTGTGGACGTGGAGGTCGGCTTTGACAGACATGTTCGACCACGTTCTCAGGCAAGTTTGGTTTTTTCTTCGCGAATCTTCATCAGCATTTCGTCGAGTTTCTTCTCATCTGCGTCGATTTTGTGGAACAGCGGCGTAGGCTTGCCGATTTTGTGCCCCGCCTCCAAGGGGTGGATAGCTTCTTCCCATCTTGATTTGGCGGCTGTCCCTGGGAGGTTGAGCATCTGCCAGAGTTCTTCTGCTCGTCCGGGTATGAAGGGCTCGGAGGTTATGGCTAGGGCTTTGACGATTTGCGCGGCGACGTAGAATATCGTTGCCGCTCTGGGCGGGTCTGTTTTTAGCAGTTTCCACGGTTCTTTCTCGTTGAGGTACTGGTTGCCCAGACGGCTAAGGCTGATTAACGTGTTAGCGGCTGATTGTTCTTTGGAGGCTTCAAGCTCGTCGGCTACGGTTTCCACTTTTTCGCGAATGGTGGTGAGAACCATTTCGTCTTCTGCATCCAACTTTGATGCCGCCGGGATTTCGCCGTTGAACTTTGAAGCGATGAATGTTAGTGTTCGGTGGATAAAGTTGCCGTAGGTGTCGTTCAAATCGGCATTAATTTTCTCCAGGAAGAAGTCCCAGCTGAAGTTCGTGTCTTTAGCCTCGGGTCTTGTGGCTATGAGGAAGAACCGCCAGTAGTCGACTGGAAACATATCTAGCGCCTCATCTATCCAGATACCGATTTTGCGGCTCTTGCTGGCTTTCTCGCCCCTGAACTGCAAAAACTCGGTGCTGGACACGTTCCAAGGTAGGTTGTAGTCCTCGCCTGAAGCCAACAGTAACGCGGGCAAGATGATGGTGTGAAAGGGTATGTTGTCCTTGCCCACGAAATACAAGGTTTTGGCGTTCTTGTTGAACCAGAATTCCCGCCATTTCTCAGGTTCGCCCATCCGCTGGCACTGCTCTATGGTTGCTGATACGTAGCCTAAGACGGCTTCGACCCAGACGTAGATGGTTTTGCCTTCGGCGCCTGGAAACGGCGCGGGTATGCCCCATTCCACGTCTCGCGTTACCGCTCTGGGTTTTAAGCCTTCTTTGATCCAATTGAGGCTAAAGTTCTTGGCATTGCTGGGAATTTGTCTGTTTTCTTCCAAGAACTTGGTCAGTGGCTCCGCGAACCTAGACAAGTCGATGTACCAGTGCTTGGTTTTTCTTGTGATAGGCTTGTTATGGCAGATGATGCAGTACGGTGCATTAAGCATGACCGGCTCCAGCAGTCTGCCGCACCGGTCGCACTGATCGCCGCGAGCGTGTTCGTAGTCGCAATAGGGGCAATGACCTTCGACGAAACGGTCAGGCAAAAACCGCTGGTCATGCTCACAGTAAAGCATCTCGGTTTCTTTTTCGAATATGTAGCCGTTTCTGTAAATTTTCATAAGGTGCTGCTGAACGAATTCTTTGTGCACGGGACTCTCTGTGCTCGTATAGTTGTCAAAAGAGGCATCCCATCTGCGGAAGAGATCGGCGACTTTAGCGTGGTTGCGATCCGTGAGTTCTTTGGGCGTGATTTTCTCTTTCATGGCTTCCACCTCGATGGGTGTGCCATGCGTGTCTGAACCACTGACCATGAGGACGTCTTCTCCCATAAGGCGGTAGTACCTTGCGGCGACGTCAGCAGATAGGACTGAGCCGATGAGGTTGCCCAAATGAGGTGTGACATTGATGTAAGGCCAAGCTGAAGTGACGAGGACTTTTTGAGCCATGTAGATTACCAAGCCAAGTTTAACACGCCTAGAATACAGGCGCTAATTAATTAATTGCGACGTTTTTGAGATTTGTTAGGCTGGCAAGCCGCAAATTCTTTCGTTCAAATTTCATATCGTGGTTTTGGCGTTTTTCTGGACATTTCTTAAATATAACGCTCTTGCCTAGAATGTCAAGGACACTCTTTGGAGCAACATAGATGCAACTCCAAGCAAACAATGCTCTGCAGACTTACGTTTTGGCATCGTCGGTCATAGCCAGTGAGGAGGCATAAAAAACGAATATTCTGCTCGTTAATCCGCCTCAGTCCTTCTACCCTGGAAGCGACCTCATATCAGGCAACATCCCCCTCGGCTTGATGTATCTGGCAGCAGTTCTGGACAAAGCCGACCAGAAAGTCGAAATTTTAGACGCATTTATGGCCAAAGCTGCGCCGCGAACAGTGGGGGACATTGTTGAAGTCGGCATGACCTACGACCAGATAAAAGATGAGATTCGGACACGAAAACCCGACATAGTCGGTGTGGCGAACCCTTTTTCGACGCAGATTGATCACGCAAAAAGAGTTGCTGACATTGTCAAAGAAGTGAACCCGGAGACTCTCACGGTGGTCGGCGGACCCCATGTCACCGTCGTCCCCCAAGAATTCCTCACCGAAGCAAAAAATGTTGACGTCGCGGTTATGGGCGAGGGCGAATACACGCTGCCCGACATTGCCAAAGCCCGTCAAGGTGCTAAGCGGCTTAGGGACGTGGCAGGAATCGCCTATCGTCAAGAAGGCGAAGTTAAGCTCAACCCTCCACGACCCCTCATCAAAAACTTAGACGATTTGCCCTATCCAGCCTATCATTTAGTGGATATGGAGAAGTACCTTAACCCAATCAAAATAGAGTACCGCAGCTTCAAGCCCCGCGCATTGGCTATGATTACGAGCCGAGGCTGCCCACACGGATGCTGTTTCTGCTCTGTACATCTCCACATGGGCACAGCGTTTAGAGCTCATTCGCCAGGCTACGTGGCAGACCACCTGCAATTCGTGATGGAGAAGTACCGCGTCAAGAACGTGTTCTTCGAGGACGACAACCTCACGTTCGACATGAAACGCATGGAAGCCATATGCGATCAAATCGTCGAGCGAAAAATCAAGTTCAACTGGGAAACGCCAAACGGCATACGCGCCGACCGCGTGAATCTGCAACTTCTGAAGAAGATGAAAAAGGCGGGCTGCCGGAGCGTTTTCTTCGGTGTTGAATCAGGTGACCAAAGCGTTTCCAATAATATCATTCACAAAGACCTAGATCTGAACAAAGTGGTCGAAGTTGCCAAGGATTGCAAAAAGATTCATCTGAGCAGCGCTGGCTTCTTTATCATTGGGTTTCCAGGAGAAAAGAAAGAAAACATGCAGCAAACTGTGGGCTTCGCCCTCCGGCTCAAGCGTGAGTACGATTTTGGTATGCACCTGCTAATTGCCACGCCATCATACGGCACCAAACTCTACGAGGAATGCCTGAACAAAGGCTACTTGAAAGAGGCCATAACGCCACGCGCCTTAGCTGAGGCAAGGCAAACTCGAGGCACACCCATCATCGAAACGTCGGAGTTCACAGCACAAGACGTCAAGGAAATCGCCGCAGACGCCATGAAACAGTACAAGCACATTTCTCTTATCAACAGCATAAAGTACCCGGGCAAAACTTTGACCACGCTGTTTCACGAGCCACATATCGCGGTGAAATTCATCAAGAACATGCTATCGTAGCCGCCGCTTCAACGACAACAGAGGCGTGGAGCAAGGATTTCATATGACCCAGAAAACCCAGCTTAAATCCAAGCGCACAAAGCTCAAAACTGTAGCCGTTGTCTTGTTTGTCCTTGTATCCGTTGCCCTTTTGATAAGTTTCGTGCCGACTAGAAACGTCTTTTACGATCCCGTCCTCATGACCCCTTCAATGAGGCAGATGCCATTGGATTCTTGGCAGATGTTCCACAATGACGTCGCGCACAGCGGCGCCACAACGTCGGTTGGTCCAATGACGAATCAGACATTGTGGCAGTTCAGCACCGGCGGACCCGTTGACTCACCAGTCATTTCAAGTGGCATAGCTTACGTCGGCTCCCTTGACCATAGGCTATATGCTTTGAACGCGTCAAGCGGCTCCGTCCTCTGGAGCTATACAACAGACGGAAACGTGCTTTCTCCTGCTGCGATTGCAAATGGCTTGGTGCTCTTTGGCTCCGAAGACTACAACGTCTACGCCTTGAACGCCACGACAGGCAAGTACGTTTGGAGCTACCGAACAGGCTATTTTGTAGACTCCGCCATCGCTTACGCGGACGGGGCAGTTTACGTGGCTTCAGAAGACCACAGCCTCTACGCGTTAAACGCCACCGACGGTGTGGTTTTGTGGAGCTTCGTGACGGGTGCCCAAATCATGCTGTCCTCACCCGCCGTCGCAGGTGGCGTGGTCTACATAGGTTCTCAGGACAGCAAAGTCTACGCCTTGGACGCGGCAAACGGTTCTCTGCTTTGGAGCTACATGACGCGGGGCGACGTCGTTTCCTCCCCAGCTGTAAATAGCGGCAAGGTGTATGTGGGCTCCGACGACGGCAACCTGTACGCCTTGGACGCGGCTAACGGCACGGTTGGATGGAGTTTCAAGACTGGGGGACCTGTGTTTTCCTCTCCCACCGTCGTTAACGGGTTGGTTTACTTTGGGTCGCAGGACGATAAGTTCTATGCGCTCCACGCCACAAACGGGGTGTCTGCATGGAACTATTCTACGGCTGGAGGCATTGCAGGCGGCGCCGTTGTCTCCAATGGCTTAGTAATCTTCGGTTCTGCAGACAAAAACGTTTACGCTTTGGACGCTTCGAAGGGAAATTACCTGTGGAGATATGAAACTGGTAACATTGTGATTTCCACACCTGCAATCTTGGATGGGGCTGTTTACGTGGGCGGGTGGGACGGAAAAGCCTACGCCCTCAACATCGCAAACGGCTCACTTGAATGGACGTTTGCAACGGGCGGCTCAGTTGATTCGTCTCCTGCAGTTGTTGACGGCGTCGTTTATGTTGGTTCGTTCGACGGAAACGTCTACGCGTTAAATGCTTCGACGGGCACGGTTGCGCTTGATGCATATAGCAGCAGCGTAATGTGGCGGTTCCAGACTGGCGGCATGGTTATGCTTTCTTCGCCAGCGGTTTCTAATGGCGTTCTGTACGTGGGTTCCTACGGCGGAAACATCTACGCTCTAAACGTCTCGGACGGCGGCCTGCTCTGGAAATACGCAACCGGTTACGCCGTTGTTTCTTCACCCTTGGTAGCCGACGGCAAGGTTTACGTAGGGTCGGAAGACCACACTTTCTATGCGTTAAACGCCGCGTCGGGTGCGCAGGTTTGGAACTACACGACGGGCGGACAAATCCTAATGTCCTCCGCAGCGTTAGCAAACGGCTTGGTCTACGTGGGTTCAAACGACCACAACATCTATGCCCTAAATGCAACCAACGGCATCCGGATTTGGAATTACACAACCGGAGATGTGGTTATCTCTTCGCCTGCAGTCTACGACGGCTTGGTTTATGTGGGCTCTTACGACGGAAAGGTCTACGCCTTGAGCGCCTCAGAAGGCTCCGTCAAGTGGAACTTCACATCGGGAGGGTCAGTTGCAAGCTCTCCAGCAGTCTCCGAAGGCACAGTCTACGTTGGCTCAGACGACGGCAAGGTTTACGCCTTAAGCGCCGCTACGGGGTATGAAGATTGGAGTTTCCAAACGGGTGGAAAAGTGGCATCTTCTCCAGCGGTAGCAGACGGCTTGGTTTACGTGGGTTCGGACGACGGCAGAGTCTACGCGCTCAACGCCTCGTCGGGCGAGGCACTGTGGAGCTACCGGACAGGCGATATGGTGGTTTCTTCCCCAGCGGTGGCTGATGGCGCCGTTTATGTAGGCTCCTACGATCACACGATATATGCATTCGGCTCGAAGAATTCGCAGCCTTGCACAATAACCTTCACACAATCCGGTTTGATCTCGGGCACGTGCTGGGGCGTGACCTTCAACAACCAAACCCACGTCTCGGATTCTGAAGACATAACCTTCAGCCTCGCGAACTTCACTCTCACGTATGCTATCGTGCAACCGTACGGATACACCGTTTCGCCGCAATCTGGAACCATAAATCTAGCGTCTCAGAATTCTAGTGTGCAGGTAACTTTCAAGTCGAATTTGCAAGCTCAGTTGCTACCGCTTCTGATGCTCGCGGCGATTGCTGTTGGGCTTTCCGTCGCAGTGTTTGCGTTACTTCTTCACAAAAGAAAAAAGCTAAAAAGGTGATGGGTTATCTGCGTCTTTCTTCGATTACGATTGTTCCTGAAATGTAGTTGAAGATTCTCTGTCTCCGCCGACCCGAGAAAATCCAGCCCAGCAATAAGTCAAACGGGAGCAAGAAGACTTTTCCCACGCTTTCTAAAGCAGCTTGTCCGATGTGAATGGGCGTGCCGTCAAGACGCGTAACCTTCAGGCGCATAAACATTTTACCCAGCGACTGTCCATAGGCGCCTTCCATAAGCATCCAATACAGGAAGTAGATGAGGCCGCCGAAGTTGAAGTTGAAGAACGGCACCCAGGTGGGCCAGCCCAAATACCAGCTGAAGCTGCTGGTAGCGAACCAGACGAACAAGCCCAAAAAACCTACGATAAATCCTATTATGATTATGTCGATTAGCCAGGCGACGAAGCGTTCGCCCCAATGCGCCAGCGTGATTCCCGGCTGCGCAGCGGATGTAGTTGGCATAGATGGTGCCTGAGTTGCTTCCACGGGTGCTCCGCATTTCGGACAAAACTTCGCTTCGGCAAGCAGCTCGTTTCCACAATTCTTGCAATAAGGCAACAGCAATCCTCTTCTGTCTTTCACTAGCGAGTTCATATATTTAGCTTTGAGCGTACCGCCGCCAAGTGCAAGGCTTAAATCCGCACGCAAACAGACAGCACCTCGAGGATGTTTTACATGTCCTACTGCCGTAAGTGTGGAGCACAACTCGACGAAAACGCCCGGTTCTGTCGTGTCTGCGGGACACCCGTGGAAGGCGTTGCAGCTCCATCACAAGCCCCCCGCCATATCAATACAGGGCTCGCCGGCCTTTCCTATTGCCAGTTGCCATCTTGATCGCGGTTTTGGTTGCGGCTTTTTTGGTTGCGGCTTTCGCTTTTGCGCCTTTGCAGTCGGTGAATTATAACAAGGAATACTACGTCCCGAATATGTCAGCCGTGAATACGGTTAAGTTAGTTTTTGACGCCGACGTCGCCGACGTGAACGTCATTCCCGCTGTCATTCCCAACGACATAATGGCCAACGGCATGGTCAGGCTGCACGTTTTCGCTACGGGGTCAATAGTATTCCTTGGAAATGCCGACCAGCCCCTTAAGGTTACTCTAGATCAACAAGTCATAGGAAACACCGCCACCGTTACGGCCCACGTTACGAGAACCGTGATGTGGCCTTTCACCGATACACTCAAAGTCACATGCGATCTCTACGCTAACCGCAGAACAACTTTAGACCGTGATGTGGCCTTTCACCGATA